>Ga0182021_10011813_pt1 | contig 10377 bp, 5 predicted proteins | sample 612E3MmetaG_FD_120493 | JGI IMG/M metagenome (GOLD analysis project Ga0182021, IMG submission 120493) | Permafrost microbial communities from Stordalen Mire, Sweden - 612E3M metaG (Illumina Assembly) | ecosystem: Environmental > Terrestrial > Soil > Wetlands > Permafrost | place: Sweden... | reverse complement strand
GAAACGGCCAGGGCGCAACAGGGCCGGGTCCAGGACGTCCGGGCGATTGGTGGCCGCGATCAGGATGACGCCCTCCTTGGTGTCGAAGCCGTCCATCTCGACCAGGAGTTGGTTCAGGGTTTGCTCGCGCTCGTCGTGGCCGCCGCCGATGCCGGCGAAGCGCTGGCGGCCGACGGCGTCGATTTCGTCCACAAAAAGCAGGCAGGGGGCGTTCTTCTTGCCCTGGTCGAAAAGGTCGCGCACGCGGCTGGCGCCGACCCCGACGAACATTTCGACGAACTCGGAGCCGGAAGCGGAGAAGAAAGGCACGGCGGCCTCGCCCGCGACGGCTTTGGCCAGCAGGGTCTTGCCGGTTCCGGGCGCGCCGAAGATGAGGACGCCTTTGGGAATTTTACCCCCCAGTTTCTGGAACTTGGCGGGGTTCTTGAGGAACTCGATGATTTCTTGGAGTTCTTCTTTGGCCTCGTCGCAGCCGGCGACGTCGGCGAACGTGGTGCGGTTCTTCTTGCCGGTTTGCATCCGGGCGCGGCTCTTGCCGAACGCCATGGCCTGCTTGCCGCCGCCCTGCATGTTGCGGAGGATCAGGAACCACCAGAGGAAGAAAAAGAGGGCGATGCCGGCGGCGTTCATGAGGAGAGCGTTCAACCAGCCGCGCTCCAGCTCGCCGGAAAAGCGGGGAACGCCCGCCTTTTGCAAGTCGGACACCAGGCCGGGGTCGTTCATGGGAGTCGTTCGAAACGCCGATTCCTTGCCGCCGTCGCGCCAATGGCCTCGGATTAGGTCCTCGCGGACGCGGACGTCGGTCACGGCGCCCTTGGCGAGGAGCTGTTTGAATTGGGAATAGTCGATGTCCTGCTCGGGGGAGCGGGTCGTGCGAAGGCTCTGCACGAAGAAAAGCAACCCCGAGAAGATGAGCAACCACAATATGACGTTGCGACCGTTTTTCATCGGTACGTCCTATTGTGTCTTATTAGAACAGGGGAGACAATCAGTCGATCGGTCGGCTCCGTCGCCGGAAGATAAGACGGCCTTCGGCTTTTTCCAGCCGGCCGCCGGGAACGGATTGTCGGGAAGCGGCCCCCGGGTCCATGGCGAACGCCCGGGCGCGTTCGATGGCGGCGAAGGAGGAGAAACCGAACGTATGGCGAAGCAGCCGCCGCTGGAAGGCCTTGTGGAGCGTCCGGAAGGGGCGCAAGTCGAGACCTCGCCGTCGAGAGAAGGGCGGCATGAGGGCGTCCCAATAATCTTGCTCGTCCCGGAGCACTTCGGCCAAGCGGGCCAGCCGCTCGCGAAGCCCGGGCCTCTCCTCTTCCCACGCCTGAAGGACGGGCCGCACTCGATTGCGGAAAAAGAGCGGCAGGGCGTTCGTGGCGTCGGTACGGAACGGGACGCGGCGGTCGCGGAGGTAGCCAAGGATTTCATTTTTAGGGACGGTCAGAAGGGGACGAAGCAAGAGGGGGCCCTCGTTGGACCGGCGCGGGCGGGGGGAGCCGGTCCGGGCGCGCGGGACGGGGACGGGCCAAGTCGATCGAGGCGCCATGCCGCCCAACCCGTCGGGCCCCGCTCCGCGGACCAGGTTCATGACGACGGTTTCCGCTTGGTCGTCGAGGGTGTGCGCCGCGAGGACGGCGGCGCAGCGCAGGTCGGCCGCCATGCGAGCCAGAGCGCGGTAGCGAAGGACGCGGGAAGCCTCCTCGATTCCCAGCCCTTCGAGGCGGGCGAAGCGGCGGACGGGCACTCTTTGCGCGCGGAAAGGGATATCCCGCGCGGCCGCTTGGCGGCGGACGAAGCGGGCGTCCGCCGCGGAAGTCCGCCCGCGCAGACCGTGGTTCACGTGGCCGACCGCGAGGAAGGCGTCGGCGCCGGGCGCCCACCGGGCGGCGAGGTCCAGGAGCGCCATGGAGTCGGGCCCCCCGGAAACGGCGAGGAGGACGCGCCGAGCCCGGCCCCGAAGAAGGGCGTTCAAGGTTTCACGGAAAGAGGGCAAGAGGTCGAACATGAATGGGGGCCCGAATAATTGAAAGTGTTCTTACGACGGTGTGGCACGGGCATCTTGCCCGTGCTCTGCGCAATCCGGAATGCTCTGCACGGGCAAGATGCCCGTGCCACGGGGCAAAGGGAAAGAGCGTCCGAGTCACTTCGTGGTCATGACGAAAACGCCGTCCCAGTCTGGCGGCGGCGGGGAGGCCCGGAAGGCCTCGCAACGTTCGATGTAGAGCGCGGAGGGGCCGTCATCGGGCAGGAGGGCGAGGGCTCCTTTGAAGACCCCGATGGCCCGGTCGAACTTCCTTTCGCGGTAGAACGCGATCCCGTCCCGATAAAGCCCGAAGGCTTTCCCACGAGTTGGGTCGAGCGCGCCTTTGCGCGCGGCCAGCTCATAAACCTGTATGGGAACCGTCTTCCCTTTCACGCGCAGGAGGTCCAGGGGGCGGACCTCCACGTCGTTCTTGGCCTTTTCATAGGTGAATTCGGAGATCATGACCCTGGACCGGAAAGGCTTGTTGGCGCCTTCCAGCCGCGCGGCCAAGTTGACGGCGTCCCCCGTGACGGTGTAGTCGAACAGGCTGTGGGAGCCCATGTTGCCCACGACCATGTGCCCGGTGTTGATCCCGATCCGGAAATCAAAGCGCGGCAATCCACGCTCGGCGAACCGCCGTTGGAGATCTTTGATCGCCTCGATCTGGTCGAGAGCGGCGAAGCAGGCGAGGGAGGCGTGGTCCGGCTGGTCCAGGGGGGCGTTCCAGAAGGCCATGATGGCGTCGCCGATGTATTTGTCGACGACGCCCCGGTGACGGAAAATGACGTCGCTCATTTCGGACAAATACTCGTTCAAAACCGCCACAAGCTCCTGGGGCCGCATGGTCTCCGAGAGCGTCGTGAACCCGGCCACGTCCGAGAAAAAGACCGTCATCTCGCGGTCTTCCCCCCCCAGTTTGACGAGGTCGGGGTTCCGGGTCAGGGCGGCCACGATTTCGGGCGACATGTAGCGGGAGAACGTATCGCGGATGCGGCGTTTCTCCCGGCTCTCCCGGCGGAACCGGATGAAAAAGACGACGACATAGGAGAAAACAATGCCGAAGGCGGGGCCGACGTAGTCGAGGACGATTTGACGGCGGGTGAACATCTCCTGGCAGACGTAAAAGTACCCCAAAAGAAGGACCGCCGACAACGCGCCCGCCCACGTGGGCACCTTGAGGGCGAGGAACCCGCACAAGACGCCGAGCGCGAGCATGGCCGGCACGGTCCAGCCGTTGCCCTCTTTGGTCAGGAAGCGATTCTGGAGAAAGTTATCGAGGGCGTTGGCATGGACCTCAACGCCCGGAAAGGTGGAGACATTGGGGACGGACTTGAAATCGAAGAGGCCGACGGCGGTGCCCCCCACGAGTACGATTTTGTCTTTGAAAGCGGCGTCGGGGATTAGGCCCTTGATCACGTCCGCGAAGGAATAGTACGGGAAGCGTTGGAAGCCTTCTCCCCCGACGTAGTCGATGAGCATTTCGTGCCAGGGGCCGTCGTCGGCGGGGGGGTGGAGGCTCTTGAAGGCTTCCTCGGGCGAGAGGCCGCGGGACAAGGCGTAGGCCGCGAAACTCAAGGAAGGAACCGGGCCTTCCGGCGTGTCCGCGAAGACGGGGATCTTTCGAGTGATGCCGTCCGTTTCCGGGAAGATGTTCACCAGGCCGACGCGGTTATGCCGGCGCACGGCGGGAATGGGCATGAGGGGCGCCTCGGGGAGCCCCTCCGCGCCGTAATGATAGAGACCGCCGAAGACGACGCGGCCGCTCTTTTCCGCCGCGCGGCCGAGAGCTTCGTCGGACCAAGAGCGGCCGCACTGGTCCGCCTCCGTGAAGAGGATGTCGAAGACGATGGCCTTGGCCCCCGCCCGGGTCAGCCGCTCGACAAGCCGGGCGTGGACGGCCCTGTCCCAAGGCCATCGGCCGAGGGCCGCGATGGAGGGCTCGTCCACGGCGACGATGACGATGCCGGGATGAGGCGGACGGGCGCCCCGGATCCTCAGACGGAAGTCAATGCCGAGCCGGTCCTCCAGGCCCATGAGGGGCGATAGGAGGTAGACGCCCGCCGCCAGGAGGACGACGAAGAAGGACAGGGCAAAACCGCGAAAGTTCTCTCGCCGCTTCGAGGAAGGAGGCATACGTTAAAGACTATCGGAAAGCCGCCGGTTTTTCAACCGGCCGGGAGATTACCGGAGGCTCTTGAAATAGGCGAGGGTGCGCTTGAGGCCTTGCTCGAGGGGAATCTGGGGCGCCCAATGAAGGAGCGTACGGGCGCGGGTGATGTCGGGACGGCGGACCTTGGGGTCGTCCGTCGGCAGGGGTTTGAAGACGATGCGGCTGCGGCTTTTCGCCAGGCGTTTGACGATCCGGGCGATTTCCAAAATCGTGACCTCGTGAGGATTCCCGATGTTGACGGGTCCTTCAACGGACGATTCCAGGAGGCGAAGGATGCCGTCCACCTCGTCGTCCACGTAACAAAGCGAACGGGTCTGGGTCCCCTCGCCGAAGACGGGGATGGGGCGGCCTTTAAGCGCGGCATCGATGAACTCGGGAACGGCGCGCCCGTCCCGGGGACGCATGCGGGGGCCGTACGTATTGAAAATCCTCACGATCCGCACGTCCACGCCGTGGGCCCGGTGGTAGGCGAGAGTGATGGCCTCGGCGTAGCGCTTGGCCTCGTCATAGACGCCCCGGGGCCCCACGGGGTTCACGTGGCCCCAGTAGCTCTCAGGCTGGGGGTGGACCTGGGGGTCGCCATACACCTCCGAGGTGGAAGCCAGGAGGAAGCGGGCCTTTTTCGCCTTGGCCAGGCCCAGCATCTTGTAGGTTCCCAAAGCGCCGACCTTGAGGGTCTGGATCGGGAATTCGAGGTAATCGCGCGGACTGGCGGGGCTGGCGAAGTGAAGGACGGCGTGAACGTCCCCCGGCAGGTATAGGTCCTGGGTCACGTCGTGCTTGATGAACTGGAAACGGGAATTCGCGGAGAAGCCCGCGATGTTGGCCGGATTTCCCGTGAGGAAGTTGTCCACGCAGACGACCCGGCGGCCCCCGTCGAGGAGAGCGCGGCACAGGTGGGAGCCCAGGAAACCCGCGCCTCCCGTGACGACGACCACGGCGTTTTTCGGTAGCCGGGCCTTCAAGACGGAAATCCGGCCGTGAAGCGGTCCACCAAGCCGCACAGGACCCAGACGAACCCGGCGGCCGCGAGGAAGAACGCGGCCTTAAACGCTTTGGGGGAGCGGTCCCACACGGTGACGGCCAGAGAGCTCAGCGCGAAAACCTCGACGGCGAAAGCGGGAAAGCCGAGATAGCCCGGGAGCGGCATCTCGAAGATCTTCAGGCGGTCGAGGCCCGGGAGGTGATAGACCCACCTCGCGCCGGCGGCCATGTTGAGCGCTTCCCAGAGGATTCCGCAGAGGAGGCCCGCCGAGAGCAGGAGCTTGAGCCGGCGGGTGCTCCCCTCCCGCCAGTCGCGGAGGAGCGACGGGGCCCCCAGCCGGTCGTTCAAAGGATCCACGAGGAGGGCGAAGGCGATCCACACAAAAGGAAAGAAGATCGTCGGCCATGCCAGGGCGGCGGCCAGCATGAGAGCCCCCGCGGCGGAGAAAGCGGCGCCCGAGGGACGCGCGCGGGGCGGGGACCCGGTCCCGCGGAACGGCCAGCCGCACGTCTCCAGGAAATCCGCCGATTCCATGACGGCGGGGACGACCGTGGCGAAGGCGAGAATATAGCCCGCCCAGCGCGCGGAGAGGTCCGGGGGGAGACCTTGGTAAGTCCAATTACCGAGGCGGAGGTTGATGGCTTCAAAAAGGAACCAGAGGACGACGGAGAAGCCGGCGAAGAAAATGAAGCGGCGCGGGTGGGAGAGGAGCAGGGATTCTTTTCGTCGGCGATACACGGCGGCGTCGAGGAACAGGATGAGGCTCCACCACGCCAAGGAAAAAAACCATGTATGGCAAGGTTCTCGGCCGGCGAGGGCCCCGGCGAGGGCCGAGGCGAAGACGAGAGGGGTGACGACCGTCAGCGCGCGGGCGGCGGCGAACTGCGGGCCGCGGTTGGCATGGATGGGAGCGGGAGCGTTGGTCACGGAGGGGCACAAACTACCAAATAGGCGGCGAAGGATCAAACCGGCAGTCTGATCCTGTCCCAGTTGACTCTTTTTCCCTCCCCTTACTCCCCTCCTTACAAAGGAGGGAAAATAAACCCGGGCCGCTCAAGGGACAACATACTTAATTCGCACTTTGCTAGACCGGTGAATTAAGTATGGTGTCCCCAAAATTCCCCGCATTGCTAGCGACAGACTTAACGATACAATATTATTAGTTGGTCTATTGACTATAAGTTATATGTCTGTTAATATAAACCATATTATTCCTATACAGCCCGCCATGCCGGGCCGACGAGGTGGACCCATGAACACGGACAGGACCGTATCACGGAAAGCGGTGGCAGCGAGACGCGTCGCGCGGTCATGGCTCAAGCTGATCGCATTATCCTCGGCGTTCCTTTGGCCCTGCGGAAAGGCGGCGGCCGGATGGAGCAAGACTCCCGTCGGGAGCGACACGGCCGTGCAATACGTCTCCATGGCCCTGGACTCGTCTGGGAACCCTCACATCAGCTATTACACGGGTGGGTCGGTGAAATACGCCAAGTATTCAGGGGGATCATGGACGGTTCAAACAGTGGCCACACCCTTGTCGGGTGGCGCCACCTCTATCGCGGTGGACTCGCTGGGATACCCCCATATCGCGTATTACGATGGTAGCGCGCATATTCCAAAATACGCCAAATGGACGGGATCCTCATGGGCCATTGAAACGGTGGGAACAGATACCGGTCTTGGAATGAACTTGGCCATCGCTTTAGATTCCGCGCAAGTTCCAAATATTACGGTTTACGATCATACTCATGGCGAATTTTTCTACTACCACAAACATGGAACGTCAGGATGGGATTCCTTCCATCTTTCAACCCCGGATGTTTTCGGATCCTTCAACTCCATCGCTATTGCATCAAACTTTCTGCATATTGCCTTCTGTAATGAGACGGTCGGCGGGGTCATGTATGCCAGCGGGACGTTTGTGACCGATCTATCTCCCTACATGGCAGTCACAGGATACGGATGCCGAGACACTTCCATTAAGGCCGACACATCGGGTAATGTCCACCTCAGTTTCTATGGCACGTCCAACAACCATTTGATGTACGCAAAACGGGCCGGAACGACCTGGACAGCCCAAGTGGTGGATTCTTCCGGAAACGTCGGCCAATACTCCTCCATCGCCCTGGACTCTTCCGGCAATCCCGTCATCAGCTACTACGACGCCACCTACAACGCCCTCAAGTTTGCAAAATGGGACGGCTCCTCCTGGTCCATTCAAACGGTGGACACGACCCAGGGCCAGTATACCTCCGTCGCCGTCGACTCGGCGAATAAGGCCCACATCGCCTACGGATCGTCTTACCTGAAATTAGCCAACGAAACGGATTTCCAAGCCGCCGGCAAGCCATCCCTATCCGCCCGAACGGCCTCCTCCCTCACGTGGTCCTGGACGGACAATTCCCCCAATGAAACGGGCTACCGCGTCCGCCGCGTTTCCGACAACACCAACCTTTCCGGCGACCTGCCCGCCAATACCGTCGCCTGGACGCGATCCGGATTGGGGCCCAACGTCCCTCAACAGATCTACATCGAGAACTTCAACTCGACGGACACGGCCCAGTCGCCAAATTCCGTAGTCACTTACACTCTCGCGCAGCCGCCGGCCGACACCACCGCGGCCGCCGTGTACGTCACATCGGTCACCCTCTCATGGGCGGGGAACGGAAACCCATACGGGACCGTTTACGAAGCCGAATCCTCTTCCGATAATCTTGTTTTCACAAGATTCTATTCGGGCACGACGTCGTCCGCCGATGGGTCGGGCTTGCTGAGCAATAGCACCTATTACTTCCGGGTGCGGGCTATAAACGGAGATGGGATTTCTACGGCATACGATACGGTCCTTTCCACACAGACTCTACAACGGCCGCCTCTGGCGCCGACCGGCTTGGCCGTCTCCACCCGGACGACCACCTCGATCACCTGGTCCTGGACCGACAATGCGACGAACGAACTGGGATACCGCCTGCGTCGGGCCTCGGACAACGTCGATCTATCCGGGAGCTTGCCGGCCAACACGACTTTTTGGGCTCAAACCGGCCTGGAATCCAATTCCTTACAAGAAGTTCACGTCGAAGCCTTCCGCGAGACATCCTCGTCCTTTTCGACCTCCCTCTCAACGGTCACGCTGGCCGTCCCGCCGTCGGGGACTTACGTTTCCGGCGCGACCCACGACACCGTGCAGATCGCCTGGCTGTCGAACGGAGACGCCGCCGGGACAACATACCGGGCGGCCATCTCCACGGATGGGGCAACTTTCTCCCGTTTTTACAACGATACGGCTCTCACGGCCACAGCGACGGGCCTGGCCGAACTAACAACCTATTATTTCCGCGTTCGAGCTCTAAGTCTGGAGAACATCGCCACCGCCTGGGACGTCGTCGTCTCCACCAAAACGAAGCAAACCCCGCCGGCCGCTCCGACCGGCTTGTCGGTCTCAGGACGGACGACGAGTTCCATCAGCTGGTCCTGGACCGACAACGCAACGAATGAACTGGGCTACCGCGTCCGTCGATCCTCCGACAATACCGATCTTTCCGGCCCCCTGCCCGCCAATTCGGCCTCGTGGACCCAGCCCGGCCTGTCTCCGAACGAGTTCCAGAGCGTCTATGTGGAGGCCTACCGGGACCAGAGCCAGGCCGATTCGAATGCGACCTCGGCCTACGCCTCGGCGAACCCGCCGACGGCAACCGCCGTCGCCGCCGTCTATTACACGTCCGCGACCGTGTCGTGGTCCGATGGAGGGAACCCGCCCGGTACCGTTTACCGCGCCGAAACATCTCCGGCCAACGTAGCTTATACGGAGTTATATGCCGGAACCGCCCTTTTCGCCGCGGCCGTGAGCCTGCCGGAGTATGCGACCGTATTTTTCCGCGTGAGGGCCGAAAACGGGGACGGGATCGTAACAGCCTACGACGCCGTCGTCTCCACCACAACGCTGGAAATTCCCCCCGCGCCCCCCGGAGAGCCAACGGTTTCCTCCCGGACGACCGGCTCCATCACTTGGATGTGGGCGGACAATTCCACTAACGAGGACTATTTCGTGGTTCATCGGTCTTCCGACGATGCGGACCTGTCGGGTTCCTTGCCTCCGGGCACGACCCAGTGGGTTCAAACGGGGTTGGGACTGGATTCCGCCCAACAGGTGTACGTGGAGGCGTACCGCTCCGCCACGCACTCCGACTCGACTCCCTCGGCCCTCGTCCACACGCTCGTCAACCCGCCCTCCGGCGCCACCGTGTCGGGCCTGACATATTCTTCGGCCACCCTCTCATGGTCCGCGAACGGCGACGACCCGGGAACGATCTACCACGCGCAACGGTCGATGGACGGCGCGTCCTATCAGGACCTCTACACGGGGCCATCCCTTTTCGCTTCGATCACCGGGTTGACGTCCGGCACCACGTATTACTTCCGGGTGTCGGCGGAGAACAGCGACGGGATCATGACGTCCTACGCCACTGCGGCGCCGGTTTTCGCGCTCCCGCCCACCATCACGCCGGCGGGCGGAACCTTCCACCTCCAGACCTCCCATGGTCCCTTCGTCTTGGACGTCCCGCCCTCAGCGTTCGCTCAGGATACGCCATTTGAGGTGAACCTTTCCCCTTCCTTTCCGCCGCCTAACAGCCCCGTTTTCCAAATCGTGGGGACGGGAGTCGGGATAGAAATTCACGCCCCAGCGGGTAAAGACCATTTGAGCCGCCCCGCGAGCCTGTCATTCGGGTATACCGACGCGGACGTTTCCGGACTGGATGAAACCCGTCTTTTCATCGCCCGCTCCGATTCCGGCAGGGGCATGTGGGTGCCGGTCCCTTCCCAGGTCGATCCGGCCGGCAATTGGGTGACGTCCCACTCGGATGAATTCGGCCTCTTCCAAGTGATGACCCTGACGCCTTCGACGGTCGTTGACACCGTCAAGGCGTGGCCCAATCCTCTCCGGCCCGCCCTGGCGGGTAACTCCCAAATGACGTTCTCGGACCTGCCGGCCGGGGTGAACCTCAAGATCTACACCACGGCCGGGGAGCTTGTGGCCGAGAGAACCTCCAACACCGTCGGCATAGCCGAATGGAACGGGAGGACCGATTCCGGCCAAAGAGCCGCCAGCGGGGTTTACCTGGTCCGGGTGGCGGGTCCGGGCGGCGACAAGATCATCAAAGTCGCGGTCGAACGATAAGGAGAATGCCATGAAAAAATTCATTCTTT
>Ga0182021_10011812_pt1 | contig 10377 bp, 8 predicted proteins | sample 612E3MmetaG_FD_120493 | JGI IMG/M metagenome (GOLD analysis project Ga0182021, IMG submission 120493) | Permafrost microbial communities from Stordalen Mire, Sweden - 612E3M metaG (Illumina Assembly) | ecosystem: Environmental > Terrestrial > Soil > Wetlands > Permafrost | place: Sweden... | reverse complement strand
TCCATTTCAGGCAAGCTGCCGTCAAAGACAAGAACGAATTGAAACCATTGATTTGTGGACATCGGGCTTACGAGCCAGAGATAGTTTTGAGCTATTCCATCGGAAACAACAGCTGCATTGACAAGATTTTCTTGATGAGCAATATTCCACTGATAAATTCCGCCGCCGCCGGAACTCTTGCTCATAATAAGACCGCCACCTGTTGTATAGTTGCCACAGGTTCTTGTTTTTGCCCAACCGGTAATAGAAAATTTTGCTATTGGGGCACAAAACACCTCATCCAAAATATCTCCGCATTGAATAGTATTGGTTGTTCCATTAAAACTATATGCACTAGAATCTTTTCCAAAGCGATCGAAAGTAGATGTTGCACTAATAAAAGTTGCATTATGCCCATTCCCGCTTGCATCATTCGCGTTACCGTTAAATGGATAATAAGCAACAAGACTATTCGAGGGGTGTACACTTCTATCAAAGCAAGCATCACTCTCTCGCGTAAACTGTCCTTCTACTCCTGTTAGCGAATATGTTGTACAACTTAACACGACATCATAGACAGGTACGACTGGAGTTTCAACTATCGGCTCTACTGAAGTACCCCCTGAGGATGTCATTCCATTTCCATCGGTTTTTACTAAGTAGGAATCTTTACCACCGTTGCCGGAATTATCAGTTTGTCCGCCAAGAATATATCCACCATCTTTTGTCTGGTAAACACTCCAGGAAAATTCAGTGTTTGAACCACTATATTCTCTGCACCAAACAACATTTCCACTGCTGTCAGCTTTTAAAATAAATCCGCTCGAATTATTATCCACACCGGAACCTGCCCATTTTCCTCCTATTACAATCCCTCCATCTGATGATGTTGTCACACTGCGTGCAGCATTAAAGGTTCGTCCAGGAACAGGCGAACGGTATGTCTTTGTCCAGAGAAGATTCCCCACAGAATCAATCCGGTACAATACCGCGGCTCTATCGGTTGTAGAAGGACCTGATTCAGCTACGATTAAATAGTCGCCGTTAGTTGCTTTGGCAATTCCAGCGCCAAGCTCTTGATACGGCAACACATATTTCTTCGACCATAGTAGATTTCCCAACGAATCTGTCTTGAACAGCAACATGTCGTGGTTCCCCGGTACATAGGTGAGGCCCGTTACAACAAAATCGCCGTTTGATTCTTCAAGAATACGGTAGGTTTGATCGCTGTATTCTGTTCCATACGTCTTAAACCATAATACTTCACCAGCATTATCAATTTTCATCAGAAATCCGTCCCAACCGCCTGCACCATAACTTGTTGTACCGCCTGCAACAATAAAGTTACCATCTCGCGTATGCTGAAGAACGCCAACATAATCATCACCAGTTCCACCATATTTCTTCTTCCACAAAATTTTTCCCTCTAAATCTGTTCTCGTAATAAAAATATCGCAATTACTTCCTATAACTCCCAAGTTTCCTGCGACCATATAACCATTCTCAGTAACTGCTACAGTAGATCCTTGATCATTCCCGACATCACCAAAACTTCTTGCCCATTGTAAAATGCCTGCACTGTCTGTCTTGAATATACAAATATCATTATCTCCCGATGTACAACTATTTGAATTACCAACAGCCACATATCCCCCATCTGGTGTTACAATGAGATTTCCTATGTCTTCATCGGCAGTGCCACCATAGGTTTTTTGAAAAGTGGTTTGTGCTACCGTCCAAGTTGTAAAGCAAAACAAGAGAACGATCAATGAGAGAAAAAAATTAAAGTAATTTTTGTATAGAAGTTGCATAGGGCCTCCTCTTTAACTCTAAGTAGTCAACTTATGATAGAAATCTTCTTTAAGGTAAGCATCGAGAGAAACATTGTCAATGATTTAAAATACAATCGCCTAATACAAAAAATAGAAATATCTTACTTTTCGGTCATTTTTCCGTATTCTATCACATATTCTTCTAATCCGCCTGCGATTTGTTCCGCCACTTTCTTCCGGAATCCATCATCCAATAAGAGTATTTCATTTTCGGGATTTAAGAGAAAAGCCGTTTCTACGAGAACATTAGCCATTTGCGTGAGTGAGTTGAGTATAAAATTAAAGCTTTCAACAACGCCAAACTATTGAGAACCAAGAACAAAAATATTAAGTATAGATGATATCGAAATCAACAAAAGGTGTATTAAATATTTTCTGGAATGTCAACCAAATAATTCCTGAGCTTTGGAAATCTGAACATACATAGTATCCCGGGATTTCTCGTGATCGTCCTTTTCTTGCATCTTGCTCGTTTTTCCGTTACTTTATTTACGAAATAATTCACAAATACCTACAAATCCACTGATGGCAAAGCTTAAAACAGAAAAGCCCGGCAAATCGCAAGTTCCGTATGTCTCCATCGTCATTCCCCTTTTGAATGAAGAAGAATCATTGCGCGAGTTATTTTCGCAGATCGGAGAGACGATGCAACGGATAAACAAGTACTACGAAGTCATCTTTGTTGATGACGGAAGTATCGATAATTCGTTTAAAGTGTTAGCACTATTACACGCAGAGCATCCGGATAATATGAAAGTGATTCGCTTTCGGCGAAATTTTGGTAAGTCGGCAGCACTTTCGGCAGGATTCAAAGAAGCAAAGGGTGACTTTGTCATTACGATGGATGCCGATTTGCAGGATGATCCCAAAGAGATTCCCTTGCTCATCGAAGCATTAGGTGATTCGTACGATCTTGTATCGGGATGGAAGAAAAAGAGACACGATTCCGCCATCTTCACGTTGCCATCACGCATCGCTAACGCTATTACAAGCAAGCTGACTGGATTGCATATCCATGATTTGAATTGTGGTTTAAAAGTATACCGAAACGAGGTTGTAAAGGAATTAAAAATTTACGGTGACCTTTATCGGTATATACCCATTCTGGTACATCAAGCAGGATTTCGAGTGGGAGAAAAAATTGTGCAGCATCATCCACGGAAGTATGGTCACTCAAAGTACACGGTTGGGAAATTTTATCGAGGCTTTCTTGATTTGCTGACTATTCTTTTTACGGCAAAGTACATTCGCCGTCCTCTTCATCTTTTTGGTGTATGGGGACTTGTCTCATTCATCATTGGCGTCGCAATTGATGGTTATCTATCTATTGAATGGCTTATGGGTCTCACATCGCTCAGCAATCGTCCGCTCTTCATGGTCGGGTTTCTCTTTATTATTATCGGCGTTCAATTTGTATCCCTTGGTTTGCTCGGTGAGATGATCTCACGCCACGAACGCAACGAAGAGACCTATTCCATACGTGAAATTTTGAAGTAAGCATGCATATACCATCTTCTGCTGACTCCCGAAAAGATCATGAACGTGCTCATGGCAAATTTCTTGCTCCCCGCGCTCTTGAAATTTGGGGGTGGAGTACACCTGCAGGCAAGGAACGCGCTCGGCGTCGGACTGAATTAATAATTGAACATGCCAGGATTCGACACTGCAAAAATGTTCTTGAATATGGATGCGGTACAGGCATGTTTTCACTTTTTTTTGCAGAAACAGGTATCACGCTTACTGCAATTGACATTTCTCCCGATCTTATTAACGAGGCGCAGAAAGAACTGCATGCAAATATTTTTTTTCAGGTTGGTGATGTTGAATCACTTGCATTCCCCGATGAATCATTTGATGCGGTGATTGGCAATTCCGTGCTGCACCATGTCAATATCGAGCAGGCGCTCGTGGAAGCATTTCGAGTTCTCAAACCAGGTAGATCTATCGCATTTGCAGAACCGAATATGATGAATCCTCAAATTGCATTACAGAAGAATATTCCATCTCTTAAACGGAAAATGGGGGATTCACCGGATGAGACAGCTTTTTTTCGATGGCAGGTAGTAAACTTTCTTCAGCGAAGCGGTTTTAAGGACATCATGGTACAGCCGTTTGACTTCCTCCATCCATCCATTCCTCAGAAGATGATATCGACGGTTAAACGACTGGGTGAATTCATTGAATCAGTTCCACTGATTAAAGAATTTGCCGGCTCGCTTATTCTTTCCGGTCGTAAACCATGAATATCTTATGATACAACTACTGCATTTTAACGAACTTCGGAACGCGATCAGGGAAAAGAACAATTCCATCGCTCAATTGCGTGAAGGATGGATTCGAAACAATCCGTATTACTATGGCCAATTATTGCATTCTTTGAAATATATTATTCCGGAAGGGAAAAAAGTTCTGCACGTTCGTTGCAGTACAGGTTTTGTGCTTAACGAGTTAAAGCCCTCTTACGGTGTCGGTGTCGATGATAGTGAAAAACAAATTGCCCTGGCACAGCAAAAATATCTTTCTCTTCGGTTTATTTGTCAGAGTTCTGAGAATCTCCAGCTGGAAGAAAAATTTGATTATATCGTTATATCTTCAATTGAAGATATCGTGGATATTAAAGCGGTTCTAGATTCTGTTAAACGCTGTTCTCATCGGCATACGCGTATCATTCTTATTCATTATAATTATCTCTGGCATCCGTTAGTTCAATTTGCTGAGATGCTCAAATTAAAGATACCCCAGCATTCTCACAGCTGGCTGTCATTGGATGATGTCACGAATTTGCTCCGGCTTTCGCAGTATGAACATATTCATACGAAGAAGATTATCCTTTTCCCTTTTCGTATTCCGCTTCTTTCTGTTCTTTTAAACCGATATATAGCACGGCTTCCATTGTTCCGTAACATCACCATGAACCGGTTGACCGTAGCGCGCGTGAAGGAAATCGAAAAGCGGGATTATTCCGTGACGGTTGTCGTTCCGTGCAAGAATGAAGCCGGTAATGTTGAAAATGCGGTTCAGCGTATCCCGGTAATGGGCACCGGTACGGAAATTATTTTTGGAGATGATCGATCTACGGATGGCACAAAAGAAAAAGTTCTGGAACTCATGAAAAAATATCCGGAGAAAAACATTCGCGTGGTAGATGGACCTGGTATCTGTAAAGCAGAAAATGTTTGGACATGTTTCGATCGTGCCAGCGGCGACATCCTGATGATTCTTGATGCCGATTTGACTGTTGTACCGGAAGAACTTCCTTACTTTTATGAAGCCCTTGCATGCGATTATGGAGAATTTATTAATGGTTCACGGCTTGTATATCCGATGCATAAAGAAGCGATGAAGATGTTCAATGTCCTCGGGAATAAGTTTTTTTCGAGTTTCTTTTCCTATATTCTTGACACAAAGATCAAAGACACACTCTGCGGCACCAAGGTGATGTGGAAAAAGGATTATGAAAAAATTAAGCAATTGCGCGGTTCTTGGGGTATTCAAGACCGCTGGGGTGATTACGAGTTAATTTTTGGAGCAGCAAAGAACCATCTTAAATTAGTAGATCTTCCGGTGCATTATGTGGAACGGACGTACGGTGAAACAAAAATGACTCATCGTATAAAAAACGGATGGGTCATGCTGCAGATGTGCATGGTGTCTCTTTTCAAAATAAAATTTTTCTAGGACGAGGATGAATATTGCCGTTGTAACAGGTTCAGCCGGCTTAATTGGCGCAGAGTCGGTACGATTTCTATCCGGTCATGGAATGACCATTGTCGGCATAGACAATGACATGCGAAAAACATTCTTTGGGCCGGAAGCTTCAACAGCTTGGCAGCGGCAGCAACTTGAAGAACAAATTCCATCCTACCAGCACTTTGCTGTAGATATTCGAAACGCCGAGCAGGTTTTTTCTATCTTTCAAAAGTACTCCTCGGATATCAAGCTTGTTATCCATACTGCTGCACAGCCGTCGCATGACTGGGCTGCACGTGATCCTTTTACAGATTTTACGGTGAATGCAAACGGGACTTTGACTATTCTTGAAGCTTCTCGAAAGTTTTGCCCGGATGCGGTATTTATTTTTACTTCGACGAATAAAGTCTATGGTGATACTCCCAATGAATTGCCGTTGATTGAATTGGACAAACGCTGGGAAGTACAACCGGGGCATCCGTTTGCCGAACATGGAATCGACGAAACAATGTCTATTGACAGATCGAAACATTCGTTATTTGGTGCGTCAAAACTTGCAGCGGATGTTCTCGTACAAGAATACGGAAAATATTTCGGTATGAAGACCGGAGTGTTTCGCGGCGGATGTCTTACCGGTCCTGGACATTCCGGAACACAACTGCATGGTTTTCTCGCATATCTTGTGAAATGTGCTGTCACCAGCATGCCGTATACCATCTTTGGCTATAAAGGCAAACAAGTACGGGATAATATTCATAGCTGGGATTTGGTGAATATGTTTTGGAATTTCTATCAGAATCCTCGTCCCGGAGAAGTGTATAATGCAGGAGGCAGCCGGTTCAGTAATTGTTCAATGATGGAAGCTATTGAATTGTGTGAGCAAATCACTGGCAGGAAAATGAATATCACTTATGCTGAGAATAATCGCATTGGAGACCATATTTGGTATATTAGCAATGTCCAAAAATTCAAATCACATTATCCAGAGTGGAATTTTAAATACACCATTCAAGATATTATAGAACAGATCCACCACGCTCTAGTACAAAGGGAAACAAAGCAGGGAAAATAATAGAAAAACCAGTCTTGACGAAAATGCCAAAAATACAAAAACCGGCATCACCAGAAACAAAAAAAAACTCCCAGAATCTTCTCTATAACCTTTTAGAGGGGTTTATGAAAAAACGATCTCTCCGATTATTTTTTGTGATCGTTGGCGCAGCAATCCTTCTTTCATTTCTTCTCTTTGATATAAAACTTCATATCGGTGGAGATGATGCAACGTATCTTTTACAGGGGAATGATTTTGTACAAAATGGAACGATTCCCATTGGATTCAAATCTCCAGGGTATCCTATGGTCTTGGCATTCTTCATTTGGATTGCTGGTTTTCATATCCTGATTCTAAAATTTACATCTCTCATTTTCTTTCTTGGTTCTATCGTATCATTTTATTTTATTTTCAAACCAAAATTGGAACCGATTATTCTTTTTACGAGCATGAGTCTCTTTGCAGTGAATCTGGCAGTGCTTGAATATTCACATCATGTTTATAGTGAGGTACTTTTTCTTTTCATCCAACTCTGGGCACTGTATTTCCTCTGGAAATCGGAAGAATCTAACGGGTCACTTCTGTCAATCTTTTTGGTTGCACTTTTTGCGATGGCGGGATTCTATATTCGTGCTCTTGGGGGAACACTCCCGCTTGCAATTGCGCTTTGGTTTTTAACTCAGAAACAATGGAAGAAAATAGCCTTCTTCATCATGTTTTGTATTCTTTTATATGCTCCTCTGAAATTAGCCGAATATGCACATGGTACGGTTGTCGTTGGCCAAGCATCGGGAATTTTCATGGTGAATCCTTATCAACCGGCATTGGGAAGTGAAACAATTTTAGGATTTGCGACTCGGATCAGTAGCAATCTTTTTCTGCATTTCAATTATTTAATTCCAAATGCTTTGTCTTTACCACATTGGGAGCAGCTCAGTGCGGCAGATGGAAAACTTTTTCCAAATAGCGAAGCATTCATCAGTGTTCTTTTATCGTGTATCCTTGTTGCAGGGTGCATTTTTACCTGGCGTCATGGCTCGAAAGTCCTCGCTTTTCTTGCACTATACAGTACAGTCTATATATTGTTCCTCTGTTTTGCTTTGCAAACGATATATCCTACTGTACGTTACTTGGTACCAATAATTCCGCTGATGATTATTCTTTTTTTGTCGGGACTTCAATGGATATGGCATAAAATTCTTCGAACAAAATATATTCAAACGCCTGGGTTTAAAAGAGGATTTGTATTCTCAATTGTTCTTGTTGGGTTTTCGAACCTTATATATATTGAAAGTGGAGTAGAGGAAAATTATCCGGTATTAAAAGCCAACCTGCAGGGAAACGAATTCTATGGATATTCTCAAGATTGGATAAATTATCTTAATGCATCACGATGGATTGCTCAACAGTATTCTAAAGAATCCACAGCGGTGATTTGCCGAAAACCGGAATTCTTTCAAATTTATACCGGCGGGTACAAAGCATACGGCGTATATTCGATAGAGGCAACCGATCCTGATACGATCATCGCGCATTGGCAGCAATGGAAGATGACACACCTTCTCTACGACAACTTCCAGTGGTCATCCACGCTGCGCCGATACGTGCAGCCGTTTGCAGAAAAGTACCCGCACATGTTTGAACTTGTTCATCAAGAAGGTTCGCAATTCCCCAGTTATATTTTTCGTCTTAATTATTTGGCAGAGATCGATTCAGCGACCATGCTAAAAGGACGGATGCGTTGAAAATCGTTATCGTTGGTCCATCCTATCCTCTCCGGGGAGCAATGGCACAATTAAATATCATACTCGGATGGTATTTATCCAAGAACCATACGGTGCAAATTGTTTCCTTTACAAGGCAGTATCCTTCGTTGCTTTTTCCAGGCAAGTCACAGATAGATCCGGGGAAACCATTGTTTAATGTTCCCACAATTTCATTGATAGATTCCATTAATCCAATCTCCTGGTACCGTGCTGCTCGATATATTGCAGACCAAAAGCCAGACGTTATCATCTTCCGGTACTGGATGCCATTTTTTGCACCATGCTTTGGTTCGATTGTCCGGCTGGTTAAGCGCAAAATCAACGCACAAGTGATTTTCATTTGTGATAATATCATCCCGCATGAAAAACGTCCCGGCGATGTAGCGCTGACAAAGTATGCATTCCATTCCGTTGATGCTTTTATGGTGTTATCGAAGACAGTAGAAGAAGATCTTCATCGTTTTCTTCCACATGCTCGATATGTTTTGTCGCCTCTTCCATTGTTCAATGTTTTCGGGAAACTTCAATCAAAAAAAGAAGCACGAATGAAGCTTGGAATTTCCGACGATCATGTGATGCTCTTCTTCGGCTATGTGCGGGCATATAAAGGACTCGGTGTATTACTCGATGCACTGCCGCTCATTTTCAAAAAAATATCGGGGATGCTTTTGATCGCAGGAGAATTTTATGAGAATGAAGAAAAATATCGGAAGAAAATTCTAGAGCTTAAGTTGGAAAAACATATTCAGATGCATTCTGACTATATCCCGAATGAAGAAATCTCGACATATTTCTCTGCTGCCGATGTCGTTGTTCTTCCTTGTGTCTCTGCGACACAAAGTGCAATTGTACCGGTTGCCTATCACTTTAATAAGCCGGTGATTGTTACAAATGTTGGCGGTTTAGCCGAAGTGGTTACAAACGGGCGCACCGGATTCATCGTTCCCCCGCAGAATCCCCAAGCGTTTGCGGACGCTGTGGTGAAGTTTTACGAAGAGAAATGTGAGAGCGGGTTTGCGTCAAACATAGAAAAAGAAAAGAAACAATACAGTTGGGATACATTCGTCGAGCGGCTCGAAAGTTTGTTTGATCGAAAAAACTGACTATGCAATACGATCCAATTAAAAAAATTTTTGGCGATGTAGCACGGAACAAACCATGGCTGCGAATTTTGTTTTACAAACTGCTCGGTGTGATGTTCCTGCGCGAATGGTATGTGAAGCGCGAACTCCGCAGGCAACTGAACCATCGCCGCGAACCGTTCGCTGTGTACGATGCCGGCAGCGGTTTCGGGCAATATTCGTACTTTATTGCGAAACGATTTCCGCTTGCGACTATCTATGGCATTGATGTGAAAGAAGAACAAATTGCCGACTGCAATCAATTCTTCCGCACGATTGGTTTGACGAGATGCTCATTTGCCGTTGAAGACCTGACCCAAATTCAGCATAAGGAGAAGTTTGATGTTATTCTTTCGGTGGATGTAATGGAACATATTCCGGATGATGTTGGGGTTTTCCAAAAATTTTATCATGCACTCAAGAAAAATGGACAACTTTTTATCAATACACCGTCTAATCTGGGAGGATCCGATGTACATTCGGAAGGTGATCTCAGCTTTGTCGAAGAACATGCGCGTAACGGTTATGGTATGGAAGAGATACGGAACAAATTGGAGGCTGCCGGTTTTCGCGTGGAGATGATACGCTACACGTATGGATATTGGGGCACCGTTGCATGGCGATTGGGCATCAAATATCCGATGCTTATGTTGAATGCTTCAAAGATATTTTTTGTTGTGTTGCCGTTTTATTATCTTGTCGCATTACCGTTTATTTTACCTATGATGTGGTTGGATTTTGTCATCGAAAATAAAATCGGAACAGGGTTGAATGTCTTAGCAAGAAAAATGTGAAGTGTCTGGAAGAGACTATTTAATAACTGATGTTACGCAAAACAATAAAAAGAAAGAGTATTACATTGAGAAAGACCAGAACGGAGAATTTCAATGGACAAAACTCTTTTGGACTTGTACAGCGATTACTTACTCAGTTCCTAT
>Ga0182021_10011810_pt1 | contig 10378 bp, 10 predicted proteins | sample 612E3MmetaG_FD_120493 | JGI IMG/M metagenome (GOLD analysis project Ga0182021, IMG submission 120493) | Permafrost microbial communities from Stordalen Mire, Sweden - 612E3M metaG (Illumina Assembly) | ecosystem: Environmental > Terrestrial > Soil > Wetlands > Permafrost | place: Sweden... | reverse complement strand
GGTTTCATCAAATCCCAGTCAGCAGTTCCGTCTTTCAGTACTTTTGCGTTTATAACAGCCTTGTTAATTATCATTGATTTAACCTCATAGCCCGATTTACCAAACAGACTTCCAAGGTTGAAGACAAGATCAAATGAGTTGAAACCTGCAATGGTATCTTTATCAAATTTATTAATACCCACAACATACAGGTTTTCGAGAGAGAATGAGAGGTTCGGAAAATTCCTAAAAAATCCAAGCTTATAATCAGTAAACGTGACTTTTGCATTTACACTCCCGTTAATTACATTCTCTACCTGGGTTTTAATTTGTTTCTTGAAAATAATTGGAATTGTAAATAAGAGTACAAGAATCAGAAGAATCAATCCCACTATTATTTTTAATAGTACTTTGACTAACCTTTTCATATTAATTAGTTTTTTATTTGATTTTCAACTATATACAGAATATAAGTTTAAGAAATCGGACAATTAAAATTAATTAATATTCCCGAAAATAAAAATAGTGTTATATTTGCCTCCGCATTTATTTAAAGGTCCCGTAGCTTAACTGAATAGAGCATCTGACTACGGATCAGAAGGTTGGGGGTTTGAATCCCTTCGGGATCACGAGCAATTTAAAGCAAGATACAAGACTAAAGCGAGCAAAAAACAAAGCTCGCTTTAGTTTTTTGTGAAGCATTAGGATTGTAAATTGCGTAAGCAATTTTTGCTTTAATTTGCAGCTCTGATCTAATGGTATCACGAGCGAAGCAAGTAATCCCTTCGAGGAAAACTAAAAATGTGAACAGCTTGCTGCGGCATTGTTTAATTTGTTGGATAAAATAAATAGGATCACGAGCGCAGCGAATAATCCTTCGGGATCACAAAAAGCATCCCGCGAAAGCGGGATTTTTTATTTCCCATTTGCACACTATTTGATACACTATTCACTCCTATTCTATTCCCTGTTAATAAATCATTCCAGACAAAATAAATTTGCTGATTAATATCCTCTTTCATAGCTTTGATTAAAACTTGCAATTTTGAAGAAGTTTCTTTTCTTATTAATATTCTTATTAATCCTTCTTTCATGCAAAGAAAAAAGGTATTGTTATGACTGTACTGTTTACATTTTTAATTTTACCACGCAAACTTATGACGTACATCAATGGGAATACTGTGATAAGACAGAAGATGAAATTGCTTCCTTAGTAAGGACAAATAGCCTTACTAGTTTAGAAAGGATGTATTGTACAAGGAGATAATTATCAAATCACAAATAGACATCAATATTGATATATGTCAATATAATTCTTGACGTTTGTCAATATATTAAAAGGAAGAGCAGTGGGAATTATTTCTCATAATTAGAATGAAACTGCGACAACCAATATGTTTTATAAACGAATAATCCCTTCACTTACACAAAGAGGCGCAATAAAGTGTTTGTTTTTTACGACTCATTATTGATGCCCAGCGGTAGAAGTCTTCTGGAATATTACCTCACTAAGCTTATTCTCAACTTCCTGAATAGTACTTTGCGATATATCAAAGATAAAAGCATTGCCTATATTCCATCTCCGTACAATATTTTTAACAAGACTTTTCCTTACTACCCAAAGATGAGGTGTTGTAATAGACCTGGTAATGTTTTCTATCGAACTACTCCACCCCTTTCCGCTTAGTTCAAGTGGACCGATTTCATCAATTACAATGAGCTGCTTATCAGATATATTTTCAATGTTAAGAATTTCATTTCCGCGGATTAAAGCAGCTTCATTGAAAAAATACTTCCCAAGCTGAAGCCTGTTTTCTGCTTTTGCAACTGAACAAAGTTCAATGCTCTCGGTAGATTCCAGATCAAAAAGATTAAATCCGGTTCTTTCGCCGTTGGCATTTACCCCGATGGAGAGAAAGCCAGCCAATCTTATATTTCCTTCAAGAAGGTCAGAAATGACTTTTTGAGCAAACGTAGTTTTACCCTCTCTAATGTTACCGGTGATAATTACTACCTGAGGTTTTCTCTGGTGTTCTTTTTCGAACAGGCTGAAAAGAACCTCAGCCTGTGTGAATAAGTTCAGAAAATTAATTCTTGGAATTCTCTTTCCCTTTTCCTGCCTTGAAAAATTTGAAATAAAGAAAGGCAATGCTGAAAAGGATAAACTTAAGGACTGATAAAGACTTGCGAATCCCCTCTGGTATAAGATCGATTTAATCAATGGATTCCTCAGTTCAACGCTGATGGAAGCAAATCCGATTACCATTATTATTGCCCGAGCATTCATCTTAAGCCCCACAATTAATCCATCTGTGCTGAAGAAGGCGCCTCTGGAGAATCCGTTCCAGAGGAATGCTGCTGCAAAAGTAATTACCAGAAAAATGACCCAGAATGATAATTTCTTTAATCGATTAAGTGAATTTTTATAGTTTATCAGGCAGAAACCGACATAGATGAACGAGACAATTATTGAGGGAATTAATAATTCGAAATTCAATAACAATAATATTCCTATAACTGATAGCACACTTATGAGAAGAAAAAAGAGTGAATAATCCTGATGTTTAGTCGGGCCGAACATCTGATTTTTTGACTGAAGTAATATTTCTTCCTGCTCTAAGTTCAGATTACCTGACCTGTTATATTTTATTCCAGTCAGATAACCACCTACAGCTGCAACAAGACCTGTCAATACATAAATTCCTGATATGAATGCAATCAGGTATATAGGGCTTAGCTGTTCAAGATCAATTTGTTTAACAGCGTACGAATAAAGATCTGATAATATTTTTATGAAGTTAAAGCCATAGAATATAAGCAGACTGACAAGTTTATGAAGGATAGTACTAAGAACCGCGAATGCCCCTCCGACCATATATCCAACAAGGTTTTTCCCTAATATGAAAATAATTAATTCAATGAGTACGGCTTCAGTTAAAATTCCTATCATCGGCCCGAAAATTATCGCGCTGGGTGAAATTGACTTCATGAGAGCACAAATGAGCCCGGCACGCCAGATGAGCCCGTTCTCTTTCCAAACCTGCAGAAAAGAGATTAACAGCCATACGCTTATAAATGATAACACCATTCCTGAAAGAGGAATTCTCAGATTATGAAGGAAACTTCCCAGAATAATTTCAATTGATGCCCAGATACTTCCGACTACAGAGGCCTTAAGCCAGATTTGTCTGAGAGGTTTACTTAGAATTATCTGCATTATTGAAACTTAGTTGGATCTGTCCAATATTATCCGGGTACACAAAAAAAACTGTTTTATTCATCACAAAAATAAACAAATAATGAAGTAGAATTCTTCAGAACCGATCAGGTTTCAGATAATTTCAAGGTCTTTAGGCGGAATTGTTGAAAACAGGATGATCTTTTTAAGGTTTCTGAATAAGTACTTCAAGAGTGGTTCGACTAAGGATATTATAGGTAGTATCCCTGATCTCCTTAAAAGCTTTCCTGATTTGGCATGTGGCTTCATCTTTACAAAATTCGCATGGCTGATATGCTCTCTCTGAAACGCAGTACATTAGAGCAACAGTTCCTTCAAAATGACGTATTACATCAGCTAAGTTAACGTCACCTGGCTTTTTTAATAAGAAATATCCTCCGGCCTTTCCAAGTTTACTGCCGAGAATTCCCATTTTCCTGAGATCAAGCAGAATATTTTCAAGGAAACTTTGTGGAATTCTTTCATCTTCAGCTATCTCACGGATCTGCAAAGGACCTTTGCCATATTCCCTGGCAAGCCTCGTGAGGGCAACGATTGCATAGCGTGTTTTTTTTGAAAGAATCATGTCTTAAAAAATAAATTCAGTTCAAAGTTAAGTATTTATGCCTAACCATTTTTAGTTTTAATACGAACAATTCAGAAGCAAAGTGATATTATTTTTGTTCACTAAATCGGTAGACATTATAAACTATTAAACTAATTTAACTAAAATCTTATGAGAATTATCTTTTCAGCATTTCTTATATTCTTCATTGGAAATGCTTTTTCACAGTCGTCGAATGACATTATTAATCTTCTGATTGCCAACAAAACTATTACTCAGCAACAGGCAGACTCAATAAGAGCTGAAGCTGCTATCACACAGCAACAGACTGATGCAAACAGGAAATCATATTTTATCACAGCGTTACGGCAGATGCAACTAACGGGGTATACTCAAATACGGTACCAGGAGTTGGAGGAGAAAGGCAAATATAGTGGTTTCGATATACGTCGTGCGAGACTCGATCTGAAAGGCGCTATTACACCCTGGTTTTCTTACAGGCTTCAGACTGATTTCGTTGACAAACCCAAATTAATTGATGCGTACGCTGAATTCAGGGCATCAGATTTTTTTATTGTCACAGCCGGACAATTCAAAATTCCTTTGTCTATGGAGAATCTTACATCTTCTAATAAACTGGAGATGATTGACCGTTCACAAGTAGTAGAAGCACTCGTTGCACGCAGTAAAGACGTCATCGGCAATCAAAATGGTCGTGACATTGGTGTACAGATTAGCGGAACCTTTTTAAAGATTAACGGGCTGCCTCTTTGTGAATACAGATTAGGTGCTTTTAATGGTTCCGGTATTAATGTTGCAGATACGGCAAATTCAGCCAAAGATATTGCGGGACGGCTGGTACTGACCCCCATCAAGGGTCTTTCTTTTGGAGCTGCCTATTACAACGGCTGGGATAAAGCTATTAAACCTGATGTAAACGGTAAAAGTCAGACCCGGAACCGGTTTGGTCTGGAATTCAGCTATGTAAGAACACTGCTTTCAATCAAGGGGGAATATATTAAAGGCAAAGACGGAAAGACAAACAGGTCAGGCTGGTATGCCCAGGCCGGCTACTTTGTAATACCTCAAAAAGTTCAAGTATTGGCAAAATATGATACTTATGATCCCAATACAGCAGTCGGAAATAACATTACCACAAATTATGTTGTGGGTGCAAATTACAATTTTAACAGCTGGACAAGATTACAGGCTTTCTACACTTTCAGGAAAGAAGAGGGTACCCAAATTAACAATAACTTTTTCTCGATTCAGTATCAGATAGGATTTTAACATTTTAAATAAGTAACAATGAAATCATTATATATTCAAGGATTAATTCTGGTTTTTATTCTTAATATACTTTCTTCCCGGAGAGTCTATTGTCAGGAAAGACTATCCGGGCAGATAAGTATCTCAGGAGCATTTGCGTTGTACCCGATGACAGTTAAATGGTCTGAAGAGTTCAGAAAATTAAATCCTGGTGTTAAAATAGATATTTCAGCAGGAGGTGCCGGGAAAGGTATTTCAGATGCTCTTAGTGGTATGGTTGAAATAGGAATGGTATCGCGGGAGATTTACCCTGAAGAACTAAAAAATGGCGCTTATCCCATTGCTGTCACGAAAGATGCAGTGGTACCAGTTATCAGTGAACTTAATCCGGCTTTAAATGAAATTCTTTCAAAAGGATTAAAGAAAGATGCCGGAAATAACATCTGGATTTCAGGCAAATTTACATCATGGGCTCAGGCTTTTAATACCAGGACAAATACTCCAATTCATGTCTATACCCGTTCAGATGCCTGCGGTGCTGCCGAGATGTGGGCAAAATTCTATGGAAAGAAACAGGAAGATCTTCTTGGCGTCGGCGTCTTCGGTGATCCGGGTTTGGCACAAGCTGTCAGAAAGGATCCTTTAGGTATTGGATACAATAATATCGGATATGCATACGATGCCTCAACCAAACGACAAATCAAAGGACTTAGAGTAGTTCCGCTTGATCTGAATAACAACGGGAAAATTGATCCTGATGAAGATTTTTATAATTCCATGAATGACTTGATTGCAGCAATTGCATCAGGAAAGTACCCATCACCACCTGCCAGAGAGCTATACTTCGTGGTAAAAGGCAAACCAGTGAATAACAGGGTACTTACTGAATTCATAAAATGGGTTTTAGCAGATGGACAAAAATTTGTATATGAAGCGGGGTACATAGCACTGCCAAAAGAAAAATTAGAGGCTGAGCAGAAAAAGCTACAATAGACTCAATGAATTATATCAGAGCTATAAAAGATAAATCTGCCCGGCATATCATGCTGGGCATTGCCATTTTTTCTATTCTGCTCCTCCTGATTATAGGCATGAGTCTTTTTCTGAAAGCTCTTCCAATAATGAAGGAGAAGAGTATCTGGACACTGCTAACCTCAGGAAATTGGAAACCATTTAAAGGAGATTTTGGATTTTTACCATTCATTATCAGCACATTATACGTATCACTTATAGCTATAACCATAGCTTTACCTCTTTCATTATTAACAAGCATTTATCTAAGCACATATGCTTCAAAGAGTATTCAGAAAGTATTTGAACCGGTGATAGATCTTCTTTCGGGAATCCCACCGGTAATCTATGGTGTATGGGGAACTTTAACCATTGTTCCTTTAATAGCAAATAAGATTGCTTCGAGATTTGTTGAATATTCATCCGGGTACACAGTTCTTGCGGGAGGGTTGGTACTGGCCATAATGATCTTGCCGCTTATGATAAGTATTCTTGTAGAAGTATTCCGTTCAATTCCGAGAGAGATGACAGATGCCTCTCTGAGTCTTGGTGCAACAAAATGGCAGACTGTAAAAAAAGTTATTCTGAGAAAGTCTTTCCCCGGAATTGTAGCAGCAATGGTTTTATCTATTTCAAGAGCTTTTGGAGAAACCATAGCAGTTCTTATGGTTTGTGGAAATATCACACAGATACCTCATTCACTTTTTGATGCCTGCTATCCCCTGCCTGCATTGATAGCCAACAATTACGGAGAAATGTTATCAATGCCAAGTTATGAATCTGCTCTAATGTTTGCTGCATTTCTGCTTTTTGTCATCATAGTTGCATTTAATGCTATCTCCAGGTTGACATTAATACAGATTGAAAAAAGATATCACATTTGATTATTCAGAATAAGGTGGTTAATATTAAAAGACAAGAAGAGAGATTCTTTAAAGCGCTGATGATCATCTCAGCAGTATTCATTATGAGTATTTTATTATATATCACCGGAACCATTATCTACAAAGGATTACCATCATTAACCTGGGATATGATTTTAAAACTTCCTGGTGGAGGATTTTACCTTGGTAAGGAAGGAGGTGTTCTTAATGCAATCGTGGGTTCTGTATATATTATTCTGGGTTCACTTATAATCAGTACCTTTTTAAGTGTACCATTGGTAATGTATATTAATTTTTATCTACCTAAGAATTCGGTGTTTGCAAATGTAATAAGGTTTTCATTTGATATACTCTTTGGAGTGCCTTCAATTGTATATGGGGCATTCGGTTTTGCATTAATGGTTTATCTTGGGATCCGGGCTTCATTGCTGGGCGGCATCCTTACAGTTGCAATGCTGATTCTTCCAATTATGATGAGATCATTTGATGAAGTCACAAGACTTTTATCACGTGATTTACCGGATGCATTATTATCTCTGGGATCCACAAAATATGAAATGATTAAAGTGATAATCAGACAATTAATGCCAGGGCTCGTCACAGCCATTTTGCTCGCTGTCGGACGTGGAATCGGAGATGCTGCAACTGTTTTATTCACTGCAGGTTATACCGACAATATTCCATCAGCTTTGAATCAACCAGCAGCGACTCTTCCATTGTCAATATTTTTTCAACTAGGAAGTCCGGTTGAGGAAGTGCAAAATCGTGCTTATGCTTCTGCAATAATTTTAACTATTATTATTTTGATTCTAAGTTTCTCTGCGAGATACTTCAGTTCAAAATATTCTAAAGACAAAATTTAACTATGAAAAACATTAATATGGCTGAGTCACCCGGGAATTCATATCAGGACAGTTATGTCGTCAGTCCTTTGAAAAAAATAGCTTCTAATCAATCTATAAATGTCGAAAATCTGGATGTTTTCATTGGTGATCAGCATATTCTGAAGGATATAAATCTCGATATTCCCGAAAAAAGCATCACCTGTATTATCGGACCATCAGGTTGTGGTAAATCAACTTTCTTAAAAACCCTTAACCGGATGCACGATGAAACGCCTGAAGTAAAAATCAAAGGTAAAGTATATGTTGACGATGAGAATATTTATAGTTCAAAGGTCAATGTTATTGACATTAGAAAGAAAATGGGACTCTTGGCTCAGAGACCCTGCCCTCTCCCTATGTCAATATTTGACAATGTAGCCTATGGCCCAAGAATTCATGGACTAACGAAGCGGAAAGCAATTAATCAGACAGTAATCCAGTATTTGCAGTATGTAGGTTTGTGGGACGAGGTAAGAGGCAGAGTCCGTACTCCGGCCACCAGATTGTCAATTGGACAACAGCAAAGGCTTTGCCTGGCAAGGGGATTAGCTATTGAACCAGAGTATATTCTTGGTGATGAAGCAACATCAGCACTCGATCCGATTTCAACAAAAAAAATTGAAGAATTGTTTTTAAAGTTAAAAGAAAAATATACAATCATTCTAGTAACTCATACACTTAGACAAGCCAAAAGAATTGCTGATTACATTGTCTTTATGTATATGGGTGAAATTATCGAAAACGGACAAACCGATGAGTTCTTTAATCATCCTAAAAACCAGTTGACAAAAGATTATCTGACAGGTAGCTTTAGTTAGATTCATACTCCGAATATTGATAGCTTTAGATTCGGAAATTTGCTAAAATTGATGGATATATGTAAAGCAGAAATGCTTTAATTCCATATAATTGAATAATTTTCAACTTATTATTTATATTTGTTAAACTTTTCTCGATTATTACTGTTAATTATATAATGCGGAAGGGAGTTTCAATATTATTTGCTCTGGTGATGGTGATCTCATCAGCACACCTTACAATATCCACACACTATTGTGGAAGTGAGGTGGCTGCAAAAAAAATTTCTCTATCAGGGAAATTGGCAACCTGTGGTATGGAAGACTCCAAAGAGAGTTGTCCTTCCTCAGGAATACATTTGAAAAAGCATTGCTGCGAGAACAGTGTTGTCACTATTGGATTTATAAATAATTTCACTGCACCGGATGCACTTCAGAGTGAAAATACTCAAAATACTCAGAATCACTTCTACTTACCCGTAACTTATTCTTATAATTATATATCAGAATTTAATCGTACATTAACAAATATTCATCCGCCAGGAGGGGTTTCAGCATCAGCAGTAAACCTCAATAATATTTGTGCATTCCGTATTTGAAAACTCTTCCTTATTCATGACTTCAAATGAGTAATTTTCTCATTTGTACTATTTTCGTCATTTCAATTTTCCTTTATTATTTAATAATTTAATTTTTAAAACTATGAAATCAGTAAAATTTTTCTTCGTAGCCGTACTCTTAATGGCAACCGGTGTTATTGCTTTTCCGCAGACAGCACTTCAAAAATCAGGTGGACCAAAGACCGAAACATTTAAGGTCTGGGGTAAATGCGATATGTGTAAAGACCGTATCGAAAAAGCTGCCAAGGTAGAGGGCGCAACAAGTGCCTCATGGGACGTAAAAACTGCTATGCTTACAGTTTCATACGATCCGTCAAAAACAAGTAAAGATGCAATCAGCAAGAAGCTTGCTTCTGTCGGACATGATACTGAAAAATTCAAGGCGGATGATAAAGTCTACGATGCTTTACCCTCCTGCTGTCATTACGAAAGAGCCAAATAATTATCTCCTTTCATGCCAACCGGGTCAGTTTTCAACAAATAATTTCTGACCCGGTTCAATTCTTTTTTCATGTTCAACCGACTCATAAAATATTTCCTCGAAAACAGGCTGATTACCATATTGTTATTGCTGGTTTTCATTGGATGGGGCACCATATCTGCTCCCTTTAACTGGAATATCAGCTTTTTACCACGCAATCCTGTCCCTGTTGATGCTATCCCGGACATCGGCGATAACCAGCAGATTATTGCCACTGAATGGATGGGCCGTTCGCCCCGGGATATTGAGGACCAGATAACATATCCCCTGTCTTCTGCCTTAGAGGGTATTCCCGGGGTGAAGACAATTCGAAGTACTTCCATGTTTGGGATGTCATTTATCTACATTATTTTTAAAGATAACGTTGAATTCTACTGGAGTCGTTCCCGTATCCTTGAAAAGCTGAATTCACTTCCGGCGGGGACATTGCCTTTTGGAGTGCAACCTAGTCTGGGACCCGATGCCACCGCCCTCGGTCAAATATTCTGGTACACTCTTGAGGGACGGGATCCTAAAACCGGCAAACCTGCGGGAGGCTGGGATCCCCAGGAATTAAGGACAATTCAGGACTATTATGTGAAATATTCACTGGCATCTGCCGAAGGTGTTTCCGAAGTAGCATCTATTGGTGGTTATGTAAAAGAGTACCAGGTAGATATTGATCCTGATGC
>Ga0182021_10011809_pt1 | contig 10378 bp, 12 predicted proteins | sample 612E3MmetaG_FD_120493 | JGI IMG/M metagenome (GOLD analysis project Ga0182021, IMG submission 120493) | Permafrost microbial communities from Stordalen Mire, Sweden - 612E3M metaG (Illumina Assembly) | ecosystem: Environmental > Terrestrial > Soil > Wetlands > Permafrost | place: Sweden... | reverse complement strand
TCGGTGCCCGCCGGCCAGAAGAAGACCCTCCCGGTGGAAACGAGTCGCAACGCGTTCGCCTACGTGTTCGGGGGCAGCGGGAAGTTCTGCAATGCGTCCGGCCCCCTGGCCGTGCCGACCGAAGCGGTGGGCTGGGCTGACACCGCCCCTCCCTCCCAGGCCGACAACCGCTCGCTCGTACTCTTCGACCGCGGCGATGAGGTGTCCCTACATGCCGGAGAGGATGGCATCCGTTTTCTGCTGGTCTCGGGAGAGCCGCTCAAGGAACCCGTGGCCTGGTATGGCCCCATCGTCATGAACACACAGGAGCAGCTCCGGCAGGCTTTCGATGAGCTCGAAAAGGGGACGTTCCTGAAGTAGCGCACGCCTTTCGGCGGCCACCGCCCTCACCCCTTCTCCGCGCCCGCCCGGTAATGCCCGGATACCTTGCGGGCGGCGGCGGGGCCGAGTGCCTTGGATAGCTCGTCCAGCCCGGCGTTCCGCACGTTCTCCGCGCTGCCGAAGGTTTGCAGCAGTTTGCGCACCGTCTTGGGGCCGATTCCGGGGATACGCTCGAGTTCGGAGGTGAGTTGCCGCGCACCCCGCCGCGAGCGGTGGAACGTGACGGCGAAGCGGTGCGCCTCGTCGCGCACGCTCTGGATCAGGTGCAGCACCGGCGAGAACCGGTCCAGCGCCACCGGCTCGTCCTCCTGGCCGTATACGTAAATCAGCTCTTCCCGCTTGGCGATCGCAGCCAGCGGCAGATCCACGATGCCCAGCGACTCGAGCGACTCGGCCGCGGCGTGCAGTTGCCCGATGCCGCCATCGACCAGCACCAGCCCAGGCATCGGCTTCTTCTCCTCTTGCAGCCGCGCGTACCGCCGCCTGATCACCTCCCGCATAGAGGCGAAATCGTCGTTGCCCTCGACCTCGCGGATGATGAACTTGCGGTAGTCCGCCTTCTTCATGCGGCCCTCTTCCCACACCACCATGCTGGCCACCGTGTCGGTCCCCTGAATGTGGGAAATGTCGAAGCACTCGATGCGGACCGGAGGCTCCGGCAGCCCGAGCAGGCTTTCGACCGCCTCCTGAATCGCTTTCGAGGAGGGCTTCAGCACGCGGAAGCGCTGCTCGAACAGGTGCTTCGCGTTGGTCTCCGCCAGCGCCATCATGGCTTTCTTCTGACCTCGCAGCGGCGTTTGGATCTCCACCTTGCGCCCCCGCCTTTCCGAGAGCACATCTTCAATGACCTCGCGATCCTCGAACTCGCTGGGAACGTGGATCAGCCCCGGAACGTACCGCTGGTCGAGATAGAACTGCTTGAGGAACTGGGAAACGAACTCCGCCGCGTCGAATTCGGCTCGGTCTTCCCAGAAGAACTCGCGGCGGTCTACGATCCGCCCGTTGCGCAGATGGAACACGTTCGCGGCCACCAGGGGCGGCTCGGCGTACCACCCGAAGATGTCTATATCGTCGCCCTCGGCCGCGGCCATCTTCTGCCGCTGCTCCATCTCTTCGACGGTCGCGATCACGTCCCGAAGCGCGGCCGCCTGCTCGAAGCGCATCTCCTCCGAGGCCCGCTCCATGTGCCGGCGCAGGTCCGCGATCAGGTCCCTGTGCCGGCCATCGAGGAACATGCGCGCTTCTTTCACTGCCTCGGCGTAGGCTTCGTCCGTCACCAGCCCTTCGGCGCACGGCCCCTTGCAGCGGTGTATGTGGTATTGCAGGCACGGCTGGGGATGGCGCCGGCTCAGGTCCACGCGGCACGAGGGCACGCCGAAGAAGCGGTGAATGAAATGGACCAGCCGGTACGCCAGGTTGGCCGGGAAGTAGGGGCCGTAGTAGGCCGCGCCGTCCTTCAAAATCCGCCGCGTGACGAACACCCGCGGGTACTTCTCGTTGGTGAGCTTGACATACGGATACGTCTTGTCGTCCCGCAGCAGGACGTTGAAACGCGGCTGCCACTGCTTGATGAGGTTGTTCTCGAGCGCCAGCGCTTCCTTCTCGTTATCGACCAGGATGTACTCGATGTCGCGCGCCTGCGAGATCAGCGTGTCGGTCTTGGTGTCGGCCAGCCGCTCGTCGGAAAAGTAGCTGCGCACCCGCGCGCGCAGGTTCTTCGCCTTGCCGACGTAAAGCACCGTGCCCGCGCCGTCCCGGTAGAGATAGACCCCGGGCAGCAGGGGCAACCGGCCGGCTTTTTCTCGCAGGTCCATGGGGCTATGCCCGGCTCGACGGCCGATGCGCCGCCCGGCGTACCGGGCCATGGGCGACCCGATAGACTGGGCTGCACCCGGCCTGGCGAACGCGCGGCTTATACTTGGATTGTGGCACGGAACCGAGCCTTAATCGCGACCTTCGCGCTCCTCTGCGGCCTGCTTCGAGGCCAGCAGCCGCCGGCGCCCAAGGAGGAAGCGCCGCCAGAAGAAGACGAAACGCTCCAGCCGAAGAGGGAGTACGCCTTCAATCCCCTGCAGGCTCAGAAGGAGATCAGAACCGGCGGCTTCTACTTCACGAAGGGAAGCTACAAGGCGGCGGCCGGCCGGTTTGAGGAGGCCACCAAATGGGACCCCGGCTCCGCCGAGGCCTTCTTCCGCCTGGGTGAGACCGAGGAGAAGCTCCGGGATACCAGGGCTGCGCGCGAGGCTTGGACCAGGTTTCTGGATCTGGCCCCCGGCGACAAACGCGCCAAAGAGGTCAGGAAGAAGCTCGCGGCGAAGGACTGAGCGTGGCGTGCCGCCCTGGCGGCCGCGCCCCTTCGCTCTACCCCGCCGCCGGCAACCGCGCGCGCGCCCTCGACTGCCTGCGGATCGTCGTCACGATGCGGTGGAATCCCCTCTCCCAGTCCGGGAACAGGTCCACGTACTGGAGTTCCTGCTGCACGCGCGCCGGCACGCGGCACTCCTCGATTCGCACCGGAATCAGGTAGACCTCGTCCAGCGGCAGGCGGCTGGCGCAATCGAGCGCGTAGCGCAGCTCAGACTGAAACTGTCCCCGTTTTGGAATGGAACGCCCGGAAAAGCAGGCCACGAAGAAGTCGGAAACCGAGATCGCCTGCTCGATGGCGCGCGGCCAGTTCTGGCCTGGGAGCAGCTTGCGGCTGTCCATCCACGGTTCGAGGCCGCTCGCCTGGAAGCCGTCGAAAAGGCGCTCGGCCGCCGCCCGGTCTTCCGCCGCGTAGGCCAGGAAGACTTTGGGGCTGACCTGCGGCACGAACATGAAGCCGCCGCGCGGGTCGGGCCGGAACGCACCCAGGCCGTCGATCTCGACCGCTCCGCCGCGCTCCAGGCACTTCCGGACGATGCGTGCGATCTCCGCGCTCGAAGTCCGCTCCGCTGCCGTCATGCTATCGCTCGCGCCCAGCCTTGTCCTTCTTGGTGTCGAATTCGAACTTGGGCAGTTGGCCAGGCAGGAAAGTGCCGAGGCCTGGCAGACGTGCCCGCTCTCCCCGCCGAAGCTGGGCGAGGATCTGGTGCACGACCCGGTCCACCTCGTCGGCCGCCGCGGCCTTCGAACTCCGCGTCTTCCGCGCCAGCCTGCTCGCCAGGTCGTCTTTGTCCATGGCGCTGCCATGGTACCAGAGGGATCTGGCGGCGCGCCCCCGCAGCGTCTCGCCGAGAAACTCATAGGCTATTGAAAAGATTAGGCTTGACCGTGCGCAACAAAAACGCAGTCGGCCGTGAACAGCGGTGAACACCTGTCCGCGGCCGCTCACGCACGCTGTCGGCGGCGGCAGAGGCGGGACGCAGAGGCAGGGACGCAGAGGCAGGATGCGAGCGGTTCGCTGAGCGGAAGGGTCCGATTGGGTGCTCAACCGTGGTGGGGCCTACGGTTCCGCGTGCTCGTCCGGGCCGGCCAAGTGGCCGGCCCCACACCAAGCTCCCGGCCGGCACGCAGACCGGCCGCCGCCAAAGCAACGGTTAGATCGCGGCAGGCGCGGCCACGACGCTCTGCGACAAGTACCGGAGCTGTTCCCTCATCGACTCCATCACACCGACGAGCTGGCGCACATCCACCGTCCCGAGGCCAACCGTCTGGAGCGCCAGACGAGCTTCGACCGTCCACAACGCGTAGCTGAACAGCATGCGCTGCTTTAGAATGTTCCGGGCCAGCTCCGGACGGTCCTGGGGCGCCATCAGCAGCAGCGTCTTGGCGGCCGTCGAGAGGCGGTTGAAGTCTTTCCGCAAACAGCGGAGGTAGTGCCGGAACACACGCCGGCGCTCCGTCTGCAATCTGCCGTAGATCTTCGGACGGAAGCCCGGCTGGGCCGCCAGGAAGTCGTAGTCTTCCTCCAGGAACAGCCTCTCCATGGGCCGGTACTTGTGGATCGAGAACTCGCTCGACCACCCCAGGTCGGTTTGCGCAGATTCCGTCCGCTCGCGCAGGCGGCGGAACAGAAGCAAGAACGCAACGCCGGCCAGCACCGCCAGGACCGCTCCGGTCACGAGAGCGTAGTTCATAAATGTGTCCTCCCCAAGATTCCGAATCCAGCATAAACCACCGCCATGAAGAAATCAACCGATGAATTAAAATACGGTCGATTCCTGCCTAATGTCGGTCCTATTACCTACGTCCTGACCGCAACAGGGTGGAGTTGATGGCGGCAAGCTGTTGGATCAGGATCTCTTCGCGCTGCGGCGCCCAAGTGTGGCGCACCACGACCCTCTTGGACTCTCCCTCGCGGTTCAGGAACAGGATCCAGACCGCCAGGCACACCAGATCCGCGCCGGCCAGCAGGATGCTGGTGAGACCCCACGCGGCGCTGCCGCTCAGGTTCCTGAGCAGCTCTGCCAGCGAAGTGGTGATGAAATAGACCGCGTACACCATCGAGTACAGGACCACGTTGCGGCACAGGGGGACCGGGAACCAGGTCAGAAACGCGCTGATGAAGAGCAGAAACAGCACCAGACTCGAATCCACGCCGCGGGTGACCGCGACGAAGGCGCGCAGAATCGGGAATGGCTCGCCGGCACGGCTCAGGTCCGCGGGCAGCGTCAAGGACGACAGCAGGATGGCGATGCCCAGGCCGGCAAACGTCGCCCACCGCCCCATGCTGGCGATTCCTCTGTAGTTACGAAACACCAGCGAGTACAATTCCAGGACCACCAGGATGTGCAGAACCCACAGTACCGGCGTCGTAAGAAGCCAGCCCCAGGCGTATACGTTGTTCCCGAATGGTACGTATGGGCGGCTCGACGACAGATACCACAACGGCGGCAGTACCGCGAGCGTGAAAATGCATGCCGCGCGGAACAGCAGGTAGGCCGCAAAAACGCGGTACACGCGGTGCAGCCCCTGCTGCCTTAGGCGCAGGTACAACGCGAGGAGCGCAATGATCGTCAGCCAGCCAAGATACTCAACCATCTCCGCGAGGGTCGGCATATCCGCGGTCCCGATCCCCTCAATTCTACCACCCCGCCGCAGCCGGGCCACTCGGGGATTCCCCTGAGATCGAGGAACCCAAAAACCCTGGCCCGATCTTCTCGCGCATTTCGACCGCTACGCGCCGAAAGCACCGCGGAGTCAGAGCGCATGACGGGAGCCGCCCGGAGGCCGGGCGCAACGCGGAAGGCGCGGCGCCAGCGCGTGCCGCAGCCGAAGCGCGCGGGAGGACCGGACCGGCCGGCACAGGCGGAACCGCCTGCGCCACGCCGGGCGGGCAGCGCCGCTCGATTGCCAACTCTCCGCTGCGCCCGCGACACCCGGCGTCAAGCCGTAACTCCACGCGGCCCCCGTCCGGGCTACGCGGCCAACCGTCCAGATCCTTCTATTGGCTGCAGGGGAAGCACTTCGGTATGGCCTGCACCTCGGACGAGTGGAAGCTGAAGGTAGTCGTCAGCGCGCCGAGCGCGAGAATCATTGCCACAATGGCCTTAACAAGTGTCATCTGAGTAACCCTCCAAGAAAGACCTGAAATCGCCTGCGAAAACAGCTTAGCCGCAAGTGGCCCGGAAAGGGCGTGTTTCCGAGACATTTTCCGAAATCGGAACAGAAACGAAACCTTGTTCCGGATTCCGGCAAGCTCGTGCCGGTTGTGAACGGGCGGCTTTCGTGTCAGAATGGGGCGGGTTGCGGGTGGAGCGAATGGAGACTTCTGAGCCGAAAGGCCGCCTGGAGCGGGGTGCCGCGCCGGACCTGTGGCGGCACACCCTGTCGCAGGTTCCCAGCGTGTTCGGCCGTCTGGTTTACCTCAGCTCGTTGCGCGACCACAACACCGACGCCTACGAGCATTTCGGCCTGGCCCACGCTTTCGGGGACGAGGAGGCCGGCCGCGTCCTCCGCCAGAGCCATCTCAACGCGTTTGCGCAATGGCTCTGCCTGACCCTGGAGCAGCAGAAGGCGGACCTGGACCTCTATCTTTCCAGCCTGGCCGGAAACCGTTCTGCGATTCTCGATACCTGGGTCCGCTTGCAGCCCTACCGGGGGCTGCTCCCGGCTGCCGCGCGGCTGGTGGAACGCGAACTGTACATGACGGACCTGGAGACGATTCTGGAACTCCTCAGGAATGAGTACGGCGTCGCTTGCCCAGATCCAGACGCATAGCCAGCCCCGTCACCTGTCCCAGAACCTCGATTTCGTCCGGGTAGGAAAAGATCTCCGGCGCGCAGCGTGAGGCGGGATGCGGCTGCAGAACCAGTTGATTCTCGGCCAGGTTGCACCAGCAACAGGCATAGCCGTTGCGGTGCTCGAAGAAGTAGATGGGCCGTTCGAACTCGTTGGTCCAGCCGGCTTCCCCGATCTTCCGTTTGGTCTCGTCAATCACGATCAGAGCCCCCGGCTGCAGCAGCGGATACATTCTCCAGTCCTCGGTGCCGATGTATCCGTAACGGTGGTTCTTCAGGTCCAGGCCGTTGAGCAGGATCAGCGGCAGCCGCCCCCAGCGCTGGATCATGCGGCTCAGATACGTCGTCCGGCGCAGGTCGATGCCGGGATCGAGCGCCAGCGGCAGCAGCACTTCGCCGCGCATGTCCGGGGTGAAGCCGATGGGATGAGTCCGCTCGATGCTCAGCGCAGCCACCGCGTCGGCGGGCAGCGCGGAAAGGTCGATCCCATACCACTCCAGCACCTCGTTGAAGTCCAGCCGGTAGATGGCGCACAGCGAGTAAAGCCGGTAGGGACTGGGGACCGTGCCCTTGTTCTCGATATCCGCCAGGCGGCTCAGGGCTATGGCGAACTCGTCGTTTCGATGCCTCTCCGCGATGCGCAGACTCGCTTCCTCCACTTCCCGATAGCGGAGGTCGAGGCGCTCCCTGGCACGTTTGAGTTTCTGGCCGGGTTCCTCCATGCTATGATCCTCTCTCGGCTTCAATCGCGGCCGGGAGAGTGGTGCGGGGCCGCCGGCGCCGCGACCAGTCCAGTCCCCCACAGCCGTGGGGACCCGTAACTGGGTTGGTTGGTCTCATCGCGCAGCGTGGGGCAGGCGGTTTCGCCCGCCGGGGGCAGGCCCAACGGCCTGGCCCGCTTGGGTCCGGCGTTAACCGGCTCCGCTTGAGAATTATACCGGCGCGCCAGGATCAGAGCAAGAGCGCAGAAGCGTTTTGTTCCGAAAACGGAACAGATTTTTGGGGGAGGATGGGTATTGCACATAATTGTGGGTATTAGCGGCGCAAGTGGGGCCATTTACGGCTGTCGCCTCCTCGAGAGGCTACGCCTGGAGCCCCAGGTCGAAATCCATCTGGTCATGACCCGCTCCGCCCAGCGGACCTTGCACCTCGAAACCGGTAAGCGGCCGGCCGACCTGGAGTCGCTGGCCCATCGCTCCTATCGCATCGACGACATTGGCGCCGCCCTGGCCAGCGGATCTTTCCTTACCCACGCCATGGTGGTGGCTCCCTGCTCGATCCACTCCATGTCCGCCATCGCAGCCGGCGTAAGCTCCAACCTGCTGCTCCGCGCCGCCGACGTCACGCTGAAGGAACGCCGCCGCCTGGTCCTGATGGTGCGGGAAACCCCCTTTCATCTCGGCCACTTGCGGACCATGGTCTCGCTCACCGAGATGGGCGCGATCATCGCTCCGCCCATCCCGGCGTTCTACTTCAAACCCCAAACCGTCGCGGACCTGGTGGACCACAGCGTCGACCGGGTGCTCGACCTGATCGGCCTCCCCTCCCGCGATGCGCGGCGGTGGCCGCCGGAGGCGTCATGAGCCGCACCAAACCGCGCGTTGCCTTCCAGGGCGAAAAAGGCGCATTCAGCCAGCAGGCCGTCCGCCAGCTTCTGGGCGACCGGACCGAAGTGGTCCCTTGCAAGCGGTTCGAGGAGGTGTTCACCCGAATGCGCGACAAGGACGTGGCCGCCGCCGTCATCCCCATCGAGAACACCCTGGCCGGATCGGTCCATGAGAACTACGACCACCTGGTGCACTTCAACCTCGAAATCTGCGGCGAGACCAATGTGCGCATCGGCCACAACCTGATCGCCGCCCCCGGCGTCCGCTTTCGCGACATCCGCCGCGTCTTCTCCCATCCGGTGGCGCTCAACCAGTGCCTGGACTTCTTCGCGCGCAACCCCAAGATCGAGAAGGAGCCGTTTTACGACACTGCCGGCAGCGTGAAGATGGTACTCGAGGAAGGGCTGGCGGACGCGGCCGCCATTGGCTCGGCGGTCGCAGCCGAGATTTACGGGGGCCGCATCCTTCGCCGCTCGGTCGAGGACGACCGCCGCAACTTCACCCGGTTCTTCCTCCTGCGGCGGCCCGAGGATGCCCGGCGCCACCGGCCCGAAGATGCCCGGCGCCACCGGCTCACGGACGCCCGGCGCAACCGGCCCGCGGGCTCGAGCGGCGCGGAATGGAAGATGACCCTGGTCTTCTCCACCCGGAACATCCCCGGTTCCCTGTTCCGCGCCCTCAGCGCGTTCGCCCTGCGCGACATCAACCTGGCCAAGATCGAATCGCGCCCTCTCCGCGGCCGCCCCTGGGAGTACATGTTCTACCTGGACCTGCTCGGCCGCACCGACGAGGTTCGGGTCCAGAAGGCGCTGGGTCACCTGGAAGAGCTGGCGGACTTTCTGCGAGTGCTGGGCTGCTACCCGAAGGGCGATTGAGGGGCGCGCAGGCGCTACACCCCGCGCCGGTTACCGTATAGCTCGATGTGCAGACGCGGGCTGAAGCGGAACCCCTCCCGCTTGGCGATCTCGACCAGCCACACGCCGCGCTCGCGCAAGACGCCCGCCTCGGTCCCCTCCGGCATCAGGACCACTTTCTCCCGGGCCGCCCCGATCCGCTCGACGATGCTCCGGATCTCCGCCAGATCTTCCGGCCGCGCCACCACGAACTTGAGCTGGTACTCGCAGCACTCCATCAACCTCATCACCACCCCCGGTTCCACGCGAAGCCGCTCGTGCTGGCGCGCCCAGCGCCCACCCTCGCGGTCCCACGGCGTCGAATTGGCGAGCTTGGGGCTGATGCTCATCAGGTGGCAGGCCACCGGAGCGAAGACCGTGCCCGCCGTCTCCACCGTGATGTGCAGGCCCAGGCCGGCCAGCCCCTCGGCCAACCCGGCGATCTCCGGCGCAATCATCGGCTCGCCGCCGGTTACCACCACGTGCCGCGCCGGATACCGTTGCACCTCATCGAGGATCTCCCGGATGGATCGCTCCTCGCCCTCCGGAGACCAGGAGGCATAGGGCGTGTCGCACCACACGCACCGCAGGTTGCAGCCGCTTGTGCGCACGAAGACGGAAGGAACGCCCACCAGCATGCCCTCTCCCTGAACGGAGTAGAAGATCTCGGAAATCTTCACGGGCGGCTTCCCAACGGGTCCTGGACGCCCGCCTCGTCGAATCCCTTGGCGCGCAGCAGACAGGAATCGCAGGCGCCGCAGGGCTTCCCGCTTTCGCCGGGATCGTAGCAGCTCCAGGTGAGCCCGAAATCGAGGCCGAGGTCCCGCCCCAGCCGGACGATATCGGCCTGGCCAGCCGGATCAGAGGCGTGTGGATGCGCACGCGTGTCCGGCCTTCGACGCCCGCCCGGGTGGCCAGGGCAGCCAGCCGTTCGAAAGCCTCGATGAACTCCGGCCGGCAGTCGGGGTAGCCGGAGTAGTCGATGGCGTTGACGCCGAGAAAGATGTCCGAAGCCTCCAGAGTCTCCGCCCAGGCCAGCGCGCAGGCGAGAAAAATGGTGTTTCGCGCCGGCACGTAGGTCACCGGGATTCCCTCGCCCATCTCTTCCGCGCCGCGGCCCTTGGGCACCGCAATATCATCCGTCAGCGCGGAGCCTCCGAACGCGCGCAGGTCGAGCTTGAGCGTGATGTGCCGCCGGGCGCCGAGGGCGCTCGCGACGCGCGCGGCGGCTTCGAGTTCGAGCCTGTGCCGCTGGCCGTAATCGAACGAGAGCGCGTAGCACTCCAGGCCCTGGCGCCGCGCCAGCGCCAGGCAGGTCGACGAATCCAGGCCCCCG
>Ga0182021_10011808_pt1 | contig 10378 bp, 9 predicted proteins | sample 612E3MmetaG_FD_120493 | JGI IMG/M metagenome (GOLD analysis project Ga0182021, IMG submission 120493) | Permafrost microbial communities from Stordalen Mire, Sweden - 612E3M metaG (Illumina Assembly) | ecosystem: Environmental > Terrestrial > Soil > Wetlands > Permafrost | place: Sweden... | reverse complement strand
CACTGCATACTCCCCGAAATTCCTGTAAGCTATGATTATGAGTTTGGATTTAGCAAGGGAGCGAGCGTAAATGTTTAGTAAGTGTCCCGGTCAGGATATGCGTAAACTTCGAGTAGAACTCTACAAATGCCCAAAGTGTGGAGCGGAGGTGGAGATTTTCTCTGATGAGACGCGAATCAAGTGTCAAAAATGTGGCACGATAGTGTTTCGCGAGAAAATACCTTCCTGCATTGAGTGGTGTGCTTCGGCACGGCAATGCCTTGGAGAAGAACGCTGGCAGCAATTAATGGGTAAAGATGTAACCGCCGGTAATAAATCTCGTTAAGAGAAGTAACAATTACTGTAAAGATCTTTCCGCACCACAGGGTGTTTAAAAACTCATAAATGATGAATTTGAGTCATGAAAAGGAATATTTTCCGGAAAGAAGGGAATATGCACCACCCTGAGATTGCCACGCTTCGCTTGCAATGGTGTTAGGAAAAAGAGAGGGAGTGCTTCCGCACTCCCTCTCTTTGGGTTTCTAATCAGGTATATAAAAATAGATTTTATGAACTATTTTTTACGGGAAGACGCTTGTCGAGAGGGAAGGTGTGCACGTCTCTGGATGGTAAAATGACCGTGGCGCTGCCCGGCATTACTAACTCATTGCGTTGATTAATGGCAGTCGTTTCAATATCAACACAGGGTTCACCATATTCAGCAATGTATTTCTTAACGACCTTACCCTCCAAACGTACTACATCTGAAAAATAGACGAATTTCCGGAATTCCACATGACTTTTCTTTAGCCAGCCATCGTCTCCCATCCAATTTGTCAGTAAATGAATTTGCCATGTGTGTCTCTGAAATCCGATATCGTACTGTAAAGGAAGTCCACCTTGGGCAAAAGCAGCGGCCTTGTTATAGTGTACAGAGAAAATTGGCTCTAACGCTCCAGTGTCGGGATCGCGGTATGCCCAGGCCGGGTGTGTCTGATAATTACGGAGCATGACACCATGGGCAGCGAGTCTGGCTATCGGTGCACCTCCACCAATAAGGTAGGCAATCTCGTCCGTCATTCCTAGTGGACCTTTTAATATGGGCTTTAAGTTTTCTCCCACGACAATGTCTTCCCAATAGCGGGTGTTGGAGCCTCTTGGTTCTTCAGCAAGAATCTCTTCTTCAATCTGTTTCAACTCTTTTTCGTTCCATTGGTGAGGCAGTTGCATTGCTGAATATTTTCCTTTTTGCCTTGCCTTTAACCGCTCCATTCTGGTGACGAACCAATTAACTTTAGCTACAAGTTCGTCATTCTGATTGCGATAAGTATTCTCTTTTTTATTAATAATTACTTTCTCGGCAAAAGAACTTGGCTTGGGTCCATCAAAACCGTTGAATTTGCATTGCGGTTTGATCTTGTCGTTTCTTAATATTGGTTTGTAAAACTCGGCATCTGTTGAACTATGAAAGCCTCCCAGACCTTTCCAACCAAAATTAATCCCAGCAAAAACAGAAAAAACCCATGAAGGTGGTGCTACGATTGAACCAAACCGGGTCTTTTTAGCGTACTCTTCATTCCTCCAAAGGGGGTTTGGATCGCCGATACCATCCGCAAATTTTAAGATAGCCATTCTGGTTGCCTCTTCGTTGTTGATCCCCTGATCTATACGAAGGATTAAACCTGTTTTGGCTCTCATCTCAGCAATTAATTCTTCGGTGAAGACGCCTTCCGTCATTTTAACTTTTTTTACGGGTTCATTGGTTGTCATTCTAATTTACCTCCTGAACATTTTTTATTTTATCGAGGCTACCTCATATTTTTAACAATATGGGATACCTTTGAGGGTGGAACGATTTGTTTTTCCTGGATATCCAGCAGGTTGACGGCATTATCCCGTATCAATTCCAGGCACGTTTCCAGTTGTTCGGTTTTCTCGGGTGTCAAACCGGACATGGCTTTACGCAGGAATTCTCTTTCTAACGAAAGTCTGAGCGATTCATGGCCCTTTTCGGTTAATTTAACTTTAATGCGACCGTTGCCAATAACTTTTTTTGTTTTCGTTATCAGACCCTGTTTTTCCATTCTAATCAGGATATCTGAAATTGCGCTTTTATGTTCATAGGCGTATCTGGCTAATTCCGTCGGTGAAGTTTCACCCCCCAGCGCGTGGAGAATAAACAAGATATATGCCTGGACAGGTTGGATGTTATATTTTGCCAGTTCCAAACGCCGCAGCTTGGCGATCATGTGATAGACCCTACTTAAAAGAATCCAGGTATCGTATTCCTTTTCTCCATTTTGAATAATATCCATTTATACTAGCCCTACGTATTTTTAGCGAATAATTTGTTGCGCATTGTCTCTTCAACAGTATCTCTTTGCTGACACAGTTTATGAGGCAAAATAGCTTGACTTTAAAATAATATACTGTATAATATATATAAATATTGTAGTACGTACACGTACTTGATACCATTATATAGCTTTTTAGTGTGTAACGCAATTCTGTTTTAGTTTGGGAATTATAAATTCAAGAATATTAATCAAGGAAATAGCTATGACCGAACAGGCTTTTAACAAAATAGTTGTCCTAGACTGTAGTGAAGGAATTGCCGGGGGCTATTGCACCAAGTTGTTGGCTGATTTTGGCGCGACCGTAATTAAAATCGAAAAGCCCGGTGTAGGAGATTCTACCAGGAGCATGGGGCCTTTCCAAAATGATGAACCGGACAAAGAAAAAAGCGGCACGTTCTTCTACCTCAACACCAATAAAAAAAGTGTCACATTAAATCTGGAATCGGAAACCGGTAAAAATCTATTTTTCAAGTTACTTGAGCAAGCAGATGTGGTTGTCGAAAACTTTGCGCCTGGGACAATGTCTGCATTGGGTTTATCCTATGAATCGTTGGCAAAGATAAAACCACAAATTATCATGACTTCCATTTCAGGGTTTGGCCAAACGGGGCCATACCGTGATTACAAAACAACGAACCTTGTGACATTCGGCCTTTCCGGGGCAATGTATACCTCACGACCCGCGACTCATACATCCAGCAGACCGGTGGTAGAGGGCGGACAGCAAGTAGAATACACGACCGGTCTATTAAGTTTTAGTGCTACCGTTGCCTCGCTCACAAATAGAATAGATACGGGTAAAGGAACATGGATTGACATGTCCGCTCTAGAGTGCATGGCCAGCACGCTGGGAGCGAATCTCAGTGAATATCCATATCTGGGACTAAGCCGTAAAACAAACCCATTTGCCATTCACGGGTACCCTATCGGCTATAGTGTTGCCTGTAAAGACGGTTGGATAAGTCTTACTCCCGGACTTGGTGGTGCGCCTAATATTCCATTGTTAATTGAGAGACCCGACCTATTAGAAGACCCCTTATTTACGAGACCGGCGCAACGCATGGCCGAGCCTGAAAAGTTCGATGAGCTATTAGCTCCATGGCTCAAGGAGCGCACTAAATGGGAAATAACCAAACAAGCCCAGGAATTAAAGTTGGCATTTACACCAGTGTTAACTCCCGGTGAGCTGTTAGAAGATGAACAACTTAAAGCAAAAGACTTTTTTGTAAAAACACAACATCCGGCGATGGGCGAAGTTACTTATCCGGGAGCTCCATTCAGACTCAGCGAGACTCCTGCCCGTATTGGGAAAGCACCATTGTTAGGAGAAGACAATGAAGCAATCTACAGTGGATTGGGATTTACCAAAAAAGACCTGGTGACATTGACACAACAGGGAACTATATAATACGAGGTTACGATGGCTTACGAATTACTTAAGGGAATAAGGGTGCTTGATTTAACCATGGTCTTTGCCGGACCGGTTAGTTCCAGGATACTGGCTTCATTGGGAGCTGAGGTCATCAAGATAGAATCTGCCGTCAGGCCGGATGTTTTTACCCGAGGTAATGTTTACCCCGAAAATGACCCTGGTACCGAGCCGTGGAATCGGGGTAGTCTTTTCCACTCGCTGAATGCCGGGAAGAAGGGAATTACACTTAACCTTGGAACGGATAAAGGCCGTGATATCTTTAAAAGATTGGTCAAAATCGGCGACGTAGTCATGGAAAACTACTCCCCCAGAGTCATGGAAAACTGGGGTCTGGGCTATGAAGAATTAAAGAAAATTAAACCGGATATCATTATGGCGTCGATGAGTGGGTTGGGCCACACCGGTCCGCTGCGTGATTTTTATATGTACGTGCCGGGGATGGAAGGCATGTCTGGACTTACGCATATGACCGGTTATATGAATGAGCCGCCGATGCTTTCCGGATTTTCTTATGGGGATTGGACATCAGGCGGTACATCTGCTGCGGCGATTCTCACCGCTTTATTTCACAAGAAAAGTACTGGGAAAGGACAATTTATCGACCTTGCTGGCAGAGAGGCCCTGATCGCCAATGTCGGCAATATTGTGATGGACTATACTCTGAACCAACGGGTGGAAGATAGAATGGGGAACGACCAACCTTATTTAGCCCCACACGGCTGCTACCAGTGTAAGGGCGATGATAATTGGGTTATCATCGCGGTAGAGAACGACGAAGAATGGACAGGTTTTTGTGGGGTAATTGGTAAGCCTGATTGGTGCAAGCAGGAGAAATTTGGGAATTCGTTAAACCGTTGGAAGAATCGTTCGGAGCTAGATAAATTAGTTGAAGGCTGGACCGTTAATCAGGATAAATTTGAGGTTACGACGAACTTACAAAAAGCAGGTATTCCGGCGGGCGCAGTGTTGAACATGAAAGAGGTCAACCTTAATTCTCATCTCATCGAACGCGGCTTTTTTAATGTTATCGACCACGGTGAAGGTATCGGGAAAAGACCGATACCAAACCAGATGCCCGCTAAATTTAGTAATATCGATAGTTTTGTGCCGGCAAGGGCCCCTCGATTCGGGCAAGATAACGAGTATGTTTTCGGAGAACTATTGGGTATCTCCAATGAAGACCTTGCAAGTCTTGAGGCAGAAAAGATAATCGGTGGCGCACCGGCTTTTCTTCCTGGCAGGCCTACCCGTCTGAACCTTATTCAATCGCAGAATGCCGGCCAGCTCGATCCGAATTACACAAACGAATTAAGAGACAAATACGAGAAAGACATTGGAATAATCGGGATAGCGAAAAACGACCCGAAGTGATAGTCCTCCGCTTTCTCTCTGTTTTACTTAATTATATTTTCTGATATATTTCCCTGAAATCAAAAAGAGGTGAAAAAGGAAAATGGTACAAGATTTAAATCTTAATGTTGCGTTTGACCCCCAGTCGATTGCCGTGGTTGGCGCTTCGAGTGATGACAAGACTGAGAAGGTAGCCTGGGTAGGCAGGCTGCAGGAGTTTGGCTTTAAAGGGAAGATCTACCCCATCAATCCTAAAGCATCTGTCATTTTGGGGTTAAAAGCATATCCTTCGGTCAAAGCTGTTCCCGAAACAATCGATTATGCCATCGTTTCCATCAGGTCGTCTTTTGTGCCCGGAGTGTTAAGGGATTGTATAGCTAAAGGCATCAAAGTAGTTCACATTTTTACTGCCGGGTTTGCCGAGACGGGGATGGACGAGGGTAAAAAACTCCAGGAAGAAGTTATCAGCATTATCAAAGAGGGGAAAATCAGGATTATCGGGCCGAACTGCATGGGCATCTACAACCCGAAGACCGGACTGACTTTTAACATACGTTTTTCCCGTGAGGTGGGTAATGTTGGGATTGTTTCCCAGACCGGAGCTGGGATGATGGAACTGATACCGCATGCCAACGCGCGCGGTGTTAGGTTCAGCAAGGTGGTCAGCTACGGGAATGCGCTTGATCTGAATGCGCCTGAATTTGTCGAATACCTGGCTAATGACAATGATACAAAGTACATTTTTTGCTATGTCGAGGGTGTCAATGACGGATACCGTTTCTTTAATGCTGTACGTGATTGTAACCGGACAAAACCGGTAATCATTCTCAAAGGCGGACTGACAGAAGGTGGCAGCGGCGCTGTGTCCTCACATACAGCTTCTTTGGCGGGTTCGGAATTAGTCTGGAAGGCTTTCTTCAATCAGACCGGTGCAATCCAGGTGGACACTCTGAGTGAGGCAGTAGAGCAAATCGTAGCCGTGGAGAAACTGGCGGAGATTAAAGGTCGAAGAATCGGCATCGTGGCACGCGGTGGAGGGGTGGGAGTAGTGGCGACAGATACCTGCGAGCGGGTGGGTTTAAAAGTACCGGCTTTAACTAAGGAAACGCGCCTGGAACTGGCAAAAATCACACCGGCTGAAGCCGGTTCCAGCATCCGGAATCCTGTAGAGATTGGACTGGGTAGGTTCGGGGTCTCCGAGTATTATGCGAAAGGTTTAACTTTGGTAGCTGATGACCCTAACATCGATGTTGTGATGGCGGTCCTTAATCCGCATATCTATACTCAAGAAGGTATCGGCGCTAAGGAAATCGACCAGTCAGCCCAGGTGCTAATTGACACTGCCAAAACCCTATCGAAACCGTTAGTGGTGGTGATGACTCTCGGGGATAGCATCGATGTTATCGGGATGGAACTCCATGCCACAGAGACAATGCTCAACGCCGGATTGCCGGCTTTTTCCACTGTTGAAGCAGCTATCGTTGCTATCAGTAAAACGGCCAAGTATTGGGAATTCAGACGTTCGTTCTAGACCTGTTTTGATGTTTAAAATCGAATAACTTCTGAGGAGAATACGATGAATAACGTTATTAAACAAATAATTGACAAAGCAAAAAGTGAAAACAGAAATTTGCTGACTGAAATTGAGGCAAAGCAGGTCTTCAAAGAAACTGGTCTGCAGGTGACAGATACCCGATTAGCCTCCAACAAGAAAGATGCCGTCGCCATGAGCGCGGAAATGGGTTTCCCGGTAGTGTTGAAGATTGTTTCCCCGGAAATCCTGCACAAGACGGAAGCTGACGGCGTGAAACTGAACTTAAAAACTGCTGATGAGGTGGCGAAAGCCTTTGATGAGATTATGGCCTCGGCGAAAGAAAAGTTCCCCAATGCTAATATCCACGGTGTCGCGGTACAGGGGATGGCAAAGTCCGGACTTGAAATAATAATTGGCATGACCTTAGATGCGCAGTTCGGGCCGGTCCTGATGTTCGGCCTAGGTGGTATTTTTGTCGAAGTAATGAAAGACGTCTCTTTCGGTATCACACCCCTGACAAAACGGGACGCCGGTGAAATGATACGCAGTATCAAGGGTTATCCGCTGCTGAACGGATTCCGCGGCACGCCAAAGATAGACGTGGCAAATCTTGAGTCCTGGCTGCTAAAACTTTCAGATTTTGCACAAACGTATCCCGATGTAAAAGAGTTCGACCTGAACCCGGTTTTCGCCTACTCCCAGGGGGCAATGGTGGTCGACGCTAGGATAATACTGAAATAAGACTTAAGCAGTCTTTGTTACGTTTTCTTATTTCGGTTAATGCCTATCATTATCAAAGATGCCATTCCATGAGTACATTAATTATTAGTACGATTTACTTCAATTTGCTGGATTCCGTCTTTTGATTTTGATTGTTTAATCTGAAACGTGACCATCTCGAATTTAGCTTCGAATAGCACCATTTTGGCCGTGAATTGGCGAATATTATTAAATAGACGTAATTTCTTACTTGGGATGCGGAGAAGTGTTTCAATAACAACGTCTCCGTTAAGTCGGCCGTAGTCAAAAGGTAGCCCACGAATCCAGAGTAATTAATTTGGATTCTTTGTGATGTTTTTAATATCTGGGACGCCTATTCCTGATTTAATAATAGCGGCTGAACCGAGCGATTTGGCTAACGTAACTAATAAGCAATTAGTATAGCTTGACTCGTTATCAAGTTCAGACTCGCCGGCACCATTGGATCCTTTATTTTTGACCAATTTAATAGGTAATTTTGCAGACTGCACTATTTTGAATATTTCCATCGCTTCGCTCGTTGCATCCTGAAACGGGTTTTCTCTGTTGTAGATAATGGCGCTGTCGCTATTTTGCTTTAAAGTATTCAAGATGTCCGCCAATTCTCCTTTTAAAACTGCTCGCCATCAAGCCCATTTTCTGAAACCTCTACGCTTCCTTCTTGACGGCCGAAAATAAAAAAGTGCTTCATATCCTACTCCTATACTGATGGTTAGCCAATGAATGAACATACTCTAACACAGATAATATTTAAACTCAACGCTCAATGCTAATTGAAACTGATTTGGATTTTGATTGAAAAGCATGACGTATTTACCGGGATAAACGCATGTCCTGCTGACTTGAAATCTCGCATAAAAGTGTAATAATCTTCTGGATTATGGCAGAATATATTACATTCAACCCAATTGTCGTTTTATTTAACTATACATAATGTTATGATTAGGAGAAAACCATTAAAAAGGGAATAATATCAACTCAGGTACAGCCGGAGAAAGCCTTTCTGGTGACGGTTGCCACTAAAGAAAGTGTTCAAATTGTATCAGCTGAAGCATCGCAGAGTGAGCTGGCGCAATTGGTAAAATCAGCCGGTGGCGAAATTGTGGGAAAGATTATTCAGCATCTTGATATGCCGACGAAGGCGCTTTATCTCGGCAAAGGAAAACTGGACGAAATAGTTGCTTTAAAAAGTGAGTTACATTTCGATACAGTGGTCTTCGATGACGAACTTTCACCGGTGCAACAAAGGAACCTGGAAGAGGCTTTACAGGCAAAAGTCCTTGACCGTGTGGCATTGATACTGGACATCTTTGCTAAACGCGCCCGGACACGTGAAGGGAAACTCCAGGTGGAACTGGCGCAGCATCAATATTTATTACCGCGCATAGCCGGTCAATGGAGCCACCTGGAAAGACTGGGCGGCGGCATCGGCACCAGAGGCCCCGGTGAATCCCAACTGGAGACTGACCGCCGTCTTATTGAAAAGCGAATCCACCACCTCAGCGCGGAAGTCGATAAAGTCAGTCAGCAGCGCTATCTTTACCGGCAGCGGCGTCAAAAAAGCGGCATTCCGATTATCTCCCTGGTCGGTTACACTAACGCCGGAAAAAGTACTTTGCTTAATGCGCTCAGCCGCGCCAACGTTACCAGCGGAAATAAAGTCTTTACCACTCTCGACCCGACTACCCGGCGTATTTTATTACTGGATGGGAATTTCGCGCTGTTAAGCGACACAGTAGGTTTTATTCGAAAATTGCCGCCGAACATTATCAAAGCTTTCCGCGCAACATTGGAAGAACTGGAAGAAGCCGACCTTTTACTGAATGTCATCGACTTTGCATCTCCTTATGCGGCGGAAGAAAATCATGCGGTGGAAAATATATTGAAAGATTTGGGATTGTTAGAAAAACCGCGAATTACCGTTTTGAACAAAATCGACCTGGCTCTAGGGAAGGACAAAAACTGGAACGAAAAAGAAGCCCTGCAATATTTAACAGAAAGCCAACCTGAAATAGATGAAAACATGTTTTTTATTTCGGCGACAAAGAAATGGGGATTAACCGGTCTCTTGGAACAAATTGGTAAGGTTATAAAGATAAAAACAGGGTTTTAGACACAAAATTGAGCTCAGGATTCGCTGTAGTCGAAAATTAGACCATTTTAACGTTTTTCAGATAGCCAAAAACACCTTCGGACGGCGTTTAAACGGTATGTTTTTTAGATTTTTAATGTTTTTCCGTGAATTGTTTTACTAAAAGTCTTTCCAAACCTCGGGAGAATGTTATAACTTTACATAATTAGTTTTAACTCCAATTAAATCAATTTCCGTGAGATCGCCGCGTCGTAACACCCCTCGCGATGGTTTAACGTACCATTGCGAGACCTTCGTTTGAAGGTCGTGGCAATCCCACGCTGGCGATGGACTTTGGTAATCAGAGACCATTCTTGCCTAATTCCTCAATCGTTATCGAGCGGTGATATTGATAAATTATAAACGGAAAATGACTAGACGCATATTGCCCCGGCCACCGATTTCTCTTACCGCCGATAACTAAAAAACCTGTTAAAATCAGCCAAAACTCAAGTAACTTATGTCAACTAAGTATCTACTTCTGGAAGCTACTGGGGCGTATAATATATGTTATGTCGTATAAAAGCGTACTTAAACGATGATTCGCCAAATAAACGGCCACTTATTAACTCCCCTACCTTATTTGCTTTTTTAAAATAAGGGTTAATACCCCCTATGCTATCTTTGACTTTCTTCGTTTTAAATTACGCCGCAAATAGTACAAAATAAGAGCGATAACAATTATTAATAGGCTAAGGAATCTCTGAACAAGGGTTATGACGCATTTGCAACATCGTTTCAGGGATAAACTTTAAAGAAACAGCGGCTTAAGAAGACGAAGTAAGGTTATTTCAAGTCATTAATATCACCCTTTCTTGGGGTTGTTTTCAGGGTTT
>Ga0182021_10011807_pt1 | contig 10378 bp, 20 predicted proteins | sample 612E3MmetaG_FD_120493 | JGI IMG/M metagenome (GOLD analysis project Ga0182021, IMG submission 120493) | Permafrost microbial communities from Stordalen Mire, Sweden - 612E3M metaG (Illumina Assembly) | ecosystem: Environmental > Terrestrial > Soil > Wetlands > Permafrost | place: Sweden... | reverse complement strand
TCATAGTTCAGTTACTTCGAGTACAACTCAACAATCAGTTGCTCGTTTGCATTTAATGGAATTTCTGCGCGTTCTGGAATATTCAGAAACGTACCAGTCATTGTCGCCTTATCGATGTTGAGCCAGGGCAGCATAGAAGTGTCCTTCACGCGTTTCATTGCATCATGGATCAGTGTAAGTTTCTTCGCTTGTTCCCGCACCTGTATAACATCACCCGGACTCACAAGAAACGATGGAACATCAACGATCCGATTATTCACTACAAAATGTCTGTGAACGATCAATTGCCGTGCTGATTTCCGCGATGGCGCAAAACCCAACCGATAGATGACATTATCAAGTCGGCGTTCCAGCATTTTTACCAACGCATCACCGGTACGACCGGATTGCTGAGATGCTCGATGAAAATAATTTCGGAATTGCGCTTCCAAAATTCCGTACATCCGACGAACTTTCTGTTTTTCACGCAATTGGACGCCGTACTCGGAAATCCGCGATCGGCGCGATTGCCCATGCTGACCGGGTGCATAATTCCTCTTTTCCAAAGGGCATTTTTCCGTCAAGCACTTTGTTCCTTTCAGAAACAACTTTTGCTTCTCTCGACGGCACAGTTTACAATTGGCATCAATGTATCTTGCCATAATTCTCCTAATTCATTTTATGATTTTGTGATTTCGTGATTCTGTGATTGATCTATCACCCAATCACTCAATCAGCTAATCGTACATTCACTACACTCTTCGACGCTTAGGCGGACGGCACCCGTTATGCGGGATCGGTGTAATATCTCGAATCAACATCACTTCGAGTCCCGCTGTTTGCAATGACCGAACCGCTGCTTCACGTCCGCCGCCTGGCCCTTTGATGAACACTTCTACACGGCGAAGACCGAGACCATGGGCTTCCTTCGCAGCTGCTTCTGCTGCAACCTGTGCAGCAAATGGAGTGCTCTTGCGTGATCCCTTGAATCCGTTCTTGCCCGATGTTGACCATGCAATAACATTACCGTATGTATCAGTCAATGTCACGATTGTATTATTGAAGGTTGCCTTAATGAACGCCTTCCCGTTGACATCAACATGAACTTTCTTTTTCTTTTTTGTTACTGGTGCTGTTTGTTTTGCCAATGCAATCTTCCTTATAAAAGATTTTCACCTGATCGACTTATTTCTTCTCGAGTGCCTTCTTCTTGCCGGCGACCGTCTTTCTCTTCCCTTTGCGCGTACGCGAGTTAGTCCGTGTTCTCTGTCCACGAACGGGAAGCCCTTTGCGATGACGTAAACCGCGGTAACAGCCAATATCCATCAACCTTTTAGTGTTAAGTTGATATTCACTCCGCAATGCACCTTCCACCTTAAAGTCTGTTTGGATGATAGAACGAATCGCCGCCACCTCTTCATCGTTTAAATCGCCGACCCGCTTTCCCCGATCGACCTTGGCCTTCTCAAGAATTTCCAGCGCTGCGGATCGGCCGATGCCGTATATATAGGTGAGGCCAATTTCTGAACGCTTATTTTTGGGTAAATCAACTCCAGCAATACGAGCCACGTCGTTACTCCTTGTTTATCCTTGCCGCTGTTTGTGTTTTGGATTCTTGCAAATTACTCGGATGACACCTTTGCGTCGAATAATTTTGCAGTTCTCACACAATTTTTTTACTGATGACCGAACCTTCATACTCTGCTCCTCAATCCCATAAAAATCTCTATTTGTATCGATACGTGATACGACCTTTTGATAAATCGTACGGTGACATTTCAACGGTCACTCTATCTCCGACGAGAATTTTAATGTAATGCATCCGCATTTTTCCGGAGATATGTGCAAAGATTTCCACGCCATTATCGAGTTTCACACGAAACGTTGCGTTTGGCAGCGTATCGGTAATTACTCCATCAACTTTGATCGGTCCTTGCTTCGCCATTCTTCCTTAGGACAAGGTAAGTATCTCTGCCTTGCCGTGTACAATCGCTATTGTATGTTCAAAATGCGCCGACGGTTTCCCATCAACTGTCAAAACGGTCCAACCATCTGTTGCTACTTTTACCTGCCATGTTCCCGCGTTAACCATCGGTTCAATGGCGAGCGTCATTCCTTCTTTTAGTACAACGCCTGTTCCCGATTCTCCAAAATTCGGAATAGACGGCTCCTCGTGCAATTTTCTGCCAACTCCGTGTCCGACTAAATCCCGAACAACTGAAAACCCATTTGCTTCTACATGGTGTTGAATCGCATTCGAAATATCGTGTACTCTCTTGCCAGCAACCGCTTGTTCAATTCCTTTCACAAGTGATTCTTGTGTCACACGCATCAGCCGTTGTTTTTCTTCGGATACTTCTCCAATTGCGAAAGAACATGCTCCATCACCATAAAAACCATTCTTCTTCACACCAACATCAATGGACAACAAATCTCCACCTTTTAGCATTCGCTTGCTCGGGATACCATGCACAACTTCCGCATCGATCGACGTGCAAAGCGTTGCCGGGAATAAATTCTTCTTATCCCAGCCATATCCTTTAAACGCCGGCTCACCGCCCATTGAGCGAATAAAGTCTTCCGCAACCTTGTCAAGCTCCAGTGTGGTCATGCCCGGTCGAACTTGTGCACCCACTAACTTGAGCACATCGGCAACGATTCGGCTGCTCTCACGAATGAACTCAATCTCTTCGATCGATTTCAGAGGAATCATCGCAGAGTACGCTACCGTCTGCCTCTGAGCTTACCACTCTTCATAAACCCATCATAGTGACGCATCAATAAATGCGACTCTACTTGCTGCAACGTATCCAGGGCTACACCTACCATAATAAGCAAGCTTGTTCCACCAAAAAATGATGCAAACCCCGGCGTCACACCCAATTTAATCATCATCGTTGGGAGAATGGCAATGATCGCCAGCCCGATTGAACCCGGAAGCGTGATCTTCGTCAAAATATTATCGACGAATTCTGCCGTATGTGTACCGGGACGAATGCCAGGAATAAATCCCCCCTGTTTCTTCATATTATCTGCAACATCTTTCGGATTGAAAGCAATAGCAGTATAGAAATAAGTGAAGAAAACAATCATCAACGCATAGACGATAGAATAAGTCCATGAAGTATAACCAAACCAATTATTGGATAACTCATTCATGAACTCGTTCTCAGGGAAGAACGAGAAAATAATCTGCGGAACGAACATGATCGCTTGCGCAAAGATGATCGGCATAACACCCGCGGTGTTGACACGCAGCGGAATGTATTGTGTTACTCCGCCGTATACTTTTCTTCCCACCACGCGCTTCGCATATTGTACTGGGATACGGCGAGTACCTTGTGTAATAAGGACAACACCTGCGACAATGAAGCCCATAAGAACGAGGATTACTAACTCGACAATGAGGTTTCGTGTACCACCTGTAACAAGCTGGGCTTCATTAAGAATAGCATGCGGAAAACGCGCTACGATACCAATAAATATAATCAACGATATTCCATTACCGATGCCGCGTTCAGTGATCTGTTCACCAAGCCACATCATAAAAATTGTACCCGTTGTAAGAATAATCATCGTACTCATATAGAATCCGGGACCACGAACTCCCATCGGCACAATGGGATTTCCACCGGGGGCAACGCTCATAAGTTTCGCTACTACACCGCTTGCCTGCATCAGCGATATAGCGACAGTGCCATAACGAGTGTACTGTGTAATTTTCTTGCGTCCCTCCTCGCCTTCCTTTTGCAGCTTGGCAAAGTATGGAACCACTGCACCGAGCAATTGGATGACGATAGATGCACTAATATACGGCATAATACCGAGCGCAAAGATTGCCGCATTGCTAAAGGCACCTCCGACAAAAAGATCATATAATCCAAAAAGTGTATTCTCAGACGATTTCCGGATTGTGTCTGCCAAGAGAACTGCATCGACGCCAGGCAGTGTAATATGCGAGCCGATACGTACAATAATCAGCAAAAGCGTTGTGAATAACAGTCTCTCGCGCAGTTCCTGGATTTTAAAAATATTCGTAAAGGTTTCAGTCAACTTACTCATGGGTTCGCGGTTGTCTTTATAAGAACTGTAGTCTTTCCTCCGGCAGCTTCGATCTTCGAAATTGCCGACTTACTAAATGCATGCGCAGTGACATCTAATTTTGCTTTTATTTCACCATTACCGAGAATTTTTATCGGAACATTTTTCTTTGCAGCTATGCCGGTCTTGAAAAGCACTTCCGGTGTTACCACGCCGTTAGAAACTTTCTTTTTTTCAGCCAGGATGCCGAGTGTTGAAACGTTCACGACCTGCATTTCGATACGATTGCGCGGTGTGAAACCGAATTTCGGTACGCGTCGTGTCAGCGGCATCTGTCCACCTTCAAACCACATCTTAAACTTATGACCAGAACGGGATTTGGCACCCTTGTGTCCTTTGGTAGCTGTCCCACCGTGTCCGGAGCCCTGCCCGCGGCCGATTCTCTTTGTCTTTCTCCGCGAACCCTTCGCTGGTGTTAAATTGCTAAGAATATCTTTCGCCATCATTGTACCTCTTCCACTTTGACAAGATGCCGAACCCTGTTGATCATACCACGAATCTGCGGAGTGTCATTTTTAACAACAAAATAATTCGGCCTGCCCAATCCCAGTGCTTTGATGGTACGTTTGGCATTCTTGAGATGATCAACAATACTCTTGACCTGTGTGATTTTAATTTTCTTCGATTCTGACATAATACATCTTCACTAAGAGTTTATTGAAACAGTTCCTGAAATGTTATTCCGCGGCGTTCGGCAATCATTCGAGCATCTGAAAGATTTAAAAGCGCCTGCATAGTTGCTTTAACAACGTTGTGGGAATTCGGTGAACCCATCTGCTTTGTGAGCACATCTTTCACGCCAGCCATTTCCAAAACAGCACGGACACCACCGCCGGCTATGAGACCGGTTCCGGGAGCCGCCGGTTTGAGCATCACCTTTCCTGCACCAAACTTTCCTATGACTGAATGCGGAATAGTTCCCTTCACGATAGGGACAAAAACGAGGCTCTTCTTCGCATCGTCCGTACCTTTCGCAATAGCATCCTGTACTTCATTAGCTTTTCCAAGACCGACGCCAATATGACCATTGCCATCACCAACGACAACGATGGCATTGAAGCTGAAGCGGCGTCCACCTTTGACCACTTTCGCGACACGGTTAACATTCACTAATCGTTCTTTAAGTTCGAATTCGCCTACTTTGACTTTTGCTATATTTTTCATACGATTATGGGGAGTTAGAATTTCAGTCCGCCTTCGCGAGCACCATCCGCGAGTGCTTTAACACGGCCATGATAGAGATAACCGCTTCGGTCAAAGACCACTTCTTTGATGTTTTTCTCCAGTGCTTTTTTTGCCGCCGCAACGCCAATGAGCTTATAACGCGCAATTGGGGTCTTCGCTTGCTTCACATCCTCGCGAAGATCTTTCGACAGTGTTGATACTGATAATAACGTTTTTCCAGTTGTATCGTCAATGATCTGTGCATAGGCATGTTTAGCGCTACGAAACACGACCAACCGAGGACGCTCCGATGTGCCTTTGATTTTTTTTCGGATGCGCACTTGCTTCTTTGCAAGGCGTTCTATTGTATTCTTTCGAATCATAATTCTTTCTTCCTTACCTCAAACTCTTCTTTTACTACTTCGCAGCCGTAGCAGCCGCCTTACCAGCTTTACGACGAATGTATTCGCCTTCATACTTAACGCCCTTGCCTTTATATGGTTCCGGTGGACGGAACGAACGTATCTTCGCTGCAACCAAACCGACAAGTTGCTTATGGATACCACTTATAAGAATACTTGTTTGGGTTGGTGCTTCAATTTTTATACCTTCCGGCGCACTAAATAAAATGGGGTGACTGTAACCAAGAAGAAGATTTAACCGTGTCCCCTTCATTTCAGCACGATAACCGACACCGACAATCTCCAGCTTCCTGGAAAACCCTTCGGTCACGCCAATAATCATATTTTGAATCAGCGCGCGCCATAACCCGTGTAATGCGCGAAATTTCGTTTCATCCGACTTTCGACTGAGAAGGATTTGCTGATCCTTCACTTCGACACTGATATCCGAATGTACTTTTTCCTCTAAAACGCCTTTTGGCCCTTTGACGGATACAACACCATCCTTCAAAGTGACTGTGACACTTTTAGGAATCTGAACCGGTTTTCTACCAATACGTGACACTGTATTCTCTCCTCTTCAAACACTTACCAGATGTAAGCAAGAATTTCGCCGCCAACATTATCTCTCTTCGCCTGTGCATCCGTCATCACACCTTTAGATGTAGTAATAATCGCAACACCTAAGCCACCGAGTACACGAGGCAATTCATTGGAGCCGCAGTATAATCGAATACCCGGCTTACTCACTCGACGCAATCCGGTGATGACCGGTTTTCCGCTATAATACTTGAGATTCACTCGAAGGATATTTTGCTTCTTATCCTCAAGTACGGTGAATCCAGAAATATAACTTTTCTCCAGAAGAATTTGAGAAATCGCCTTCTTCAACTTGGAGGACGGAATATCTACCCGACGGTGTTTCGCTTTTGCTGCATTGCGGATTCTCGTAAGATAATCGGCAATAGGATCAGTTTTCGACATCGATTGAACTCTCTAATTTATTATATTACCAACTTGCCTTGCAAACACCTGGAATCTTGCCTTCAAGTGCGAGCTTACGTAGACAGATCCTGCAGAGGCCAAACTTTCGATAATAACTGCGCGATCGTCCGCAAATATTGCAACGATTGTGCTGTGATACTTTGTGTTTTGGCGTTCTCTTCGCCTTTACTCGCATAGCTAAGCGTGCCAAGCGAACTCCTTTGCTTTACTTGTTCTGGGTTACGGGTTGAACAACTTCTTGCCGTTTGACAAACGGTATGCCAAGCTCTTTTAATAATTCATATGCTTCAACGTCATTCTTGGCAGTCGTGACGAATGTAATATCCATTCCAGAGATCCGCGTTACCTTGTCTACATCAATTTCAGGAAAAATAATCTGTTCTTTAATCCCAACAGTATAATTGCCATGACCATCGAACGATTTATCTGAAACACCGCGAAAATCACGTACACGCGGCAATGCAACACTGACAAATCGATCCAAAAACTCATACATTTTGGCTCTGCGCAACGTAACACGGCATCCGATAGGAAGATTCTCTCGCAACTTGAAATTTGAGATCGCCTTCTTGGATTTTGTGATTGCTACTTTTTGTCCGGTAATAGCTTCCAATTCGTGTACGGCAACATCCAGCAATTTTGGATCCTGTGTCGCCTGTCCAACACCAATGTTAATAGAAATTTTTTCCAGCCGCGGCACTTGCATCTTACTCTTATATTGAAACTTTTTCATCATTGATGGAACAGCTTCCTTTTGATATCGCTCAAACAAACGAGCCGCCACTCCTTTTTCCTGCCCGCCTGCGTCTTTCTTGCCTTTGGACTCGGGGGCGGCCTTCGCTGCTTTTTCTTTTTTAGGAGTTATTTCTTTCGCCATGGATCACTCTCTTAGAACATCTCATTGCATTGTTTGCAAGTTCTCATTGTCTTCTTTTTACCACTCGTTGCATCTTTTACATGTTTGTGACCAATACGTGTCGGTTTATTGCATTTTGGGCAAATGACCATTACGTTTGATGCACGAATGCTTCCTTCTTTTTGAACAACCCCGCCTTGCGGATTCTTCTGTGAAGGTCGCGTGGCCCTTTTAATAATATTAACATTTTCGATAATCACTCGTTGTGTATCTGGAAACACTTTCAACACTTTGCCCTGCTTTTTTCGGAATGCGCCCGAAACGACGAAGGCTGTATCATTCTTGTGTATGTGGAGATTCTGCGCCATAATTTTTAGAGCACCTCAGGTGCCAAGGAAATAATTTTCATAAATTGACGTTCACGTAATTCTCGTGCAACCGGACCAAATATGCGTGTTCCGCGCGGTTCGCCCAGGGCAGTGAGCAGTACAGCGGCATTTTCATCGAAACGGATATAAGAACCGTCCTTCCGCCGAATTTCTTTCTTCGTTCGTACAACAACAGCACGTGAAACTTCGCCTTTTTTTACAGGAGCACCTGGAATGGCACTTTTTACGGACACCACAATAAGATCACCGACACCGGCATAACGTCTATCGTGGCCACCGAGAATACGGATGCATCGTACTTTTTTCGCGCCCGAATTATCAGCAACGACTAAATTAGTTTCTTCCTGGATCATCGTCTTCGCCTACTTCGCTTTTTGAACAATTTCCACCAACCGCCAGCGCTTACGTGCGCTCATGGGACGGGTTTCCATAATTTTCACTATATCTCCGATACCAGCTTCTTGTTTCTCATCATGCGCCATCAATTTAGTGGTAAGGTGAAATATTTTCTTATAGAGTGTATGCGCGACCTGTCGTTCAACCGCAACTATGATACTCTTTGTCATTTTATTACTAACCACTTTACCAATTCGAACTTTGCGCCGTGCGCGTTTCAGTGTTTCCTTTGGTGCTTCTGTCATCGTCATCTCACATTACTTTTGTTGCACAACCGGCGCAGGTTGTTCGGTTGATGGATTCAGTTGTCGATCACGGAGAATCGTTTTGATTCGCGCAATAGTCTTACGAACGTGGCCTAACTTCATCGGGTTCTCCAACTGTCCAATGACTTTCTGAAATCTTAGATGGGACAGGTTTTCTTCTTCTTCTTGAATTCTCTTCAGCAGTTCTGCGTCCGAAAGTTGTCGTAAATCATGTGCCTTCATCGCTTTACCTCTTATACACCCTGATAATCAATACGGGTGACAAACCTTGTTTTAATTGCAAGCTTGTGTGCCGCAAGCTTCATCGCTTCTGCTGCGGTTGCACGGTTGATTCCGCCTAACTCAAACAAAACCCTGCCTGGTTTCACTACAGCTACCCAAAATTCCGGCGACCCTTTACCGCTTCCCATGCGAGTCTCTGCAGGCTTTTTTGTAACCGGCTTATCAGGAAAAATGCGAATCCATACTTTGCCTTCGCGTTTCATCATCCGAGTCAGTGCAACACGGGATGCTTCAATCTGACGCTGAGTTATCCATCCCGGTTCCATCGCCTTCAAGCCAAAATCACCAAATGCAATCGTCGCACCACGCGTCGCTTTTCCTTTCATCCGTCCGCGTTGCGCTTTCCTAAATTTTACTCTTTTTGGCATCAACATAACTCAACACTCCTTAAGACCGCGGTCCAATGATTTCACCTTTGCAGATCCATACTTTAACACCAATGGTTCCGTAAATAGTATTCGCGGTCGCACCTGCATAATCGATATCAGCCCGAAGCGTTTGTAAAGGAATACGTCCGTCCTTATAATGCTCCGTTCGCGCAATTTCTGCGCCACCAAGGCGCCCTGCGCACATCACCTTAATTCCTTCAGCACCCATACGCATGGCAGCGGTAATCGATTGCTTCATCGCGCGGCGGAACGAGATTCGTCCTTCCAGTTGTCCGGCAATCGCTTCTGCCACAAGATAGGCATCCAATTCCGGGCGTTTGATTTCATGGATAAGAATTTTAATTTCTTTTGATGTCACTTTTTTCAGTTCTTCTTCCAATTGAGCAATTTCTTTACCACTCTTGCCAATCACAATGCCGGGCCGCGACGTGTGAATGGTGACTACTGCGCGTTTAGGAGTTCGATCAATTTGAACTCGTGCTATTCCAGCTTTTTTCAATCGGTTTCGTACGTAGTTCCGTACTATAATATCTTCTTGCAATTTGCCTGAAAAGCTTTTATCATCGTACCAATTTGAATCCCACGCACGAACAATTCCAAGACGAAATCCAACTGGATGAGTTTTTTGGCCCAAGTGATCCTCCGATTAACTTTCGGTTACTTCTTTTGATACTACTTCCGATTTCTTTGTTGTTGCTTTTTTATTTTCAACCGCCCCTTTTGTTTTTAATACAGGCTTCTTTACTTGTTCACGCTGCGCCAACACGATAGTGATGTGATTCGAACGTTTTCGCACACGGAATGCTCGCCCCATAGGTGCAGGCATCACACGCTTCGCCATCGCTCCGCCATCGACAAACGCTTCCTTAATAAATAAAGTGGCTGTGTCCAGGCGTCCGCTCTCTTCTTTATTCTGAGCATTAGAGATCGCTGACCGAAGAACTCGCTCTGCTGTTTTCGCGGCGTGTTTCGTTGTGAAGTGAAGAATGCTCAACGCTTCTTCTGCCCCTTTACCACGAATCAGGTCAATAACTAAACGCATCTTGCGCGGCGAAGTTCCGATATATCTATTAATTGCTTTTGTTTCCATGGTTCACTCTTCAACAAATAGTTTTTACGCTGGTGCCGTTGTCTTTTCACTTTTGATACC
>Ga0182021_10011805_pt1 | contig 10380 bp, 12 predicted proteins | sample 612E3MmetaG_FD_120493 | JGI IMG/M metagenome (GOLD analysis project Ga0182021, IMG submission 120493) | Permafrost microbial communities from Stordalen Mire, Sweden - 612E3M metaG (Illumina Assembly) | ecosystem: Environmental > Terrestrial > Soil > Wetlands > Permafrost | place: Sweden... | reverse complement strand
GGGCAGTTACAGTTGGGCGTGGTCTATGATCCCTCGCTCAACGAGTGCTTCAGTGCCGAGCGCGGCAAGGGAGCCTATCTGAACGGCAAAAAGATCTCTGTTTCGGGCGCCACCGAGATGATCAAGACCCTGATGGTCACCGGTTTTCCCTATGACCGCAGCTCCGATATTTACACTCACGCCATGCGCCTCTTCGACCGTATCACCTCACTCAACCAGGGGGTGCACCGCCTGGGTTCTGCCGCGCTTGACTTGTGTTACGTGGCCTGCGGACGCCTGGACGCCTACTGGGAACTTTCCATTCATCCTTGGGATATTGCTGCGGCTGCCTTGATCGCCCAGGAAGCGGGCGGGATGGTGAGCGATATTCACGGTAAGCCGGAGTTTATGAAAGAACCCTACGCTATCATCGGTTCGACCCCCGGGGTTTTCAAACAGCTCCTGGATGAACTGGAAAAGACCGCTTGACACATCCGGTATAATTCCATACAGTTGCTTCCCGCATAAATCGGGAATCGTAAAAGAAACATTTTCAATATGGAACGAGGTATTCAATGACTGAACAAACTCAACCTTTTATCCAAAAACCCTGGAGCCTGGCGGATATGTACCCTGCCGCTGACGGCCCAGAGATGAAACGGGATTTTGAAGCGATGGAGAAAAAAGTGGCCGCATTCGAAAAGATGCGCCCCCTGCTGACGGACTCCATCAGTTCCAAAGATTTCTTCGCCGTGGTGCATTCTCTGGAAGAGGTCTACGCGCTCGCCACCAAACTGGGCGGTTTCGCAGAACTCTCCTTCGCCGGAGACACTCAGTCGCAGGCAGCCATGACCCTGGTGGCTCAAACTCAGCAAGTGCTCTCTGAGACCGAAAACAGTATCCTATTCTTTGGATTGTGGTGGAAAGACCTGTCGGATGAGAACGCCGACCGTCTGATGCAAGATTCCGGCGACCTCCTCTACTGGCTCGCAGAGATGCGCCACTTTAAACCCCACACCCTCAGCGAAGCCGAAGAGAAGATCGTCAATACCAAGAACGTCACCGGCGTCAATGCCCTGAATACCCTCTACGACACTATCACCAACCGCTACACATTTAAGGTCGAGGTGGAAGGGGAGACCAAAGAACTAACCCGCGGCGAATTGATGATGTACGTGCGTCAACATGATGCCGACCTGCGCGCCAAAGCCTACCAGGAGCTATACCGTGTTTACGGCAATGACAGCGCCATTCTGGGCCAGATGTATCAGACGATAGTGCGCGACTGGCACAACGAAGAGATGGATATGCGCCATTTTTCCAGCCCCATGTCGGCGCGCAACCTGGGCAACGACCTGCCCGATGAGGTGATCGATACCCTGCTCTGGGTGAGTGAACAGAACACCGCTATTTTCCAGCGTTTCTTCAACCTCAAAGCCCATTTGCTTGGCCTGAAGAAACTGCGCCGTTACGATATCTATGCCCCCATCGCCAAATCAGATAAACTTTTCGATTTCAAAAAAGCCACTGAGAAGGTATTTTCGTCTTTCCGTGAATTCGATCCGCGCTTCGAAGAGCTGGCCCGCCGCGTCTTCACCGAAGACCATCTGGATTCTGAGGTACGCAAAGGCAAACAAGGTGGAGCATTCTGCGCCACAATCCTGCCCAACATGACCCCCTGGGTGCTCTTGAATTTTCAGGGTAAGGCCGAAGACGTTTCTACTATGGCACATGAGTTGGGCCATTCCATCCACTCCATGTTAGCCAGCGACCACTCCCTTTTCACCCAGCACGCCTGTCTACCCCTGGCTGAGACGGCCTCAACTTTTGGCGAGATGATGCTGGTCGACCGCCTGCTCTCCGAAGAAACAGACGAGGGTGTGCGCCGCGACCTGCTCTTCCGCCAGATTGATGACGCCTACGCCACCATCCAACGCCAGGCCTTCTTTGCCCTGTTCGAGAAGAAAGCGCATCAGATGGTGATCGACGGCGCCTCGGTTGACGAGATGGCCGAAGCCTACCTGGCCAACCTCAAGGAACAGTTTGGCGACGCCGTGGAAGTGAGCGATGAATTCAAGTGGGAATGGGTCTCCATCCCGCACATCTACCACACCCCCTTTTATGTGTATGCCTATGCCTTTGGGCAGTTGCTGGTCTTTGCCCTGTACAAACAATTCAAGGCCGAAGGCGACTCGTTCAAGCCCAAATACATCAAGCTGCTTTCCGCGGGCGGCTCCGAGGCGCCGGTTAAGGTGCTGTTGGATGCCGGTATCGACATCAGCCAGGCCTCGTTCTGGCAGGGCGGCTTCGACGTCATCAGCGGGCTGGTGGACCAGCTCGAGAAGATCACAAAATAACTAACAACGAGTACAAAGTGCAAATAAGTGCAAAAATCGGGTTTCTTTGAGAAACCCGATTTTTTTTAGATCAATCGTCTTATGGCTCTGCCGTCCAGGTTGCGTACCCCGAAATCACGTTGGGGCTGGTAATTTCATATCCCATGGTATAGGTTCCACATCCATTGGTACTTGCAAAAGTAGAAGGATAAGAATAAGTGCTGCTGGTCGATGAAAAAGTATAAGCCGGTGGATAAGATCGCTCTATTTGAACATTCCCATTAAACATCACTGGAACTGTATACACCATATCCAACGGGCCGGTCACCGTAATCAATACTGTAAATGTCGTATACTGTTTAATTGTTTCACAGGAACCGTGGGTAACTGGCGGGTCAGCAGTAATTGTCACTGATGTAACTTTTCCGTTTTTTATTGGTTGAATTGCGCTGGTGGCAACGGCACCCAATGGCAATTTTGTGGCAACTTGAATCACCTTAACTTTTGTTGGGGCTGTCGTTGGAATTGTGGTCGGAGTCGGCTTTACCGGTGTCTTAGTGGGAGCTGTGATCGCCATCGTTTTCATCGGCGCCAGTGTGAAAGCCATTGTACTTAAGGGCTTTGTAGGAACCGGGGTGGGAACCTCTGTCGCAGTTGATTTTGTGGATGCCTGAGTTGGAACGGTTGTCGATGTCGATTTAGTCGACAGCGGAGCAGGGGTCTTTGTCTTCGTAGCAGTGGCAACCAGAGTGGATTTGGTCGGCGTTTGGCTGGGAAGAACTGTTATTGTGAAGGTGGCTGTTGGAAGAACAGGAACTGCCGTTTCTGAGATAGCAACCGCCGCCAAAGTAACCCCCATTGCTGCAGAGGTGCTGCCCGTCTCTGGTATTGTTTTGTTCAGGTTACATGCGCTGACCAAAATAATTGCGATCAATACAAGACAGACCAGAAAATAAGTATTACTTTTCCTGAACATATGTCCTCTTTTCTCAATATGTGATCACACAAAAATATATATTAGGGACGGGGGAATTTTTTCCCGTTTAGCTATTAATTGAAATTTAATTCGAAAAAGTAGTTTAACTATTAAAAAATTTTTATTCCAAACCCTTTGTTAATTGGCTATTTGAATCATTATATATACGTTATCTGGGCATTACAACAATGAACTATCAATCTGCAATTAACCTTAACTCAATTCCACCTTCCTGATTAAGGAACAGATTTCTCAATGAACCCGGTTTGATTCATTCGATGTAAAATCAATCATCAACAAAAAAGATCCTCTCTGATGAAGGAAGCTGACATGGCCAAGAAATCAACCCCCGTAAAAAAGCTAAACAAATTGAATCCCTGGATCATTGGGGGATTGCTGGTATTGATCGCACTCATTATCGTTTTGATCGTCGTTTCCGTCTCCGCTAAAACGCCGGCATCCACCCAGACTTCAGGCGGAATTCCCACCCTAATTGGCACCAAAACCTATTCCTCCGCGCCGCCGATGCTGATCGACACCGGCAAAAGCTACAGCGCTACCGTGAAAATGGCCAAGGGCGGGGAGTTTGTTATCCAGCTTTATGCCGACAAGGCCCCAATCACCGTGAACAGCTTTGTGTTTCTCGCCCGGCAGGGTTATTTCGACGGCCTGACCTTCCACCGCGTTCTGTCCGGCTTTATGGCTCAAGGCGGAGACCCCACCGGTACCGGCATGGGCGGGCCAGGATATAAATTTGTCAATGAAGACAGCGATCTGAAATTCGACAAGGCTGGCGTGGTAGCCATGGCGAACGCCGGTCGCAATACCAACGGCAGCCAGTTCTTCATTACATTTGCGCCAGCCGAGCAATTGAATGGGGATTACACCATCTTTGGCCAGGTGACCAGCGGCATGGATGTGGTGAACGCCATTACGCTGCGCGACCCCGATCAGAACCCGACCACCCCCGGTGATGCGATCGAGAGCATTACCATCACAGAAAAATAAAATCTTTCATTACTGCTTTGGCAATTAATAAACAACTTTGGTGATCAACTTTGATAACTACAATTACTTTTGTTCGTCATGGAACCACACTATGGATGGAAGAAGGTCGTATCCACGGAAAATTGGATGCGCCTTTGAGCCAAAATGGAATCGAGGAAGTGGTCAAACGCTCGGGGGTGCTCCTCAATAACCATTATGATTGTTTCTATTCCAGCCCCACCGGTCGTGCATTGCAGACCGCGCAGATCATTGCTCGTCAATTGAATATGCAGGTGACTCCGCTCCAGGGTCTCGAAGAATTGGATTTTGGAGACCTGGAAGGTCTGTTGAAGGAGCTTGTTGCCGAACAGATCAATTCAAAAAGAAAACCCTTTTCCGGTTTGCTTAAACCGTTTGGGAAAAAGGGTGAAACACTGTTTCATCTTTTCTTACGCTGCCGAAAAGTGCTGAGCGAAATTATCCGGGCTCACCGCGGTGAATCCATACTCGTTGTTTCGCATGGGATATTTATCAATATGGCAGTTCGGATTTTAACCAAAAAGTATTTTATGTACTTTGATCTTCAACCTGTGGGAATCATTTGTCTGCAAGTAAATCAGTTGGGGTTTGGCCGAATTATTTCGACCCACAATGAAAATTGACCCTAACGTAACTAACAGGCTCTTTATCTCCTTAGAATTCCACTGAAAACCCAGTGAAACCATGTTCAATTGTTATTTTCAGACGGAAGATTCATTTATCCCGTGTGTTGCGCAGTCTCTTTATCAACAAAAGCGTATTTATGGTATATTTTAATTTCAGAATTAAATTCTCCGTTGGAGCCCCTCATGTACTTTGCAATTGAAGGTGTGATTGGTGTCGGTAAAACCACCCTGGCGCGCATGCTGCAGGCCGAATTCGATGCCGAGCTGGTACTAGAAGTTTTTGAAGAAAATCCTTTTTTAAGCAATTTTTATGCAGATCGGGCGCGTTATGCTTTCCAGACGCAGATCTTTTTTCTGCTCAGCCGCTATCATCAGCAGCGCCGCAATATCAGCGACCGCCTGACTGAGGGAAAAACCCTCATCAGCGATTACACTTTCGAAAAAGACGCCCTCTTTGCCCGCGTCAACCTCAGCGGGGATGAACTGGAGATGTATTATCGCGTGCAGGAAGCGCTGGCCGAGAAGGTGACCCCTCCCGACCTGTTTGTTTACCTGCGCGCCAGCACGGATACGCTGATGAAGCGCATCGCCCTGCGCGACCGCCCCTACGAGCGCCAGATGGAACGAGGCTATATCGACCTGCTCAACCGTTCTTATGAAGAATTTTTTATGAGCGCCAGCCATACTTCTCCGGTGCTGGTGATCGAATCCAGCGATCTGGATTTCGTGAACCACCCCGCTGATTTTCAAATGATTTTGAATCGCCTCCATGAGGCGCTGCAGTTGGCACCCTTCCAACCGCAGTTACCCAATACTTAGGCAGGTAAAACTATGCGCGTTACTCGTGACCTTTTACTCAAGCTCGCCCGGGAACAGGCAGATAAACTGGCAGCCAAAGACCGCAGTTTGCAGTGTATTTATCTGGTTGGGTCGCTGCTGCGCGAAACACCTTTCCTGGGAGGGGTCACAGATATCGACCTGGTTTGTGTCCACGATCGACCGGTGATCATCCCGCGCGAAATCATCCGCATCAATGCTGATGTCCACCTGGATATCGCTCACCTCTCTGAAGAGATTTTTAGCCCGCCGCGGAAACTGCGCAGCGATGCCTGGGTAGGGGGATCGTTGGACGAAGGTCCTCTAATGCTTTACGACCGCTTTCATTGGTTCGATTTCACCCGCGCCAGTGCCGGCGCCCAATATTGGCAAACTGAAAATACAGTCTGCCGCGCGCGCGGGTTCGCTGCACGTGCCCGCTCTGCCTGGCAAACGCTGATGGACGAAGCCCCGCAAGGACTCAAACGTACTCAGTTCTACCTGAAAGCCCTCAGAGATACAGGCAACGCCCCGGCCGTACTTTCTGGCACGCCGCTCACTCCGCGCCGTTTTGTGCTGGAGCTGCCGGAGCGTATCGACAAGCTGGATATTCCTGAATTCACAGGCGCTTTTATCTCCCAATTTTCCAATGATTCTGTGGTTCCAGAACAAATGGATAAATGGCTGAGCCAATGGCAGGCCTCTTACGATGCCATCAAAGGCCAAAAAGAGATCCCCGTCAACCTGGTTCCCTCTCGCCGAAATTATTACGAAAAGGCCATCACTGTGATGGCTCCCGATCATCCCGCCGCTGCGCTTTGGCTGCTGCTAACCACTTGGACCGAACTTGCTGTCTTGCTGCCAAAGACAGAGTCTCTTTATAAAGAGTACCAGGCCTGCGTCCGAACCCTGGGTTTGGACAGTAAAAACATGGCAGGTCGGCTGGCCGGTCTCGATACCTTAATTGATATGGTCGAGAACAATATCGACCGCTGGCAGGCAGAAAACTTATAACTCTGTGGATAACTCGGTAAAACCTGTGGATAACTCCAACAAACAGTGGATAAAAGGCACGGGCACCTCCCGGTTTCGTGGACAATCAGCAAACAATTAAGTATAAAAAGAGCGACTTCCGCGAAAAAAACAGGAAAAAAATTCGTTTTCCGATCCAAAGACGTTTGTCCACAAGTTATCCACACCCAACCGGTCAAAGAAAATCCTTCTCTTAAAGAATAATTTTTGATATGTAAAGCTGAAAACTCTTCTTTTTTCAATTTGTCCAAGTTATCCACATTTCCACAGCCACTACGAATACTACGATTTACATTAACCTAAATAAGAGAAAGGGTTAATTAACCAACTGCACAAACACTTCCAAATCAATAGGGGGAAAAGTGGAAGTTTCTTGTAGGACGAATACTGACTTGAAACTGGTGTCATAATCTTGTACAATTTGCATAGATTTAGTACTATTGCGCCCCTTATTGTTATTTCATCAGGTCTTTCATCAAAAGGGAGAAAAACAATGGATGTCATTAAAGTTAAAGCAAATTCAAGGACCGCCGCAGTGGCGGGTGCAATTGCCGGTGTAATGCGTGAACACAAACACGCAGATGTTCAGGCAATCGGAGCGGGGGCGGTGAACCAGGCTGTCAAAGCTCTGGTATTGGCTAAAGGATATCTGGCAGAAGATGGAATTCCTGTAGTTTGTGTGCCAGAATTCGTTGATGTAGAAATTGATGGAAAGGTGCGAACCGCCATCAAACTAGTTGTAGATCCAAAAGAATAAAAAAATGGGCAGAGAATTCACTCTGCCCATTCGTTTTTTACACCTGCTCTACTTCGTCGCGGGCAAAAACAACCACTTCCTTGCCCATCAATTTTTCCTTCACTTTTGTAGCAATCAAATCCAAATGCCTCGGATGTTCCACAAAATCCAGATCATCCGCCGGAACTGTTAGAATTGGGCAGAGGGTGAAGTGCTGGATCCAACTCTCATACAGGTCGTTTAAATTTTCAAGATAGGCTGGTGAGATTGAACGCTCATAATCGCGGTTGCGCTGCGCGATACGGTTGATCAGGGTATCCACAGAAGCGCGCAGGTAGATCACCAGATCCGGCGGGGGTAGGGTATCGGCCAGGGTCATGTATAAAGATCGGTAGGTGGCATAATCCCGTTCGGACATATTGCCTTGCACAAAAAGGTTGCGGGCAAAAACTTCAGCATCCTCATAAATACTGCGGTCCTGAATGACAGAGCCGGAGGCTTGCAGCAGGTCGTGGTGAATACGCAGCCGGTGAGTCAAAAAGAATATCTGTGACTGAAAACTCCAGGCGGGCATGTCATGATAAAAATCTGCCAGATAAGGATTTTCGGTAACCGGTTCATAGAAAGGTTGGAGGTCGAGACGCGGACTGATCATCTCTACCAGAGTTGATTTGCCCACTCCAATGTTCCCTGCCACAGCAATAAATTTTTTCATTGATTCCTTTTTGACGCATGATTCTATTCTAAAATTATATCATTTGCGATAAAACAACAAAAAAGACAGCTCAAGCTGTCTTTTTTCTGAGTAAATTAAAGAAAAGACTAGGCAGGCTGGGCAGCACCGGTCGGGCAGACATCAGCACATGAACCGCAGTCTTTGCATAAAGCCGGATCAATTACATAGATGTCCGGGCCGGCAGAGATAGCGCTTTCGGGGCATTCTGCTTCACAGGCACCACAGCTAATGCAATCACTGGTAATTTTGTAAGTCATGGGAATATCCTTTCATGAAAGATATCGAAAATTTTCTAAGAGTAGGATAGCACAGCCTTTATTCCTCGTCAATGATTGTGGGTTAAGAAAATTTTAGAATTACAAAGCTGTAATTTTACTTATTTTGGCAAAAAATTCTTTTTTACTGAATCTGATATAATCCAGCCTAATTAATCAGGTTTTACCATGCAAGAAGAAAACACAAATTCCCCACGTTTGCAGGCTCTGGCCCCGGCGCTGCCGGTGGTTTTGGGCTACCTGCCCATCGGGTTTGCCTACGGCGTTCTGGCCATCAATGCCGGGTTAACGCCCTTCGAGACCATTGCCATGTCGATTGTGGTCTATGCCGGCTCGGCGCAGTTGATGGTGGTCAGCCTGTTTGCGGCGGGCCTCAATCCCTTCTCGATCATTGCCACTACCTTCGTTGTCAACTTGCGCCATCTGCTCATGTCCGCTTCGCTGGCTCCCTACATGGAGCGCTGGAAGAAGAGCCAGGTGGCGGCTTTTTGCTACGAGCTGACTGATGAAAGTTTTGGCGTGCACAGCCTGCGCTTTGCCCGCGGCGAGAATGCTGCCCCGCAGAGTATTTCCATCAACCTCACCTGCCAAATGGCCTGGGTCGTGGGCACAATACTGGGAGCGCTGGCAGGGGGTCTCATTCAAGATGTAAAGCCCTTTGCGCTGGATTATGCCCTACCGGCCATGTTCATCGCGCTGCTGGTCTTACAGATCAAAAACAAGCTGCACCTGCTGGTGGCTGCGGCAGGCGGACTGCTTTCGATTGGATTGTGGCTGGGGCATGTGACCCAGTGGAATGTGATTCTGGCAACAGTGCTGGCAGCAACGCTGGGCGCAGGAGTGGAGACATGGACCAACAAACAACGGTCTTGATCACTCTGCTGGGCATGGGCCTGGTCACCTATTTGCCGCGGCTGCTGCCGGCCTGGTTCCTGCGCGGACGCGAACTGCCGCCTTTTTTGGTGGCCTGGCTGCGCTATGTGCCGGTGGCCGTACTGGCCGCGCTGCTGCTGCCCTCGCTGCTGGTGCAGAACGGGCAGTTGGCGCTGCACTGGAACAATCTCTACCTGTGGGCGGCAGTACCGGCCGTCTTTGTGGCCTGGAAGAAGAAGAGCATGTTCCTCACCGTGCTGGTGGGGATGGCCGTGGTGGCCCTGGCGCGGCTGGTCTTTGGCTTATAAGTTTTGAGCGATGTAAACAGGAGGGGAGTTATGATCGTTTTACCCTATGATGAAAAAAGCAGCCCGCTCTCAGCAGAGGAAAAGGCGCGCCTGGCTGAATTGAAAATGACCCTGGATGCCTGCGGCGCCGCCTACCAGATCCTGGTGCACGAAAGCAACCTAGCTTCGGCCGAAGACGGCGCCAGCTCCGGGCTGGGTCTGCTGGAGGAGATGGCACCCACCTTCATTCTGCGCAGCAAGATCGGTTATTTTGCCGCCGTCGTGCGCGGAGATACGCGCCTGTCGTACAAGAAGATCAAGCACGAGTTCGGGCTCAAAGATATTTCGCTGACCAGCCCGGCAGAGGTCGAGCAGTTCACCGGTGCCAGGGTCGGTTACGTGTCGATGGTCAACCCTGGCATAAAGACGCTGGTGGATGGACTCCTTCTCGAGAAAAACATTATCTACGGCGGTACGGGCGTGGCCAATCATACTCTGGCCATCGATCCGCGTGCGCTGGTAGATTGTACCCGGGCGCAGGTATTTGACTTCAGCGAGCCCAAACAACCGTCTTTGAGAGATTTGGCTTGACACGAACACGGGTTGGATTATAATAACTTCGCTTTCCTCGTTAGCTCAATCGGCAGAGCGGGCGGCTGTTAACCGCTAGGTTCGAAGTTCG
>Ga0182021_10011804_pt1 | contig 10381 bp, 5 predicted proteins | sample 612E3MmetaG_FD_120493 | JGI IMG/M metagenome (GOLD analysis project Ga0182021, IMG submission 120493) | Permafrost microbial communities from Stordalen Mire, Sweden - 612E3M metaG (Illumina Assembly) | ecosystem: Environmental > Terrestrial > Soil > Wetlands > Permafrost | place: Sweden... | reverse complement strand
GGGCTTGCTGTTCTGGCACCTGCCCAACAGCTTCCTGCCGGACGAAGATCAGGGAACGATATACCTGACCGTGCGGCTTCCCGACGGCGCTTCTGCCGTGCGGGCCGACGCCGCGACGCGCAAGGTGGAGAATATCGTTAAGAATCTCTCCGGTGTGGAACAGTTCTTTACTTTGGGTGGCCTAGACCTGACCACCCGGACCAACGCCTCCAACGTGGCGACAATCATTATCCGGCTGAAGCCTTGGGACGAGCGCAGCACACCTGAGCTGCAACTCCCGGCACTTCTGCGGCGCCTGCGGGGATCGTCGGCAGAGGTTCCTGAAGCGGTCATGACCGCGTTCGGGCCCCCTCCGATCCTGGGCCTCAGCAGTACGGGAGGATTCCAATTCATGCTGGAGGACCGCACGGGTGGGAGCGTGCAGGATCTGGCGCAAGCCGCTGATTTGCTGGTGCAGTCAACCCGCTCGAGACCGGAACTGGCCAACTTAGTCAATACTTTCCGGCCGAACGTACCCGCCTACATGGTCTCAATGGATGTCGACAAGGTGCAGACTCTGGGCATTCCCGTCACGGACGCCTACGCCACGCTGCAGACATTTCTGGGCGGCCTCTATGTGAATGACTTCAACGCGTTCGGACATACCTGGCAGGTGGTGGTGCAGGCGGAGCCGGAGTTCCGCACGCAGCCTGCGGACATCAATCGCTTCTATGTCAGAAACGGCGACGGCAATATGGTCCCGCTCGGCACCCTCGCATCCGTAAGCGCCACCAATGGGCCCGATGTGACTTACCGTTACAACCGTTTCGGCGCGATCCAGCTGCTGGGCGGACCCTCGAGCGGATATAGCAGTGACCAGGCGGCGGACGCGATGGAGGATCAGGCACGCTCGGTGCTGCCCAGCGGGTACAGCTATGAGTGGACTGGCACGACGTACCAGGAGAAGGCGGCGCAGGGCAACGAAGGGGTGATTTTCGGCTTTGCGGCCGTGCTCGTGTTTCTGTGCCTGGCAGCGTTGTACGAGAGCTGGGCGATCCCCTTCGCCGTATTGTTCTCGGTTCCGCTTGGACTATTTGGAGCGCTTTTTGCCGTTTGGGTGCGGTTGTACCCCTACGACATTTATACGCAGATCGGAATTGTAACCTTGATCGGGCTCGCCGCGAAGAACGCGATCTTGATTGTGGAGTATGCCCGGATGACCCGCGAGAAAGGCGGTTCAATTCGCGAGTCGGCTTTGTTAGCCGCCCGCCTGAGGCTGCGGCCGATTCTGATGACCTCATTCGCGTTCATCCTCGGCGTGACGCCGCTGGTGATCGCGAACGGCGCGGGAGCGGCGTCGCGGCGATCTCTCGGTACGGCGGTGTTTGGCGGTATGAATGCAGCCACCCTGCTGGCGATCTTCATCGTCCCCGTACTTTATACGGTCATCCAGGGCATCGCCGAGAGAAGGCGCGCTGTAACTCCTGGTGCGGAACCTGCTCCGGAGGATGTAGCATGAAAGCCCGACTGTCCTATCTTCTGCTGCCACTATTCGCGATGGGCTGTGCCGTCGGCCCAAACTACAAACGGCCGGCGGTTCCGTCGCCTGATCAATATCGAGGCGCGCCCGCGAACGGCACTGCCGCATCGCTCGCTGATTCGAAGTGGTTCGATTTGTTCCAGGACGAGACTCTCAAACAACTGGTTACCACGGCTCTCGAACACAACTTCGATCTCGGCATCGCTTCGGAACGGGTGCTCGAGGCGCGCGCCCGGTTCCGGATCAGCGAGGCCGCTCAGTTCCCCCTGTTGGGAGTCCAGGCGCAGATGACGGCCTCACGGCCGTCCTTGGTGGGAGCCAACACCGGGGTGAGTCCGGGTACCTCGCTCGACGTCAGCTACACACAAGCGGGAGTCGCGCTTGCCTGGGAACTGGACTTCTGGGGCCGGGTTCGCCGCCTGAAAGAATCGGCTCGGGCTCAGTACCTGGCTACCGAGGAAGGCCGGCGCGGGGTCGTCGTATCGCTGATCAGCGACGTCGCCGGAGGATACTTTACCCTGCGCGAGGGAGATCTGGAACTCGATATCGCAGGCCGCACGCGTGATATCGCCGAGCAGAACCTCAAGCTCGTTCACCTCCGCCACGACCGGGGCGCGGCCACAGGGCTCGACGTGCACCAGGCCGAGCAGTTCCTATACACCGCCACGGCACAAATCGCCAGCACTCAGCGTGGCATCGACCAGACCGAGAATGCCCTGAGCCTGCTGCTGGGCAGGATCCCAGGTGACATCGCTAGAGGGAAGACACTCGACCAGTTCACTTTCCCGGTGGAGGTTCCTCCGGGCTTGCCATCCTCTTTGTTGGAGCGGCGGCCTGACATACGAGAGACAGAGGAGACTCTGATCGCCGCCAATGCGCAGATCGGCATGGCCAAGGCTCTCTATTTCCCCCAGATTTCGCTCAGCGGATTCCTGGGCGGCCAGAGCCGTGCCCTCTCGGATCTGTTTACCGCCCCGGCCCGCGACTGGTTTGGCGGCCCGAGCGCGGCATTGCTGCTGCCCATCTTCAACGCCGGCCAGATCCGGGCCGGCGTGCGCCTGAGCGAAGCGCAGAAGCGCGAGATGATCCTCAGTTACCAGAAGACCATCTACAACGCTTTTCGAGAGGTGTCCGACGCGCTGGTGGGTTACGATTTGACGCGCCGGCAACGAACGCAACAGGAGTTGCTGGTCAATGCGCTGGCGGAGACAACCCGCCTCTCAACCCTCCGATATCAGGGCGGCCGGGATAACTATCTCCAGGTACTGGACGCCGAGCGCAACCTGTTCCAGGGACAACTGGCGCTGGCCAAACTCAGATTGGAGGAGACGCTCTGGTTCGTGCAGATCTACAAGGCACTGGGAGGCGGCTGGCAATAAGGACGCGTGAAATAGTGCCTTGAACGTGGGAGAGGCCGGCCCTGCCGTGTGCCCGGCTGCTGACGTAGGACAAGGATCTCGATGCCGGGCTTGCAGCATGAACGGGAGAATGCCCTAAAGCAGGCGAGAAACTCAAGCGCCTCGCGGTCATCGGAAATTAGCACGCGCGACGACCATAATCCTCTTGTTGCCGATGAGCCAAGTACCAGTCCTTACAGGGCCTGCTAGGTGGGTGACTCCCGAAAAGTCTCGATATGTGAAGTAATCGTGCGCACGAGGCACGCAATCTCTGTCCAGGGTGATTACTTCCCAGATCGCCGTTTCTTGACCGCGTGCCGTCTCCGGTGGCCGACTCACTCGCGCAAGTGCTGCGGATTCGGCTACCCAGAGACACGCGGGCCGACTATAATGACAGCAAATTCAAGTCTTTGTTATTGCAGTGCGCAAATTGCCCGTCGAGGGATTCGCCATGATCGGCAATACCATCTCGCACTACCGGATCATAGAAAAGCTCGGCGCAGGCGGCATGGGTGTTGTCTATAAGGCGGAGGACACCAAGCTTAATCGCGCCGTCGCCCTCAAGTTCCTGCCCGCAGAGCTATCCAAGGACAAACAAGCTCTGGAGCGCTTCCGACGCGAGGCACAGGCGGCTTCCGCATTGAATCATCCCCACATCTGCACCATCTACGACATCGACAAAGCGGAGGGCCAACAGTTCATTGCCATGGAGCTCCTTGATGGCAAGACGCTAAAGGAACGCATCCGTGGAAAGCCGCTCAGCACCCACGACATCCTGGATCTGGCGATTGAAATCGCGGACGGCCTGGACGCGGCACACTCAAGAGGGATTATCCATCGTGATATCAAGCCAGCCAATATCTTCGAAACAGATCGCGGCCACGCCAAGATACTGGATTTCGGATTAGCAAAGCTTCTGCGGGAAAGATCCAAAGGTGCAGATTTTTCCAGCGCTGCGACGACTGAAGAATTGCTTACCAGTCCTGGTGCCGCCGTGGGCACAGCAGCTTACATGTCTCCGGAACAGGCGCTTGGAAGAGAGCTTGATGTGCGCACAGATCTGTTTTCCTTCGGAGTAGTTCTTTACGAAATGGCAACGGGTGTGCTGCCCTTTCGTGGAGCAAGCTCTGCAGCCACGATTGATTCCATTCTGCATAAAGCACCCACTGCGCCCGTGCGTATTAATCCCGACCTGCCTGCTGAATTAGAGCGCATCATCAACAAGGCCCTTGAGAAAGACCGCGAGCTTCGTTTTCAAAGCGCTTCCGAAATGCGGTCTGACTTGAAGCGATTAAAGCGTGAGAGCGATTCCGGGCGCACAGCCGCGACGGCTGCGGAGGTAAGGCGGGCAGGATCATCCCGCCGATGGTTGCTTTACGCCGCGCTTGCAGCGATCCTCGTTGCCATAGTTGGAACCAGCGCCTACCTGTACCTCGGGCATGGAGGCGAGGCAATCGATTCAATTGCCGTTATGCCCTTCGTCAATGTGGGCGGCGATCCAAACACGGAGTATCTCAGTGATGGCATTTCCGAGAGCCTGATCAACAGCCTCACACCATTGCCCAACTTGAGAGTAGTGCCGCGCAACACAACCTTTCGTTACAAGGGAAAAGAAGTCGACGCCCAAAAGGTAGGAAAGGATCTAAACGTCCGTTCGATCCTCCTGGGGAGGGTTATCCAGAGGGGCGACAATCTGAATGTCCAGACCGAACTGGTGGACGTACTGAAAGTGTCTCAACTCTGGGGGGCTCAGTACAATCGCAAGCTCGCAGACATTCTGACGGTGCAGGAGGAGATCACCACGGAAATTTCGGATAAGCTGCGATTGCGGCTGATGGGGGCAGATCAGAAGTTGGTGACCAAGCGCTACACCGAAAATACCGAGGCGTACCAGCTTTACCTGAAGGGTCTTTATTTCTGGAACCAGAGGACAGAAGAGGGAGCAAAGAAAGGGATTCAGTATTTCAATCAGGCCATCGAGGATGACCCGGGCTTTGCCTTAGCCCACGTAGGATTGGCTGATTGCTATAACATGCTCGGCGATTTCAGCTATCTAGCACCTAGAGATGCCTTCCCGCAGGCGAAAGCGGCGGCAAAAAAGGCTCTCGAATTGGATGAGAACCTCGCTGGAGCCCACAATTCGCTAGCGTTGATAGCCGGCCATTACGACTGGAATTGGCAGGAAGCGGAAAAGGAATTCAAGCGCGCCATCGCGCTCAATCCGAACTATGCGACAGCTCACAGTTGGTATGGCGTCTACCTGGATGTGATGGGACGATTTGAAGAAAGCCTGCTCGAACATAATCGAGCGCGGAAACTTGAACCAGTTTCCGTGACGATCAATACACTCATAGGAAACCATTATTACCTGGCGCGCCAGTATGAACAGGCGGCTAAACAGTTAAACACCACGTTGGAGATGGACCCGAATTTTGCTTTTGCTCACTGGTGTCTGGGACTCATTTATCTCGAGAAACCAACCCTCGGGAATGCCGTGGCAGAATTTCAACGGACCGTGGCCCTTCAGAGAGGTAGCCCGGTGTATATTACATTCCTCGGCGTGGCTTATGCGAGAGTGGGCAAGCGGAGCGAGGCATCGAAAATACTCGGTGATTTGCAGGAGTTGTCGAAGCGCAGGTATGTCTCTCCAGTCTGGAGAAAACTCATTCTTGCCTACATGGGGATAAGGAAAGATGAGTTCCTTGAAGCGTTGGAAAAGGGCTATGAGGATCGCTTTGAAGACATGGACGGGCTAAAAGTGGAGCCGATTTGGGACCCGTTCCGCTCCGATCCACGCTTCCAGGCACTGCTGCGCCGTATGAACTTCCCCGAAAAGTGACAAGTGCAACCATTATAGGGGAAACACTCGCACACTGCGAAATCACTGCCCAGCCTGAGGTGATTGGTGGGTTGTTCCTGTTGGGCAGAACGGCTCGTTTCAGCAAGCGATTAAGAGGGGCTCGATCTCCTCAGTGAGAATTGTTTAGATGAGAACGTACAGTACAATGCTATGCTGTAGAAAAACCATCGGAAAAGGAGAAAGGACATGGCCGGAAGCAAAAAGACTAGCGGAAATAAGACAGAAGCAAAGCAAAAACTCATTATCTTGGCTTTATACCCAAAACCAGTCGGCTTGACCACGAAGGAGCTCAAAGCACTGGAAAAGGCGCTAAAAAAGGCCGGGGAAGCGTCCGTCGAAAGCTATGAATCGTTGGAGACCGTTGTCGTTACCGTGCCCGAAATGATGACCGATAGGAGATGATTGTCGGCAATTGCGAAAGTTTTGTGGCATGAAGATCTGTCTGGTTAGCTCTCCAACTGCCAGTGAATTCGATCCGCGATTAGCGGAATACAAGGCTGTACGGAGAATCTCCGGAGAAATACCGTTAGGATTATTGGCACTGGCTGCCATTCTCGAAGAGCGCGGAATTGCCACTGAAATTGTCGATCTTAACAGGCTTTACTATCGATACCTTCGATCGAAATGCCGGATGGATTTCTGCGCTTTTATCGGACGAGAGTTTCAACTCCGATCGTTCGATATCTTTGGCTTCAGCGCTCTGTGCAGCACTTATCCATTAACTCTCCGGATCGCCAAAGAAGTAAAAAGGTCCAATCCTCGAGCACGCATCATACTGGGCGGCCCGCAGGCCTCGGTGGTCGATGTCCCTACCTTAAGAGCCTTTCCATTCGTTGATTTCATTATTCGGGGCGAAGCCGACGAGACTCTCCCGGTTCTTCTCGACGACTTCGAAGACAGGAGCCGTTGGGGGAGCATCCCGGGAATTACATTCAGGAACGGCGAGAGGATTATTCGTAATCCCGACGCTCCGCCGGTGCGGGATCTTGACACACTCCCTATGCCGGCCTTTCATCTGTATCCGGATGTGGAGTCCTGTCACACGGTCCCGCTGGAAATCGGCCGAGGCTGTCCTTTCGGCTGTACTTTCTGTTCTACAAGCAATTTCTTTCGCCGTCGATTCCGCTTCAAATCACCGTGGCGTGTAATCGAACAAATGCGGTTTATACGGCAAACTTACGGCATACGCAGGTTTAGTTTGACCCATGACATATTCACAGCAAATCGCGAACGAGTCGTGCAGTTCTGCCAGGCATTGCTGACGTGCGAAGAGCGGTTCCATTGGCTCTGCAGTGCACGGACTGACTGCCTCGATGATGAACTGATCCGCTTGATGGGACGCGCTGGTTGCGAAGGGATATTTCTGGGGATTGAAACCGGTTCTATACGCCTTCAGAAGGAGATCTCCAAGAACCTGGATCTCTCCGAGGCTGCCACGTGCATCCAGAGCACGGCCGGCAAGGGTCTCCCGACTATTGTCTCCTTTATTACGGGCTTTCCGACAGAGACGCCAAAAGACTTGCAGCAGACCGTCAATTTTCTCATGAATGCTGCCCGTCTGGACTCTGTCAGCCCGCAATTACATGTCCTGGCTCCTCTTGCCGGGACGTCGATTTACGAACAGTACCGCGAACACTTAACGCTGGATGATGTTGTTCCCGACACTTCCTTTCATGGATGGCGTCAGGATCCGACCGATAGGGATCTCATCCGATCCCATCCAGACGTCTTTCCGAATTTTTACGCCCTTCCCACTGCGTTGGGACGGCGGCATATAAATGAACTCAGGGATTTTATCCAGTACGGTCTATTGTGGTGCCGATGGCTATTGGTCGGGTTACATCAGGACAGCGGCGATCTGGTCAGTGTTTTCGAAGCGTGGAGAAATTGGCTTGGCGCGAACCGGAGAGGTGATTTAGGGTTTGATGGGGATGCCAATTCGGTGCCCTATTTTGCCCGCCGTGAGTTTCCTAAGGATCTTCTGGAATTTGTCCAAATCTGTTACCTGCCGAGTTCTAGAAACCCCGTCGCATTGGGAGCGCTCTTGGACTTTGAATCGGCTTTGTATGAGGCTCCTCGGCCCTGCGGATCGGCGAAAGCCCGGAATGCGCCGCGAATTGCACGGGGGGTCCGGATCGCACGAGTTAGAGGCGACTACCTCAGAGTCCTCGCCTGCCTGAGGGAAAGCAAAGCACTCTACACAGTACGCGGCCGGCCTGCGGTCCTCGCCATCCGCAGGACGCGCAACCAAAAACTGAAAATAATTAAGCTCAGGCCGCTTTCGGCTCAACTGCTAACGCTATGCGATGGTAGACGCAGTACAAAGGAGATTGCCCGCCGCCTTCGCTTGGGCAAGGAGCTGGCAGGAATCCCCCGGCATAAGGTCTGCGTGTTTGGACTGGCAACTCTACATGAACAGCGGTTGATTCAATTCAAGTAATGCTACTCGGGTTGACATCATTGTCCATAAGTCCCAATGTGGGAAGTTGACTGGTGAACAGCCACTTGGACGAGATACCCGCTACTCAACCAAGAGACCACGAGCAAGATGACGTATGTTCACAGACCGGGAATCTGCGGGAGTATGTCGGGTGACCGTTTTGAGTTATGATCACCTTCATGGCCGGACAAAACAGCACAAGTCGATAGAAAGCGCCATATCAGGGGCTGGCGGATGGCATTTAAACGGACGCCACCTTTTGTTAGGCTGACATCCTGTCACGCGGTTTCGTGAACATGAACTGAGCGGCGAGGTCCAGTGTACGGTTTCTGGCAAGACCTGCGTCACGCCTTCCGGATGCTTGCCAAGAGTCCAGGATTCAATGTGACGGTCCTGTTGACTCTGGCCGTGGGCATCGGCGCCAACACCTGCGTTTTCAGCGTCCTCAACGCGGTAGCCTGGCGAAATTGGCCCGGTGTCAGGGATCCGCAGGGGCTGGCCTGGCTGCGCACCCACCGCCTCTTTGGTTCCGTTTCGTATCCCGATTACCTCGACTACCAGAGGGAGAACACGGTCTTTGCAGGTCTGGCCATCTTCCGCGGCACGCCGCTCAACTGGCGCAGCGTTGACGGGGTTGAGCGGCTCACGGGAGTGATCGTGTCGGAAAACTACTTTTCCGTTCTGGGCGTGGAGCCTGTTTTGGGCCGGACTTTCCTGCCCGGGGAGAAGGACCCTGTGGCCGTCGTGAGCCGCGGCTTCTGGACGCAGCGTTTGGGCGGCGCCCCAGATGTGCTTGGAAAACCCTTGGTGCTGAACGGTCATGCTTTCACAGTGGTGGGTGTCGCACCGGAGGTTTTCAAGCCCAACGATTGGGTTGTGCCGGTCGAGGTCTGGATCCCCATCACGATGCAGCCTCTAATCATGCCGGATCGCCCGAATCTGCTTCGCGAACGCGAGTCGAGCTGGTTCGCGGTTTTCGGCCGGCTCAAATCCGGCCTCGCGCTAGAGCAGGCCCGGGCGGAGATCAGCACGATTTCGGCCCACCTCGATCATGTCTATCACAAGAACCAGGACTGGCGTGCGGAGGTCAAGCCAGCCAACGGTCTGAAAACGCTGGGCCCGGATGAGATCGGCCTTTTCGGGCTGCTGATGGTCGCGGCAGGCCTGCTCCTGCTGATCGCCTGCGCGAATGTGGCCAACCTGTTGCTGGCGCGCGCCTCAACTCGGCAGAGGGAAACTGCCGTGCGCCTGGCTGTAGGAGCGGATCAAAAACGGCTTATCCGCCAGTTTTTTGTCGAAAGCATGCTGCTCTCGGTGCTGGCTGCTGCAGCAGGACTTGTGCTCGCTTCCTGGTTGAGCAAGCTTGCGCTCCTGCTCTTGCCGGCCGGATGGAACCTTGACGTGGTTCAAGATTCTCATGTGCTCCTGTTCACGCTCGTGCTTTCGATCTTGACCGCAGTGATCTTCGGACTGGCCCCGGCCATGCAGGCATCCCGGTTCGACCTGAGTCTCACTCTGAAGGGTGAGGCATCAACAGCCCCGCGGCGGCGATCTTTTGCCTCGAGGGTTCTGGTGGTCTTTCAGGTGGCACTCTCCATGGTGCTCCTGGTGGGTGCCGGGCTCTTAGTCAGAACACTGCATAACTATCGAGCGACCGAACTTGGATTCCAGAGTGACCGCCTGCTTTTGTTGTCGGTTGACCTGGGCACTAACGGCTACTCGCCCGCCCAGGGACGGCTGTTCTACCAACGATTGCTCAGCCGGGCTGCGGCGCTTCCCGGTGTCGAGTCCACAAGCCTGGCGCAAACGATCCCCGTGGGGGCACACAACCAGACGCACATCCAGCTCGAGGGCCGCGAAGCGCCTTCTGATAAGGCAGGGATTGAAGTGGATTCAAACATCGTCGGCCCAAACTACTTCGCGACGATGCAGATTCCTCTTCGGCAGGGCCGCGAGTTCGGCTCACGGGACGACGTGAACGCCCCGGGCGTAGCGATCATCAACGAGACCATGGCGCGCCGCTTCTGGCCCGGCGAAATCCACTCCCGGTGGTGCCATTAAAACGACAACTGTGACTGAAGCGTTTCAGAGTTGGTCCATAAAGAGTGGCCTCGATATTCCCTTCAAGGGGACGCATTGTTTGCGCCATTCTTATGCGTTGCATC
>Ga0182021_10011803_pt1 | contig 10381 bp, 9 predicted proteins | sample 612E3MmetaG_FD_120493 | JGI IMG/M metagenome (GOLD analysis project Ga0182021, IMG submission 120493) | Permafrost microbial communities from Stordalen Mire, Sweden - 612E3M metaG (Illumina Assembly) | ecosystem: Environmental > Terrestrial > Soil > Wetlands > Permafrost | place: Sweden... | reverse complement strand
GCTTTTCGCGCACGCGGTCGGCCACGGCGGATATCCGCGCGACCCCTCCAGTGAGCGTGTACCTGTCACCGTTGCCGAACTTTCGGGCTTGCGCCGAAACGATGCTGGCAATGGCGTCGCAGAGGCCCGCCACTATGTCCGCGGGTTTCTCGCCCTCGTTGACGTGCGTTATGACTTCGCTCTCGGCGAACACTCCACACTGGCTGCTGACAGGCACGGCGCCTGTCGACGAGGCTGCCACGGAGTCGATCTCGTCGATGCCCACCCCGACGGCGTGGCTCATGACCTCCAGGAAGCGCCCCGAGCCGGACGCGCATTTGTCGTTGCGCATGAAGTTGACCACATCGCCGTCGTCGTCGATGAGTATCGACGTGATGCTCTGCCCGCCCACATCCACGAGCATGTTGATCTCGGGAATGAGGTAAGCTCCCGCCGCCGTGACGCAGGTGACCTCGTCCTCGGTGAAGTCCACATCCGAGAGGAGCTCCGCACCGCTGCCGGTGCCTCCGGCCATCTCGACCTTGCCGCGCTCGATGCCCGCCTCATCGAGGACCGAAGCTACCAGGCCGCCGATCTCGGAGGAAGCGTTGCCGCTGGTTTCCATTATCCCGCTCGCCACCAGCTCGTCCCCGTCGAGCACGACCACCTTGCTGAGCAGGTTGCCAACGTCTATGCCCATCGTTATCACCGCGCACCACCAACCCTCCGGGCGAAGATCGCGGCGCCGTAAGCTCCCATTATCTGCGGATCCAGGGAGGGGGTGAGCATGCGTATGTTGAGCATCCGCTCGAGCTCCGATCTGACGGCCACGTTCTTTGCGACGCCTCCGGTCATCATCACTTCTTTTTCAAGACCCACGCGCCGTACCAGGGCCATCACCCTGTCCGCCATGGACCTGCAGATGCCGGCGGCGATCTCGGAGGGGTTGTCGCCTTTCTGCAGGAAGTGAAGGACCTCGGTCTCGGCGAATATGCTGCAGCGCGACGACAGCTCTACCCTGCTGCGCGCCTTCTTCGCCAGCGGACCGAGATCCTCGAACGAGATGCCAAGTGTCCGGCTCATGACCTCGAGAAACCGCCCGGTCCCCGCGGCGCACTTGTCGTTCATCACGAAGTTGACCAGCTCGCCTTTCTTATCGACCCTGATGACTTTCGCGTCCTGGCCTCCGATATCGACTATCGTTCGCACCTGCGGGGATACCGAGAAAGCCCCGAGCCCGTGGCACGAGATCTCGCTGATGTTCTCCTGCGCGAGACCCTCGCCCTGCACCTTGTCGCGTCCGTACCCGGTGCTCACACAGTAGGTGATGTCGTTCCAGGAAAGTCCGTTCTCATCGAGCAGCTCCCCCATCACGGACCGGGCGGAGTCAATGGGGTTGGGCAGTACCCGGATGCTCTTCGAGAGAAGTTTTACGCCTGTCGTCTTGAGCATCGGAGTCTTGCCGTCCTCGATGAGGACGGCCTGTGCCGTAAGCGAACCTACGTCAATACCCGCGAACGGCATCCGATCACCCTTCGACCTTCGCCTGTCCGCGGGTCTTGACCCTGCGCTTCTTGGTGACAACGCTCTTGATGAACTCGTCAATGTCCTTTTGCAGCGCGGACATCGGCGTCATACCGCTCAGCCATGCGTCACCCTGCAGGCACAGGGTGGGCGTTCCCGTGCGTTCCATCAGTTCCTTCTGGACGATCGATATAACGCTCCAGGTCTGCTTGCAGGCATGGTGCCCGCAGTATATTCCGCAGTTGGCGTCCATCTCTTTTGCCATGTGGATGGCGTCCTCGATCCAGGCAAGTGACATCGAGTATGCGCCCATCTGTCGTGTCATCGTGAACGTCCTTGCGGCCTCGCAGATGCCGTCGAGCATGGTCTCCCTGCTCTCGGTCGAGATGGGCTCCGGGAAGAACAGGTCGAGCACATCGAACAGGTACGTGTAGCCCTGCTCCTCCATCCAGTTGAACAGGCCGCCGAAGTCGATATAGTACCCGGTGTAGAGCCAGGCGCAGCGGGCCAGCTCCTTCTCGGCCGGGTAGGCGCCTTCAGCAAGGCGCTTTGTCGCGTCCTCGACAAGGATCTCCATCGTCCGAACCGCCTCGGGCCTGCCCCACATCGTGAAGTGGGTCCCGTAGACGAAAAAGTTGAACAGGTTGGGCACCGGGCAGGGAACGTTTTTCTTGAGCTCCCAGAGCTGGTAGTGCAGCTCCGCGGCGCGGTTGCAGTTCTCGACGACCTCGCGCAGGCGCTCCTCGCTCAGGCGCTCCCCGACGAACTCCTCGAGCTGCTCCACAAGCCTGTAGAAGTTTTTATGGTACTGGTCGACTCCTCTCTGGTTGTCCTCGACCGGTTTCTCGAGGATGAACTGGGGAATACCCAGGTAGTTGGACGCGAACTCGTGCATCTTGGCGTTGGCGTCGCATGCGCCGGCGGTGCACGAGACTATCCCGTCCACCTCCAGGTTCTCACCGCCCAGCATCGCTCCGAGCTCGATCGTGGACGCCGAGCAGAGGTGGTCGGGGATGCCAAGGCCCATGGCGTAATCCCAGTATCGGTGCCCCTTGCCCTCAGTCGCCCCGGCGGCGAGCGAAGTGAGCACCTCGCTGGTGAGCGGCACGGCCCCTTCAAACGCGTGAATGAGCTGGGGCACGAAGTTGAACGGCACCATGATGACTTTCTTGCCCTGGTTCCTCGCTTGCTTCGCCTCGAGCAACCACTGGCCGACCATCTTCAGGAAAGCGATGCTCGCGCGCCTGACACGCGGGATCAGGAAGGCCTCCAGCGTGTCGGCCACGTCCGGAGGCATGACGTCAATTACTCCCCGCGCCTCCTCGTCGCTCAAATCGTCAGGTATCTGCAGCACGAGCTCCATGAGGCCCTGTACGCGCTCGAACAAGCCCGAGCCGGGAATTCTGTCGGTAGCAAGGGGCATTACATCTCCTCTCTGCGCGCCGTCGGCGCGGGGGCTCCAGATGCGCGCCTGCGGACCTTCCTTTTTCCAGCGCGCTTTGGCACTTCAACATTCTTTACGAACTTATCGATCTCCTGTTGTACCACGCTCATCGGCGTTCGCGCAGCAGCGTACCGGTCATCTCTTGTCACCGATCCTCTCGAGAAACGCCTGCACCCTGGTCCTCATCCGGCCTATGTCGGCCTTCGACCCGTACTCCTTCTCGAGCTGGAGCACAGGCACGTCACGCTTTTCCAGGTCGAGCCTGAGCTGAACGTTGTCCACGCCATGAACATCGCAGAACTTGTTGTGCATGACAATGACGCCGTCCACGTCGGCCCTCTCCACCGCTTCCAGGACGAAGTCCCTCCTGCGTGGGTAGTCGTCGTACATCCTCGGGCAGAGCATGTCTCCGAGATACGTCCGCGCGAGCGCCTCCATGGGGTCTTTGTCGAGTACGACCGGGCTCCAGAACGCCCTTGCCCCGTAGCAGAGCCCGTCTGTCACCACAAGTCCGCCAACGCCCTCCATGGCGCCGATGAGCTCCAGTTCGTCGGTGGCCGCGCCGCAAAGCATCAGGCGGGCACGGTATCCGGTGATGCTGGTGTCACGGCGCTCGGCTATCACTGCATCGGCCAGCTCGACGAAATCGTCGACTGGAACGGCCGACGCGAGCAGGAACATGGAGAGGGCCTCCGCTCCCGTGAACGACGGGCTCGAGCCCTCTCGCATGCGGTATATCTCGCGGAGCTTGTCGCGGACGATCTCCTGCCTATCGATGGAGCGCACGAGCGCCTCGTCGGTTATCTCCATTCCAAAATGTTTCTCGATAGCTTCTTTGAAAAACGCCAGTTCCTCGGCGTAGTATCTCAGCGCATCGTCGTTAACCAGGTGTGGCGCCTTCACGTAATGGAAAAACTCGGACGGGTTCACGTACTCCCAGTTTTCGAACATCCCGCGAAGATGGTCGCACCCGTTGGTCTCCACAAGACCATCGAGAAACGAGTAGGTCCCATCGAGCCCGAGCTGCAGGCACGATCGGCAGAAGCTGCAGTTGAAGCGCGCCAGATGTGCGTCGGCTATCTCGGTGTTCGGGTTTCCAAGTGCGCGGATACGGTAAGGTAGTATGCCCGCAGCGTCGATGATCTCCGGAGGGGTGGTCACGCAAGCGTACCCCAGCACTTTCCCGCCTCGATCTTTCCAGGCCTTGACCCGGTCGTTCTCGACGGTCTCGGACAGCTTGATGATCTCATCCATCGCGCGTCCCACCTTTACGCTTGCCACTTCGATCACCCCTGTTCTTGGTTGTCCGGCTCTTCCCCCACTTCTAGACCCTCCCCTCGAGTGGAGCTGTTGGCTGCACCCCCACCCTGACCCTCCCCCCTCGAGGAGGGAAGACGACGGCTAGGTCTTTTTCATCGGGAGAGAGAAAAGGTTTTTTGTTAGTTTCCAGGCGGTTGAGGCGGCGGCGCGGAGAACGGAGCGACCGGTTCGAGCGGTTGCGAAGAGCGCGTCGACAAGGCCTCCTCCCAGGGTCTTTATTGCCGCCTCCAGCTCGCCCGGGTCGATTGCGGAGAACATCCTTTTCAGGTAGTCGCTCACGGCCCCGGGTGCAGCGACACTATTGAAGCCGGCCAGCGCCTCATTAACACGCCTCCCCACTTCTTCGGGCTCGAGCGCCTTGCTGATCCCGGGATGATCCGTAGCCGCGCTGACAAGGTCGCCGGCGACCGCGCGCAGGTGAACCTCAAGGCTCTCGGGATCGACCGGTTCGAGCGCGTGCGTATATATCTCGCGGTGAAGTCCTGGATTCGCCTCCCTGAGTCGCAGGGCATACGTCACGAACGAGTTCAGGGCGCGCCCCATCTCGGCGGTGTCCAGCACTCGCCCTTCCTTGCCCAGGATCGCAAGCGATTCCTCAGGCCATGCCGCGGCACGGTCGAGCATGTTCGACACGACACGCGTCGCGACGTTGGTCAACTCAACGAGGGTCCATGCCACCGTGTCTATAGCCCGCGGGTCTCTCGAGACGATGTCTACGAGGACCGCGGCAGCCACCTCCGCGTCTTCAAGGAGGGCGACAAGGGCATGCGAGGCGGCGTCCCTGTCGAGGTTGTCCAGGAGCCTCTCCATGAAATCGGTAAACACCGCCCGGAATCTTGGCTCGTCGCCACCGAGGATGTAGTTGCCCGCGTGCAGCAGGATCACCTGCCTGGATATCCCGGAGAGATCGTGGCCCAGCGTTTCGGCGTCGATGGCGCTCAGCACGTTGAACAGTGCGCTGGCGAGTATCTCGGGGGGCAGGTCGAGGTTGTCCACGAGCGCGGCGAGGACCTCGAGGACGCCGTTGATGACCGGCGGCAGCATGCCGACGAGATTGGCCACCACGACCGGATTGACGAGAACCTGCTCGAGAGCCTTCGACGCACCGGCGGCACCGTAGCCCAGTAGCGCCGTGACCGCCTCGCGAAGCTTCCCGAAGTCCGTACCCGTGAAAGCCGCTTCGATAGCGGGAAACGCCTCGGCCGCAAGTTCCGGGTTGTCCTTGAATACGGCCATCATCATGATCGAGAACTCGTTGATCCGTTCCGCCAGTCCCGTGCCATCGTAGCCGGAGAGAGACTCCCTCAACCGCTCCACCATCTCCTCGGTGGAGGACTCCCCTTTTACCTTCCCAGCATCCTCAGCGCTCAACTCGCATCACCTCGCATGACTTTACTATTTCCCTCTTTTCAGAAGTTTCTTCACACCTGAAACCATCCACCGGAGGCCGGAACGTATTATGGCAAACCCGGCCTTCAGCACCTGGCGCCCGTTAACCTGGGAAAGAGCGTCCCCCACGAAATTGGGGTTCTTCTCCGCCGCATTGATGACCAGGCCGGTCCCCATGTTCACGGCCATGCCCATGAATACCGGGACAGCCTCGGCGACCTTCATACTGTCGAAGAGCGGGCCGTATACCTCCGGGTAAGCTTTGAAAGTATCCATGTTGATCTCGCCCAGAACCTGGGGCACATACTGGTCGAGGAGCGCGGGAGGAAAATTCTTCATCTGCTTGCCCAGCTCCAGCCCGGCCGCGCCCATGTAATTGATGATCTGCGGAACCGACCCGATGAGGCTAAGCGAAAGCTCCGCGTCTTCCCACATCAGCGTGCGTACGAGCTGGCGCGCCGAATCGGGGTCGAGGTCTCTTAGAGTGGACTTGATGATCTCCAGGAAAACCGGGGTCCTGATCAGCTCCCTCAGGAGGCGCGCTCCCATCCCTCCAGCTCCGTTTGCCCTGTTGCTTTCCGCGATGTTCATCATCGTCTCATCCATCAGGAACCCTCCTCTATCGCCTCGATCCCCGGCAGGCATCCGCTGCCGAAGTTACACGCCTCTCTAGAGCGTCTTGCAGTCGTAGTACCAGCGCGCGACCTCCATTTGACCCAGTTGCTTGCCGCCCAGCCACAACTGGATAATCTTGACGTCGCGCCAGTGTTTCTCGATGTCCTCGACCCTGTCGCTTCCGTGAGGACCCATAATGTTCATGGCATTCTCGAGTACTTCGATAGCCTTATCACAGGCGAAATACTTGTAGGCACGGCACTTGGTGACTATCTCGTCCGACCAGCTGTCGCCGTAGAGGTCGGGACGGTCCAGCATGCGCGCAGCCTGGTAACCCACAATGCGGGTCACCTCGATATCACGTGCGACATCCGCGAGCACCCCGGCTATGTCGTCGTTCTCCTTGAGTGGCTTACCCCTGAAAGAGGTCCGCGTGCAGAAGTCGGATAGAAGCTCGTAGGCGTTCAGCATCGCGCCCGTACAGAAGGCGACGCTCAGCATATTGCCCCAGGAGACCATCTCCTTGAAATACTTGAAGTCTTCACCGGGGCCGTGCGCCCTGTACCACACAGGGACCCTCACGTTCTCGAACCAGATGTCGCCGTTCTTGTCGGAGGCCATCCCCGCCTTCTGGTACGGCTTGCCCTGCGTGCAGCCGTACGTATTCGCGGGCACAAAAATAAACGCGAAGTCGTTCGGGTCGCTTGAGCCGGCTTTGGTAGTGCACACGACGCCGAACAGCTTAGAGACCCCGCCGCTGTTCGTAGGCCAGAGCTTGTGACCGTTGATGACCCACTCGTCGCCATCGAGGATGGCGGTCGTTTGTATCGTGGCGCCCTTGAGCAGGTCGAGGTTCTCGATATCGGAGCCGCCCTGCGGCTCGGTCATGGCGTTGGCCGCGAACACTGCCTTTGTCGTATTGCAGAACATCGGGGCGAACTCCTCGCATAGCCTGCGGTTGACGTGGGGCTTCTTGCATATCATCAGCAAGGGCCAGTGGAGCACGGCAAACGCGACGCCCATCCCTGAATCAGCCCTCGAAACCTCCTCGCAAACGCGGAAGCCGCCGACCCCGGCGTAACCCGAGTGCCCCATGCCAAAGCCCCCGAACTCCTCCGGGAAGAAGAACCGCTGAAACCCCATCTCCCCCATCAGCTTGTCGAACGCGGGCTCGATCAGGTTGTGGCTCTCCCAGTCTTCGTCGAAACTCCGCCTGTGCGGAATGACAGCGGTTTCCGCCCAATCGCGGGCCATCCGTTTCAGGTACCTGTCGAGAGGCGTAAGATACTCCACGGGCGTTGTAAAATCATCGATGGTGCGCATTAACTCCTCCTGTCCAACACAGTCGCACTCCGCGGCTGGAGCATCCCGCCTTACAGCTTCTGAAGGTTGAAGTACTGCCTTGCCATACACGTCTGGGCAACCGTCTCCGGGGTGGCGTAAGTCTGCAGCGTCTTTACGTCGCGCCAGTAACGCTCGAGGTTCCACTCGGTCGCATAACCGGCGGAAGCCATAAGCTCCATGGTCCCGTGCAGCGCCTCCATCGACAGGTGGCAGACCTGCTTGAGCGTGGACATCGCCTGGACGTGAAGGCTGCCGCTGCCCGCGGACCCGTAAATGATCGGCCTGGATAGCATCCTTGCGAGGTTATAGGTGAGCAGCCGCGCCGTGCCCGTCTTGCCGCCTATCTCGCCCATGAGCGAAGCAACCAGCGGATTCTCCTTGAACACCTGGCCTTTGCCCTTGATGACGCGTGTATCCCCCCACTCTCGCAGTATCTCGTGGGAGCTCTGGAGGGCGCCTGCACAGACGGCGGCGCATGCCATGTAGTACCAGGACAGAACCGACCGAACAGCCTCGGAGCCCCTGGCGATGAGCGCCCTTTCGGGCAACTCCACATCGTTGAACTTCAGATCCGCGTTGATACTTGCGGTCAGGCCCGTCTTCTTGAAGCGCTCACCCCTGGCGAGGCCTTTCACCTGACCGGGAACAAGGAGGATACCGGGCTCCCCATTGCCAATGTCACAGACGACTCCGAACAGGCCGGCGGTGGCGCCACAACACTGCGGACGGGCCGGGCCACCGCTGACGACCCAGCCGCCGTTCGCCATTGAGGCCCTGGCCGGGAAATCGAGACCGTAATATGTGGGGTGCTTGCGCGTTTCGAAGCCGTACCCGGGAACGACCAGCGAACAGAGTGTCACCTGCTCGCCACAGAACGACGGAGCGGTCTCATTGAGCAAGCTTTCGTCCGCTTCGCTTGCGACCGCAAGAGCGTACTGAAGGGCGAGGGTATTCGCAAACAGAAAACCGATGCCCGGATCCGCGGCTCCGACCTGCTCGAGGAGTACCGTAGCGGTCATCGCCACGTCAGGCGAATTCATGCCGCCGCCGCCGATGTCCTCCGGAAGGACCAATGCCTGAAGGCCGATCTCTACGAACAACTTCCGCATGGCCGGGAGCAGGAGAACGTCATAGTCTTCCTTGTGCTCGAGGCGCTTTGACTTTACCTCTTGCTCGGCCCAGGAAGAGACGGTCTGGGCCATGGACCTGTCCGCGTCCAGTATCCATTCGATGGGAATCGGGAACAACTCCTGGTACTTCATCGCACCACCTCTCGGCTTTCGGCTCTCACTGCGACGCTGGCGTCCTTGCACCACGGGAAGCTCTCTGTTTCTATATCCGCAGTGACACGGTTGTCAATAAGATCTCGCTTTATTACGCTGGATAACCACCTCTGTTCCCGCCGGCGTTTGCGAACCTCATCTTCGAGAGACGGGACACGGTACCTTTCCGCAGAATACTAACTACAAGACAGTGAGACGCGCAGGAGGCAGCATGGACGGCGAGAAATTCGTCATAAGCCCCGACACTCAAAGGAACGAACGGGTCCCGCCGGGTCAGCGCCTGACGATGAACCTTCCCGTTCTTCAGTACGGAGGCGTCCACAAGATAGATATCTCAAAGTGGACGTTCAAGATAACGGGGCTCGTGGAGCGCGATCGTATCTTGAGCTTCGATCAGTTCAACGCGCTACCGAAGACCAGCCTGATCGCGGACGTGCACTGCGTCACCGGGTGGTCCATGCTTGAGACCAGGTGGGAGGGCGTGAGCAGTTCCGTGCTGAAAAGCCTGGCCACCATCCTCCCGGAGGCGAGATACGCACTGGTCCACGGCGCGGGCAACTTCACGACGAACCTCTCGCTTGATGAGTTTTTCGCGGACGATGTCGTCTTTGCCCTGGGGTACGAGGGCAAGCCGATCACTCCCGAACACGGCTATCCCGTGCGCCTCGTAGTGCCCAGGCTCTACTTCTGGAAGAGCGCGAAATGGGTAACGGGCGTCGAGTTCATGGACGAGGACAGGCGCGGGTTCTGGGAATCTCACGGCTACCACAATCACGGCGACCCCTGGACGGAAGAGCGCTACGGGTAAGAATCTCTACGTCACACACTCCGTTACAGCGCCGCCGAATTGAGTAATGGTGGTCGGGGGGCCCATCGTTACGACTGGTCTGTCTTGCTCTATCTCCACGATGTGGGTAGCGAGGGAGCCAGCGATCTCTCGCGTCACGCACTCCCCGAGCGTTGGGGGGACATCGATCCGTCGCTCGCTCGTCGCTGTCGGTACAGATTCTGGTTTGGGGTGGTGGGCTCGCTCGCTTCCCATATGGGGGCTCCGCCCCCCTTATGGCGTTCGCGCTTACGCGCTTACTGTCACCCCCCCAATGGAGATCTTCGGTGGGGCCTTCCCCCCGAAAAATGGATTTAGACTCCCCTGGGTTCGAGTCCCCATTAGAATCAAGGTTGGTGGGGTGAACGAGGGGACTCGAACCCCCGGCCTCCGGGGCCACAACCCGGCGCTCTAACCAACTGAGCTACGTCCACCGCGAATACGCGTGAAAAAAACCATGGCCTGCCGTGGCGAGCAGGCCATTTAAAGATAGAGCTTTGAGCCATCGATTTCAATTGCCACGAGCGTCTTGAATGGAAGGCTTGCGACAGTGAGGTTGGCACCCCCGGCAGGACTCGGCCCCACGCTCCTTAAGTCGCGCGGTGACCCCACTAGTGCGAGTTGGTTGCAGGTTCGAGTCCCGCCGGCGGTTATTGG
>Ga0182021_10011802_pt1 | contig 10381 bp, 10 predicted proteins | sample 612E3MmetaG_FD_120493 | JGI IMG/M metagenome (GOLD analysis project Ga0182021, IMG submission 120493) | Permafrost microbial communities from Stordalen Mire, Sweden - 612E3M metaG (Illumina Assembly) | ecosystem: Environmental > Terrestrial > Soil > Wetlands > Permafrost | place: Sweden... | reverse complement strand
TCAAGGGCGAGGCCTCGGGCGTGCTGACCGAGGCCGCCACGCGGTCGAGCGCCGGGGAAGGTTCCGGGGTCACCGTTTTCGAGTTCGACTATCCCTAGGGTCGAAGAGCATGCGCCTCGTCACAGTTGCCGCCATCATGGTCCTCGCGGCGGGGATGACCCTGACGGCGCAGGCTCAGCCAGCCACCGGCGAGGGCGCTGAAGTGGCCAAGGGGCTGCGGCCACCCAAGCTCAAGAAGTTCGTCGAGGCCGTCTACCCCGAGGACAAGCAGAAGGCCGGAACCGGCGCGCGGGTGGTGCTGGCCATCGACGTGGAAGAAATCGGCCGCGTGGGCAACGTCGAGGTGGTGTTGTCCGCGGGCGCCGACTTCGACGCCGCCGCGATGGCCGCGGCCCGGCAATTCGAGTTCGAGCCCGCGACGCTCGACGGGACACCGGTGCCCGTGAAGATCCAGTACGCCTACAAGTTCGTGGTCAAGGAAGTGATGGTGTCGCTTGGGCCGCAGATCAACTTCGAGGGCGTGGTCGTCAACCGGTTCACCAACGTGCCGCCGCGCGGGGTGAAGGTGAGGATCGTCGACCTGGGCGTCGAGGCACTGACCGACGAGGACGGCGCCTTCGCCTTCACCGACGTGGCGCCCGGCACGCACACCATCGAGCTGTCGTCGCGCGAGCTCGTGACCATCAAGACCGAGGAGGTCATCACCAAGGGCAAGAAGAAGACCGTCAAGTACATGGTCGAGCCCAAGGAGGACGACGTCGACGAGGAGGCGGTGGTGCGCGCCCCGCGCATCAAGAAGGAGGTCATCGAGACCCGGGTGCGCACCGAGGAGGCCAAGCGCGTGCCCGGCACCCAGGGCGACACGCTCAAGGTCGTACAGAACCTGCCCGGCGTGGGCCGCTCGGCTTTCGGCTCGGGCGCGCTCATCGTGTGGGGCTCGGCGCCACAGGACACCCGCGTGAACGTCGACGGCGTCGAGATCCCGATGCTCTACCACGTGGGTGGCATGCGCTCGACCATCAACACCGATCTGGTGCGATCCATCGACCTGTCGCCGGGCTCGTTCGGGGCCGAGTACGGCCGCGGGCTGGGCGGGCTGGTGCGCATCGAATTGCAGGATCCTGGCCGCGAGGGCGTGCACGGCTACGTGGCCGCCGACGTTGTCGATACGGCTGGCATGGTCAAGGCGGCCATCACGCCCAATCTGCGCGTCGCCGTTTCGGGCCGCTACGGCTATCTCGACAAGACCCTCAAGACCGTGGTGTCGAAGGACGTGGGCGATTTCTTTCCCATCCCGCGCTACGACGACTACCAGGCGCGCGCCTCGCTGACCCTGGGCAAGGACGAGGAGGTGTCCGCGACCTTCCTGGCCTCCGACGATCACCTGCGCCGGGCCGTGCCCTCGTCCGATCCGCTGGAGGTCAAGACCCAGAATACCGACCAGAACTATCGCCGGCTCATCGTGCGCTACACGCGCCTGTTCGCGGACGGTTCCAGCGTCGCCTTCACGCCCTCGGTCGGCTACGACAGCAACGACAGCGCGTGGAATTTCGGCGGCACGCCCCTGTTGCTCAACGTGACTGCCTGGCAGTACGCGGCGCGCGCCTCGTACCGGCGGCGCGTGGCCAGCAGCGTTGTCTTGTCGCTGGGCATGGATTTTCAGGGCCGCAGCAGCAACGCCGAGCGCGTGGGCTCGCTTAACCTGCCGGCCCGCGAAGGTGACATCACGGTGTTCGGCCAGCCGCCGGGGAGCGACCTGGCCTCGGATCACTGGAAGATCAACCTGCTGTCAGCCGCGCCCTACGCCTTCTCCGAGATCACCATCGGGCACTGGACGCTCACCCCCGGCTTCCGCCTGGAGCCCACCCTCATCGACGGCAGCCTGGAGCTTCCCCACAGCTACGTCAAACCGGACGTCGGTTACCGGCGCATGGATATGCCGCGCAACCCGCTGCCGGGGCCGCTGGCCTGGATGCCCAATCCCCGGCTGTCGCTCGCCTACCGGGCCACGTCCAGGCTGACCTTCACCGCGGGCGGCGGCGTATACGGGCAAACACCTGCCGTCGAGGATCTGAGCCCCGTCTTCGGCAATCCCAACCTCACGAGCTCTTCGGCGCTCCACCTCAGCGCGGGCGGTTCGTACAAGCTCAGGGGTACGCTCACGCTCGAGACCGTGGGCTTCTACAAGCGGCTCTACGATCTGGTGGCGCGCAGCGGGCTGACCTCCCCGCCGGTCGGCCAGTCTTTGCTGCAAACCGGGATCGGGCGCAGCTATGGCGGCCAGTTGCTCTTGCGCCAGGAGCTGGCCAAGGGCTTCTTCGGCTGGTTCACCTATTCGCTCATTCGCAGCGAGCGCCAGGATCGGCCGAAGACGGACTGGCGCCTGTTCGACTACGATCAGACGCACGTGCTCGCGGTGCTGGCCAGCTACGAGATCACGCACGGATTCCAGGCCGGCGCGCGCTTCCGCTACACCACCGGTGCCCCGCGTACTCCGGTGATTGGCGCCTACTTCAACGCCAAGGACCAGGTCTACGAACCCATCTACGGCGCGCACAATTCCATCCGGCTGCCGGCCTTCTATTCGCTCGACCTGCGCGTGGAGCAGGCCTTCGTGTTCCGGCGGCTCAAGTTCAACGTCTTCGCGGACGTCCAAAACGTGACCAACCGGAAGAATCCCGAGGAGATCATCTACAGCGCCGACTTCGCCCAGCACGACTACATCACCGGGCTGCCGGTCCTGGCCGTGGCCGGGCTACGCATGGAGTTCTGATGAAGCCAGCACACCTTGCAACCTGGTTCCTCTTCGTTCTCGGCGCTGCCTGCCGGCCCGAGGTCGGCCCGCCTATCTCGCAGATCAGCGGCCCGGCCATCCTGGCCGTGAAGGGCGTCCCGGCCGAGGTCGACCCCAGGAGCGCGAACACCACCGTCGCCTACGAGGCGCTGGCGGTGGACGTGGCCGGCCGCGTGCCCGGTCCGAGCGCGGACATCACCTCGCCGCTGCTGTGGGCGACCTGTGATCAGCCCAAGCCGCCCACCGAGAACAACTCGGTGAGCTCGAGCTGCCTGGACGAGAATGCATTGCCAGGCGCTGCCGGAAGCTCGGCCACGACCTATTCGGCCCCCGTGCCCGTGGACGCCTGTTCGCAGTTCGGCCCCAACCCGCCACAGGCCCAGCCACCCATCCGTCCGCGCGACGCGGACGTGACCGGCGGCTACTACCTGCCCATACGAGTTGAGCTGCTGGTTCCGGAGGAATTGCGCCGTGTGAGCATGACCTTCCCGGATTCCCTGGTTGCCTTCCAGCTTGAGCGGATCTACTGCGGCCTGGCCGATGCGCCGGCCGACATCATCCGCGAGTACACCGCGAACTACAAGCTCAACAACAACCCGCTGCTGACGGCGCTGACCGTGGGGCAGCCCAGCCTGGATCCCGTTGAGCTGCCCATTAGCTCGGCCAGCGTGGCTTCCGTCTCCGTCGGAAGGGGGCAGACCATTGCGCTCTGGGCCTACTGGTCGGACGACTCGGCGGAGCCCTACCCAGCCTACGACGTCATCCAGCGCATACTCGTCTATCACCCCCGCGAAGCCATGCGCGTGTCATGGTACGCGACCGGGGGAAGCTTCGAGCACGACATCACGGGCCGCGGCGAAAACGAAAGCGAGAATTATGCCGAGAACACCTGGAAGTCCGACGTGGCGGGCCTGGTCCACATGTGGCTCGTGCTGCACGACATCCGCGGCGGGACGGATTTCGCGGCCTTCGACTTCAACGTCACCCCATGACTCGATGCACTACTTGCTTGTGTGCCGACATTGGCACACCCCTCGGGCGACGCTCAGAGCCGCTCGAGCGTGATCTCCCAAACCGTGGCGTATTCTTCGTCGGGAAGGCCCTCGCTGGCGGGTTCGTGTTCCATGCTGCGCGCGTCCCGTTCCCAGACATGATCGTACAGACTTGGGAGCATCAGGGTTTCGAGTCTGGTGTCTTGGGTCGCTTGCCGGACGCGCATCTCGTCCTCGGCGGCCACAAGGAAGTCCAGATCGAAGGGCGGTGTCTCTCTTGGCATGACAATCTTCCTCCTTCTCGTCAAAGGGTGGTTGTGGCGCGCATGCTAGAAGAAGGAAGGGAAGCGCTCGGTTACCATTGCGTTGTCTTTCCTCAACGCCGTTGTAACGCGGGAGACGGTCGTAGCGCTGGACTGCACAGAGCTCTGGAACACAGGTGTAGCGCGAGTGTCGCTCGACCGCGCGGCTCGCTAGGGTAGCATTCCGTCCTACCGTGGTAGGGGTCCCGAAAGGACGAGGGGAAACCGGGAGGAGTGGCCGTATCCGTTGGGCTCGATAGCTTAGCTAGAGGGGGATTTGGGGGGCCGGGCTGCATGGCACAGTGCGCAGTCATGGGTGCATGCCTCCGCTTCGCCGCCCGGCAAGAAGCCACCCGGGGAAGAACACTCTCTCCTGACCCCGGGTGGCTTCTACTTTTGTGTGGGGTGTCTGGGCCAAAGCTTTTTCACGTTTGTCACGAGCCTGGCACGTTCACGGTGCGATGGTGCGACCATCCATGGAGCCCAATCCGAGCCATCGAGCTCGACTCCTCGTGGTCGAGGACGAGGTGGATCTTTGCCGATCCCTCGAGTACGCCTTGAAGGCGTCGGGCTACGACGTGCGGAGCGCGGATTGCGGCGACAGGGCGCTGCGTCTTCTCGAGGAGTTCGAGCCCGATCTGGTCCTGCTCGACGTCATGCTGCCCGATATGTCGGGGCTGGAGATCTGCAGGCGCATTCACCAGATGCCCGAGGTGAAGAGAGCTGTCGTCGTGATCCTGTCCGCGCGCGTGGAGGCGGCGGACCGGGTTGCTGGTTTTGAAGCTGGCGCGGATGACTACGTGGTCAAGCCCTTCAATGTGCGCGAGCTGATCCTACGGATCGAGGCCAGGCTCAAGACTCGCGACGCGAGATCGGAAAGCGACGGGGAGAAGCGACCCGTGGAGTCCGAGCCATTGACAGTCGGAATCCTCTCCGTGGACGAAAAGGCGCATCGGGTCTTCGTTGGCGGACGAGAGGTTCGCGTCAGCGCCCTGGAAATGCGCCTGCTTCTGCATCTCATGCATGCGCCCGGACGGATGTGCACACGCCAGAAGCTCTTGACGGAGGTCTGGGGGTACCACCCCGAGGTTACCAGCCGCACGGTCGACACCCACGTCAAGCGACTTCGCGACAAGCTGGGCGAGGCGGCCGACCTGCTGCAAACCGTGCGTGGAATCGGCTTTCGACTGGTGGAAACCAAGGCAAGCGCGCCCGAGCCTTCGGTGGAGAAGGTCAAAGGCGCAGTTCGTGTCGCGCCGGAATGCACGCCCCCGCGCGACAAGCGCGGTCTTCGATAGAGAGCGAAGCGTGACTATCCCAGACGGCGGAACACGCGCGGCGGAATGAACCACAGCAGGTTTCCCTTACATCGTTCCAGATTCTCGGCGTCGATGAGGGCGGCGCCGCCTTTACGGTAGTCGAAGGCGCGGCGCGATGGGCTGCCCAGAAAGCGCGCGGTGACCTCGGATATCCAGTTTTCGTGGCCGACGAGGACAATTGTGTCGTCGCTCTTGTAGGGCGCGAGGGCGCTGCAGATGGCGGGCCAGTCACCCTCCGCGAGTGCAGGCACCACGATGGGGCGCGTGTTGCCCCAAGCTTGCGCGGCGATGGCGGCGGTCTGCCGTGCCCTGAGGTGTGGGCTGGCCAGGATGGCCCGCGGTTTTCCGGCCACGCGCGCCAACATCCGGGCGGTCTGGCGAAAACTCTTCTCACCCTCGGTGGTGAGGGGGCGATCCTCGTCACGCGTCGAGGCCTGCGCCGGGACCGCGATGGCGTGGCGAATGAACAGCAGGCGCATGGCTCCTACTCGAGTTGCGCGGGAGACGCCTGCCCCAGGGCGGCCAGACCGCGCGCGACGATGGCGATGGGGTCGGCGGCGAGGAGCTCCTCGTGCAGTCGTCGCATGGCGGTCCGGGCCCACGCGGCCTCTTCGTCCGCCGTGGCCGCGAGCGCATCCTTGCCGCGCTTGCGATCGTTCTGCGCTTGCCGGTCGAACCATTCGGCGAGCACGTGGTGATCGTGGATCACGCCGACGAGGTCTTGCAAGCTTTTCCACGGCTTGGTGGCGGAAGATTCAAAGCTGCGGATCTGGTCACAGACTTCCGTGGCGTAGCGAAGACGACGCGCGCGCCGGCGCAGAGCGTGGAGCTCCCTGGCGTCGAGACGGGTGCCGAGCATCGTGAATCCGTCGTGAAGGCACCGGGATTCGCGCTCGCTCAGCGCAGCGAAGCGTTCGCAGACAATGGCAGGCGGCGTCCCCCCGCGCGCGATCAGGCCGGCGAGATCGCCGCGCAATCGCGAAATCTCGAGATCGAGCAGATTTTCGACCATGCGCGCACGGCCGCGGCGGCGGGCGCTCGCCAACCGGCGGCGCAGGAGATTCTGTTCCGCGCTTCGCGCCGGCAGGGCAGTCAGCCGCTCGTCATAGGATTCCAGCAGGACGTCCAGATCGCGGCTGCTGCCCGCGGCCTGGGTCAGTTCGCGTAGCAGCCGACGGGCGCGCGTGGCCCGGCGGCCGTCGGGCTTCGCCACCAGCAAGGGCAGGGCAACGCGGAGGCGCCGTCCCCAAACCCGCAGTTGATGGATCGCCTCCTCGTCGCCCGTCAGGGCCGACGGAAAGTGACGGAAGAGCGTGCTTGCTTTCCGTTTGAGGAGCGACGCCGCCAAACGATTGCGGCCGTTCGTGGCAAGCTGTGGCCCGCCAGGCTGGGAAGTGACGGAGGCAACGATGGACGTGGAACGACGCTCCGGCAGCTCGGATGGTTCTCGCGTGCGTGGCAGCGCCCTGAACATCGCTGCGCCAATATAGCGCACCTGCACCCGCGGTTGTGCCTCGCCAAGACCCCATCGGGATCACTTCCCGCGCATGGGATTTTGGCGACGGACCGAGTGCCCCTGACGCATCGCGAGCTCGCCAAGGTTGTCGGCAACAACGCGCGGCAAAGGGGACGTGACCCGTACAAATACGTGGGCGGCAAGGTGCTAGCATGGCACGCTCCGCCCGTGGTCAAGGCCAAGGCAAAGAATCCACTCTCCGTCGCGCGCTTCCTGCGCGCGGTACCGCGCGTTTTCGATTCGCTGCCGCTGTGGGCACAGATCAACGTGACTTGGAAGTGCAACCTGGCGTGTGGCTACTGCACGGAATACGACAACGCCAAGGGCCACGTGCCTTTCGCCGAAGTGGTCGCGCGCATCGACAAGTGCAAAGAGCTGGGCGTGATCCACACCGATCTCATCGGCGGCGAACCACTCTTGCACCCCGACATCATCCCCCTCATGCATCACGTGCGCGGGCAGGGCATGACCACGGGGATGACCACCAACGGGTTTCTGCTGACCCAGGAGAAGCTCGACGAATTGATCGATACCGGTATGGGACGCATCCAGATTTCCGTGGACGCGCTTTCCCCCTCGCCGGGCACGCCCAAGTCGCTCAAGACCCTGCGCTCGAAGATCGAGATGGTCGCCCGCCGCGGCCTCTGGTTCTACGTCGCGGCGGTGATCTGCGAGCAGACCCTCGACGAGATTTCCGCCCTGGCCGAGTTCTGCTTCGAGCTGAAGGTGCCGATCTTCTTCGCCGTGGTTCACGATCGCGGGCGCATCGTGCCTGGCCCGAGCAGCGCGCGCTACCTCGAGAAGGTTCGCTGGCTGCGGGACCAGAAGCGCATGGGCCGGCCAGTTTCGAACCCGTACTATCTCCTCGACTACTACGAGCGTTTGCTGTCCGGCCAGCCGCTGTCCTGGAAGTGCCAGGGCGGCCGCAAGGCGTTCTATGTCTCGCCAGAAGGTAACTTTCACTTCTGCTACCACACCGATGCGGTGGGCCGATTCGCCGACGTCACGCGGGCGCAGATCAAACGCAATCGTGAAGCCAAGGGATGCGAAGCCGGCTGCGGCGTCGACTGCATGGTGCGCACGTCGCTGCCGTTTTCCCGGCGCGGGTGGGTGATCGGAAGCGAAGTGGTCGAGCGGGTGCGCGGCCTCGGCCGCTCCCTGGGGCTTACCGGCGAAAGACGAACCAGCGGTTCATTGGATAGTTCCAGCCCAGGTACGCCACCACGGCGATGATCAGCTTGGATTCCTGGTAGGGAATGCGTGCGAAGCGTGTGAGGATCCATACGCCAAGGGTGTGCCACAGGCTGGCCCCGGCCTGCACGAGGACGAAGCGCAGGAACTGGCCCGTGCCCGGTCGATCGCGCGCGTCGAAGGCCCACACGCGATTGATGGTGAAGTTGGAGAGCGAGCCGACGATGGTGCCCAGCCAGGTCGCCAGGACGTAGTCGACACCGAGCAGCTCGACCAAGCCGGTCAGGGTGGCGAAATCGAGCGCCGTCGTGAAAAGCGAGGTGACCGCGCTGCGCGAGAAGGTTCGGCGCCGAGCCGCGACGGGCGCATCCGGCTGGGTTGGCAACGTCATCGTGGGGGCTTTCCCACGGCGATGAAACCGGACGTTGCTTGGCGAGGGACGGTGGTCTGCGGGCGATTCACGGAGGGCCACAGGATATACCCGTCCTCTCCCAAAATCCGATCCGCGAATCGTGAGCCGGAGAGACCCCGATGTCGATCAGGAAGGTGCGCGGTGCCTTGAGCTGCACAATCCGCCCCCAGAATTGGCAGCCTTCGAAGCCCAGCTGGGACAACCCCCGTTCGGTGCCACGGCGGCAGTTCGGTGCCACAGCGACTCGAACCAGGTCCGAGGCTCCCTGGCGGCGTCCTTGGCCGCGGCAAACGTCCGTACCTGGTGGGCGAACGCCTCGAGCTTGGTGTCGAGCTTCGGGCTGTCCTTGCCCGCGAAGAACAGGCTCATGTTCTGCCCGGCTCCTGCTCCCAGTGGAGTAGTGTGGGCTAGAATATCTTCCGCGGATCGGTGATGAACGGGCCGGTCTTGGACTTGAAGATGTTGACCAGGCTTTGGAAGCGGATCGCCGCGGCCTTTCCAATCCTCTGGCGCAGGAAGCAGATCACCACGACGAACCTGCCGCCGATGGCGTAGCCTCCGCCGAAGCCGAACACCGTTTTTACTCCGTACTGGCGCACGAAGTCCTGGGCGGCAATCACCAGGCGCCCGCGCGAGTCTCGCGTCGTCGCCGCATCCTCGACGAAGAACGTGCCGGCCATCTTGCCCATGCTCCGGGCCATCAACCCCGGCTCGCCGCGAATCCAGCCGAGGTCGAATCCCATCTGGTCCAAGAGCGCACTCATCATCGGGATCGCCGTAATGAAGCCGGCCGAGACCAGCGGGATGGCCTGGTGACCGACGGACCGGAGCCGCGCGTTCCAGGCGGGGCTCTCACCGGCCGTGCCGAGCAGTGTAAGAGCGAAGGAATCCTGGGACAGTTCGAGCGACGCAGTCCGAGCCAGCCGTCGTGCGAACTCCTGCAGATCGGGCGTCAACTCCGACAGGCGCAGCGTGGCGAATACCCGCGCCAGAACGACGGATTGGGATAGCTCGCTGTACAAGCAGTCGATGAGCTGCCGCGAGGCCGTTTCGAGGGTTCTCGCGTTCTCGATGCTGTGCTCGATGCGTTCGTAGAATGCCCCCCAGCTTGTCGGTGATTCGTTCTCGACTTGCATCAAGCCACACCTCTTGGTTTTCTGGATTCGGCCAGCGCCACCCTGCTGCCACCAAAGTGGGCCAGCAGCCGTTCGATGTCAAGGTCACGTCACGGCGTGCCGCCTGGCCGCGTGACGTCTGTCTGCGAGGTCATGGATACGACCCGCAGCCAGGAACGGAAGCTGGTCGCGAGGAAAAACTAGCTTGCTGGCCGACTGGTCAGGAAGCAACTCGGCTCGACGAATGACAACGGGAGCAATGGCCACATGCCATGGCGTTCACGTCCCTGTGGTCTCCTCGACACCTGCCATCGAAACGCGGCCTGAGCCGTGGCGATGAGCTTGCGGACACCGCCGGCTACGGCGGAAGGTAGATAATCGTCTTACAGGATGACGAGCAGACCCCATCCTTGCCGTTGTTCGCGGCGCCGTTGTCGCAGTCCTCACTCCCGTTGATGATGTGGTCACCGCAGTGAGGCGCCAGCTTGCATTGCGGCGTGCAGCCGCCGTAGGAGCCATCCAGGATGCCGTCGTCGCACTCCTCCGGGCCATTCTTGATGCCATCGCCGCAGTGGGGGGCGAAGATGCAGCTCGGCGCACAGCCGCCGTAGTCACCCGTATTGAACTGCGCCCCATCGTCGCATTGCTCGGGCGACTCGATCTTGCCATCGCCGCACCCACCGGGTGTACGGCACGCATCCGTGCAGTTCGGATCGTTCGACATGGTGGGCTCGCAATCC
>Ga0182021_10011801_pt1 | contig 10382 bp, 9 predicted proteins | sample 612E3MmetaG_FD_120493 | JGI IMG/M metagenome (GOLD analysis project Ga0182021, IMG submission 120493) | Permafrost microbial communities from Stordalen Mire, Sweden - 612E3M metaG (Illumina Assembly) | ecosystem: Environmental > Terrestrial > Soil > Wetlands > Permafrost | place: Sweden... | reverse complement strand
CAAAATTTTATTATTATTTTTAATAGAGAAAATACGAGTTTAGTAATAAAAAGTAATAAATTTAAGTAACGAAAAAACAATTGAGTAATACTAACCAAAGCTTTTATATGATATTATTTGAAACTATTATTGTGATTTTAAGGCGTTAAAGCTTCTTTAATTGAGTATTACATTCTCTCATTAAAATCGTGGCATAGTATTACTATGTGCAAGATATGTAAGCTTTCGCTGTTCGGATTAAAAAGGAGGATTGAGAAATATGCATATACCGGATGGATTTATTCCGTTAGGGCAGTGTGCTATTTATTGGGTTATAGCAATCATAGCACTTATTTTTGCTTTTAGATGGGGGCGGAAAAATCTTAGTGAAAAAACCATACCTTTGATGGCTGTTTTAGCTGCAGGTATTTTTGCTATAATGTCCATGAATATTCCTGTTCCATTTGGATCTAGTGGACATATGGTTGGAGCAGCAATGGTTGCCATAATATTTATGAGCCCTTGGGCAGCTGTTATAGTAATAGCCTTAGTACTGATGATACAAGGGTTATTCTTCGGGGATGGAGGAATAACAACTATGGGTGCCAACATAATTAACATGGGAATATGTGGTGGTTTTGTAGGATACTATAGTTGGAGAGCGCTTTATAAGCCGAAGATGGGTTCAGATGGAGTGTTAAAAGGATCAGGAATCTTAGGTAAACGTAAATGGTGGGCTATTGGTATAGCATCATGGGTAGCTATATTTTTAGCAGCAGTTCTAGCAGCCTTAGAAATGGCTTTGGCGGGTACATTCCCATTAGGACTAGGACTGTTATACATGGGTGGTTTCCATGCAATGATAGGTATATTCGAAGCCATAATCACTGTAATTGTTGTTGCATCACTTGAAAAAGTAAGGCCGGATTTACTGGCATGGAACAACCTAAAAAGATCTCAGACAGATGATATAAACCTGAACCAATGGAGGCTGCTGCAAAATGACTCCTAAAAATAGAAATCTTTTAATTGGAGGATTGATTATTGCTTTAATAATAGGTGTCCTATCACCATTTATAGCTTCAACCAATCCTGATGGACTTGACGCAAGTGCAGAACACTTAAACCCGGGAGTTATGATTAATCCTGGATATTGGCATGCACCTTTCGATAATTATCAAGTACCTCAGTTAGGAGATGGTCCATTAGCCGGAATAGCTGCCTTGCTAATAGGTGTCATTATAGCACTAGTATTTGTAGGTATTGTTACTTTAGTTCTAAGAAGACGAGACAATACAGACAATACTGAAAGCTAGAAAAAGATTTCTAGCTTTCATCCATATTTTTTAAAATAAGAAATCGTGAATCCTTTAATTAAAAAATCATACAAAATTATTTGAGGTTACTCTATTAAGTGCAGAAGGACAATTGTATAAACTTTAAGAGGAAACCATGAAGAAGAGTTATGTTTATCATTCCAAAAACAGGTTTTTGGAGTATACCCACGTTATGAAATTGAAATAATGGAGATAAAAATGGTAAAAACGATTATTCAAACAGAAAATATGGATTTTACTTATCCGGATGGTACTTCTGCTCTTCATGACATAAACCTAGAAATAAAAAAGGGTGATAGAGCTGCTATTGTTGGTTCAAATGGTGCAGGTAAATCAACCCTTTTTTTACACTTTAATGGTATTTTAAAACCTACTTCAGGGTTAATAAAAATTGATGGTGAAGCATTCAACTACCATAAAAAAAATTTGATGAAAATCAGACAGAAAGTGGGTATCGTATTTCAAAACCCTGATGATCAACTCTTCGCGCCTACTGTAGTTGAAGATGTAGCCTTTGGACCTATGAATCTTGGTCTTCCCAAGGAAGAAATTGAAGATCGAGTATCAGAGTCTTTAGAAATGGTTGGAATGAGTGGACTTGAAAAAAAAGCCCCTCATCATTTAAGTGGTGGTCAAAAAAAGCGTGTGGCCATTGCAGGGATATTAGCTATGAAACCGAAAATTATAGTTCTTGATGAGCCCACTACGGGCCTTGACCCAAGGGGAGTTAAGCAGATTATGAATATCCTTTACAAATTGAACCAAGATGAAAAAATAAGTATTATCATAGCCTCCCATGATGTGGAAATGGTCACCCAATTTGCAGATAAAATTTTCGTGGTGAACGAAGGGGAAATTATTGGACAAGGCACCCCTGAGGAGATATTCAACAATCCTGAAATTATTGAAAAAGCCCATCTCGAGATCCCAAAAGCAGCTGCACTCTTGCATTTACTTAAAGATAATGGATTGGAATGTAATGTTAAGTTAACTGTTAATGCAGCGTATCATGAAATATTACATGCCTTAGATGTAGACTCATATCATGATTTACTACATTTAGTGAAAGACAGATATCACCATAAACTTTTACATACCCTTGGAGAACTAGAATATCATAAACTTTTACACATCCTTGAAGAAGCTTCAAAAAACGAAATAAAACGGTTATAAGCCTTTTTATTCATAATTTTTCTTAAGATTGCTAAAAAATAGTTCAGTGGTTTAAGTGACGGTATTTTCAAAAATTTTAATAGTTGAAGATGAAAGCATTGTAGCTTTAGATCTAGAACAGCGATTAGAAGATATGAATTATAATGTTGTGGGTATAGCTGGAAATGGGATTGAAGCAATAAAAAAAACTGAAGAATTGAGTCCAGATATAGTTTTAATGGACATACTCCTAAAAGGAGAGTTAGATGGAATAGAGTCCGCTCAAAAAATAAGAGATATTTACAATATTCCATTTATATACTTAACAGGCAGTTTTGACGCCTCAATCTTGGAAAGAGCAAAAACAACCGAACCATCAGGTTACGTCAACAAACCATTTGATGACATAGAAATACAAAACGCTATACAACTAACTATAAATAATCATCAAAAAGAGCAAATATTAAAAAAAATAAGCTAAATAATAAAATATCCATGAAATTTAAAATAATAAAACAATCTGAGTACTGTATAGGTTATATATTCTTTTTCAGATTTCTGATTGATTTATAGAGAATGATTGATAATTGGGGAGATAAAATGCATCGTTTAGATAAATTAATTTCAATTAAAGATTATATTCCACATATAAGGGAAAATTCTCCTGGGAAAAATATTGGCCTACTTGTAGATGGTCCAAACATGCTCAGAAAAGAATTTGATTGCAATTTAGATACAGTAAAAGATTTAATTACTGAACATGGTAATTTAAAAGTAGGTAAAATTTTCATTAACCATTACGCTTCAGACAAGCTTATAGAAGCTGTCGTAAACCAGGGATTCTCACCTATGATCGTTTCCGGGGAGACCGATGTACATATGGCTATAAAGGCCTATGAACTTATTCATAATCCTAACATAGACATAATTGCCATTATGACTCGTGATGTTGACTTTTTCGCATTAATAAACGTTGCCAAAGAACACGGAAAAAAAACTATTATTATCGGGGCCGAACCCGGGTTCAGCATAGCTCTAAAGAATTCAGCAGATATTACGATTACTCTAAAGACATACCCATCAACCAAAAACACAAATTAAATATCGATTTGAGATCCTTAACATTTTTGATTCTTTTTATTTTATATTTCAAATAGGATGTTCATAATTAACAAAGAATATATTAAATTAACAGCTAGTTAGTTGGATGTGTATCTATACATTACAACTGAGAGTTTGGCAACTGAGCTTGTAGAATCTCGCAGTAAGGTAGCAGGAAAATCATTCTGTATCAGTGGGTCCAAGTAACTTGGAGTAGACTAATAGATGAGTCAGTATGGAATAGTTCCCTTCCAACATAAATTAAAATCTGCAATAATTTGCATAAAACCATTAAAAATAAACAATCTTAAACTTTGTTCAGATCGCCCACCTCTGGTGGTTGACCAATCAGTAAGTATGCAGGCAAAATACTATATTGAAGTCAATAGTTTATATTTTTAGGCTATTCATAAGCCACAATTTAAGAATTAAACTATTATCTCTCTTTTAAATCATTTTCTGCACTCTTTGATCTAAACTTTCAAAGTTACATTTGATATGATTTGTTCTTGTTCTCTTGCTCGCTTGCTCGCTTTCTTAATTTAAAAACAAGCAAGGAAGCACATTTTTAGATGCTTTCTGCTATTTCAACAACTGCACATTTATGATAATTAAAATCGCAATGTACTAAACGTTCACTTATTCTATCACTCGCTTGCTCGCTTTATTAATAAATTAATTATAAAAATAGGGTTAGCTTTATTATCTATACTTGTTGCTATAGATTAAATACATCTTATATGGTTTTTATTTAAATCTATCTTGTTTAATAACAATAAACTTCATTCATTTGATATGATTAGTACAAATCTGTTATTTAATTAGTGAAATATGATAATTTAAGTCTAGTTTAATTTATTTAAAAATTTCATGCTATTTGAAAAATTCATTCAGCAAGTGATCAATCATGCAATCAATCAAACTGTTAAACCCAACATTTGTTTAAAAGGTTACAACATTATCAATTTTATCCATAATTAAAATTGTATCAGCAAGTGAACAAACAACCTTCTGGAAATGGTTTATATCAGCATAAGATAATTTCGTTCCTTTTTTGTATTTCAGCCATTTATCTAATACTTTATAATCTCCAATTTCAAATTCCCAGACCATTTTAGGAACAATTTCAAAATATTGTTCTTTGTTAATGTATAATTTTTGAGTTTTTTCTTCATATCTAATCTTTTCTACAATATCATCTCCTTCAACAGGATATTTTGCAATATCAAATGTACCAAAAGTATTTTTAAGTAAATGAGTATCTATAAGATTCTTACCTAATTTAGATAGCTCCATAAACTTATTAAAATCGTCTATAAAAGGTATTCTGGGAAAATCTAATTTTAAAAACTCGTCAAACTTTTCTCTGTAAACATTTGAGTGAAAAATTGCATATATATAACTAAATATATCATAAGTATCTGGAGTTGGAGTATATTGTTTTGAAATGAATTTTTTGAAGTTTTCAGTAAAGTTTACGAGCTTACAATCTTCATCAGAATTATCAAGTTCTTTGTCATCCACTAATTTGCTTTGAATACATTTTTTATGGTTCAAATATAGAGGCGCTACATAAGTCCAGCCGCTGATTGAATGTCCATCTGTTATTTTATCTGTAATAAAAACGTGTTTCCACTTATCTTTTGATACTTGTCTTGAGAAAACCAATCCAATATTATCTTTTTCTATTAAATGTTGCATGATTTCCCATCTTGGGTATGCAATGAATCCCTTTTGTTTCTGGGAAAAATACGACCATCTTTCGTTAAAAGCCCTATATTGAATTTTTCTAAACCTATTTTGTTTAATTATCTTCCAATCGTTATCATTTAAGTCTGAAGAACTTTTTATCGGTTTTTCCAATAGATTTTGAATATCTTCATTAATGTCTGTTTTTGATGTTTCTACTGACCAATCTCTTCCCTCTTTGAATAAACCATAATTGGTTTTGAATGTTCCCACATCAAGATCTATTAAATCTTTAAGAATTTTTGTTAAATCTTGTGTTTTGTCATGTATAGTAATATGGATCACGTTGAGTTTTTATACCTCCTTGATATTTGTCAAAAATATCTGTTATCACCCAACCATTATTATACTCATTTATTAGAGTTTCATTGCTCTTTATGAACCAATAATAAGGTTCTACTGGATTAATTCGTTCCCAGTTTAAATTTGAGATGTCATTAGCCAAAAGAACCCCATATTTTAGTTCTCTATCCATTATCTTATTTTCCAAAGTTGAATAATAATACACTTCCTTTTGATCTAAAGGTTCAGGGAACTTAACAAATAAAGCAATTGCTACTCCGGCCATGATATCAAAAACATTCTCGTCGGGTTCGCCTTTTCTTTTATTTCCATGAAGGTTTAGAATGTAAATTTGATCAAAAGTGTTAATCAACTCTTTTCTCATTACCCTATGGACAAGTCCATCCAAGTAAGAGTTGTTTGATATAATTCCAATTACGCCTTTACCATGTTTTTCTATCTTCCAATGAGCATATCTAATGAATTTGATGTTATCATCGTTTAATGGTTTTATATTTTTTTCATTCAATCCTTTCTTGTAGGTTTCAGAAAGTTTCATAATCCATTTTTTATTATTTTTTGATTCTACATTATATGGAGGGTTTCCCATCAGCACCAGTATATCTTCTTGAAGTTTTATACTATTTGCGTCTCGTCCTTCTTTTGTTATTTTTTGGAAATATGAAATCCCTTCATGTTGAGAGTTGTCGAGTGTATCCGTTAAATATATTTTGAGTCTTTCAGTATCTTGAAGAGGATATCCTTCTTCTTTAAGATATTGTGAGAGTTTTAAGTGAGCTATTGTGTAAGGTGCCATTAGGTATTCGAAACCATAGAAGTTTTTCAATAGTCGTTCTTTGATTAAGCCTTGTTTCATTCCTTCATCAGTATTCTCTAGTGCTTTGACAAATGATTCGAGTAGGAATGTTCCTGTTCCTGTAGCGAAGTCCAATATTTTAACATTTTCGCCTTTGAGACCTTCATTATTAAAATTTTGGCGTATTAGATAATTAATACTTTCTATAATGAATTTAACTACAGGTATGGGCGTGTAATATACCCCTTTGGCTTTTCGATTTTTTTTATCGTATGCGGCTAAGAAATTTTCATAAAAATAGACGTACGGATCCTCATCTTGGTATATTTTACTAAATGAAAGGTTGTTGTTCATTTTTTTATGATCCACAAGGTTAAGGATATCTATAATTTCTTCAATGATCCAGTCTATACTATCCGGTATGTCTTCAATGTCTATAGTTTTGAAAAGTTCTTTAAGGATACCCATAGATTTAGGTATATATTTAGAAGCATTTTCTTCTGTTATTTCATTTTGCGAGTTTATTTCTGCCAAAAAAAGACCATAGGTAATAGTTTGAACATAAGCATCTATAAAATCATGGAGACTCATATCTTCAATTAATGTATCTTTTATTACATCATGAAGTCCACCAGCACCAACTAATCTCAATTTAAAATCATTATCTGTTCCATTTTCTAAAAATTCATCTAAAAATTCTTTAAATAGTCTAGTTCTATCAGCTAATAGTTTCGAAAGCCTTTTAGCAGTTGTTATCCTTTCGGGAGTTACAGAAAAGAATATATTCAAAATTTTAGAAACCTTCGGAATATTATTAATATTTAATTTTTTATCAGTAACGGGATAGAAAAGTAAACCACGATCGACCGGTTCTCCATTTCTAAAAAGAATAAATTCTTTATAATTAGTTAAAATTAAATTAGGAATAACTTTAAGATACTTTTCAAGTTGTTCAGAATCTCTTTTAAGTCTCTTTTCAATTATATCATCTAGAGGTATATCAATAGCTTTAGTTTCTATATAACCGATAGTCAAACCATTTATTTCAACTTTAAAATCAGGCCGACCTTTTATTCCCTCTTCTTTACGTGGCTCTTGGATGATCTTAATCTTTTTAGAAGGTTTTATATTATTCAAAAGATTTTCAAGATCCGTTCTAGGAGTAAACTCAGTGCCTGAAGAAAATTTACCTTTAACTCCTTTAAAATAATCCTGAAATACATTTTTCAATAATATCACCGAAAGACTTGAACAATAAAGTATAATTTAGAATCCGTATTATCTTCTATTTGTATGTCTAAGTTTTGATTACTTTATCTTTTTCTATGTGATATGCTTAGATTTCCGGATAGAATAACTAGCTCATAACCAATGAAAATTTGTATATGAATAGCTGACTTCATCGATTGTATGATAGCTTGCTTGCTTGTTCAAGCAGCTTTAAGATAAATCATTGATGTTATTATGTGGATAGCAGACTAACAGCATTATAATACTCTTAACTTTTTATACGTATGAATATCAATTGATAGGGCAAACAGTCTATTTATGAGATTGGATCGCTGTAAATTTTATTAATTATGGTTTAGAGAGGAGATCGATTGACGAATGACAAGAGCAATTGAGCAAGCTACCAACTAAGAGTTGTTTTCGCTATTCTAATCTTTCTACAATGAGTATAAAAAAAATATTTATAATAAGATACCTTCAACCATTAGAATAATTTTTGTTTTATTAAAATTGTGATTAAATTACAAAAAATATATCAAAAAATTCATATACTTCAAGGAGGAAATATACTTCCGATAGTATTAAAAATAATTATTTTATTAATGATGGAGGGATTGAAAACGAATGTTAGTTTTAAGACTTTAGGGATTCCTTTAGCTATTATAGCTTTTATTTTAGTTATGTTAGTACCTTTGAAGGGTTTGGCTTATCCGGCTCATGCTGCGATTGCTCTTTTGGTTTTTGCTGTAATTATGTGGGCTAGTGAGGCTCAACATCTTGCCGTTACATCTTTGATGCTGCTATTTTTACAACCCCTTTTGGGTATAGATAGTTTCAACAGTGCAGTTATAGGCTTTGCGAACCCTATCATCTTTTTAATGATTGGTGGATTTATTCTGGCAGTGGCTTTGGGTAAAAGTGGGCTTGCTAAACGTTTCACATTCTGGATGCTTTCAAAGGTTGGTACAACTCCGAGTATGAGTATTTTTGCAGCAGTTTTTTCAACAGGTCTTCTCTCTGCATGGATTGAAAACGTTGTAGCTTTTGCAATGTTACTTCCTATAATTAAGACTATCGTACCATTGTTTGGAGTGGAGGAACCTGAGAAAGGTAACAGTAACTTTGCAAAGGCAATGGTTTTAGGTGCTTCATATGGTTCATTAGCGGGGGGTTTTGGTACTGAAATAGGTACAGCACCCAACTTAATGGCCGCAGCTTACACACACCTACCATTCGTAAATTGGATGGTGTTTGGATTTCCACTTGCGATCTTCATGTTGTTTGTTACATGGAAGTTGTTAGGTTGGATTTTCCCACCTGAAGTTGAAGGAATTATAGGTGGACACGAAACCTTAAACAAAGCTATGGCAGTTATGGGCACAATCACAAGAACAGAGAAAATTACAGCTATAATACTATTCTTTACAATAGGACTATGGGTTACAACTGGTATAACCGGTATTAACAGTTATTCAGTTGCTCTGATTGGTGCTGCGCTGTACTTTGTTACAGGTGTTATAGACTGGAAGGATGCTCAAGAAGGAGTAGATTGGGGATTAATTGTTTTCTTTGGAGGAGCTTTATCCCTTGGAGCTGCACTACTGAACACAGGAGCAGCAGCATGGATTATACATGATCTCATTGGATTAATGGGAAACAATGTTTCAACACTTGCTATAATGTTACTATTGATGGTCATAGCTGTGATCTTCACCCAAGTAATGTCAAATATTGCACTATCTGCAATTCTGGTGCCTTTAGCAGTTACTTTAGCAGCTGCACAGGGCCAACCTATTGGGATTTATGCTGTACCAGTTGCTATTTCATGTTCGCTTTCATTCATGTTCCCAATGGCAGATCCAACAGTTGCAATGGCATATGGAACAGGCTACGTGAATATCAAGGAAATACTCAAAGCAGGAATACCAATGGTCGTAATTGGAATCATAGCTACCATAATCATAATGCTCACAATAGCCAAACCATTCATAGGATAATGCGTAATTAAGAACAAAAATTTGCAGAAATATTTTAAACTTCAAAAATTTAATTTATTATTATTTTGTTAAAATAAATAAAATTTTGAGTTTATGATCAAGTTGTTAAGGAGGAGTTTATAATGCATAAAAGAATATTAATACCTACAGACGGTTCTGAAAATGCAATAAGAGCTGGCGAATACGCTATATCACTTGCAGATTTAAGCGGTGCAGATATAATAGTTTTAAGCGTGATCGACACTTATTACTTGGATTCTATACCTCAACCAGATGTAAGGGAAAGTGTAGATGAAGAATTAAGAGCAGATGTAAAGAGGGCAGTAGAACGCTTTGAAGCTAAGCTGGAAGAAAATCAATGCAACGGTACATGTAAAAACGTTAATTTCAAAATCCTAATTAAAGAAGGAAAACCAGCCGATGTAATTCTCAAAACCATAGATGAAGAAGGAATTGACCAAGTAGTAATCGGAAAATCTGGTAAAAAAGGTTTAGAAAGATTTTTACTCGGACAAACGACAGATAAAGTAGTAAAAGAAGCAAAAGTACCCGTTAATGTGATATCATAATTTATTTTGATAATTAAGAATATATACAAGAGATTTTTTTAAGGAACTTCAGGACGTTTCAGGTCAATACTGCAGTTCATGGAAATATACTAATCCTGGGACCACAAAGATTAACTACAAAGATTATACTATTACTGGATAATTGAACTGCCCCACATATTACTAACTT
>Ga0182021_10011800_pt1 | contig 10382 bp, 15 predicted proteins | sample 612E3MmetaG_FD_120493 | JGI IMG/M metagenome (GOLD analysis project Ga0182021, IMG submission 120493) | Permafrost microbial communities from Stordalen Mire, Sweden - 612E3M metaG (Illumina Assembly) | ecosystem: Environmental > Terrestrial > Soil > Wetlands > Permafrost | place: Sweden... | reverse complement strand
CCTAGGATTTCTCTTGTCTCAGTACTCCAATTGGTCATCATACTTTTCCTTCAGAGTGCGCACTTTCTTCAAAGACAACTGGAGTCCCAGATGATAGCCTGATTACACTATGACCCCTAATCACATTTTTGAATTATTTAAACCAATTTTTAAGTATTTAGCCATGTATGGATTTGAATCATAATGAATAGTCCACTTCTCACCTACTAAAGGCTCCATAGCTCATTATGTAAATTGAATTTCGTTGATATTTAAACGTTACGATTAAAATTCCGTATGAAAAAATGTCTAAAATTTTAAAACTCTTCAGTATATTATGTTTTCTAATAAAATACTTCAAGAATATTTATTTACAATAAATCTCATCCTTGATTATCTAAAATAATTATCTGACTGGCATTAGTCTGTGGAGGATAAGTTTGAAGTAAAGGTCCACTAAACTTGATTCCGATAGCAGTTCCAGGTACAAGATCATTGTAAGATGCATTTATAAGAGTATTTCCCTGTTTATGAAGTACAACTGTATTTTTTGTCAGTTTAACAGATATATTTTGATCTCCATAGCTCCCAGAAGCTGCCCCCTCCACTAATACTGAATCAGGTGCATTATTATCCCCTTGTAAATTATCCTGGCAAACACCAATTATTTTACCATTCATATCCACAGTATCATTCCCAGTGGCTGAGAGCGCACCATAAACAACGCCTAAAAATAGTACAAAAAGTAATGCCAATATAGTTATACCCCTCATTTTCTACCCCTTTGAAGCTAACGGCAATAATGTTATGTCCATGTTTTATCTAATTCATAATTTATAAAGTATTCGGTTTAACCATTAATATTTTCACTAGAATGCCTGACTAAATCATATAAAATCCCTAAAATTCAATACAAAAAATTTAGCAAAAAGGGTTCTAAGTTAAGGCCCACCGATGTATTCATCAGTCATCAACAGATGATTAAATCCGCTTTTAATCTAATTAAATTCACGAATTATATTACAATATACATTTATATTCTGTTAAGTTTGTAAATGTTTTTTACACCTATAAAATAGATTTTTTTGGAAAATTAAAATTTAAAAAATTAAGCAGAATACCATCTTATCTACTGCTATGTCAAAAATAGTAAGTTATTCTATACTATTTCATTATAACCTATTTTTTCATTAAATTTCACAGATTTATTCTTCCACTAATCAGTTGATCAGTGAATAGAGTTTTAGTCCCGTTACCTCGATCCATATTAACCACACTGCAATGAAAAGACGCTCAGTTGCTCCGTGGTACGTGGCGAATTGAGTATACGAAAGCACCACAAGAAAGACTATCGACAGTAATCCACTTATAAGTGAATATAACCGATAACGTCCCCAAATAGCGGTATCGTTCATGCTCAAAGCCTGCCAAGTAAGGAATTGTGCTGCTATTATTGTTAAGAAAGCAATAACACTTGCCAGAGCGTGTGCACCCATTACATAATTTTCAGGAAACACTCCAGTGAATAGCAAGGAAACACCTGCAAACATCATCCCTAACCCAAATACAATTAGCAACCATTTTGCAGCTTTTCCAGCGCGATGTGAGGATAGGAAAGCACTCAAACCAATGGCAAAACCGATTGATAGAAGACCGAAGATGATGAAATTTATAATTTGAATTATTGCGTATGGACCAAAGATACCAAGGTCACTAACGTTGTTGTATATCTGACTATATCCGGGCCGTAGAAGACTCTCTACAATTACCAGAAGCGTGAAGAGAATCGGTGCTACAATACCACATAAAGCATAAACTCGTTGTCTGTTTTGCGTTTGAGTATTTAGTTTATCAGCCATTAACTCACCGTTTTTATTATTGTCTTTAATATTAGGTGTAAACACTTAATTTCTTCAACAATTAAAAATATTTCATTAAATGCTAAATATTTCTCGTAATATTTGGTTAAATTTTTAATTTGAATCACAGGCAAGCACCAAACCCCCAATAACGTCATTATCTCTATTTGATATTTACGAATACAATGTGAACATTGTTCACTTACTTAATTATTTAATTAATCATTAATAAAGTTTTCCAGTTTCCGTTAATCAATAAAAATATGATGATCAACAATTATCCATATCATATATCCTAATGAGACTTTTAACATTGTAGTAGTTTTTTGCATGTTCAAAGTGAGTTATTAAGTTTCAAATGAAATTGATAAACCCCAAAAATTTCCCAACAGTTTGAAATCGGAAAAAATTATATATTATTGAATTTTTAAAAAATTTAGTTTCTTTTCATCCTAAATTCTTTCTTGAATCTCCAATTAACCGTAACACAAATCGGACAATATTATAAATATTTTCTATAAATCTAACAATGGCATCTAAATTTTTAGAAAATAGTTAATAAAAAAAAATTCTTAAAGTGTTATTGTTGATTAGAAAATGGCGCTTAAAAAAAATGAAAGAGACAAGAAAGCAAAAATACAACGTATAATTCTTTCAACTAAAATTCTTATCGAAGATAGAGGCTATAACATGGTTTCAATTCGTGATATAGCAAAAAAAGCCGAAGTAAGTATTGGATTAATCTACAAGTATTTTCCGAAAGGCAAATTTGATATACTCAAGCAGATGAGCTCTCAGTATATAGATGGAGGATTCATGATGAAGCAGCCCGATAAAATTGACTTCACAGATTTTCCAGGATATATAAGAGAAGTCAACCAAAACATGCTTGAATTACATAAAAAAAATTCTAAACTAGTAAAAGCAATTACAATCGCTGCATTGATGGAAGATAGTATACTTGAAGACATTAAAATGTTCAATGCAGAAGAATATGTTATTATTCCAGAATTTTTCAGCAAGTTCACGGGCGTGGACATTCCACCTAAAGACTATGTAAAGATACTTACCGAGTGGTCACTGACCATTAAAAGTCTGATATTTTACTTTAATACATTTCCAACCATTTTTAATGATGATGAATCATTTCTAGACATTTTGGTAGACATTACATTGAAGATATGGAATTACAGTCCATATCACATGAGCTCCTAATGACATCCTAAGTTCTGATACTTATTAATTTTTTAATCAATAATTCTGGCATTTCAAAATCTTTATAATCTTTTACATTAAATCGGAGCACAAATCCTTCTGAATATTTTTTTTGCTGATTTAATCATATCATGAATCTTTTCCAATTCATTGTCTTTTAAAAAAGCTTTTCTTTCTTTTCCTCTTATAGTAAGGCTAATTATAAATTCATTTTTAATAGGAATTAGATAGAATAATGCTTTTTTCTTATCATAAACCTTTAACATCCAGCCGCTGGTTTTCGAAAAATTCCATTTCTTTGAAAATGAGTCTGAAATATTTATTAGCGTTTCATAATACGTATACACATCTTCAAATGCTGATTTAAGTGTTTGCTCTATTGGTTTAGAATCCTTATTTAAAAATATTCTTTCTTCCATGTTCTTTTCTCTTATTAACCCGTTTTTTTTTAAAATTATATATGCAGGATGTTAAAAGATTAATACTTTACGTAGTCCTTTAACTACAATCTTATTAAAATTTTTAATTTGATTTTACATTTTTTTGTATAATTTCTTCGAAATGTGTTCTAATGTGATTCTGTCTGTCTCTGAATATCATATGCAAATCCTACAATGATAGTCAAGAAAAGAAGTCCAAAAATTAATGGAATAAGAATGTTTATCAGGTTTGCGTTGTTCCCGAAGATTGCTATTTCAAGTCGATAAAGGCCAGTACTAATAAGGCTATGAGAGACCACGGCCACAACTTTGCAAGTAAGCGCCTTGAATTAACAGATAAATGTCTGTGCCACAATTTTAATGGTTTATTTATTCTTGTTGCGACAACACCCGATATTAAGGCAATGGGTAAAGGTGCGACGCCTCCACCAACAAGGAGTTGTAAGATTGAAAGTAGAATCAGAACTAATCCGCCGTTTTTCCTCTCCAAAAACACAATCGCCCATATTATGACTATGATGCTGACAACAATTGCAATAATACCAGTCGCCAAAAAGTTGGGAATGATAGTATAGGCAGGCTCGCTGCCCTGAAATATACTATTCGCCTGGTGGCCAATGGCATATTACCATAACCGCCTGTGGCAACATTACCGTGAAGTGTTTCAAATAAACCATGTTCAATCCCGAGGAGTCCGGCCAACGCCCCCACCGTTGAGGCACAATTCTTTTCGCACTTACATTCCACTTCAAATTAATCCACCTTCTCGAACTCCAGAAATTACAAACCTTACATTTTTAGCTAATCAAAACACCTTCCGGCAAAACAATATCATTTATCCATCTTCTTAATACAATATTAAATAGTTTTGGTGATTCTAAATTCCAAACGTGCCCCCATTTCAAAGCCACTGCTCCTTTAGAATTTGAAAGAACATTCATTAAATCATTGGCAGATTTTTTTAAGATCTTATAGTCTTTTTCCCCCACCATTACCAAAACCGGCGCATCGGCCTTTTCGAGGCCAGAAGGCATTTTAAAAATCATGTTTTCTTTGAGTATTCTGTTAAGTGAATCAGGCTTTATAAGACGTGTGGATTCCTTCAAATCATTAAAAAAACTCTTTGGTAAGTTATATGTCCTCATATTGGCCTTTATGAAAAAATCAGTGTCTTTTACAGGTTCATAAACTCGGATTAAATAATCAAGAAGTTTTAAAAATGTGCTAGTGTGAGGAATGCTGCGGACAAGTGTTCCGCTGACTAATGCATGATTCACCACTTCAGGAGCTGTACTTAGAATCTGAATGATGATCTGAGCACCTAAAGACAATCCCACCAAATGGGCTTTACCACAATTACCTCTGGTCTTTATAATGTCTACTATCATCTTCGCGGTGCCTTCGATTGTGAATGGCTTAACGTCGAGGCTGTGTCCGTGTTCAGGAAGATCTGGAACTAAACAATGGTAGTCATTAAATGCCTTAACCTGTTCTTCCCACATCCAACCTGCTAATCCGCCTCCATGGAGGAATATTATGGTTTCTTGATTATCTTGACCAGTTTCTTTGATGTATAACTTCATTAATTTCAACCATTACCATTTAATCTGATACTGCCGTAGTAGTTTAAGCTTTAAAAGAAATATCCATCTTGATTGATATCTTTCTTTTTAAACATTTTTATTTTATTAAAATTTAAGTTCATGATTTTTTTTTCAAATATATATTAATTTCCTAGAAATTTTAACCGAACACTCTCGATATTTTTTTTCTATATTTTTTTGTATGAAATTAAATCCTCTGACTTATTTTCCGGGATTAATATTGTCTTTTAACCTTAAATGGTTTTAAGGAAATTTTATTTAGAATTAATTCCATAATATTAGTAGACATTATAGGGAGTTCAACATTTATGGAGAAAAGAAAAATTGTTGCATGGGGAATTACTGGTGCTGGTGATAAAATAGTGGAAACCTTGAAGGTAATGGAAAAAATAAATGCAAAGTACCAAGATCAAGTGGATATAGAAGTTTACGTCTCAAAAGCTGGGGATCAAGTTGTGAAGTATTATGGAATATCAAATGAATTAGAAAGTAATTTCGAAAATATTTGGGTCGAAATAAACGCTAACTCACCATTTTTAGCTGGTCAAATACAATTAGGTAAATATGAATTCCTTTTAATAGCACCTGCCTCTTCCAACACTGTTTCAAAGATATCAATGAGGATGGGTGACACTTTAATTTCTAATGCCGCGATAATGGGTCAAAAAGCAGACATACCAATCTATATATTGCCAACAGATTACGAGGAAGGAGTTACTATTACAAAACTTCCAGATGGAAAAGATTTAAAAATTACAATTAGAAAAGAAGACGTTGAACACGTTCAAAAACTTGCTAAAATGCATGATACCGTCATAATTAAAGATCCTAAAGATATAATTAAGTTATTCGCTAAACATTTTGATTAAAAAAAAAATATAATTTTTAGATTCCTCAACTTCAATCCTTTTTAACATTGCTAGAACCGTTATGAATAATTTTTAATTAAAACAAGTACTCCATATTAATTCATTCCTTAAATTACACCTGATCACTAAATTGATTGTTAATATATTATAATTACAATTAATTTTTTCAACTCTAGATTATTTGGGCTAATAATCTTTTTTTGAATTTAACAAATTATATTACACTCTTATTAATAAAATGAACTTTGTATGGAGACTAAAAAATTCGTTCTTTTAGACATCGATTACATAACCGAGAACAATGAAGCAGTTATAAGATTATTCGGCAAACTCATCGGAGAAGACGATGAGAATGAATCAATAATATCTCTAGATAGAAGCTTCAAACCTTACATATACGTCCTCCCCTATGATGTCAATGAGTGTATAGATGAATTAAGCGAATTAGAACTTCGCAAAGTAGAAAAAATCCGAAAAAAAGATATTGGAGAATTGAAGGATTTCCTTAAAATTACCCTGAAACATCCACAGGATGTGCCTAAGTTAAGGGAGAAAATATGGGATTTAGAATCTGTAAATGAAGTTAGGGAACATGATATTCCATTCTACCGCAGATACCTCATAGATAACGGTCTTTTTCCCATGAATATGTTAGAAGTGCAAGGTAAATGCTTAAAATCCACTCGAGCTTCACTAGAGAATAAAACATGTATCTTTGAAATGAAAACCCAGCCCACGCCCCTAGAATCTGATTTACCCGAACTTAAAGTTCTAAGTTTTGATATTGAAGCTTGCAATCCCAAAGGCATGCCCCTAGAGCGTGAAGATCCAATAATTATGATCAGTTTCTCCAGTAATCAAGGTTTTCGCAAGGTATTCTCCACCAAGGATTCTTCATTTGATTTTGCTGAATTAGTCCATGACGAGAGAGAATTATTAAAAAAATTCGTGGAAACCATTAAATCTGAAAACCCTGATCTCATCCTTGGCTATAATTCAGACGTATTTGATTTCCCCTATATAAGAGATCGAGCGGCAAAGTTAAGTGTGCCCCTTGAATTAGGAGTTGATGGATCTTCACTTAAATTTATGAGGAGGGGCTTTACCAACGCAGCTGTCATAAAAGGCAGAGTTAACATTGATCTTTACCCCAACATGCGTCGATATCTGCAACTAGATCGTTACACTTTGGAAAGAGTTTATAAGGAACTTTTTGGGGAGAATAAGATTGATATCCCCGGAGATGAAATTTACAGTTGTTGGGAAGATGGTGGAGAAAAACTGGAAAAACTTTTTGAATACTCACTAGAGGATGCAATAGCCGTTACCGAAATTGGAGAAAAAATGTTACCTCTGAGTATGGAGCTAACACGAATAGTAGGCCAACCATTATTTGACGTGGCCCGTATGGCCACCGGGCAGCAAGTGGAATGGTATTTGATAAAGAAAGCCTTTGAATATGATGAAGTAGTGCCTAATAAGCCCTCATCATCCCAACATTCTCAAAGAAGAGGCAGAAGTATAGTGGGAGGCTATGTTAAGGATCCTGTGAAGGGTTTACATGACAATATTGTTTCTTTCGATTTTCAAAGTCTATATCCTAGCATAATAATCTCCAAAAATATTTCTCCAGACAGCCTAATGGATAATTGTACTGAAGAAGATTGTTACATCTCCCCCGAAATTGGGCATAAATTCCGTAAAGAACCAGTTGGTTTTGTACCATCAGTCATTGGTAAAGTTCTCCAAGAAAGATTACGAATTAAATCCATTATGACACATTCCACAGATACCAGAGAACGCCAAATTCTAAATGTACAACAAGAAGCATTGAAAAGACTCGCAAACTCCATGTACGGGGTTTATGGATTCACTTTATTTAGATGGTACAGTTTAGAGTGTGCAGATGCCATAACCGCCTGGGGAAGAGAATTCATTAAGAAAACCATGAAAAAAGCTGAAGAATTCAATTTCAAACCAATATACGCCGATACAGATGGCTTCTATGCAACATACACTGGATCAATAGGAAATAAAATTGATAATACAGATTTAAATAAAGAGAACTAGGCTTTAAATCAACGTTCTTGTAATAAAAGGTGTAAAAAAATTATCATGAAAATTGTGGCTTATGATCCTAATCTTGACAGTGAACATTTCTCTAAACTTCACAAAGCCTATCTAAAATTATTAAACGAAAAAGATAGTTTGAAATACTTATCCATTAGCGGAGTTAGTTTTGATTCTCACATTATCACCGCATTGCTAAAAAATTCTAAACAAGAAGAAGTTGAATATTACGTCGCATTAACATCAGATAATAATATAATTGGCATATCTGCTTTTAAACCTGATTTAATTAAAGGATTTGAAATTATAGAGACTATTGTCAATAATAATCATCGTTTTAAAGGTATAGGAAAAGCTTTAATTAACGAAGGAATAGAATTGGCAAAAATTAAAGGTTTTAAAGCAGTAGATATATCGGTTTTCGCGGATAATAAAGATATGCTAATATTGTTAATTAAAACTGGTTTCAAACCTATCAGAATAGAGAATCATGCCCGATTTGATGGAGAGGATCTCATTCATTTGAAGAAATATCTATAAGATGATTTATGTTAAGACGGATTAAATGATTTCATGGCAGGAACAGTTAAAGGTTGATCAATCAGTAATCCTCATTTCTTCAAAAAATAAAGCAATAGAATATTTTACAATGAGAGATATTTTAGATCAGCTATAATAACTGCTTTAACCTCACTAAACGCTTTTTTCAACTCTTTTTTTTATGAATTCCTTATTTTAAAACTGCTTCTCTAAATAGAGCAAAAATGACAACCAGGTATCCTAGTGCTCTGAGTAAAATTATTGAAATATTGTTTGAACTGGTAGCTCCCAAAAGTATTTCTAGCCATGAAATGGCGAAGAGTCCAAAACCAATCGCAACATATAACGCTAATGTATATTTTTTCAGTCTAAAAACCCAGAATCCTAAAATTACAATTATTACTCCAAAAATAAAGTTCATTAATGTGGTAGGGTCAACAGCCATCAAAATACACCTCCGCTTATTGTCAACTGTATAATCATATGAAATATTATCTATATTAAATTTTATCATCAAATCCTTATGTAATTATCAACTACATCATCATAACCACCGGACATAACCTTAACACTTTACACTTTGTAAACCCTTAACATTATGTGATAACATGGCATTAAAATCAGCTGTTGAACTTTCAGAACATAGATTAGAAATTGATAAACTTTTAAAAGAATGAAAAGTTCATGATTTAATTGATATATACAACAATTTGAATATGAGTTTTTTACCAATACTACAATTTTGTGGTACTCTATGCAAAGATAATAATTATATATGAAAAGCTTAATTATTATTTTTTTAATTTAAAAGGTTTGATACCGTATGATTCTTGATAAGATTGTAGAAGAATTCGCTAGAAACGAAGATGCAGATTTTTATGGTGTGGCCGATTTAAACCCACTTCAAGATGTTATCAGAGTTCAGGATGAAGGGATGACAAAGTATCCTAGAGCCATTAGTATGGGTATAATTCTTTTAGATAGTATTATAGACCAGTTGATCAGCAGATTTGAGCGGAATGTGATGTTAAGTTATCTTCAACACTATGAAATCACTAATCAGCGACTAGATCTTCTAGCGGCGCGATTAGCGAGCAAAATACAGAAATTAGGTTATGAAGCTTTTCCGATGCCAGCATCCGGGAGGGTGGATGATGAAAAGATCTGTGCTGTTTTTTCACATAAATTAGCTGCAAATCAGGCCGGGTTGGGATGGATTGGGAAGAGTTGCCTTCTAATAACTCAAGAAGCAGGTCCTAGAGTGCGTTGGGTAACAGTACTTACAGATGCTCCATTAAAAGTAAGTGAGGGAAGAATTCAAGAGGAATGTAGTGATTGTAGAGAGTGTGTGGAAATATGCCCTGTAAATGCATTTACAGGGAAGCCCTTCCATGAAAATGAACCCCGAGAAACACGATATGATGCTCGTAAATGTGAAAAATACCTATATCCTAATGAAAAAGAGTCATCTGTTTGTGGCTTATGTATATATGTTTGTCCACATGGGAGAAACAAATAAGAATAAACTGTAAAATTCTATACCGAATAACTTGTTAAAAAAAAGATAAAAAAAATAAAAAAATTTATTGAATTGTGATTTGATTAACTTAATATTACTGATAAATTATTCTGCATCGATCATTTCGCCGTATTCAACTTCTATTTCACAGCCTTTAGGACCGCAACAAAAGTGTTGTAAATCAAATTTTACTTGCATTTTATTTCACCTCAATTACTTTATACTATGGAATTGTAACTAATTCTATTTAAATTAAGTATAGACAATAAAGTTATATACTAACATTT
>Ga0182021_10011799_pt1 | contig 10382 bp, 9 predicted proteins | sample 612E3MmetaG_FD_120493 | JGI IMG/M metagenome (GOLD analysis project Ga0182021, IMG submission 120493) | Permafrost microbial communities from Stordalen Mire, Sweden - 612E3M metaG (Illumina Assembly) | ecosystem: Environmental > Terrestrial > Soil > Wetlands > Permafrost | place: Sweden... | reverse complement strand
TACCAGGTCAAGTCCAGTTTCAACCAGTTTAGGATTACAAACCAAAACGTCAGTATAAGGTGTTCTTTTAGCGATCCAATCCTCTCGTTTACGAGGATCAATGCTGCCCGCCAGAACTGTAACTCTCAGACCACCACTTTCAAGAATAGACTTGATGTGGTCCTGAATATCTCTTGTTCCGGTTTGCCTTAAGTAAACAAGCACCTTGCGGCCATCGTGTCTTTCTGAAAGGCAATATTCCTGTAACCATTTTTCCTTTGGAAGTAGTTGACGTTCGCCGATAACAGCAGGCAGATCCATTAACTCTTTTTTGATCGATTCGGATTTAACAGAATATATCTTTTCATTTCTAAATGCCGAATTTGGACGCGCCAATCCATTTTGAAGCCAACTGGATAGATATCGACTGTCTTCTTTGGCTAATGCAAGGAGAGAGCTTTCCATTGTTTTATATTGCCTGAGTTGCTCTTCCACCATATCCAAGGGAACTATTTCCTCTGTGTACAACGGCAAATCTACTCCCAGATCTTTCAAAGTAAGAAAGATCGTGTTTGGCAACAACCGATTGATTATTGCCGGTGAAATGCCAGGTTGTTCTTTGGTTTGATTACGATAGCGACGATTGCCAGTATAAGCACCGTCATCGTCATCGTATTCTTTCTTTGATTTTCGGGTCGTCTCCAATACGCCATATAATCTAGCCCAACGCATTTCTTCATTAAAAGCATAGTCTCTTCGCACACCATAATTCAGCCGGTGTAGCAACCAAAATATACTGGTGCTTTTGCCACCAAATAATGTCCCGGTGAGCGATATGGTCCACTTGCATGCAGTCACCAATTGGTGAAATGCAATTCCGCGGTCACTCGATTTACCCTTAAACTGGTGCATTTCATCGCCAATTAATAGCTTGAATGCCCCTTTGCATTGACTTTTGATATATTCGGCAATTGAATTCCTTCTTGTCTGGTCAAAGGTAAAAAGGGGATTGTTACAAATTCGCTCTCCCCAAACGGTGTCACCAGTATCGTTGTGAACAAGTTTCCCGTCTTCGCCAATTTTCCGTCCTGTAACAATTCCTTGACAGAATAATCGCTTAGAGGAAATTTCTTTTTCATCTATGACAAGTAATTCGTTTTCAGCATCGTAGAGAGGGGTTCCGCAAACAGGACAACAGCAGGCTTTTACAGTCCTTCCTCGCAGAGAGTCATAAAGCACCCTCTTTGAGACTGCCGGTCGCCAACCAGGTCCCATTTTTGCAGAAGTATTGGCTACTACTGCTACTGGCTTATTTCCTAATTTTCCGGCTTTTACATCATCCAGAAATTTTCTGACATCGTTTACGTCTACCTTTTCACCCGACGTTTTCCCGATTTTATACAGCTCTCGTGCTTTAGCACCAGGGATCGTTTGTTCTATTTCTCTGATCCATTTATTCACTAAATGGGGAGGACAAACTACTAATGCAGGATATCCTTGAAGTAGATCAAGAGCAGCAATGGCAATTGTAGTTTTGCCAACTCCCATCTCGCCTTGAACATTTCCAGGAACTCCATTTCTAACGACTCTGGCTAGCGCAATGGCTGCATGTTTTTGGGCTGGTACCAGTCCGGGCTTTTGTCCAGGAATCGGTTTTCGGAGTAATCCTAACGAATCCACGATACCAGTTTCTTTAGGAGTAGGATCGAAATTATAGAGGGGTTTATTATTTTCAAGAACATATTGGGCAATTTGGTCGCCTTGTTCTTTCATAAATTGTGTAAGCCCTTCTATGTTGTCAATCACTTCCAAGCCGTTTATCCCAATCGTTGTGATAGTGGTGACAAATTTGTCCCTAACTGTTTCTATTTCTTCGCCGTCACTATTCGTTGTATTACGAATTTCTTTCTCTTTGATCACCCTACCTTTGATGAGAATGGGGTTTCCTTGTTGGTCGTGCAATCTCATCACCCCCAACATTCCACTTGCCATGATCATGGCTATATGTCCTTTTTTCAAAGGCATTGCCGGTTGCATAGTTGTGACTTCGTTACGGTGGGGGTGAAGCAGATCTTCCCAATCTTTGGTTATTATGGCTCCTTCGGTCATCGTGGCATCGACTATTTCTCCATCCGTCCAATCTTTACGGATAAACTCAATAGCTCTGCCTTTAAACGATGTCGGGGCATCCAAAATAGAATAGAGTGGTTCTTGTGCTGGCAATAGATCGGGTATTTCTTCTGTTGCCCATGACTGAATTTTCTCTATTTCTTCTTGGGTCGGGTTTATTTTAAAACTTCTTTTATTGGCCAGAACGATTACCTGTTTATAAACTGATTCCGTGTATTTCCCGATAACCATTTTTTCATAGTCACTGGCCAGCTTACGCGCCAATTCGGGAATAGCAAATACTTTTTGCGGAACGATATAAACAAGCAAGCCGCCTCTAACGATAGCGGGGGTGGTGGTTCTCAAGAAATCCAGTTCCAACCTTCCCTTTTGGTCAATTAAGTCTGTATCGTAGGGTGGGTTCAGAAACATAAACGGGATGGATTCCGGTGTTATGTAGGTCGATTCCCACGGCGATAGGTGTACCTTATCCATGACTTTAGAAGCAAGTTCTGCTCTTTTGTAGGATAGTTCACAGCCCCATGTTACGCAATTTAGAGCAGCTCCTAGCAACGCTGCAGCAGTCCCTTCTCCACAACAAGGATCAAGCAATTTGGATCGAGGACTGGCAGGGTTTATATAGGTTTTGATTATTTTTATTATTCGGTCATGGGTAGGGTAATACCCCATTTTTTCAATTGCAGGCGGACGCATTGGTTTCTCCTTTGGGTTTATACCCGAAGGAGGCGCATTTCTCCCCCGTTAGGGGTCAAGAGTTGCACCCCCTTCGGGGAATATCATTATTTTCTATATGACAATTGATTCACTGGTGATTAATTTTTCTACCAGTTCTTGCCAATTTTCTTTAATTTTTACTTTTACGCACCTTAAGCAATCTCCACCAGTTTTAATTTCCTCAATAAAACCATAGTCGATTCCAGCATTCCAAATGGTTTCTGCCCATTCTTGAAGAAATGGAATCACCAGAGCTTCATTGAGACGATTTACAATCTGGTCTTTGATGCTTTTCTCGTAATCGAATTGTGCGATGTATATCTCGTTGTTGTCGGGTTCCCAATTACCTTCAACCATTTGCGAATTAATGATCAAGCAGTGATGGCTTTCGTACTCCGGCATTGGTTTGATTACTTTCAAGTATTTACCAAAAGGCAGTAGAGTCTCTAATTGCTCCATTGGTACACGCAAGGATACAGGTTTACCCTGCCCAATGGTAGCCTTTAGGCTCTCAATACTTGTTTTGTAACCCACCACACCAAGATAAACGAGGGCTTTGGTGTTCTCATCAAAAGCATAGCCTGTCACTTTTAATGAGGTCTCATCATTTGTAACTCTAGGGTTTCCATATGGAAATAAATGATTTTTTACTGCATCAGATACAATTACAATTATTCTCCATACCACTATACCCACATTCTCATTGGTCAATCCTTTGTTGATTTCCAAAAGAATAGTATGGTAATCACGTCCCGATATTCCGGTGTAGGTGATCATCTCATCCTTATGCTTAATGGTAATCATTTCCTTTCCTGTGTCATATTCGGCCTCAGCTAATTCCAATACCTTGTAGTTATTGATAGCCTCTGGTTGTTTTTCTCCTTTGGTGGGAGTATAGATATACGTTCCACTATTGTTTTCGTATATCAGTATTCCCGATTTCCCAATTTTGTAGGAGCCTGGATAATCAGCCGGTTCGGACATACCCAAATCTTCTATTTTAGGTATTCCATAATTTTCATAACGACTAACTACCAATTTTCCAGCTTTTTGTAAAGCAATTATTCTTTTTGTTTGAGTTAACAATAATTCGTCTTCAAATTTATCGTTTTCCATCCTTTAGTCTCCTTTGATTTTCCTTTATCCTTTTAGTTGGATTGTTGGCTAAGTTTGTCCTTTAAAACTGGACAACCCGCTAAGTTTTTGCGCTCGTGCTTATTAACAGAGCGACAAACATAAACCAACGACCGATAAAGTCATTTGCTTATGTTTGTCGCAAAATTCCAATGAGAGAGAATGGAAGTCCATTCTCTCTTTAGGGTTCATTTTTTACTTTGGTTTGGCTTTGATAATTTGTTCGTCTAACCAAGCTTCCATGAGAGCAATCCTATGATCGTCTTCTTCTAGTTGCTCATTAAGTTCCATCATAGAAGGGAAACAAGAAATATCTTTTAGGGCTTCGGCCACCATTCTGGCCGTCTCGGGATCTTCCATTGATAACACTTTCGCAGGTTTCCCTTTATCCCATTGACCCTCAAGAAGTTTGGTAGCATCTACGCTCGGAGCAAGGTATGCTTTTCTGGACCTGAGATCAAACACCAAATGATATTCAGCGGGTTCATCTGAGCTGCCCAGGTTTACCCCTTTGAGTGCTTGATACACTGCTTCGTGTCGGATGTAGGCAAGATAACCATCGTAAAGTCCAGTTCCGGTATACAGTCCATCCGAGATCACAACTTCATCACCACCTAGTTCCCACCACATTCCTAATAGCTGAGACTGCTTTAGGTTTACATAACCAACAGCGTCTTCAAGTAAGGGGGCAGGGGGAACAGGAATGTTCAATTCTTTAATTGATGCCATTAACCTTTTGTCCATTTTCCTTTGGTTCTCCTTTGAGTTTAAATTACGCAGGGAGAGACAATCTCCCTGCGTATAGTCGTATTGTTGTTTATTCGTACCACCCAGCAGATGCGCCACCGTCTGGCCAAAAGCCTTCATCGTCCATCGTGCGAGTAGCGTTTTCAAACTGCTCGGTTAATGGACCTTCATCGTCATTGTTCAGCTCATCGTTTAGAAACTGAGACAGAGCGGGGTGTGAGAGGGCGGTATCTTGAATCGCTTTGTCCCAAGACAATACGTCTGTACTGTTAAGGGCATCTTTTATTTGTTGTGCAAGGTCATAAAGTTCATTCTCGTCCAGCCGATCTATCGGCAAACCTCTGTCTGTGCAAAGATCGCCGATGATTTTGGCTACTTGTCCCCACGTTACATTGAAGATAGGTTCTTCAATGTGCAGTCCCATCGAGACAAATACTTTAGATACTTCATAACCTGCCACTAATACTTGCTGATTTTTGAACATGTCTTTGTTTCTCCTTTGGTTTGGGCTTTATTAACAGGCGCGGATTCGCCTAATTAATCGTAAGTAAGCACAAAATGAATTGTGGCTTCTTTATTTTCAATTCCTGCACCTTCAATAGCAAAGCAGGGTAGAGCGGCGGTGTCAACAACGTCCGTTGTGAAAGGCCCGGTCATATCCTGTAATTGTGCAAGTGTTTGGATAGGCCAGACCAGCTCTCTTAAAGCTGTGTTACCTTTCAGCAATACCTGCTCTAATAATTGAAGAAGATATTCTGATAAGGACCGGATAGTTACGTCCTTGCGGATCAAACTACCGTCTGCATCATAAATATCCTCGTTTACAAATCGCTCGTCTTCATCGGTCAAATCTAGATAATAAGTTCCTATTATCAAAGTTTTTGCCACATTTGATATATGTATCTTGTCTAGATTTTCGGCTAAAGTGATTGCTGCTTGCCACCTTTCTTCTTGGGGAAACTTTCCAAGATCGCCGAGATCCCAACGTAGATTCGGATTGAAAGTGGTCCATTCTCCTTTGTTGTTGATGCAGGCACATTGGATAACCGGTTTTTCGCCCCAGGGGGGGAGTATCTCCGTTTCTTCTATTTCTTCCAATAGGTCTGAACCTGTGGTGAGTACACAATACTTTGTATGTGACATTGATTCTCCTTTGATATTAATTGAATACTTCGGGGTATCCGTCTTTGATGGATTTTACGCGGTTCGCCGAACCAAACACAATGTGGTCGAGTATATTGATCGACATGATCCTCCCGGCAGATACTAATTCTTTTGTCAAACTCAAATCGTCGCTACTAGGCGTCTCGTTTCCCGAAGGGTGGTTGTGAGCCAGAATCAAACCTGTAGCGTTAATCTTTATGGCTGGCATGAGTATTTCTGCCAAACGCACATTGACTAAGTTGGCTGAACCGTGATAAACCTCTTCCATTTTGAGTAAACATTGTCGAGTGTCCAGAAGTAACACATATACATATTCTTGCACCTGGTTTGCCAAAACCGGGCACAGGATATGCGCTACATCTCTATATCCACATATCTGTTGTTTGTGATCTGTTTCGGCCGCTAACATTCTTTTTCCTATTGTTAAAGCAGCCTTTAGGCGAAGCGCTTTGTTTTGATTCATGCCAAGAATATTCTCCAGCTCGTTCACGCTTGCATGATCAATATCCTGAATGGAGCCAAATTGTCTTAGTAATTTTTCAGCGTCTTCAATTTGGTATTGATCGCCAATTATTACTGAAATCAATTCAACCAAATTACAAGCTTTTGGGTCTTCTCGATACCTGTATTCAGGTTGTTCATGTAGGGGTAATGAGCTTAGTTTAGAAATAAGGTCGCTCATTGGCGGTGGATCAAAAATACTCAATTGCTTTTCCATTGATTTCTCCTTTGTGGGCAGCATCTTTTAAAGAAGATGCTGCCCTGGCTTTGATTTCCTTTATATTTTCTTTTATGCCGTTGGGTCGTAACCTGTTTTAAGGAATTCGATCTGCGCTGCTTCAGCACATTGTTCCGCGGTATATACCTCTTCCCTGAGTACACCAGGGTATCCAGGAACAGGAGGAAACAACCACGGATTCTTTGCGAACCCTTCTTTGATTTTTGCTGTTTTGGCTTGATAAAAGTGGTGTTTGCCACCACTTTTACACCGCCAACCTGGTTCTTTGGTGTAGTGACCATCCAATTCATGATCTGGAATAATCGCATCTCCGCAGATGGGACAGGTCGGTGGATCTGCAGCGCGTTCTCCACCAGCCTTGAGATACTCTCGGACGGCTTCAATAGCCAAACACGCTGCATCACCGCAACTGCATTCTTTATTTTTTCCTACCTTGTGAAATCTGTCATCGTTCTCCAGCGTCACGTAGTAGTATTCTCCTTTAGTTTCTACTGTAGACATCCTTTAATTCTCCTTTGTCCTATTAGTTGTATTGGTTTCAAAGTTAGCCTTTAAGTTCAGGCAACCCCAACCAAGTTGTAATAAGTGTTTCTGTAGAAACACTTATTAAGTGGCAAGGAACGGATTCGAACCGTTGTTCTTCAGCCCATGACATTCTGACGAGTTGCCGCTTCTCTACCTTGCCAAAAAACAAGGCTGCTTTTGCAACCTTGTTTTTGGAACTCTTATTATTTTTGTACAGCTACAGCCAATGGCATCATGATTAAGGACCAATTCGGGTCCGCATTGCTGAACATGGCCGGTGTGTCTTTCTTGTTTAGTGAAAGTTTCACTTCCCCTGCTAGTGGGTCAATGGAAAGCCTGCGGCTATCAAAAAAGATTTTTAATTCACTTCCAGAAAATTGTGGCGTCAGTTCGTTGCGAGATATGCCAATTTCTGAATCCGCAACAATAATGGTGTGATCTTTATCGATTTCCATCATAAGTTCTGGATGATCTTTGGTAGTAAGTGCTTTTGCTGTTCTTACTGCTCTCTGAAAATCTTCACAAAAACTTATAATTGTTCCAAATTCAACAGGGATGAGTGATCTCCAGTCAGGATAATTATTGACTAAGAGAACAGAAAATACATATCCGTTTTCCCATTCAAACGCAATTTTTTCAGGCTCTTCTTCTTGATCAAAACCTATTTTTACAGGCGTTTCTAATCCCTTTAGACAAGAGGTCAAACTTTTTACTGACATGATTGGAATAGACGCTTTTATCTCTTTGGCTTTAGTAAATCCCTTTTCCAAGTAATACTTGGCTAATTGAATACCATCACAAGCAACTACCGTTATACCGTTGCTATCTGTCTCAAATCGCACACAAGAAAGGTTGTTGAAGTTGTCAACATCGGCCGAGAACGCCACCTTTTCAAATGTGTCCGATAATTCTGCACACTTTATTTCGGTAGTGTGGCACGTAATAGTTTTCTTAATTTCTGCCATATTATCTTCAAATGCAGAAATTGTAGTTTTGTACAAGCCTGCGTTTATCTCAATTTCGTTCTCTCCAGGAACAATTTCAACCTGAGAATCGGGAATATTCCTGATCGAATCAAGTAAAAGAATGGCCGGTAAAAGGAACTCCTTTTTTTCTTCGCTATAATCTATTTTGGTATAGAGAAGAATTGCTGACATGTTATTAGTGGCTTCGACCTCAAGCTGATTTGGTAGGATTCTCATCCGGACCGCTTTAGTATTAAGGTCAGGCCCAAAGCGATTGGCAGAAAAAGTAATTGTTTTTTTGAGAATGTCCATCAGCTCATTCTTTCCTATTTTTACAGACTTTGTTGTTTCCATCGTTAGATCTCCTTTGAAATAGTGCAGGGTCGCCCGGAAGCGACCCTGCCTTTGATTGGACTTTAGTTGTTTACGATCGCTTCGATAATCTCAGCTGCTATCATCAGAAGGTATTCTGACCTCAAGCAATCAAGAATCTCTTGTTTGGTGGCTCTCCAGATAATCAGGTAATTAACCGACGAATCTACTTCCCAATGGAAATATCGGCCAACCACATAAGCTACCGTCTCGGCTTCATACTCTTTATATTGTTTCAGCATCGTGTTGCCAGGAAATACATGTCCCAAGAGTTGGTGGGCTAATTCATGCACCAGCGTTTTTGTGCCGGTTATGCTTCTAAAAAGTATTCTGTGATCTCTGTGACTGATGGCTTCAATATCACCTAATTTTTCATCCATAACGAAATTTATCCCGTATTTTTTGCCGAGAGTGATCAAGGCAATGTTTGCTTCGGGATATTTATCGTGAGAAAAATATTTAGGCATCGCCGGCACGTGAAAATCTTCAATCTGAGAACTGCTATACACATAGCCAATGTTGAATAATGGGAACTTCTTCTCTTCATTCAAATCGGCCCGATACAACTCGATTGGATCTTCGCGCACTGGGATATTGGAATCTCTGGAAGGTTTGTATGGGGTAGGGATGAGTATTTTTATCGGTTTTTCCCCATCTTTGATTTTGTCGCCCATTCGTGTTTCCCAGGTATAGCGGCCAGCCACAAAGAACACTTTCTTATGCAACTGACGCCGCATCCATGATTGGTTGAACTGACTGTAGCTTACTGCAAGCGAGCATTCTATGGCCAGACGACTTTTCATTGTAGGAGTATTTCTTTCCTGTTCAACACAATCAGCTAATTCTTTCACCCAGGAGATGATCGCCCTATGAAGAACGTAGGAGCGCTTGTTCATTTCTCTGCCTCCTCTTCTGGAACGACCATGTATTTTTCTACTCCCTGAATGATCTCCTTTGTAATAAGGCTGATGTTTCCCAGCCGGCTCTGTATTTCATCGCCGGTAGCTTGCCAGAGCGCCAAATAGTTAGGCGTTTCTTTGTTGCAGATATTGAAATAAGCACAAACTGCATAAGCCACGGAATCCGCTTCTATTTCCCGAATCAAGGTCGGCGTCTTTTCGCGCACTTCTCGAGAACAATGTAAAAAACATTCGTGAGCAAGCTCATGAATAAACGTCCTCGTCCCTGCTTGAGGTAGTAAGCAGATCTTACCGCCTTCGCTTGTGCCTTCTGCTCCCGGAACCGGCAAGTTCGCAGTAATCTCTACCTTAATCCCCTTCTCGTTTGCGTAGGAGGATAAGGCAGATTCTATTGCTGGGTCCTTTGCGCGACTTCTCCATTCAGGTTCAGCCGGCAGAGGTGCGCCTTCAGTCTGTTTCACATCAAACACATAGCCAACTTTGAAGTAAATCGCATGACACCGAGGAGTTTCCTCCTCGGTGTCAATCACTTCTATACTTGCTTCTTCTTTGGCCTTTGTTTTAGGTTTCTCACCATAAGTACAGGGAACAAAAATCTGTATTCCATGTTCCCCTTTCTTTACGGTGCGGGCAAATTTATTCTTCCAGGTCAAAAATCCTGCCACTCTCGTGGCATCTGGTCTTTGGAAGAAAATCAGCCACATGTTGTTGAAGCTGTAATGGTGAAACTTCCCGATCATAGATAGGTACTGGACCATTGTTTCGCTGATCTTGGCTTGGTCAGTTTCTTTGACCAAATTCTCAATCGAGGAAGTAATGGTTTGCGTTAATTCAGTCGCATTCATTATTGCGCCTGAAATTCTACCCGAAGGTTCGGGCGAGTATGAACGGTTTCACCACTAATCGTATCTCGAACATTGTAAACGTTCTCTTTGAACACCGTGGCAGTGCTTAAAGGGTAATAACCTGCGTTTAAACTAAATCCCGCAAATG
>Ga0182021_10011798_pt1 | contig 10382 bp, 10 predicted proteins | sample 612E3MmetaG_FD_120493 | JGI IMG/M metagenome (GOLD analysis project Ga0182021, IMG submission 120493) | Permafrost microbial communities from Stordalen Mire, Sweden - 612E3M metaG (Illumina Assembly) | ecosystem: Environmental > Terrestrial > Soil > Wetlands > Permafrost | place: Sweden... | reverse complement strand
TAAATGGATGAAAGCCAAAAATAAACTTGGAGGACAAAATAAAGTTCCGCGTCTTTCAAACACTCGTGAATACATTGAAGATCTGTATGTTATTGCAGGATTAAGAAGTGCCTAAAGTGCCTGGAGTGCCTAAAGTGCCAAGAGTTATATGTTGCAGTATAATTTGTTTTAAACTTTAAGTACTCCAAACTTTAGTTACTCCAAACTCCAGGCACTTTAGTCATTTTTTTTTAAAAACCTGGACCAATTTTTACTATTTTTATAAACTGTTAAACTTAATATTCTGACATATGCATATAGCTATCGCAGGAAATATAGGATCGGGAAAAACTACCCTGGCAGGATTGCTTGCAAAACAATACGGATGGGTACCTCATTATGAAGACGTTGACGAAAATCCTTACCTTAATGATTTTTATGAAGATATGCAACGCTGGTCGTTTAACCTGCAGATATATTTTCTGAATTCACGTTTCAGTCAAATCCTGGAAATACGAAAATCTGACAAAACCATTATTCAGGACCGTACTATTTATGAGGATGCCTATATATTTGCGCCAAACCTTCATTCAATGGGACTGATGTCGACCCGTGATTTTGACAACTATTCAAATCTTTTTAATATGATGAGTTCTCTGGTACAGCCCCCTGATCTTCTTCTTTACCTCAGGGCATCTGTGCCCACACTTGTTAACCAGATCCAGAAACGCGGCAGGGATTATGAAAGCTCAATACGTATCGATTACCTGAAAAGATTAAATGAAAGATACGAAGCATGGATACAATCCTATAAACTTGGGAAGGTCCTTATAGTTGAGGCTGATCACTATAACTTCCCGAATAACAAGGATCATCTGAGTGAAGTAATCGATAAGATAAATGCCGAATTACACGGTTTGTTTTAATATTCCGGAGAATCCCTCCCAGAGCTTCTCCGGAATAATTTCAAACCTGATTTTTATTTTGATTCCGCTTTGGGCGCAGGTGTCAAAGCAACCTCTACATAACTTCCGGTATTCAAATATTTGTTGGCTATAGCCTTTATATCTGCTACTGAAACAGAATTTACAAAAGTTTTATATTCTTCAAGAGTAAGAAGCTTGTCCCCCAATAAAAAATGATTCTGAAGTGCAGATAACCAGAAACCATTCTCTTTAAGTCGTGTTTCACGCTCACGAATTAAGGTCTCCTTCACTTTATTTAAATCCGTGTCAGTCGGGCCCTCTTTCCTGATTTTATCCATTTCATCGAGAACTGTCTGAGAGAGTTTTTTTACATTCTCCGGACTACAACCCCATGTAGTCTGAATAACGAACGTCGGTACCGGCAGTTTTGAAGCGCTGCCACTGAAATTTACTCCATAAACACCACCCTGGTCTTCACGCATTGATTCCCTGCATTTTATTGCAAGAATATTCATTAACATTGCGAATTCCTGACGATCCTTATCTTTCCATTTGAAGTTACCTTTCCAGACCATAGCCACCGAACTCTGAGGTTCGGAGTTTTTGGGTACATCGACGACTATCAGTCCTTTGGGAAATCCGAGTGTCACATCTTTCCAGGTCTCTTTTCTTTTTATTGAAGGAAGTCCGCCAATATACTTTTCCAAAAGTGGAATCACCTCATCAATTTTAAAATTACCTGCCATGAGATAAGTAAAATCGCTGGCATCGGCAAAACGGTCTTTATAGATACTTATTAACCTGTCTAAATTAATCTGATTAATCTGTGCTTCTGTGGGCAGAGCTATAACCCTGGGAGAATTAAGAGAGATTATCTTGGATAATGTATCCTGGAAAATTACCTGCGGATTTGCTCTCATGGGCTTTATCATATTCCTTATCCTTGACACATAAGCATTAAAGGCGCTTTCGTCTTTTCGTGTTTTTGTAAAGTAAAGATAATTAAGCTGAAGCATCGTCTCGAGGTCTTTCGGCGAACAGGTACCGTTCACTCCTTCCCTGAGATCACTGATATACGGACTTAGTTTTGCTGTGTTCCCCGACAACTTCTTCTGTAATCCCATAAAGTCGTAATCGCCGAGTCCGCTTTGTGTAATTATTGCAGGAGCAAGAGTTGCTGACATAATATCGCTGTCAGGATATAATGATGTACCTCCCGGGCTGTAAGCCGATAAAACAATTTCATCGTTTTTGAAGTCAGTAGATTTCAAAATCATGTGAACACCGTTTCCGAAAATCAGTTCTGTAAATCCGAATTTTTTGTCATCGATTCTCTTCATCACTTTAGAGCCAACAGGTGATTCAGACAAAAGCGGTATATCAGAGACTTTATCCACATATGCTTCAATTTTCCCGGACTTTACAGATTTTATTATTTCTTTTACCTGTTCCTCCGTAGGTACCTTTACACCCTCCTTTTCCTGAGCTGTAATCAATGCTGCCATATTCTCATCGGTAGTCCAGGTTTTTCCAAGATTATTTAGCTCTTCCAGAGTTATTTCCGGGAGGAATCCTTTAGTGATCTCAAATTCTTTCTGAATTCCCGGAATACATTCCCTGGTCAGATAGTTTCTGATATATTCTTCGGCATATGATGCAGATTCAGTTTTATCAGATTCTTTTGCCATTTTTTCATACATGGAAAGAAGATCCTTTTTCTCTCTTTCAAGCTCAGTAGCTGTAAATCCAAACCTGCTCACCTTTTCATTTTCTGTAAGAACAACTTCAAGACTCTTCTCAATCTGGTTCTCTTTTGCACTCATAGACAAAGAGTAAACATCAACTGACCGTCCTATAAAGGAACCATATTCGGCTCCGGCATATAAAAATGGTGACTCAGGCTTCTGGGCAATCTCCTGCAGCCGGTTATTCAACATCCCTGTATATAAAGATCGCATCAGCTGATTGCGGTAATCGCCAAAGGTGGTATTTTCAGATTTGGGATGCTTAAAGAATATAGTCGCATCAAAACCCTCTGCTTCCTTATCTGTAACAATGCTGATCAGGGGCTCCTTGTTTCCCGGAACAGGATATTCAATTCTTGCTGGCGGATTGACAGCTTTCGGAACCCTTCCAAAGTATTCCCTGACCTTTGCTTCTGCAAGCACAGGATCAATATCTCCAACTATAATCACTGCTATCAGGTCAGGTCGGTACCATTCTTTATAAAATGCCCTTAAAGTATCATAAGGGAAACTTTTTATTATATCAATTTTCCCGATGGGTAGTCTTTCAGCATATCTTGACCCCTTCAAAATGACCGGGATGTATTTTGATTGCATCCGGTCTTCGGCTCCCAGCCCTAATCTCCACTCTTCAGTTATGACTCCCCTCTCTTTATCAATTTCAGTATCCTCCATGCTGACCTGGTGCGCCCAGTCTTCCAATATCTGGAAACCCCTGTTTATCCACAATATACTGTCTGTCGGAACTTTAAGCATATAAATCGTCTGGTCGAAACTTGTAGAGGCATTTAATTCAGCACCAAACTTTACTCCCATCTCTTCAAGCATATCGATCATTTTATTGCTTGGAAAATTTTTGGTCCCGTTGAAACACATATGTTCAACAAAATGTGCTAACCCCTGCTGATTATCGGTTTCACAAACAGAACCGGCATTAACGGCAAGCCTGAACTCGACACGCTTTTCAGGTTTTTTGTTTTGCTTGATATAAAAGGTTATCCCGTTGTCCAGCTTACCAATTTTTATATTCGGGTCAGCAGGAATAGGTTTATTAAGATCCTGCATCTGAGCTGATAGACCTGCTAACACAAATGCCCATAAAGCCAATATAAAAAGAAGTTTGATTTTTTTCATTTTTCAGATTTTAAAGACTAATTAAGAATAAACAAATTTGAAATTTTACAGCACTTTAAAAAATAATCAGCAATTCAAGAACTTCGGGAAGATGGTATAAAAAGTAAAAGTAGAAATTAATTGTAAAACCCGCAATGAATCCGGCAATATTCATCTCTCGTCCCGCGAGGCGGGACTCGGTTCTTCGCTTCACTTCGTACTATAGCCGGACAGTAATTTCAAATTATATTATTTTAGTTATTTTTAATAATCATCAGATTGATCATGATAAATTAAAATATTACCTTTCGGTCATATCAATTCAAACCATTATGAATTCTTCACGAAGAGATTTCATCAAGACTGCATCAGTACTCGCTGCCGGTAGTGTAATACCGATGGATTCATTGTTAAAATCAAGATCAGCAGTATCAGCCAATGATAAGATACAGGTTGGCCTCATTGGCGCAAACGGAATGGGATTCAACGATCTGACTTCCTTCCTGAAAAACCCCGAAATAGAGTGTGTGGCATTATGCGACATCGACCGGAATGTTCTTAATAACCGGACTGATAATCTCGTAAAACTTGGTTTCCCGCGGCCAAAGCTTTATGTTGATTATCGTAAAATGCTTGAGAATAAGGATATTGATGTTGCTATAATCGGAACTCCCGACCACTGGCACTGTCTTATCCTGGTAAATGCTCTTGAAGCCGGGAAACACGCTTATGTTGAAAAACCTATCGGTAATTCAATTGCCGAAATCAATATTATGCAAAAAGCTGTTAAAAAGCATGGCAAGATTGTCCAGGTTGGCCAGTGGCAAAGGAGTCAGCCCCATTTTGTCGATGCAATTAATTATCTGAAATCCGGAAAGCTCGGCCGTATACGCACCTGCAAAGCATGGTCATATGTCGACTGGAAAGGAGCCGTTCCGAAAGTACCCGACTCTCCTGTTCCTGATGGTGTCGACTACGATATGTGGCTGGGACCGGCTACAAAACGCCCATTTAATAAAAACCGTTTCCATTTTACATTCCGCTGGTACTGGGATTATGCCGGAGGACTGATGACCGATTGGGGAGTACACCTTATTGACTATATTTTATATGGTATGGGAAAATCGATCCCGGAATCAGTTATGGCCATAGGCGGTAAATATGCTTTCCCCGATGACGCGATGGAAACGCCCGATACAATGACTGCTGTTTATGACTTTAAAGATTTTACAATGATCTGGGAACATACCATTGGAATTGGTCTCGGAAACTGGCAAAGACCTCATGGAATGTCCTATATCGGCGAAAATGGCACCCTGGTACTCGATCGCAACGGGTGGGAAGTTGTACCTGAGAAATCAAGAATTGAAGCTTTGCCTGTGCAGAAAAATGTCGGAGTAGGCCTTGATATTCACACTAAGAATTTCCTCGATTGCCTTAAAAACAATACGCCTCAGAAACTCAACGCAGGCATAAATATTGGAAGAGATGTTGCACTTGTCGCACAAATGGGAAATATAGCATTCCGTACCGGAGAGAAGGTTTACTGGGACGATGCAAGGCAGTCGTTTAAAACCGCTGCTCCCAATAAACTGATCGTTCCTGAATATCACAACGGCTGGACATTACCGAAGTACTAAAGGTACTATATGATATTCAAGTTTTTAAAATTTGGAATTACTGGATTTTTTGGAATGGTTATTGATTTTTCAATAACCATTCTTCTTAAAGAAAAACTTAAAGTCCACAGGTATATTTCAAGTTCGGCGGGCTTCACTGTTGCTGCGAGTTCGAATTATCTGGTAAACAGGTTATGGACCTTTTCAAGCACTAATCCAAAAATATTTACCGAGTATGGTAAATTTATGATCATCTCAATAATCGGGCTGGCAATCAATAATTTATTTCTGTATCTGTTTGAAAAGAAAGTAAGATTCTATTTTGCGAAGCTATTCGCTATCGGAGTAACTTTGGTATGGAATTTTCTTGCCAATTATTACATAACTTTTACTTACTGACCTGCACATTTTTGAATTTGCTGTTGTAGGTATCATATAAAAATCCTGTCTCAGAGCATATTGCAAACCTGTAGTTACCAGGTTGCAAATCCTCAAGGGTAAATTGGCAGTCTACAGAAATTGAATCCCCCACATTTATTAATGATATATCTGCAGGAAACTGCAGGTTCTTTTTAGTCTCCCTGATACCATTCTTCAGAAAATCAATCTGAAATACAACAGGCAACTCCTTATGTTTTAAATTAACCGGATAGGGATAAGGATTGAATAGCTTAAGATGAATAGTATTAATTCCACTTTGTTTGAAGGTATATTGTTCATCCTTTAATATCACACACTCTTTTTGCAGAGACTGGAAATCCTTGATTACTTTTACATAAACAGAATCACCTCCTGGAAAAATCTGTTTTGTGAAATTCTCCAAAATATAATCGTTTAGAAAATGAGGTACGTATAAAATTTCTTTTCCATGAACCTTCTCTTCAAAATTCCAAAGGTCAAACTGGGTTTTACGATAGTTTAAGTTATCCAGTGAATGTGCAAACTTCCCTGTATAGAATGTGTATTCGGAGGCATTCTGATAGGAGTTGGTAAAGATTACAGGCCGGTCACCTGCAAGCTTACTTATATTACCGGCCCATTTCCTGGTATTATGAAATTCTTTTTTAAGATATGAAACAGGCAGGAAGTCAGCCATAAAAGAAACTCTGGCAAATAATATAAGGGGAAAAATAAAAAACGTAACCCGTTTTATGTAAACTCCGTATTTTGATTTAAAATCAAGTTTGTTAAATAAAATTATAAGCATCGGAACACATATCAGGGCAGTCCATTGAGGTTGAACCTGATAACGAAAACTTGCAATAAAAAAGAATATTAAAATCCCGGTCAAGCTGTAATTCAGTGCCTTTTCAAAATTATTCTTAGCTCTGTATTTAATTATCAGCCATATACATAAAGGTAAAATAAACGGATTCTGAATAAAGAGCATATTTAGAATGTATTCCGGAACATTAGCGGCATTGAAGCCTGAGACTCTTTCAACAAGATGATATTTAAATGAGGGAAATCCATTTGAATACTGCCAGAAAAGATGCGGTAAAAACAAAAGTACCGACAGGCCTGCAGCCAGATAGAATCCTGGTCTTTTTAATAATCTTGGATTTGAAAGTACAACCAGACAGATTAATAGTCCTCCATGATATTTGCTGTACATCAGGGCAGCCATTGAGAGCCCAAGAAGAATTATGTTTTGCCGGTTTTCACTGTTCAGAAACCGTTTATAGGAAAGAAAGAAAACAGCCGAAAATAATATAAGGGGAGCATCTGGAGTAGCGATGAATCCAAAAATATTAAAAACCGGACTGATGGCGATTAACATAATGAAAAGCAGGATGTTTCCCTCCTTATTTCTCTGGTCTTCATCAGTCAATGACCAGATAATTATCAATGCAGCTATCTGGCTTATAATGATCATAAGCCTCACCCCCAACTCATTATGAAAAATGAAATACCCGGCTTTGATCATTAAGGCTATCATCGGCGGATGATCAAAAAATCCCCAGTCAAGGTATTTTGAGTACATCCAGTAATAGGCTTCATCGTTATTCAGGGGAGTGAACCAGGCCTGTACAACATTCAGAATCCCCCACAACAGCAGGAATAAGGTTAAAGGTTTTGGAAAGTAATCTTTTAGTTTTAACTGCATTGTTGTAGTTCATGTTAAATCTCTCAAAAGTAAAATATTTAATCGGAGACAATAATCCTGTTAACAGCTACTTTAATTTCTTCAAACATTGAATCCGGCATTCTGGCGCCAATAATTTCAATTACCTTACCTGCCATTAATGATCCAATAAGTCCGCATTTTTCAAGATTCAAACCGTTTGCATATCCGTAAAGAAAGCCCGAAGCATAAAGATCTCCTGCTCCGGTAGTATCCTTCAGGATTACTTTTCCTGCATCGATCTTTATAATTTCGTCTCCCCTCTTTATCCATGATCCCTCACTACCTACTTTGACAACTGCAACTTCGCATAATTGCGAAAATGAATTTAATGCCTTTTGGGGGCCAAAACCTGTAAATGATCTTGCCTCTTCCTCATTTGCAAAGAGCAGGTCAACATACTTTTCAATGATTTCTTTAAAGTCATTAAGTTTTGCCTCAACCACATTATAACTTGCAAGATCAAGCGCAATTTTCATTTTATTCTCTTTTGCCATCCGGCAGGCAGCCTCAACAAGCGGCTTATTTATGATTAAGTATCCCTCAAGGTAAAGAATATCGTATCCTGTAAAATATTCAGGTCGAAGATCAGTGGCTCCGAGTTCAACTGCAGCTCCAAGGTGAGTTGCAAAAGTTCTTTCCGAATCGGGAGAAATAAGTGCAACGGCAGTGCCGGTGAATGAATCCCGTCTTATTAAGATGGTTTTTACACCGGCCTTCTTCATATCATTTTCAAAAAAGTCACCTGTATCATCATTCCCGACAGATCCGATAAAACCTGTATTTACTCCCAGCATTGCGAGACCATGAATAGTATTGGCTGCAGAGCCTCCTGAGGCCAGTGTTCTTTGAAAATTTCCGGTTCCGTTTTTTATCAGCTGTGATTTTTCAAAATCTACCAGTTGCATACTACCTTTGGGTAATAAAAATTTTTCAAGCGTATTATCGTTGTCTATCAGAGTCATGACATCAACAAGGGCATTCCCGATTCCAAGTATCCGGTTCATTTTAAAAAATTTTCCTAAAGATATTGCTTAATTCACTAAAAGCGCTTATTTTTGGCCTGCTTAAATAAAGCATAATAAGCATAAAATATTCCCCAGTAGCTCAGTTGGTCAGAGCAATCCCGATAGGTCGGGATTAATCAGCAGATCAGCTAAGTTTACTCAGGTAAATGTAAATATTCCTCAGTAGCTCAGTTGGTTAGAGCAATCCCGATAGTCGGGATTAATCCGCGGGTCAGCTAAGTTTACTCAGGTAAATGTAAATATTCCTCAGTAGCTCAGTTGGTTAGAGCAATCCCGATAGGTCGGGATTAATCCGCAGGTCAGCTAAGTTTACTCAGGTAAATGTAAATATTCCTCAGTAGCTCAGTTGGTTAGAGCAACGGACTGTTAATCCGTGGGTCGTAAGTTCGAGTCTTACCTGGGGAGCAAAAAAGAGGATAAATCCTCTTTTTTTTTGACATGTTTTACGTTTATATCCTGTATTCTCATAGCGCCGACAGATACTATATTGGTCATACTGATGACCTTAGAAGAAGAGTTGAAGAGCATAATACTGTAATTAAGAATAGCTTTACATTTAAATTCAGACCATGGGTCCTTAAGGCTTCTTTCCCAGTATCTGATTCCAGGGGCGAAGCAAGAAAGGCCGAATTCTGCCTTAAAAAAATGAAGAGTAGAATTATTATTGAAAAGTTAATAATGAACCCTGACGAATTTCGTGATATATTGAAAAGGGTTAGAGCAATCCCGACAAGTCGGGATTAATCCGTGGGTCGTAAGTTCGAGTCTTACCTGGGGAGCAATAAAATAAAGAATAACCCTGTAATCCAAATGATTGCAGGGTTATTTATATATCAACTAAATAATAGCTAAAATAATTTCTCTTCTGTGCGGATAAAATTAATGTATTCGATACTTATTTCCGTTTAATTGAAAATCTAGAAAATAAAATAACAATCACTCCGAAAATTACGAATACAACACCTCCTGGCACATCAGTTAGGTGGGTCTCAACACCCAAAAACTTGAAAAGGATACTTTGGGTTCTATCTACAATCCCATGAATGAGAAGAATAAATCCACTAAGTGATATTAGAAATCCAAAGATTAAGCCAATAGTACACCAAATAAAATAAAGAATTAATGCTAATCTCCAGAAGGAATCACTTTTAATCTCTTCTGGAACAGTCAAAGACTTCAGCTTTTTTTCCTCCTGCTGAATCATTTAGGAATTTAAAGTAATAGTAGAAGAGGAAATACGTGAATTTTTTTGATTCCGATCAGCCTCTCTTTTGGCAATAACCATTTTTTTCCCCATAGTATGAATTATTCTTTCTGATTCATCTTTAGGAAGATAATGCACTTTCTTTTCTTCCTCTAGTCGTTTCTCTATCTTCTCCGTTATGTTAATTAATTGTGCCATGTCAGTGGTTTTTTATTGCAAATTGTGTGCAAAGCTATGAAAATTCTTTAAATCAACACTAGATTTTTTAAAGGTGTTTGCTTCAGCATTCCAAGTTAAACAATAATTATCATATAAAATAAACAAAATTTTGTTTTTTTCAACATTTGGTTCAGTAGCATCAACAACAATGCACCCAAAAGGGTTATTGTTTTTAAGAGCCTCTTTAGTATATAATTCGGAAATCCATATAAATTTGGGCATATGTTTGTTGATTATTAAATCCTTTAAATCTTCGTCTAAATCTTCATTAGAACAAATTTCTGCTTTAAAAGATCGAGTACTAGTGTTAAGTTAAATATATTATGACGTAAATAATTAAAATATTTGTATCTTTGTAAAAATGATACAAATGATACGATATACGGTTAAACTAACCAAAAGCGAGGTAGAAGAACTTATGAGC
>Ga0182021_10011797_pt1 | contig 10382 bp, 12 predicted proteins | sample 612E3MmetaG_FD_120493 | JGI IMG/M metagenome (GOLD analysis project Ga0182021, IMG submission 120493) | Permafrost microbial communities from Stordalen Mire, Sweden - 612E3M metaG (Illumina Assembly) | ecosystem: Environmental > Terrestrial > Soil > Wetlands > Permafrost | place: Sweden... | reverse complement strand
GAGACCACCATCAACCGCAAGGACTACGGCATCGTCTGGAACGCGGCCCTCGAGACCGGCGGCGTCCTGGTCAGCGAGAAGGTCACCCTCGACATCGAGATCTCGGCCATCCAGCAGCCGTGACCCATCTGTCCCGGCCGCTGTGAGGTCGGCCGGACGACCCCCCAAATCCCTTGGGGGCTTCCTGACCCGAGCAGTGTCGTGACATGGAAGGTCTGACTTCGGATCGTCGCCAGGATCGACCGCACTGACGGCGGCAGAGTCGGACGTGTGACGACTGGCGATTTGGGCTGTCCGAGAGGAGGGTGTTGACATGGAATACGCGCGTTTGGGTCGGACCGGGCTGCGGGTGAGCAGAGTCGGGCTGGGCTGCATGAGTTACGGCCAGGCTGAGGCGGGCATGCACCAATGGACGCTGAACGAGGAGGCTGCTGCGCCGTTCTTTCGGCAGGCGGTCGAGCTCGGGGTAACGCTCTGGGACACGGCAAACGGCTATCAGGGCGGCACGTCCGAGGAGTTCGTGGGCCGGGCCATCAAGAGGTACTCCCGCAGGGAGGACATCGTGGTGGCGACAAAGGTGTGGGGGAAGATGCATGAGGGGCCGGGCGGCAGCGGCCTGTCCCGCAAGGCAATCCTGGAACAAGTCGATGCGTCCTTGCGCAGGCTCGGCACGGACTATATCGACGTGTACTACGTCCACCGTTTCGACGACCGGGTGCCGGTCGAGGAGACCATGGAAGCCCTGCACGACGTCGTGAAGGCGGGCAAGGCTCGCTACCTGGGCGCGTCCTCGATGTGGGCGTGGCAGTTCGCCAAGCTCCAGGAGGCCGCCCGTCGCCACGGCTGGACCGCTTTCGCCGCCATGGAGGACCAGTACAACCTTCTCAAGCGTGAAGAGGAACGCGACATGATCCCGATGTGCCTTGACCAAGGCGTCGGGCTCACGCCCTACTCGCCGCTTGCGAAGGGACGCGCAGCACGGCCTTGGGGAGAGCAGACCAGCCGATCTGCCTCCGACAAGGTCGCCTCCGCATTTGACCGGGACGTCGATGAGCCCGTCGTCAATGCCATCGAGAAGGTCGCGGCCGGTCGTGGGCTACCCATGGCCAGGATCGCGCTGGCCTGGGTCCTGTCCAAGCCGGTCGTTGCCTGCCCGATCGTCGGGGCAACCAAACCGCACCACCTTGCGGATGCGGTCGCGGCCCTCGACGTGGACCTCAATGCCGACGAAGTGAAGACCCTCGAGGATCCCTACAGCCCGCAGGACAACTACTGGTGGTGATCACGCGAAGCCTGTTAGCCGCTTCAGGTTTGTCGATGCAACCTCGGTGTTGAGACGCAGCCAGAAGTCGCGATCATCGGCAGGATCGGAAGATCACAGCCCTAACTGCACGGTCAACGAGCCCCCACAAGAACGATCGGCGCACGCGTCAGGGTTGGCCGCCCGCGGCCACTGCGGGCCTGTGTGTCGAAGTTGCACCTATGTTGCCCAAGAACCACGAACCGCCCTGACCCGAGAGATCTTCCCCCTGTCGAGCGGTTTTGCGAAGTAGAGCTAACGGGATTCGAACCCGGGAGACCGGAACCCGTGAGCGTACGGCGTTTCGCCTAGAAACAGTGGATTCACAAGGCGTTATGGTTCCCGTTAGCCGCCTCTCGACATGGACAGACAGGGACTTCAATGGACTCGGGTGGCCTGCTATGTTGCACGTATGTTGCACGACGGGCCGACGGAACCCGTTCATCCAGGCCCGCAGAAGGGGTCGACCCGGCGCGGATTCGGACGGTTGCGCAAGCTCCCCTCTGGACGCTGGCAGGCCGCGTACACCGGGCCTGATGCCCGTGTGCACCCAGCGCCGTCCACCTTCCACACCCAGGACGCCGCTCGCGGCTGGCTCAACGGGGAGAAGAAGCTGATCGACCTCGACGCCTGGGCACCCCCGGCCGAGCGCGTCGCAGTCACCCGCTCGGCCTCGCAGAGCTTCGGCGACTTCGCCGAGGAGTGGCTCGCGACTCGTACGACGCGGCGTGGCGAGCCCCTCAAGCCGCGCACCCTCAGCGAGTACCGCCGCTACCTCGACCTGCACATCCTGCCCGCGTTCGCCACGGCACCCGTGCGCTCACTGACACCGTCGAGGGTGAAGCTCTGGTACGAGTCGCTGGATGTCTCGACACCGACCGCGCGGGCCCACGCGTACCAGCTGATGCGCGCGCTCTGTACGACCGCGACGGAGCAGAAGCTGCTGCCGGGTAACCCCTGCCAGATCCCCGGAGCTGGATCAGTCACGAGGGCCAAGCGCATCCGCCCCGCCGAGATCTCGGAGCTCATGACGATCATGGACTCGATGCCCGAGCGGCTGCGGCTGGCGATCGTTCTGGGCGCCTGGTGCGCGCTGCGGTACGGCGAGATCGTCGAGCTGCGCCGCTCCGACATCGACCTCGACCACGGACTCGTCCGCGTACAGCGTGGGGTTACGTGGCCCCACGGCGTCGCGACGGTGGGGTCACCGAAGTCGCTCGCCGGGAACCGGGACGTCCACGTCCCCGCCGTGTTCCTGCCCCTCGTCAAGGAGCACCTCGTCAAGCACACCGGGCCGGCTCAGGATGCCCTGCTGTTCCCAGCCGCTGAGGGTGGGCATATGCATCCCCGAACCTTCGGGAAGCGCTTCGACGCAGCCCGCGACGCCGCTGGACGCCCAGATCTCACGTTCCACGCCCTCAGGCACACGGGCGCCGTCCTGGCAGCCCAGAGCGGCGCCACGCTCGCCGACCTGATGGCCCGCCTCGGCCACTCCACTCCCAACGCGGCCATGCGTTACCAGCACGCCGCCTCCGACCGCGACCGAGCCATCGCCCATGCGTTGTCCGAACAGGTTCGTCACCTACCGCCACGACATTGACAGATACCTTCGTTTATCCGAATACATTCGTATGGAGTTGGCCGTCGGCCAGGTGGCCCATGCGTACGACCGCAGCGAGCGGCTCGTACAGCTGGCGCTCAGGTCCGGCGCCCTCGCGGGCCACCGCACCGTCGGACGCGTCACCACCATGGACGACATCGCGGCTCGAGCCTGGTCCCGCAGCGTCGCCCGCGGCAGACCATGGACACCCGTCGTACGCGACGCCGCCCTCGACCTGCTCTCGGACGGACACACGAACCGTCTCGCGGCCAGCGAACGGTCCCGCCTCAAGGCGCGGCTGTCGTCCCTCACCGCGCGTGACATCGCTCACGCCGCGGGCGGCCTCGGCACCTGGTCCCGCTACCGCGGCGATGCTCCCGCATCCACACGTATCGGCCCGTCCGCGGTGGATGCGGCCCAGTTGGGAATCGTGCCCGGCGAGGGCTGGCTCACCTTCGTCCAGACCGAGGACCTCGACCTGTACGAGCTCGAGCACGAGGTAACCCTCGACGCCGACGGCAACCTCGGAGTCGTCGAACGCCCAAGCATCGATGATCGCCCCGCCCGAATCCTGCTCGACACGTACCTGCTCGGGGACGCCCGCCAGTCCGCCGCCGCCGCCTCCGCGCTCGAGGAGCGCCGTCCATGATCGCGGACCCATTCGCCCTCCTCGACGAGGTCGCTCCCCCAAACGCCGTAGCGGCCCGGACCACTCCCTTCGCCCTCATCAGCGCTTTGGCCCTCGGTCCCTCTGCGTAACCCCCACCCACGAAGTCCGACACACCTGTTGCATCCGCGGCGCGGTTTCGTTAGTACGAAACCACGAGGTGCGTCCGCAGGGCGACGCTCAGGGCGAGACACCCGGGCAAGTACAGGACTTGAAGCTCGACCCACCGCGTGGTGGAGGTGCGGTCTGATCGTGGATCGCCCACAGCCGACGCAACCCTCGTCACCGAACTGGCCCGTCGATTCGGCAGCCGACGTACGGCATCAAGGTCGATGCCGTTCGGGCGTCGCATCCTTCCAGGCGGCGACAACGGTCCGGTACGCCTCACCTGGGGACACCTTCGGAATGCACTGATGAGCCAAGGCGTCTCGCCACTGCTGCTCGCTCGGCGGCCCGGCAGGAAACACCGCTGGCGATGGCCACCGGTTCGTTGGTCCGTGCCGGCGGAAGACACCCGCGGCGGCTGGGCTGATGTGACCTGCGTCCGCGAGAGCCCACAGGTCGTACAGGTCGCGCACCGCGTTCCGCTCGCACCACGCTGCGGTCTTCGCGGCGGCGAATCCTTCGCCGGTGAGTGTGTTCATGGAGGCCCCCGGGCAGCCCTCGTACCGCTGGTAGAGAGGCGTCAACTGCCACGGCCACGCGTACGAGTCACGGTCGACAAGCTGCACCCGCACGTGCTGGCCGCCGACGACGTACACGGACGCTGCCGGGTGCCGGGTGTCCGGCAGTGCGACATCGGCCGTCACCTGCCCGAACCCGCGCTCCAGACGCGATGTGAGCCCGTCATGGATTGCGGTGGCCACCTGGCTGCGGGGCCCGATCGGCATCAGGTCGATGTCCTCGCTGAGCCGCAGCTCAGTCAACAGGGTCCGGCTGAGCGCCGTGCCTCCAAGGAACACCACGTCCGGTGCGGACTCGGCTATCGCCCACAACATCCACGAAATGACAAAGTCACGACGCACCTGCGCCTCCCCTACCCCGAACAGGGCCCGCACTCGGTCAATGTCGGGGCCGGCGACCCGGTAGGACAGCTTGGGTGGCGTGCTCATGGCATATGCAGGAACTTGGCCAGGGGCGCGGCACGCTTCTGCCGAGCAGCCAGCTGGACGGCTAGTGGCAGGTCGACCCGGCTGGCCAGGTGGCGGGCGGCCTCGTCCGCCTCCGCCGCCATCCCACCCAGGCGTGGCCGGGCGACCAGGTCAACAAGAGTTTGTTCGGGGGTCGTCACCAGCATGTCCCCCAGCTCGGTCTTTTCGCTTCTCGCGCGGAGTGCATCGACATCCCGGGCGACGAACACGACGCGTCCACCAGCGATCTCCATCGGACGATGTTGGACGGGCAGAGCGACAACCGTGACCCCGATCGCTCGGGGTAGCGCGCCGTGGAAGCGAGCGGCGCCCAATCCCATCAGCACGGGAATCCGGTCGCCGTACAGGGCGGTTGCCCACGCCATCGCCGCCACCTCAAGCTCGGGCCGCCAATCCGGCCGGGCACCGAGCGGCGTGAGGGTGTACACGCCGTATGCGAGTCGAGTCACTGCACCGGTCTCAGCGAGCCGGCCGAGTTCGTCTCGGGGTTTGGCGTAGGCGACGGCCAAGTCGGCGGCGCGGGCCGTCTGCATGGGTCGCTCGGCCAGCACACTCAGAGCTGCTGCTACCACTGACAGTCCTCCTAGTACGTCAAGTGCCGGTATTTTGCCTGCACTCAACATAGTCACTGAGCACAGCAGCGGCAAGGACAAGAACTGGGACGGCTGACATCGGATGTCGTCAGGATCGACCGCGCTGACTGCGCCAGATTAGTGCGTGTTGCGGGACCGCCGACTCTCGAAGTGCCGGAGTTCGACGCTGGACACGACCCGGGCACCGCACTCACGCAGGACCTGATCGATCTTGGCCAACTCCCTAGGCCACCACCCTGGCGTGAACCACTTGCCCGGAGGCGTCACCGCGGGCAAGTTCAAACCCCAGAAGAGTTTGTCGTACGCCCGGTTCGCCAGTTCCCCATGAAAGCCCAAGGGCACACCCAATGACTTGGTCAAATCGTCCAGACCGTTCCATGCATTGACCACCACCTCGATCTCATCGCGAGACATCGAGAAACTGAGAACTTCCCGAGCCTGGTCGACGTTCACCGCCCAACCGATTTCGTCATCGATCGTGATCCCATCGATCTTCAAGTCATCGGCGAGCGCGTCACGGTCGCTGTACAGCGGAGACCCTGAGCCGTGGCGATAGGCAAAGTCGGCGCAGTCAACGTCAACACAGTCGTCGTCGGTCCACAAGACGGCGTACCACCAGTCGCGGCCAAGTAGACGGGTCGGCATCATCGCAGCGACAGTCAGCAACGACTCCGTAGGGTCGGAGATCATCGGGCTTCCTTTCACAGCTGGGGCTGACGTGGCGGATCCGCCGACTCGGCCGATCACGACCCTAGCGCCGCCTGCGGCCGATGAAAGCGCGGCCGGCACCGCAGGTCACCCTCCGATCTGCGGCAGATGAGGTACTTCTGCTCGAGCTGGAAGAGGCCAGCCTCGGACTCATTGGGCCCCGGATTTGGTGGCACTCTGCCGAGTCCTCAACCGCCGGTAAGTCGAGCCGAGACCTCCACCAACGGAAAGGAGAAGTCCGACCGATACGAGTGTCGGGACCGAGAGGATGGCGATGCCCGCACCGGCCTCGTTGTCGACTAGGGGATCATTGAGATCTGTCGAGAGCATGACGGTCCCGTACCAAGCCAGCAGCACGGCTGTCCCGGCAGCCGCAGAGACGAGAATCCAGCGCCATCGTCGCAGAAGCGCCAGCACCAGACCCCAGCAGATACAGGCAAGAACCGCGAGTGCCGCCAGGAACAGACCAGTCGCGGGAACGGCCCCAAATGGCGGCCTGGCTGTTATCGGTTCTTTCAGGAGGACCGGCAACCACACTCCGATTAGGACTAGCCAGAGCCCTCCGAGCATCCAAGCCCACCGAGGTAGCGTCCATCGCGACAGGAGGGGGACCGAGTTCCAGCGCCTGCCATCCCAGAACCACCGACCGTCGGGACTGAACTGATGGGGCGCTGAGGGCCTCGATGTGGATGAGTCAGAACCAGTCACGATCACAGCACATCACAGGACTCCGACTCCTGATATCTCAACGGCGCGCGGATCGCGGCATGACCGGACGTTGGTGCTGGCGACTTCTTGTGCCTACAGCTAGCTCAGGCACCTAGGTTGGGCGTTGGCGTAGCGGAACTGGGGTTGGCTCGCGGGCGGCCACGGTTACCAGGTAGCGGGCGATTGCGATGTCAACTCGGTGAGGAGTGCTTTCATGAAGGTGTTCTTGCTTGGCGCACCGTGTGCGGGGAAGACAATGCTCATCAAGGCTCTGGGAGAGGTGCTCGACTGTCACCTCCTCGACATGGACGATGAGCTGTTGCGCCTCAACGGCGGCGTCTGGCCGCCGCTGGAACTGAAGCGAGGTCTGAGCAGTCAGGTGATCGATGAAGCATCGCGTCTTGGGGATGTGGTGCTCGCCTACAGCGTCCTGGATGATGAGCAACTGGGTGCGCTGATCGCCGCGGAGTGGGTGATCTGTCTGCTGGACCTACCGGAGGAGGTCATGCGCGATCGGGCTGACGAGCGGCTTGCCCGGGAGGGCTGGACCAACATCGAATGGCTGCCCTTCCACCTGGACACCATCGAAGACCTTCGGGCACGGAAGGTCTTCTCCCATGTTGTTGACGCGACGTTGCCAATAGCGGCGTCGGTACGCGTGCTCGCCGACCTGATGAACTCCACCAGCGTGACCCGCACATCCGATCCGAGCTGATCCGCTCACATCCACCACACGGCGAGCAGCAAAGTAGTGTGTCTGGTTGAGGAGCCCGGGGCCCGAGCTATGGTCCTCATCCTCGATGACAGTGTCGCGCACCGGTGCCCAGATCTGCGGCCCTCGCGTGTGAATGCGTCATCATCTCGCGCCCGGAACCGCCCATAAGAAGACCTGTCGCCTGCGAGGCCGCCAGCTCGAGAGTATGCCTAAGGATTAGGCCTATATGGTCATTTGTATGTCGAGTTGTTCACACCGTAGATCGTCCACATGTGCCCTTCACAGGCGCCAGGAATCTCCGCGACAACGTCACCAGACGCGGTTGTCGCGACCCACGGTGCCGTCTCGCACCCCGCAGGTTGTTCCAGATAATGTGTAGACTTGCCGGCCTCCAGCGTTCGCGGCTCTTCGTGAGCGTCCCGCGGTTGGACGATAAGGGTCTCCTGCGTCAGGTTCTCCACCCAAAGAATATCCGGACTCCGGTCGGGCCACCGGCAGCCACTGAGCAAGACGCCAATCAGCAAGAGCAACGCGGCCGCAGCCGCACTCCCCGTCTAGTCACGATAGTCACTCCCCAACGGTAGCCGGAGCAAGCGTGTTGCACGCCTCATCCACAACCGTTGGCTCAAGTCGCTGTTCCGCATGGAGCTATATCGGCGGCGACGCGCAATATCGAAGCGTCCTGTATTCGGCACGATCGACCGCGCTAAGTGAGCCAATAGCGGATGCTCGGCTTCGGCTACTTGGTGAACGTCCGGGCAATCTCGACTCCGGTTTCGAGGTCGATCTGGACGGCGTAGCAGGACCAAGAGTTGGCGCTGAGGCGCGTGCCCTCCAGTCGAAGGGTCGTCCATGCGTCTTGCCGCGCCCCCTCCGGCGGGATCGCCGTCCAACTGTCCGAGCCGTCACTTCGGCGCCTCGTGATGCTGGCCGCGAAGCCGAGACCGTCGTCAGTGGGTGCGAGATCCAGAATGTCGTCGCTGTCCGGGATGGGCATGGTCGTCACCATGCGGAACATCATGCCCCAGTTGGATCCGAGGGGCTCTCAAGGGAGCGGCCCACCGGCGGCATGATCGCGCGGTTCTAAATGGTCTTGCTGAAGCGCAGCCCTGTGTTGGCATAGCCCCGACGCTCGTAGAACTGATGGGTGGCACTGCGGTGGAGCCCCGAGCTGATGATCAGCCGACGCGCACCCTTGCGGTGAGCCCAGCTCTCGAAGTGCCTCACCAGAGCGGTGCCGACGCCATGGCTCCTGGCCTTTGGCAGCGACACCAGCGCGATCAGTTGGGCGACGGGGATGTCGTCCTCAACCGTGTAGAGAAGGTGTGCCGCCGCGAACCCCACGACCGCAGAACCTCTCTCGTGCACCCAGGAGCAATAGGTGGCGTCAGACGCGAGGCGAACGAGACGCTGTTCCAGCTGCTCCCTGCCGGTGGGATAGCCCAGCTCAGCGAACAGCGGAACCAACGCGGCCGCATCTCCGGTCGTTGCCTCGCGAATGGTCACCCAAACAGCATGCCCGAGTCTTGGCGGCCCGCGGCAGATGAGCGTGCCTGGAGGATGACCTGAACCGACAGTCCTGCCGGCTCTCAGTTCAGTCCGGTTCGCAGATGTAGAGTTGGAGCGCCGCATCTGCAGTGAGTGGCGCACGGGACCAGTCGCCGAAGCGTTCAACAACCCGGAGACCGCCGAGCGAGAGCAGCAGCGGCAACTCCTGGGGGAAGATGCTCCTGATCTCAAGCGGCGCGACAACGAAGTCGGCCTCGGAATCGGTCGAGAAGTACCACCTCCCGTGAGTCACCTGCGCGGCCGCGTCGTAGGTCTCGGCGACTTCGACATGCACTACGCCACGATCGGGATCCACGAACGACAACGCGTCGCGCCTGCGTCGAACGCCGTCGGCCTGGGCAAGCATGCGCACGCTTGGGTTGAACACGTCGAAGATGAGCCGCGCTCCGGGCGCTAGGTGCCTTCGCACCGACCGGAAGCAGCTCACCAAGTCCTCAGCCTCATGCAGATGGAGCAATGAATTGGCGGCGATGAACACGAGGTCGAACGTTCGGCCCAGGTCGAACTCGCGCATGTCGCCCTGCGCCCACTCCACCTCCACGCCGCGCTCGTCCGCCTTGCGCTGAGCCTCGGCAAGCATGTCCGGCGAGAGCTCCAGGCCCATGCACGGATGCCCGTCGGACGCGATCGGGATCAGCTTATGTCCGGTGCCACACCCGAGTTCCAGGACCCACCCGCCTTGCCGATCGGCCTCGGCCCTGTAGAAGTCGACGGCCTGTTCGCCTCCGGGGAACAACCGGTCGTACAACTTCGCATCCGAGTAGAACTGCTCGCTCATGAGGCGCACCCTCCTTGCCGGATCTTGGGCAACCTGCCTTTTCGGCCGACAAGCACCTGAGCCATTGTCGCGATCAGGCCGAGATCATTCCACGGCTTTTCGACGCGACCGCACATCGCCATGACCGGAAGATCGCGGCCCTCACCTGGACGGCTCACGCGCCCCACAGGAACGGTCGGCGCGAACTCAGAGCGGGCCCGCCATTGGCGACCGAAGTGTCTCTGTGTCGAAGTTGCCCGTATGCTGCACAGAAACCACAAACCGCCCTGACCCGGGAGCATTTCCCCTTGTCAGAGCGGTCTTACGAAGTGGAGCTAACGGGATTCGAAGCAGTGGACCACATCTGTTCCGGCTAACGTGGTCACCCCTTGTCAAACCTCACTTGACAAGGGGTTTCATTCGCCCGTTAGCCACTTGTCCTAGTGTGCCCGAGTGGGCTGACATGTGCCACATTGGGCTGCTATGTTGCCCGTATGTTGCCCGCCGAGAAGCCCAAGGCTAGGCGCGAGCCCGTTACGGTGCGGCGGAGTTTCGGCCGTGTGCGACGGCGAGACTCCGGTCGCTGGACCGCCGCCTACGTCGGTCCAGATGCT
>Ga0182021_10011795_pt1 | contig 10383 bp, 8 predicted proteins | sample 612E3MmetaG_FD_120493 | JGI IMG/M metagenome (GOLD analysis project Ga0182021, IMG submission 120493) | Permafrost microbial communities from Stordalen Mire, Sweden - 612E3M metaG (Illumina Assembly) | ecosystem: Environmental > Terrestrial > Soil > Wetlands > Permafrost | place: Sweden... | reverse complement strand
GGGGCGGGCGGCGAGGCCCTGGCCCGCGAGGTCCTCGCGGCCGCCGCGGGCGACCCCCGCGATTTCCGGTATCTCTACCCTCTCGAGATGCCCCTCGCGGAAAAGATCGGGACCATCGCCCGGAAGATCTACGGAGCGTCCGAGGTCGGCATCGACCTCAAGGCCCGCAAGAAGCTGCAGAAGCTCGAGAAGGACGGGGCCGGCGGGCTGCCCGTCTGCGTGGCCAAGACGCAGTATTCCCTGTCGGACGACCCCAAGCGCCTGGGCCGTCCGCGCGATTTTACGGTCCATGTGACGGACGCGGCGCTCAGCGCGGGGGCAGGGTTCGTGGTCGCGCTGTGCGGCGAGATCATGACCATGCCCGGGCTCCCGAAGGTCCCCCAGGCCGAGAAGATCGACGTATCCGACGACGGGGAGATCACGGGGATTCTGGGGTAGAAACGGAAGCGTCGCGGCCGGCGGATCCTGTCGCCGACCAGCCCCACCGGCCGAACGCGATGGCTTCGGCCAAGAGGCCTCACAATGACATTTTCGCCCGAATGTGGTAAAAAGATGGAAGTGATCCCCGAGAAAAACCCCGAGATAAATGAGATACGGACCGGTTCGCCGGCCGTCTTAGTTCAGGGGGAGCCCCGGCCGGGCGGCTCCCGCCCCGCGGTCCCGGGCCCGGCGACATCCTTGAGGAGGAAGCTTTGAAAGACGAAGAGCTCGAACAGAGAAACGTGTCCCGCGGCAAGGCCATCGAAGCCGCGGTTTCGCAGATCGAGAAGCAGTTCGGCAAGGGCGCAGTGATGAAGCTCGGCCAGAAGGAGGCGGCCAACAAGGTTCCCGCCATCCCCACCGGCTCTGTGTCGTTCGACCTGGCCATGGGGATCGGCGGCTTCCCGCGCGGCCGCGTGGTCGAGGTGTTCGGCCCCGAGTCGACCGGAAAGACGACGCTCGCCCTCCACGTCATCGCCGAGGCCCAGCGCCTGGGCGGCCAGGCGGCTTTCATCGACGCCGAGCACGCCCTCGACCCCGTCTACGCGTCCAAGGTCGGCGTCGACGTCGACAACCTCCTCATCTCCCAGCCCGACTACGGCGAACAGGCCCTGGAGATCGCCGAGGTGCTCGTCCGGAGCGGGGCGGTGGACGTCATCGTGGTCGACTCCGTGGCCGCGCTCGTCCCCAAGGCCGAGCTCGAAGGCGAGATGGGCGACGCCCACATGGGCCTCCAGGCCCGTCTCATGTCCCAGGCCCTGCGCAAGCTGACGGCCATCGTCGCCCGGTCCAAAACCTGCTTCATCTTCATCAACCAGATCCGGGAGAAGATCGGCTTCTTCCTCGGCAACCCCGAGACGACGACCGGCGGCCGGGCGCTCAAGTTCTACGCCTCGATGCGGGTCGACGTACGGCGGCTGACGTCCATCAAGGACGGCGACAACGTGATCGGCAACCGGGTCAAGGTCAAGATCGTCAAGAACAAGATGGCCCCGCCGTTCAAGGAAGCGCAATTCGACATCATCTACGGCGAGGGCATCTCCCGCGAAGGCGACCTCGTCGACGTGGGCCAGGAGCTGGGCCTCGTCGAGAAGAGCGGCACGTGGTATTCCTACAAGGGCGAGCGCGTCGGCCAGGGGCGGGACAACTTCAAGAAGCTCCTGAAGGAGAACAAGGCGCTCGCCGCGGAGCTCGACCGCGAGATCCGGAAGAAGGTCGGGCTGTACGCCGGGGACGAGCCCGTCGAGAAGCCCGCGGCGCCGGAAAAGATCGAAAAGCCGGAGAAGGCGGAGCGGCCCGGCCGCGGCCGCTAGCCGCTCGTGAAGGAACGGTCGAGCGGCCTGCAATCCCGGGCGGCCGGCCTCTCTCCAGGCAGCCTCGTCCACGTCGGGGAGCGGAAGGTCGACAAGGCCCGGATCACGGTCCTCGACTACGACGCGGACAACGTCTTCGAAAAAGAGGTCGCCTCCGTGGAGGAGTGCTACCCCTTCCGGGACACCTCGACGGTGACCTGGATCAACGTCGACGGCATCCATGACGCCGACGTCGTCGGCAAGCTCGGCGGGCATTTCGGCCTGCACCCCCTGGTCCTCGAAGACATCATGAACACCACCCAGAGGCCGAAGATGGAGGACCTCGGCGAGGCGGTCTATCTCGTCCTGAAGATGATCTCGACCGGACCCGAGGGCGACATCGGCGCGGAGCAGTTGAGCCTCGTCTTCGGGCCGAACTACGTCCTGTCCTTCAAGGAACAGCCCGGCGACGCCTTCGGCCCCGTCCGGGAGCGCATCCGGAAAGGTCAGGGGCGCCTCCGCAAGATGGGGCCGGACTATCTCGCCTACGCCCTCCTCGACGCCGCCGTCGACGATTATTTCGTCGTCCTGGAGAAGCTCGGGGACAGGGTCGAAAGCCTGGAGGACGAGCTCATCTCCAATCCCGACCGCAAGACGCTCGCCGACATCCACGACCTCAAGACCAAGATGCTGTTCCTGCGCAAGGCCATCTGGCCGCTGCGCGACGCGGCCGGCCGCCTGGAGCGGGCGGAGACTCCCCTCATCAAGGAATCGACCGGCATCTACATCCGCGACGTGTACGACCACCTGATCCAGATCATCGACAACATCGAGACGTTCCGGGACATGCTGTCCGGGATCCTCGACATCTACCTCTCGAGCGTCAGCAACCGGATGAACGAGGTCATGAAGATCCTGACGATCATCGGCACGATCTTCATCCCCCTGACGTTCCTCGTCGGCGTCTACGGCATGAACTTCGAGTTCATCCCCGAGATCCATTGGCGCTGGGGATATTTCGCCCTCTGGGGAGTGATGCTCCTCATGGGCGGATCGCTCGTCATGTTCTTCAAGCGCAAGAAATGGCTGTGAGATAGGGGAGGGATACGCATGAAAACCAAGACCGTCGTGATCCTGGTCCTCGTGGCGCTGGTAGCGATTCTGCTCCTGCAGAACTCGGGGCTGACCGAGCTGAAGATCTTTTTCTGGCCCGTCTACGCCCCTCTCTTTGTCCTGCTCCTGGTTGTTTTCCTCCTGGGGGCGCTGGTCGGCCATCTGACGGCCCATCGCGACCGGAAGAAGGAGCTGAAAACTGCGGAGGAAAAACCGCCGCATCCGGCCGCCCCCGCGGGCCCTCCCGCGAAGCCCCACCCCTGAAGGCCTTGGCGGGCGAAGCGAAGCCATCGCTTGCGTTTGTCATCCCGAACGCAGTGAGGGATCTTTGCTCAAACGGGAGGCCTTGAAAAAGGGGACACAGAACCCCGAGATCCTTTTGTCGATGGAAGGCGGGCGTTCTGTGTCCCCTTTTTCAAAGAGGGGGTCCCTCGCTTCGCTCGGGATGACGTTTTATTCCACGATGATCTCGTCGCAGAAGAGCCAGGCCTTGCTCCCTGCGGCGGAGTGGCCCGGCGGGCAGACGCCGACGTTCTTGGCCCGGACCCGGATGAAGCGCGCCGCCGCCCTGCCGGCGTCGACCGTGACGTCCTTCGTCATCGCTCCCCCGGCGTCGACCGGCGCCAGATCCTCGGCCGTTCCCACGACGGCGTAGTCCCGGCCGTCCGCCGATACGGCGAATTCGACCGACATCGGGAAGAAGATCCAGGCATCCACGTCCTGCAGGAATCCGGCCGTGATCCGCGACACGGTGATCGGCGCGCCGAGGTCGATCACGGCCTCGAGGTCGTCGCCCTCGAACCCCTGCCACCGGCCGTCCGTGTGGGACTTCGTCCCGCGGAGGCCGTCGGTCAGGCCGAGCGGCCCGCCGCCGGAGTACTGGTCCTTGTAGCGGAACGCGAGTTGGACGGGCTTGCCCAGCGCCTTGTGGGCCGCGAACCGCGTCTCGGTGATCGCGCCCTGCAGCTTCCCGTTCTCGAACGCGCCCGCCCGGAGGATGGTGGTCCGGTCGATGCCCAGGGGGGCGGCGTAGCGCGGCGATTTCGGCCCGGGGTCGGTCCCGTCGAGCGTGTAACGGATGTCGGGGTTGTGTGTTTCGGTCTCCATCCGGACGACCATCGTCTTCGTCGCCGGATCGACCGACGGCGCGATGCCGACGTTGAACGCGCTGTGGGCGAAGGCGATGCCCGCCCGGCGGTAACGCTCGTACTGGGCGGTCATGCGCGCCGTGAAATCCTTCCAGCTCCGCGCCTCCTTGGGCGACCAGCCGACTTCGGCCATGGCCGCCAGGCGGGGGAACGTCATGTATTCGGCGTGGGACGTCGTCGGCACGTATTCCGTCCAGAGGTTGGCCTGCGGGCCGAGGATGCGGCGGGCCTCTTCGGGGCCGAGCTCGGAGGGCGTCGGCTCGAAGGCGTAGACCTTGGAGAGCGGGAGGTATCCCCCGATTCCGGGAGGCTCGACGTCGGGCCGGCCCTGGTAATAATCGATGTAGCAATTCGACGTCGGCGTCATGACCACGTCGTGCTTGGCCTGGGCGGCGGCGATCCCGCCTTCCGTGCCGCGCCATGACATGACCGCGGCGTTCGGGGCGAGGCCGCCCTCGAGGATCTCGTCCCAGCCCATGAGCTTCTTGCCCTTGGAGTTCAGGAAGGCCTCGATGCGCCGGGTGAACCAGCTCTGGAGCTCCTCCTCGGTCTTCAAGCCCTCGGCCTTCATTCGGGCCTGGCATTTCGGGCAGGCTTTCCAGTTGGTCTTGTCCACCTCGTCCCCGCCGATATGGATGACGTCCCCGGGGAAGAGGGCGATCACCTCGGTCAGGACGTCCTCGAGGAACGTGAACGTCTCGTCATTGCCGGGACAGTAGACGTCCATGTCGGGCCAGACGCCGCCCGGCGGCACGGTGAACGGCCCGCCCTTGCACGAAAGCTGCGGGTAGGCGGCCAGGGCCGCCACGCAGTGGCCCGGCATCTCGATCTCGGGCACGATCGTCACGTACCGGCTCCTGGCGTAGGCCACGACTTCGCGGATGTCGTCCTGCGTGTAGAAGCCGCCGTATGTCGCCCGCTCGCCTTCCTTTTGCGGCTCGCGGCCGTTCCACGGCTTGTCCTCCCGGTCCACGCGCCAGGCCCCGATCTCGGTCAGCTTCGGGTACTTCTTGATCTCGATCCGCCAGCCCTGGTCGTCGGTCAGGTGCCAATGGAACGTGTTCATCTTGTGCATCGCCAGGTCGTCGATCAGGGACTTGACGAATTCCTTGCGGAAGAAATGGCGGGAGACGTCGAACATCATGCCGCGCCATGGGAAGCGCGGGGCGTCCTCGATGGCGACGCCGGGGACGGCCCAGCGGACGGCCGCGTCCGGCGTGCGGCCGTAGATCGCGGGGGGCAGGAGCTGATAGAGAGTCTGGACGGCGTAGAAGAAGCCTTGGGGCGTCGAGGCTTCGAACGTGATGCCGTCCGGCCCGGCCGCAAGGCGGTAGCCCTCGTCGGCGAGGTCGGCCGCCTTTTTAAACAGGATCGCGTTCGAAAGGCCCGCGGGGATCGATTCCCCCTCGGCGAGCCGGAAGGCCGCCTGCGTGCATCGGTTCAGGCGGGCGGCGAGCTCGGCGGCGATTCCGCGGACCTCGGCGTCCCCGGGAGGGACGAGGAGCACGGCGCCTTTCGGGGCCAGGACGAGCTCGCCCGGCCTGCGCTCGAGCTTGAGCGGCCGGGGGATGACGCTGATCTCGGCGACCTTGCCCGCGGACGGGGCCGTCCGGACGGGCGCGCAGGCCGCGAGGATGGCAAGCCCCGCCGCAAAAAGGCAGAATTTCGCTGCGGATTTCATGGGTACACCTCGTCGAGGATTCCGGCTCAATCGTCCAGCTTGATGTCGCCTTGGTACATGGTGACGCCGTGCGGCACCTTTCCGGCGCTGAGCGTCGGCGACTTGGTGAACAGCACGTCGTCCTTGATCGCCTTGAGGTACTGGTCGCGGTACTTGGGATGGGAGATCGAGGCGACGGCCACGGCCTTCTCGCCGGCCGTCAGCTCGCGCAGGTCGGCGATGCCGTATTCCGTGACGATCACGACGCCGTCGTAGGCCGAGGCCGTGGTGCTGACCCCGGACGGATGGACGGGGACGATCTTGGATTCGCCCTTCTCCGTCACGCTCTTGATGGCGATGATCGCCACGCCGTACTTGGGGTCGTTGAGGGCCCGGACGAAGTCCGGCTGCCCCCCGACCCCGCTGTAGTAGCGGCGGGCGTCGACGTAGTCGGCCCAGACGTTGCCGTAGAGGTCGACGCCGATGGCCGTGTTGATCGAGATGAACGGACTGTTCTTGCGGATGACCTCGGCCGCGTTCGTGACGGCGCAGGGCCGCATCTGTATGCCGGCCCGCATATGGACGTATTCGTAAAGCTCCTTGGAGCCCATGATGAGGGAGGTCGTGCTGTAGCCCATGTGCTGCTTCTTCCGGCGGTTCGTGACGATGCCGGACTTCTGGAGCTTCATCAGCCCGTCGCCGTAGAGCTCGGTCTGGATGCCGAGGTCCTTGTAATCGGACCCGGCGATCATCCCGACCACGGCGTCGGGGATCTGCCCGATGCCGACCTGGATGGTCGCCCCGTCCCGGATGAAGTGCTTCGTGATGAGCTCCCCGATCCGCCGCTCCTTCGCCGGGAGGTTGTCGAAGTCGGGGGAGGGCATGTCATAAACCGGCTTCACCCGGTCGTCGTCGACCAGGTAGTCGATCGACCGGGCGTCCACGATGCTCTGCCCCTGGGTGAAGGGCATGCTGAAGTCCAGCTCGCCGATGACGACCCGGGCGGAATCGATCGCCGGATGGATGGCCTCCACCGACAGGCCCAGGCTGTATTCGCCCGTCACCTCGTGAGGCCGGACCTTGAACAGGGCGATGTCGGGCTCGTATTCCCGTCCCTTGCCGATGATGCTCTCGATGTTGGCCAGCGTGCAGGGCAGGTAATACGCCCGGCCCTCGTTGGCCGCCTTGCGGACTTCGCCCGAGGAGAAGATCGAGTAAGCCAGGATCCGGTCCTGGAGCCCCGCTTCAAGATAAGCCACCGGGCCCTGGAGCAGGATGTGGACGATCCGGATGAACGGCAGGCGCGGCGAGCGGACCTTAATCGCGGCAGTCAGGAAGTCGAGGCAGGCGGTCGGAGTCGCGGCGTTCGAGCCGAGGTAACAGGTGACGACCTCTTTGTCGCGGAACTCCCGGGAAATGACGTCCGCCAGACCGTCGAGCTTTATGAAGGCGGGTTGATAGGACATGGATAGCCTCCCCTAGGATCCGAAATCGCGTATGAAACCGGCAAATTGATGAGAGTTAAAAATACAGAAAATCACCCCGCCGCGCAAGCCTTTTCCGGCTAGGACGAACGGGCTCCGGTTCTCGCTCGCGTTCATCGTCCAACGCCCTTGCGAAGTCAAACCGCTCGCATGATATAATACGCGCGGTTTTCCCGACGGAAAGGAGACGTCCCATGGCGGATTCCCTGACGCTCGACCGGTCCTACGGCCGGCGGCTCCTGACGTTCCTCGCCGGCGCGGGGATGGCGGCCGCCTCGTTCCTGACGATCCAGCATTTTTACGCGGCGAACTTCCCCGAATCGATCTTCAAGGGCGCGTTCTGCGACATCAGCGCCTTCTTCAACTGCAACGGGTCGGCCTACTCGCCCCTCGCCCACTTCCACGGCGTGCCGATGGGCTGGTGGGGGCTAATCCTGGGAGCGATCGTCTGCCTGGGGGCGCTCTTCCCCTCGAAGGCGTTCGAGCGGACGGTGAAAGTCCTCACCCTGCTCAACGCGCTCGGCGTGCTGGCCCTCCTCGGATATTCCCTGCTCGTCCTGAAGAGCCTCTGTCTGCTCTGCTCGGGGTACTACCTCTTCTCCTTCTTCGCCGTCTTCCTGTACTGGAAATACGGCGTCCGGGGCTTCCCCTGGCCGTCGCCCACGCTGCTGCTGACCATGGCCCTCGTCGCGGCGGCGGGCGCGTACGGCTTCCACCTCTACTATGCCGCCAAACAAGATGCCCAGGCCGGCGGCGTGTCGGCCCGCGCCGTCAAGGAGTATTACAGCCTCGCCAAGGCGCCCTCGCCGAGCTTCATCTCGCCGTTCCTTGTGGCCCAGTCCACGGACCGGTTCGAAGACGCCCCGATCCAGGTGATCGAATACGCCGATTTCCTCTGCCCCGACTGCCTGTTCCTGTACGAGCAGCTCAACCGGCTGAAGACGGAGTTCGCGGGCAAGATCAACATCGCCTTCCAGTTCTTCCCCCTGGAGGCGAAGTGCAACACGGTGGTCGAAAAGGACCGGCACCCCGGCGCGTGCGATCTGGCCTACATCGCGGCCAAGGACCCGGCCAGCTTCATCTCGATCTACAACGAGATCTTCTCCCATTTCGAGGAGGCCAAGGACCCGGAGTGGAGGACCGCCCTCGCCCGGAAATACAATGTCGAGTCCGCTCTGAGCGATCCCGCGGTGAAGGAGCTCGTCGGGCGGATCATCGCCACGGGCGCCGAATACGAGAAGACCTCGGCCCAGTACGCCCACGGCATCCGCTCGACGCCGACTATGATCGTCAACAACCGGATGATCATCGGCACGCGGCCCTACGCCCAACTCCACGCGATCTTCGAATCGCTCGTCGCCGAGAGCGGCAAGACGGGGGACAAGCGCTTCTTCGAGAACTGGGTTCCGGTCCCCCCGAAGAAAAAGGCGAAGTAGACGGAAAAGGGGGACACGATCCCTATTCCAGAGAATAGGGTCATGTCCCCCTTTTCGTCAGGCCGATCGCCGGAGGCGGATCGAGAGCTCGTAGTCGGCCATCATCTCCTCGAAGAGGGCCGGCCTCTTCTCCTTGAGCTCGATGGCATAATCGAGGAACACCCGGATCCCGTCCGTCAGGATCTTCCACGTCTTCCCCATCAGCGCCTCGTTCTTGGCAGCCTCGTGGATGAAGAGCTGCCGGGGGTGCTTGGCCTTGAAGGTCTTGACGTCGTAGATGAAGTGGAGGATGGCGATCATGGTCATGAAGATGTCCTCGAAGTTGTAAGTGATCGCCCGCTCCCGGAACGCGTTCCAGACCGGCTCGGCCGCGACGTACTCCTCGATGATCGGCTCCATCGCCTCGAGCGACTTGTATTCGACGGCCTCGGCGCTGCGGCGCATGTCCCGGAGCTCCGGTAGGCTCGCCCGGCCGATGTCCTTCATGGTCAGGGCGGGGCTCTTCAGGGCCGCGAAGTCGGCGATGAACAGGTCGCGCATCTGCGAGCGGAACATGGTGCTCTTGATGTACATGAGCTGATGGCGCTTGGCCCGGGTCTCGTGGCGCTCGAGGAGGGATTCGACGATGAATACGGCGATCAGGATCTCGAGGGGGATCGCCGCGAGATGCCAGAAGAAGTCCCATTTCGTCCAGGCCTGGAGGAGAATGAAGACCGCGGAGGCGGTGACGAGCCCGATCGTGAAGGCGATGGTTTTGGATTTTCGCATGGCCGGCCCCTCTCTGCGGCGGAAGACTACACGAGCGGCCCGCCGCTGTCAAACCGGGACGGACGGGGGATCAGAGGACTTTCCTCAAGTACTTGGCCGTGATCGACGTCCGGCTCCGGGCGACGTCCTCGGGCGTGCCCTCGGCGACGATGGCCCCGCCCCGCTCTCCGCCCTCGGGCCCGAGGTCGATGATGTAATCCGCGCTCTTGACGACGTCCAGATTGTGCTCGATGACGATCACGGAGTGGCCCTCCTCGACGAGCCGCTGGAAGCAGCGGAGCAGGGTCGAGACGTCGTCCATGTGGAGGCCGATCGTGGGCTCGTCGAAAAGATAGAGGATGTGCCGGTCGCGCTCGTGGACGAGATGGAAGGCGAGCTTGATCCGCTGCAGCTCGCCGCCCGAGAGCGTCGTCGTCGGCTGGCCGAGGCGGATGTAGCCCAGCCCCACGTCCTGGAGGGGCTTGATCTTCTTGACGATGTCCGGCCGGTCGGCGAAGAAGTCGAGGGCGTCGTCGATCGTCATGTGGAGGACGTCGTCGATCGTCTTGCCCTGGTACCGGATTTCGAGGATCTCGGGCTTGAAGCGCTTGCCCTGGCAGACCTCGCAGGTCAGGGTCACGTCCGACAGGAACTGCATCTCCACGATCTGCTGCCCCGCGCCCTGGCACTCCTCGCACCGGCCGCCGGCCGTGTTGAACGAGAAATAGCCCGGCTTGTAGCCCAGAGCCTTCGCCTCGCGCGTGGCGGCGAAGAGGTTCCGGATGTCGTCCATGGCCTTGGTGTAGGTCGCGGGGATGGACCGGGGCGAGGCGCTGATCGGCGACTGGTCGACCATGATCATCTTGTCGACGGCGTCGAGGCCGCGGATGTCGCGGAAGCCCTCGCTCGCCTCGCCCGCCCAGCCCTGGTAGAGGACGTCGTGGAGGAGCGTGCTCTTGCCCGAGCCCGAGACGCCGGTCAGGCAGGTGAAGACGTTCAGGGGAAGCCGGACGTCGAGGTGGC
>Ga0182021_10011794_pt1 | contig 10383 bp, 9 predicted proteins | sample 612E3MmetaG_FD_120493 | JGI IMG/M metagenome (GOLD analysis project Ga0182021, IMG submission 120493) | Permafrost microbial communities from Stordalen Mire, Sweden - 612E3M metaG (Illumina Assembly) | ecosystem: Environmental > Terrestrial > Soil > Wetlands > Permafrost | place: Sweden... | reverse complement strand
CGAAGATGAAGGACGTGATCTCGCTCGGCATCGGCGAGCCGGACTTCACCACGCCCTGGCACATCCGCGAGGCGGCGATTTACGCCCTCGAGAAAGGCAAGACCCACTACACCTCGAATCTCGGCTTGATCGAACTGCGCCGGGCCATCTGCGATTACGTCGGTCGGCATTACGGCGTGAACTACCAGCCGGAGAGCGAGGTGCTGGTCACGGTGGGCGTCTCCGAGGCCATCGACGTCGCGCTGCGCGCGTTGGTCAATCCGGGCGACCAGGTGATGTTTCACCAGCCGTGCTACGTTTCCTATCATCCGTCGGTCACGCTGACGCACGGCACGGGCGTGGCGGTGCCGACGCACGCGGCGGACAATTTTGCCCTTACCGCCACCGCGCTCGCCGCCGCGTGGCGGCCGGGCTGCAAGGTGCTCATGTTGAATCTGCCCTGCAATCCCACGGGGGGCACTTGCAGCCGCGAACAACTCGAACAGATCGCCCGGTTCTGCATTGAAAAGGACCTGCTGGTCATCAGCGACGAGATCTATTCGGAGCTCACCTTCGAGGGCGGGCATGTCAGCATTGGCAGCCTGCCTGGCATGCAGGAACGGACCATCTTCCTGCACGGTTTCTCCAAGGCTTTTGCGATGACCGGTTGGCGGATCGGCTACGCCTGCGGTCCGGCCCCGCTGATCGATGCGATGATGAAGGTTCACCAGTATTCCATGATGTGCGCTTCGATCATCAGCCAGGAGGCGGCGATCGAGGCGCTGCTGCGCGGCGAGGACGGAGTGAAGCGCATGCGCGAACAGTACCACCGCCGCCGCGACCTCGTGGTGCGCCGCTTCAACGAGATCGGCCTGAAGTGCCACCTGCCGCGAGGATCGTTCTACGCCTTCCCCTCGGTGGCGGCCACCGGGCTGGGCGAGCGGGAGTTCGCGTTTGGTCTCCTCGAGAAGGAACGCGTGGCGATGGTGCCCGGCACAGCCTTCGGCGAGAACGGCCGCGGATTCGTGCGCGCCAGCTTCGCGACCGGCTACGAGAAACTCGTCGAGGCCTGCAACCGCATCGAACGGTATGTGCTAGGTTTGCGCCGGTAGGCCGCAAACCTTGCTATTCAAGACGAAAGACCGAAGATCCCAGACGGATCGCCCGGTGGGCGTCTTCGTTCTTGGATCTCTCCTCTTAACTCGCGTTCACGCCATGTCCCGCACTGTCGCCATCGTCGGCCGTCCCAATGTCGGCAAGAGCCGCATTTTCAACCGGCTGACCCGGAAGCGCATCTCCATCGTCCACGATCAGCCGGGCGTCACCCGCGATGTCATTTCCGCCCAGGTGGACGACGGCGCCTACACGCTGCTCGACACCGGTGGGATCGGGCTCAAGGGAGGGGACAGCTCGTCGCAAATCGTCGCTGCGACCGAAGTGCAGGTGCAGTTCGCAATCGATACCTCCCAGGTCATCCTCTTCGTGGTCGACGCGAAGGATGGGGTGACCTCGCTCGACGATCGGATTGCGCAGCGCCTTCGGCGCAAGGACAAGTCGGTGCTCCTCGTGGTCAACAAGATCGATTTTCACGACGCCCGCCGCGACAACCCTGACTTCTACCGGCTTGGCCTGGGCGAGCCGTTCTTCTTCTCCGCGGAGCACGGGGTGGGCGAGGTGGCCCTGCGCGACGCGATTCTCGAAAAACTCGGACCCGCGCCGGAGGAGTCGGCCGAGGCCAGGACCGCCCGCGAGGCGCTCTGCGTCTGCTTCGTCGGCCGCCCCAATGTGGGCAAGTCATCGCTGAGCAACCGCCTGATCCGGAGCGACCGGCTGATTGTGAACCAGGAGCCCGGCACGACGCGTGACGCCATCGAGGTACCGTTTGAATTCACCGGGCGCGACGGCAAATCCTATCCCTTCCGGCTCATTGACACCGCCGGAATCAAGGCGGCCACGAAGCTCTCCTCATCCGTTGAATATTTCTCCCGGCTGCGCTCGCTCGACGCGATCAAGCGGACCGACGTCGTCTTCCTCGTGATCGATGCGATGGAGGGCGTGACGCAGCAGGACAAGGCGATCGCCGGCGAAGTCGTCAAGGAGTCCAAGCCCGTCGTCATCGTCGTGAACAAGTGGGATCTTGTGCACAAGCAGTTCGAGGGGGAGGGGATTGAGGGATACGAAGACGAGCGGGATTTCCGGGAGAAGTTTGAGCACGCGCTCTTTGAGCGGCTGTTCTTCACGCCGGGAGCGCCGGTGGTGTTTGCCTCGGCGATGTCGGGCTACGAAGTGGACCGGATGCTCAATGCCGCGGTGAAGCTGCACCGCCAGCTCGACACGAAGCTGCCGACGGGGCGGCTCAACCAGACGCTCACCCACCTGGCGGAGCGCACGCCGCCGCCGTCCGTGGCCGGGAAGCGCTTCCGCATCTACTATTGCGTGCAGACCGGCAACCGTCCCTTCCGGATCCGCCTTTACTGCAATCAGGAGCAGCGGCTGAGGGAATCCTACCGCCGGTATCTCGAGGCGGGAGTGATCAAGGAGTTTGGACTCGACGGATGCCCGATGCTTTTTGAGCTCGTCGGCAAGAAGCCGCGCGCTCTCGGTTCCGGCCCCGGGCGCTCGCGCGAAGTCGTAGAAGACTGATACGAAAGGTCCCAATGAAAGCACTGGCAATCGCCCTTATCGCAATCGGGTTTTTGGTCCTGGCGAGAGCCGCCTTCAGTCGCCTCGGCTCCCTGGTTTGGTCGACCGACTCGGATATTGTCGGTGTCCCGGTCGAACCGACTGTGCCGGTGTGGGCGCTCGGCCTTCTTGGCGCGCTGCTGGTCGGAGTTGGGGTGTTCTTACTCTGGCGGAGGCGCCGGTAGTAGTGGGCGGATTGCCGCAGCGAGTCGTCCGATCTGTGGCGGAAGCGATTCCCGGCCTATTTCGGCCAGGCGGATTCCCAGGCTGCGAGGATCCGGTCGCAGGTGCGGTTGAAATCCGCGTTGACCTTCCGGCGGGCGGGGTCGGCGTTGTACCAGGCGAGGATCTCCTCGGCGCCGCGGCTGAACGGGATGCGACACAGGAAATCAGGCACCAGCCGCTTGATCTTGCTGTTGTCAAAAATCATGCTGTGGGCCTTGTCGCCCAGGAGCCCGGGACCCCAATTTGGGTCATGCGCGGCGATCAGGTCGGAGGGAACATGGGCGATGCGCGCCTCCGTCCCGGCGGCGCGGGCGATGATCTCGAAGATCTGGTTCCAGGACAGCCACTCGTCCGAGGTGATGTGGACGGCTTCGCCAATGGCATGCGAGTTGCCGAGCAGCCCCACCAGGCCGCGGGCAAAATCGGCGTGGTGGGTGAGCGTCCACAGCGACGTGCCGTCGCCGTGCACGATGACCTTCTGGCCGCGCAGCATCCGGTCCACCGCGGTCCAGCCTCCGTCGATTGGCAGCAGCGTGCGGTCGTAGGTGTGGGACGGCCGGACGATCGTGATGGGATACTTTTCTTCGCGGTAGGCGCGAACCAACCGCTCCTCGCACGCCAGCTTGTTCTGCGAATACTCCCAGAAAGGATTATCGAGCACTGTCGACTCGGTGACCGGCAGCGAGGCGGGCGGCGTCTGGTAGGCGGACGCCGAGCTGATGAACAGGTACTGGCGGGTCCGTCCTCGGAAGAGATTGAGATCGACCTCGACGTGGTCCGGGGTAAAGGCGATCCAATCGACGACAGCGTCAAACGACAGGTCGCCCAGGGCGGCGCGCGCGGATTGCGGGTCGCGACCGTCGCCACGGAGGATCCGCGCCCCGTCCGGGACGGGCCGGACCGATTGGCCACGATTCAACAGGTACAGTTCGATCCCGCGATCAAGCGCCAGTCTCGAGCTGGCGGAGCTGATGATTCCAGTGCCGCCAATGAAAAGAACTTTCATGCCCGTCACCGTGCAACGAAGGCTTCGTTCAGGCAAACCGAATGAGCCCGGAATTGTCGCCGGCCTCGGAGGAGCCAGACCCCGCCCGCGCGCAGACGTGCGCCCGCCAGCTGGGGCCCACGATCTGCGAGGATGCGGTTACCTATCGGGTCGTGGCCTGACCGGCGTCCGCCGCCCCTTGACATGCCCGGGAAGTCGACACGCAATAAACCCCGATGGCTGTTTCTCCACCGCTCAGGCTCGTGTTCATGGGATCCGATCCCATTGCGCTGCCGTTGCTGGACTGGATAGCCGGTGCGGGGAGTCCGTCTGCGCGCGTCGCGGCGGTTTACACGCAGCCCGACCGCCCGGCCGGACGCGGGAAAAGGGTCGAACCGGGCCCGATCAGCCGATGGGCGGTGGACCATGAGCTGCCGGTCCGGCAGCCCGAGAGACTTGGGCAGGACGAGTGCGCCTGGCTCGCCGCCCAGCAGGCCGACTTGGTGCTCGTGATGGCCTATGGCCAGATCCTGCGCGACGAGTTCATCGCCATCCCACGGCTCGGCACCCTCAATTTGCACGCCTCGATCCTGCCCGGTTTCCGCGGGGCCTCACCGATCCAAACAGCGGTGGCGTGCGGCGAGCGCGAGACCGGGGTGGCGCTCATGCGCATCGTGAAAAGACTCGATGCCGGCCCAGTGGCGGACGTCGAACGGGTGCCGGTCGCGCCGCTCGACACGGCGCGCGAAGTCGAGGCCCGGCTGGCGCAGGCGTGCGTGCCGCTGTTGCGACGCGCCCTTCCCCGGCTGAGCGAGGGCTCCCTGGCGTTCGCCGCGCAGGAGGAAACGCGTGCGAGCTATTGCCGGCGGCTGTTCAAGGAGGACGGGCAGCTCGATTTCTCCGCCCCGGCGGCCACGCTGGCCGCGCGAATCAACGGTTTGTTTCCCTGGCCTGGCTGCGCGCTGGAGATCGACGGCGTCGCGGTAAAGGTGGGATTGGCAGAGGCGGTGTCCGGGGGGGGCGGAGCCGGCAGCAACGCGGCGACGCCTGGCACGATCATGGGCGTGGATGCCGGCGCGCTGCTGGTGGCGACGGGCGACGGAAGCTTGCGTCTCCTCCGGCTGCAGCGTCCTGGCGGAAAGATGCTCCCGGCGCCGGAATTTCTGCGGGGCTTCGCGGTCGCGGACGGCACGGTCCTGGCGTCACGGCCGATGCGGCCGCTGGTTTCGAGCCGACCCTTCCCGCGGGGGACCAGTGGCGCCTAGCCGGACCTCCTCCTGCCGCAGCCTGTTCGCAGGCGAAAGGCGGGTTGCGCGACGGCCTCCGGGCCGAGGGCTCAAACGGCGGCGGTGACTTCGCCCCGCCTTCCCGCGGAATTTTCGCCGGCCGCGAGGCCGCTCAGCCGGGAGGCTCAAAGCCCTCCCGGCTTTCGCTTGTTTTTGGCGGGGTTTCTTCCAATGCTGCTACGCATATGCCGCGTCACACTTGTTTTCGCTGTGTTGCCGGGCTGATGGCCGCGCTCGCCTTCGCTTCGCTTCGACTCCCGGCTCAGACCAATTCCCCCGCTTTCGAACTGGCCAGCCTTCGGGAAGATGTCCGCCTCCTGAGCCAGCGGATGAACGAACTCAGCCTGCGGATCGAGCAACTCGAACGCGACAATGGCGAACTTCGGACCAAATCCAGCCAATCCTACGTCACCCTCGCCCAGTTGAACGAGGCCATCGCGGACGTCCAGAAGACGATGCAGGCCGCCCTGCGGGACCAGAAGCGCGAGACGCTGCAGCAGGTCAGCGGGCAGCTGGAGAAGCTGGCCAATGAGACGCAGGCCGCGATTAATGCGCTCGCCAAAGGCGCCGCCACCCGGCCGGCGGTGACCACCCCGACCTTTGCCGAGGACTACCCGAAGGAAGGCGTCAGCTATACCGTGCAACGGGGCGACACGCTCTCGAGCATCGCGCACAAGACCAACGCCAAGACGCAGGATATCATCAATGCGAACAAGATTACCGACCCGGCCCGATTGCAGGTCGGGCAGACGTTGTTCATCCCGCAGTCCAAATAACCACGCGCCATGGCAATCTCAAAATCCAGACTGGGCCGGGGATTGGGAGCATTGATCGCCAGCGGAACGACCGCGGCCCCGAAGATCGAATCAAAGGCGGTGGCTGGTGGCGGGCCGGACGCGCCGGGCTTCCAGGAGATCCCGGTCCACCTCGTCGAGCCGAGCCCCTATCAACCGCGCAAGGACATCAATTCCGCGCAGCTCAGCGAACTGGCCGAGAGCATCCGCGCCGAGGGACTGTTGCAGCCGATCGTCGTGCGCAGGGTGGGCGGCCGTTTCCAGTTGATCGCGGGCGAGCGCCGCTGGCGGGCCTTCCAGCAGCTCAAGCTCAAGTCCATCCCGGCGCGCGTGCTCGAGGCCAGCGATGCATCGTCCGCCACGCTGACGCTGATTGAAAACCTGCAGCGCGAGGGACTGAACCCGATCGAGGAGGCGTATGGTTACGCGAGCCTCATCCGCGACTTCGATCTCACGCAGGAGCAGACGTCCGAACGGGTCGGCAAGGGCCGGGCCACGGTCGCCAATTCCCTGCGGCTCCTTTCGCTTGATGCCGAGATCCAGGGCTTTCTCGGCAAGGGCCTCCTCAGCGTCGGGCACGCCAAGGTGCTGCTCGGGGTGGAGGAGACGGCCCAGCGCACGATCCTCGCCCGCCGGGTGATTGAGCAGGGCCTGAGCGTGCGAGTGCTGGAGAAGCTCGCCCAAGGCCACTCGGCTGCCCGGGCCGGCCGGGGAGCCGGCCGCGCGGTGCCGCCGTCCGAGGCCGCCGTGGTGACCGATCTGGAGAAGCGCCTGACGACGCATCTGGGCGCGCGCGTCTCGGTCCACCATTCGCCGAAACGCGGGCGGATCGTGATCGATTACGCCGGCAACGACGATTTGCAGCGGATCCTGGAAAAGATCGGGATGAAGACGTAGACTGCGACTTTGGCTGCATGAGTGTCGCGGAAACTGTCCGGGAGACGCTGTTGGACACCCAGGCCCTGCGGGCCAAGATGTTCCGGCTGCGATTTCCCTTCGTCGCCGAGCTTGGCCATTATTCGTGGGGCAAGTTCCGCGCCGACCTCCTGGCGGGAGCCACGCTGACACTCGTCTCGATCCCGCAGGCGATCGGGTTCTCGCTGATTCTGAATCTGCCGCCGGTTCCGGTGATCGTGTCGGTGATCATCGGCGGGTTCATCGGGGCGTTGTTTTTCTCGTCGCACCACCACGTCTTTGGACCGACGAGTTCCATCAGCCTGATCACGGCGGCGACCATCGCGAACTATGCGGGTCCTCCGATGACGCCGCTCCAGCTGGCGGTGCTGCTCGCGCTCATGATCGGCGCGATCCAGTTCCTCGCCGGACTGCTCAATTTCGGCGAAATCACCAAGTTCATTTCTCGCTCCGTCGTCGTAAGCTACAGCACCGGCATCGGAGTGCTGCTGGTTGCCACCCAATTGCACAATGTTCTGGGCTTTCGGGTGGAGCAGAACCAGCCGTTTCTAGTCAATCTCTGGCAGGCGGCCTCATCCCTGCTGGAGCAGCACTTCTCCTGGTGGGCACTGGGCATCGGCCTGCTGACCCTGGCCATTTTTGAAGGCGTCCGCCGGCTGCGCGTGAGCTGGCCCGAGGCCTTGATCGGGCTCTCGGTCGTGGGCGTCGCGGCCCGGATTGCCGCCGGCTTTTATCCCCGACTGCCGTTTCTGATGGTGCGCGATGTCGGGGCGCTGACCGCGGTGTGGCCGTCCTTCGCGGGGCTGCATTTTGGCGAGGCCGAGCTCCGCGCGGTGCCGGTGCTCGCCAGCACGGCGGTCGCGATCGCGATTCTCGGAATGCTCGAGGCGGTCGCGATCACGAAATCGCTCGCGGCCAAGAGTGGCCAGAAGATCGAACCGAACCAGGAACTGGCCGGCATGGGCGCGGCCAACATTGCCTGCGCCCTGTTTGGCGCCGTGCCGGGCTCGTCGTCGTTCGCGCGCTCGGCGGTGAGCTTCCAGAGCGGCGCGGCCACCCAGCTTTCCTCGATGCTCAGCAGCGTGGTCGTGCTCGGCGCGCTGCTCTTTGTCACCCCGGTGTTCGACTACATCCCGGTGGCGGCGCTGGCCGCCCACCTCATCCGCGTGGGCTTGAAGATGATCAACTGGCACCAGATCCGCGTGTGCTGCCGCTCAACGCGGTCGGATGCGGCGGTGTTCGTGGTGACGCTCGTCGCCTGCCTGCTCCTCAAGCTCGACACAGCGATCTACGTGGGCATCGGCGTCGCCCTGGCGCTGTTCCTCCAGAAAACCAGCACGCCGCTCCTCGTCGAATACACCTTCAACGAGAGTGGGAACCTGGCGGAACTGACTGACCCGGCGAAGCGGACGCACCCTTCCATCTCGATCATTCACGTCGAGGGAGATCTCTATTTCGGCGCGGCCGACCTGTTTCAGGAACAGGTTCGCTTCATCGCGGAGGATGAGAACATCCGGGTCTTCATTCTGCGGATGAAGAATGCGCGTCACCTCGACGCGTCGACGGTCATGGCGATGGAGAATCTCCACGACTACCTGCGAAAGACCGGCCGGCACCTGCTGATCAGCGGGGTCAACGACGAGGTCGAGCAGGTTCTGCGCGACAGCGGCCTGCTGGCTCAGCTCGGACCCGCAAACGTGTTTCCGAGCGAGACGAATCCGACCATCAGCACGAAGCGGGCGCTGGAGCGCGCGACCCAGTTGTTGCAGACGCGGAAGGCCGACGTGCGGCTGTTTTACGGTCGCAAGCAGGAGAAGGCGACCGACCCAGGGGTCGCGGCCGCCGGACAGCCCTCGCCGGGGGATTTCGAGATCTAACGGGGTTGGCCTCACCGCATTTGGCACCTCGATCGCCGGGCCGGGCCGGGCGGCCCTTCAACTCCTTGTTCAAGGTCAGCCCTACAACTCAGGTTGACATTGCCTACCCGAGCCTGTTGTCATGCGCCCTTTATGATCCCGGTCTTCATTGGTATCGGCACCTTTGTGCTCATCATCGTAGCGTTGGCCCTCATCGTCCTGGTGCTGCTTCAGCGCGCCAAGTCCGACGGCGGCATGGCGGCCATGGGCGGCGGCATGATGGAGTCGGCTTTTGGCCCGGATTCCGGCAACGTGTTGGTTCGCACCACGATCCGGGCGAGCGTCGCGTTCTTCTTGCTGAGCTTCCTGCTTTATCTGGGTTACGTCCATGCGCGCAGCCATGGTTCTGGCGCAAAAGGCGCGTTGCCAAATATTTCGGTGCCGGCTTCGACCAATGCTCCTGCGCCTTCCGCAGCGCGGCCGGCCGCCCCCGCGGTCTCAGTGCCGGCCCCTGCCGCCCCCGATGCTGCCAAGACCTCCACGCCGAGCAGCACGTCCCCCAAGGCGCCTTGATCTGAAGGGGACGAGGCCCGGCCCTCGATCCACTGCTCTCCGCTTGGGTTGCAGGCTGGCGCTGGTAGCCTTGTGCGGGCTGGCGTCCCAGGGCCACGCGCAGAAGGGCAACCGGCCTCCGCCCAACTACGTCCAGTTTGGAGAGCCTGACCAGAAGGAAGGTCGCGCGATCATTGAGGGATTTCGCCTGCAGGGGATCGCGGGCGACTATTATCTCGAATTCGAACTGCGCGTGCTGCCGCGGCATGGGTCTGAACAGGTTCTTTCGGGGAAGCTCTGGGGATCTCGCAACGCGGCTGGACCCATCTCCCGGATCAGCGTTTGGGGAGCGGCCGGCGCCGCGCCGGAGATGCGGCTGTTGATGCAGAGCGGCGTAAGCACGGGACTGTGGCGGTGGACCGAAGGGTCCGGCGCAAAGGTGGAACCAGCGGGGATCGACGCGCTGTTCGAACCGGTGGTCGGCACCGACCTGACCGCATTCGACCTGCAGATGCCTTTTCTCTATTGGCCGGATTTCGTCTACGAGGGCCTGGCCAGGATCCACGGCCGGCCGGCCCATCAGTTCCTGTTTTATCCGCCTGCCGATGTCACCCGACACAACCCGCTGCTCCGCGGGGTCCGGGCCTATCTCGACACGCAATATGGCGCGCTCGTCCAAGCGGAGCTGATCGGCGGAGACGACCAGCCGCTGAAAGTCTTCAGCCTCCTCGATCTCAAGAAGGTCGGCGACCAGTGGATTCCGAAGACAATCGACTTCCGCAACGAGACCACGCGCAACAAGACCCGGTTTGCAGTGACGGCGGCGGCATTGGGCCAGACCTTCCCCCCCGAAGTTTTTGATCCCGCGCACTTGCCGGAAGCCGCAGCGACGCCGGTCGAGCTGGTGAAGCTGGCGATCCCATGAGCCGCGGTCTGCCGGGATACGGCGGTGTCGTGTTCGACCTCGATGGCACGCTGATCGACACCATGCCGTTCGTAATCGACGGATTGGCGACCGCGGTGTCGCCGTACCGGCCCCGCCCGACGCCCGACGAAGTCATGCGCTGCCTTGGAGGGCCCTCCGATGCCTGCGTCCGGCGCCTGCTCGG
>Ga0182021_10011791_pt1 | contig 10384 bp, 5 predicted proteins | sample 612E3MmetaG_FD_120493 | JGI IMG/M metagenome (GOLD analysis project Ga0182021, IMG submission 120493) | Permafrost microbial communities from Stordalen Mire, Sweden - 612E3M metaG (Illumina Assembly) | ecosystem: Environmental > Terrestrial > Soil > Wetlands > Permafrost | place: Sweden... | reverse complement strand
ATCAGATAACCGTCAGGATTGATGACCACGGTAAAGGTCATGCCCTCACTATTCCGGAACTGATTGAAGCTGTAGATCGTGCCGTAACGTGGCATTTTAAGCGGATTTTTCAGAGTAATGGTTGAGCCGTTGCGAGTCGCTTCGGCGACATCACCATAATAATCGTCAGTGCGGCCCATGGACTGGGCAAAGAGCTTCTTCGTTCCGCCGGCAAGAGTTATGCTGCGGAAAAAGTACGGAAGTTTCTCCGCAACAAGCAGCAGCTTGTCACCCTTAACCTGCCAAACCTGTGAGGCCAGTTCGCCAGAACGGATGATCGTGACATAGATATCGAGGGCACCATCACCGCCTGTAATCGTATCCAAAGAAATGATTTTCTCCGAGGCCCTGAATTCAACATCTGCCACCAGATTCATCTCTTTTCCCTGACGATAGAAGGCAAGCTTCTGATTTTCAGCCAGAAAGATTTCCCTGCTCCCGTCCGGCAGGGTCTGGCCGCTGGCCATCAGATTGGCCGCGCCGGCCAAGCGCTCGCTTATCCAGCCGGCAGCTGCGACCTTTTCCTGCTCATGTGGTTTGATAAAATCACCGCCAGGAGGAGGTACAGCAGTAGACGGGAGCGTTGCAGGTACGTGCGGTGGAGCTGCGACATCCGGTTTACCAGTCGGGTAATATTTCAGCAGCTCTACCGTAAGTTTATCTGCCAGCTTACCCACGGCCGGGATCAATTCATCTTGCGTGTCACCCTGCACAAAGGCTCGGGCGAGCGTTTTGCCCGCTGCAGTCTTGGCAATCGCATCGATGCTGAAGATCTTGCCGATGGAAACGTACGTACCGCTCACCACTGCATCGGCCTCGGCCACGCTCCCCACAACGGCGATTCTGTCGCCGTTCAGTCGCGATGCCAGCAGCGTCTGCAATGTCACCTTCATCTCGTCCCGGTTCTGCACGCCGGTCGCATTCATATCGGCTACAAACACCCGTATCGGGTCTGCATATGCGGTGACTGATGTCAACGGAACAAACAGTATGGCCAGTTTCACGATAAGTTTAATCATTTTTCCTCCACTTCTATTTCAGCTGAAAGATCATTGCACAAACCGGTCTGCAGGTCAAAAAAAAAGGGCGGGATTTCTCCCGCCCTTCGGATATACACATACAAGCTGAATACTAGAACGTGTAGTTGAACATTACAGAAGCCAGGTAAGGATTGTCGCTCTTGACGCCAGCAGCTTTTTGAGCTGCAGTAGTAAATGTGTTTGCAGTTGTTGTATATTTTTTTGCATCGCCCAGGATAACATATGCACCGGTCAGGCTGGCGGTCAGGTTGCTAAACATTTTGTAGTCGACCTGTGCGTTGAGCTCGGTACCGATCGAGTCGGATTTGTCAGCTGCATATTTCTGGCTGGACATCGCATAACCAACGTTTACAGAAGCACCCAGCTTGTCGTTGATTGCAGCATCATAGCCAACGGTCACAAGGGTGAGGCCTCTATTGGCATTATTGGTGTAATTGACAAGTGCTTTATCGGAGTCCATGTTAACGACGTTTCTCATGAGGAGAACCATCTTGGAGTCATAGTAGGTATTCGAAGATGTAGTATTCGTATCACCACTGCTCAGACTCTGCCATGCTTTGTTTTTTGTCGTACTCTTGCCATCATCACCGGATGTATACAGTACGTTACCGCGGACAGTCCCAGCTTTGGCAAGATCGGCCTTGACAGCAACCTGTCCGGCAAACGCAGACAGATCCCTACCTGCAACAGCTAATTCAGAGCCGGTCTGATAGGCCAAAAATGCGTCAGCGCTGATTATGCCGAGTTTTGCGGCGGCGTTAACACCAATCACGTGAACGTTTAACGCGTCTTTTCTGCTGATAGTAAGTGGGTTGTAGTTAAGAAAGTAGTAAGATCCGCCGACAGTCAGGTCTTTGGAAACAGCAAATTTTGCATCAAGAAGAGCAAGGTCGAGGGTGCTCTTGCCGAGAGGATTGGCAGTTTCAAATGGGTTAAAAGTACCAGATGCAAGACCAGATGGATTACCTACTGCAGTAGCTGCACCGGCCGTAGCAGCGATTGGTACCTGACGTGCATAATCCTGCAAACGGGAGAAACCTGCGGTAGCAGTTACGCCGCCAAATTTTTTGGATGCGAAGATACCGGCAACGTCATCATTGAAGAAAATGCCTTTGTACGCATCGATCTGAGGCTGGATACCGACCTTGACATTTGCGCCGGTCAGCGGGCAATTGAAATCAAGATAGACGTTTTTGGTCTCGAGATTAACAGTGTCAGCGCCCATTGCGCCGCCCATACCACGACCATTCTGATAGGCTGTATCGCCCCAGGTTGAGTCTATTTCAAAATGGGTAACCAGTTTCAGGTCATCACTGGCTTTTGCAGTGTACTGCAGACGGGCGCGCTGCTCAAAAAGGGTAGTAGCACCGGGAAGATCTTTACCCAGAATTACGCCGCCGTTAGCGTTTTCAAAATTTGTCACCATTGCACGTAAACGGTACATGCCGTGGAACTCGTTCTCGAATGCCAGTGCCGGTACGGAGATCGCGGCGAGGGCGCCTACTGCGGTTGCAATTGCTACTGTTTTTTTGAAATTCATGTGTGTTCCTCCATTTTTTATGATAGTTGCTTACACAACTGCGATTAACGTACTGTCAGATTTGCTTGATGCCGTTGCTCACCACCTTTCGGAGTAAATTTGGCCTGAACCTCTCGAACAACTTCGCCATCAGTATCAAAAAGATCTTCAAACACAAATACCCTTACGCATCCAGATCAGAAGTGGATACTTAAGGGTATAACCGTGACTACACAAATATTTTTTCGTTCTGAAACGTTCACAGTTTGTTTCGCTCCCGGTCTTTGCTGCCAGCAGACGCTGGTTCTCAGTTTTTGTAATCGGTTAGCTACTTTTTCGGTTCGTTTGTTTCAGTCTTGTTCTATTTGGATAGGTGAAATATACAACAAATCAAACGCATGTCAATATAAAATTCATTTTAAAACGATAAAAAATCATAAATACAGAACAGCGTATTATTAAATGTCTGCATTTTCTGCTTTCAGTGTCCCGCCTGACACAACTCCGTCAGCACGCCGCAACTGCTCTTCGGGTGAATAAAGGCGATGCGGGTGCCATGTGCGCCATCGCGCGGTTTCTCGTCGATCATGCGGGCACCGTCGGCTTGTAGTGCAGCTATTGATGCCTCAATATCAGCAACTTCATAAGCTATATGGTGGATGCCGGAGCCGTTTTTCTCGATGAACTTAGCCACCGGGCTGTATTCTGAAGTCGGCTCGAGGAGTTCAATCATGGATTCACCGACCTGCAGCATGGCGACCCTGACCCTCTGTTCGGCAACTTCCTCGACCCCTTTGAGCTCCATGCCGAGGTTGTCACGGTAAAAGGGAAGGGCTTCGTCGAGTGATTTCACAGCGATTCCGATATGATTTATTTTTGAAAGCATCTCAATTTCCTCACTATACACAACTATTCTTACTATCAGGTTACAGAATTGTTACTTTTAGGAAAGAAATCAGAGCACTACCGTCTCTGTATGCTTCCCGAATACCCCGCGGAAGACATCGGCAATCTCACCAAGCGTTGCATAGGTTTTAACCGAAGCAAGGATATGCGGCATGAGATTGCCCGAACCTTTGGCAGCTGTCTCCAACGCTGCCAGCGACGCTTTAACCGTTGCATCGTCACGGCCTGACTTCATGGCTGCCAGAGATTTCTTCTGGGAGATCTCCACCGCTTCCTTGACCCTCAGCAGGCCGGTTGGTGGCGGTTCCTGAACGGTGAACTTGTTGACGCCGACAATGATAAGCTGGTCCTTCTCAATAGCCTTCTGATACGCGTACGCCGAGTCCTGGATTTCCTTCTGCTGGAAGCCCCGTGAGATAGCTTCGACAGCGCCCCCCAGTTTATCGATCTTGTCAATGTATTCGAGGGCGGCCTGTTCGATCTGGTCGGTCAGTGACTCCACCAGGAACGAGCCAGCCAGCGGGTCGATGCTGTCGGCAGCACCTGATTCGTAGGCGATAACCTGCTGGGTACGGAGAGCAATGCGGACGGACTCTTCGGTCGGCAGCGCCAGCGCTTCGTCACGTGAGTTGGTATGCAGCGACTGAGTCCCCCCCAGCACCGCTGCCAGAGCCTGAATGGTGACACGCATGATGTTGTTGTCCGGCTGCTGGGCGGTCAGGGTACATCCTGCCGTCTGGGTGTGGAAGCGGAGCATCAAGGATTTCGGGTCTTTGGCGTTAAAGCGTTCCTTCATGATCTTTGCCCAGATACGACGGGCGGCGCGGAACTTGGCAACTTCTTCAAAAAGGTTGTTGTGGGCGTTGAAGAAGAAGGCGAGGCGCGGGGCAAACTCATCCACTTCCAGACCTGCCTTGATGGCGGCATCAACATAGGCGATACCGTCGGCCAGCGTGAAGGCAACTTCCTGCACGGCACTGGAACCGGCCTCGCGAATGTGGTAGCCGGAGATCGAGATCGTGTTCCACTTGGGTACATTGTCTTTACAGTAGGCGAAGATGTCGGTGATGATCCTCATCGATTCCTTGGGTGGGTAGATGTAGGTGCCTCGTGCCATGTACTCTTTGAGGATGTCGTTCTGAATGGTGCCGGAGATCTTGTCGGGTGAGACCCCCTGCTTTTCGGCTACGGCGATGTACATGCAGAGCAGGATGGCGGCGGTGGAGTTGATCGTCATCGAGGTGGACACCTTGTCGAGCGGGATGCCGTCGAAGAGGATCTCCATGTCGGCCAGCGAATCGATCGCGACGCCAACCTTGCCGACCTCCCCCAAACTCATGCCGGCGTCGGAGTCGTATCCCATCTGGGTCGGCAAGTCAAAGGCGATCGAAGGACCGGTCTGGCCGGCGGAGAGGAGGTATTTGTAGCGTTCGTTGGACTCCTTGGCGGTGCCGAAACCGGCATACTGGCGCATGGTCCAGAAGCGGCCGCGATACATGGTCGGCTGTACGCCCCGGGTATAAGGATACTCCCCCGGAAGACCCAGCTGTTCCTCGTAGCCGGGATAGTCGAAGCCTGGTGTGAAGCAGCGTTCCATCTCGATGTTGGAGGTTGTCAGAAATTTTTCCGTCCGCTCAGGTGACTTGGCGACCATATTGCTGACTTTTTCATTCCACTTCTGCTTGCTTTCGTTGATGCTCATGACGTGACACCTCAAATAAGAAATTTACAATTGTAGTTTTATGAACAAGCAAGAGGCTAAAGAAAAAGTATCACCCTTCACCTTTAGCCTCCTGTTTTTTCGATCGGTACCTCTGCTGCTCAAATAGGTATTATTGTTTCATGATTATAATGTGTTATGCAGCACAGCCTTCAGGTATTCAGCCGTGCGCTCGCGTTTTTCTTTATCAACCGCCTTCTGATCAACTTCGACAAATTTTTCATCCGGAGTGATCTTAAAGAGAGGTTGCCCCTTCTGGACGATGGTGCCATCGCCCCCTTCCATGATGATCTTGTCGATGGTCCCGGAGAACGGCGCCCGGATGGTGTTGAACATCTTCATGACTTCGATGATATAGAGTGGCTGATCCTTCTCAAAATGCATACCTTCTGTCACGAACTTCGGCAGGCCCGGGCCTTCCTGGCCGTAGTACATCCCGCCGCATACTGATACGATTTCGTCCGCCTTGGTTGCCGGCGGCGGCACCAGGATTTTTTTCATCCGGGCCTGCAGATCGAGGTCGGTCAGGTAATCAGGGATTACCACTTCAAGATCATCCAGAACCTTCATATCCCAGAATTTGGTGTTCACACCGATCAGGAACAACATGCCCAACAGTTCGAGTCCGGCCTCATACCCATAGTGGGCAGAACGGATCTGCTCCCAGGTTTCTTCATCAAAGCCGGCCTGTGGTTTTTCCTTCTTGACGAGCTCATTGAGTTTGAAATACTCCTCCCGCTCAAGCCCGAGTTTTTCACGCAGAGTACGGTAAAAGTGCAACGATTGTTGCAGCAGTTCGTTATCATGATCCCAAATGACTTCGGCTGCCGGCTTGTGCGGGCGGTAATTCATATGCAGGTATTCGTAGGTTTCGTTGAGAACGCCGAGAGGATTCCTCAACCAGACAACCCTCCCCTTGTCGATACGAAAGTTCTTCGTGTTAATGCTCAGCCAGCCGGAGAGAAGGTGCGGATCCTCAATGAGGCGCTCCATCGGTCGGGTAATCAGCGTCCCCTTTCGGTCGAGCAGTGAGGACATGTTTTTCAGCTCTTTGGCACAGACCTCAGGCTGATCGGCAAACTCCTCAGCTACATGCTTGGCATAGTGCTTCTTCATCTGGAAAAATGCATGCACCACATCCAGCTTGTTGGCCTCCTCCTTGAGGGTACCGACCAGTGCCAGGTAGGGGACCACAAAGCGGGTCGTCGGTTTGGCCATGACGTTCCTGCCGAGGAACCAGCTTACCAGTCCGTAATGGAATTCAAGGTTAGTGGCCAAAGCACTCCCACGCAGCGTCGTGCTGCACAACACGTCGGAGAGACGCTCATAGCTGGCCTGCCGATCATCACCCTTGGTGAGGAGCAGGGCCAGATTGGAGTCGTAGGCACCGGCTACTTTATATTTCATGAAGATGCCGGTATCAGGGTTGGTCATGCAGATTCCCTGGTCATCACGGACTTCGCCTTTGATCGGTTTCGACCAGTAGCGGATCATGCCACCGGCATGGGGGGACAGCGAAGCATCGGTAGAGTTGAGACGGGCCTCGACTGAAGCGTTAAAACGGACGATCCGCTCCGGTTTGGGGAGGCGCTCCTTGTGCTGCGCCAGCAGGGCCATAGCCTCTACCAGAGATTCGACTATGAAGAAATCTTTTTTGTCCTTGGGATTGGTGAATTTGAGACTGTAACAGAGCTCGGTTACGCGATGTTCAACCTGAATACGGGTATTTACCTCCATAAAGAAGTGACGGTCGCGGTCAACGATACACTCAAAGGTGGAGGCGGAGTCAAGCCCTACCGCCTGGCCAAAACGGGCCGATTGCTCTTCCATCCGTTCGAGCACATTCAGATCGCTTTCCAAAGCCTTGACTTCAGCCTTACGGCCAGCGGCTTTAGCCTTTAAAATGGCTGCCATCAGTCCTTCCTGGGTAACTGAAACCTCGAGAAGTTTCTGCTCGTGCATCTGCAGGGAGCAGTCGCGACCACCAAGAGAGATGCACCACTCGCCATTCCCCAGCAACTGGATCTCGTTGTGGCGGGTCTGCTCGATGTTTAGCTCGATCAGGACATTCTTATTTTCGCCGACACCGGTTGCTTTGACCTCGTTCAGCACCTCGCGCACCATGGCCGGAGCCTCTGCGGCCGCTTTGGCTATCGTCTTTTCATCGGCTTTTTTGACTCCGAGCAGCGAGGCACCAACGATTCGCTGGCCTTTGCCCCCCCCACCGCCAATTGCCTTGATACGAAAACGGCTCTGCGGGTATTTTTTGAACAGTTCCGTTACTTCGGTCTGTACCTGGGCACAGAGCTCCTCAATGGAATACAGGTCTATTCCCTTGCTGTATGAGGCCATCAGGATATGATCGGCCAACACCTCGACTGCAATCTTTTTGTCAGCCAGAACTTTTTTGTCGCAGGCAAGCCCTTCAGCTTCGGCCAGCTTAAGCAGTTTTTCGCGGGTTGGATATTTTTTTAGCAATGTCAGTGCAGTTACATTGTTTATACCGGGAGTAACACTGACGTTCACCTGCAGTGCGGTGCGTTTGGCCTCATCTTTTTTGCCGGCCTTGGCCTGGGTGGCGGCACATGGACCTATAAACTTGAGACCTGCCTTTTCAATGGCAGCAACAAATTCCTCATCCTCAGCCATGAATCCGTACCCGGCAAAGATTGAGTCATAGCCGTTATCCTTGGCCATCAGGATGATCTGGTTGATTCGCTCAATCCGCTCTTCCTTGCTGGCACCGCTGTAGTCGGGCACCCGGTGGACCCGGGTTGAATCGGTCAACTGGCGCAGTTCGGGCGCCAGTGCACTCGGGTAAATAATCGAGTCTTTCTCGGAAAGCAGGATGCCATAGTGGGTAATTCCCATTTCATCATAGACATCCATCGCTTCCTTACGGATCGGACCACGGCAGACGATCAGCGGCTTGAGATCCTCACAGGAAAAGGAACGCACCCACTCGGATGCAGACTTGCTCAATTTGCGGTTCCGGTGGACCAGGGGGTTATATTTGTAATAGTCGGTCTGTGGCATGGTCTCTTTATCTCCAATCTTGAATGAATGAAATTAATGGAACTCGCGCTGAACGGCCTGCATCGGGCCCGGTTTGTAATGACGCAGGAAGAAGTTCATGTTTTCCCCCAGCACCTTGCGCAGGTCGGTGGGCATAACAAGAGAGGAGATGGAGCCCAGGGCCAGACCCTCTTTCGGGTTCATAAGTTCTTTTTCATAGCGCTGGTTCAAGGCAGCATCCGCAATTTTCAGCCAATCAGCGGCATCCTTTTCGGCATCTACCTTAGCTTCACCGGCAGGCATGCCTGCGGCGACACGTTCCTGTACACCATGTTTTATCCGTTCAGCAGCGGCAGCACGCATCTTGCGCACCTCGTCCTTATAGACGAACTCCTTGCCGGCAGGCCCCATGACCGCCAGACGGGTGGTCGGAAGCGCCAGCACCAGATCGGCGCCGGTGGGGTAGTTGTTGTACGAGGCATAGGCGCCGCCGTAGGCATTGCGGATAATCAACAGGATACGCGGCGTTCTGATATCGACGATGGAATCCAGCATGGCGCGACCTGCCTGAACAATGCCGCGCCCTTCCTGCTCACGTCCCGGAAGAAATCCGGTGGTATCTTCCATGAAAATCATCGGGATGTTGTAGATATTGCAGAAACGGTTGAACCGGGCGATCTTGTAGGCGGAATCGACTGTAATCTGGCCGGAGGCGACCGCACTGTTGTTGGCTACGAAACCGACTACGTTGCCGCCCAGACGACCGAGGGCGGTCACCGCCTCGCGGGCACGATCACGCTGAAGTTCAAAATAGTCTCCATGGTCGCAGATCTGCTGAATCATGATAGAAACATCAAAGGGGGTATTAAACCCGGTCGGAGAGTTGAAGGCTTTTTTCAACAGAGTATTGATCTCCCAGGTTTTGCGGTCCAATGGATCGCTCGTTTCCCGGAAACGAGCCATGACACTGTTGTTGTCGGGGAGATAGGAAAGAAGCTGCAGTGCTGTACGCAGTGCATCCACCTCATCCTCGACCGTCATATCGGCAACCCCGGACTGTCCATGAACCTTTGGTCCACCCAACTCTTCAGGGGTTACATCCTCACCCAGAACCGACTTGACCACCCCTGGCCCGGTCAGACCGAAAAAAGTGTCCTGCGGCTGGATCAGGAAGCTTCCCTGGCGCGGAAGATAGCTGCCGCCGCCGGCATTGAAGCCGAACATGCACATGATGGAGGGGACAACACCGCTGATTTTGCGCAGCGCGGTAAAGGCTTCGGCATAACCGTCCAGACCACCAACCCCGGCCGGTACAAAGGCACCGGCCGAGTCGTTCATGCCGATCAGCGGGATACCCTTCTCACCGGCCATCTGAAACAGAAGAGCCAGTTTGCGACCGTTGGTGGCATCAATGGAACCGGCTCGTACCGTAAAATCGTGACCGTAAACCGCGACGTCCCGCCCGTTGACATTGAGGATGCCGGTCACCAGGGAGGCACCGTCAAGATTCTTGCCCCAGTTTTGGAACAGGATGTTGGGGTCATTTTCCGTCAACACACGGATACGTTCCCATACGGTCATGCGCTTTTTGAAATGCTGTTTTTCAATCTGGGCAATACTGACCGATTTGATCGGGCGCTGGATCAGGTCATGACCTTCCTTCATCGCCTCTTCGTAGCCCCCCTTCTTGCCGGGGATCTCGCCGGGAATGGTAAAATCAACAGTTTCATGGGGTGCAAACGGGTTTTTTAGTGAAGGCTTTATCGCTTTTTTTGACATCTCAACCATCCTTCCAGTTTAATGTATATCAACGACCTGAGTTGGTTTAACGGTAAGCCAGCCTTGACAGACGGGATATCTGCGGTAACGAAATCATTCCCGGCCTACACGCACAATATGATTTCTACCATGCAGATATTTATCGCGTGACAACAGCCAAAACCTTGACTTCAGCGCCATCCTTTGAAAGCAGACGGTGTTTTAACGATGAATCAAAATATACGCAGTCACCCTCTTCGAGAATAATCCGCTTTTCATCAAGCACGAGCTCCGCAGTCCCCTTCATGATGAAGAGAAACTCTTCACCATCGTGGCTGTAGGTGTTCTCTTCCAGCGCTTTTTCGGTAATGGAAAGCAGAAAAGGTT
>Ga0182021_10011790_pt1 | contig 10384 bp, 13 predicted proteins | sample 612E3MmetaG_FD_120493 | JGI IMG/M metagenome (GOLD analysis project Ga0182021, IMG submission 120493) | Permafrost microbial communities from Stordalen Mire, Sweden - 612E3M metaG (Illumina Assembly) | ecosystem: Environmental > Terrestrial > Soil > Wetlands > Permafrost | place: Sweden... | reverse complement strand
CAATAGTGGCAGAACAAAAACCTGGTAAAAAGATCGGGTGCGGCCTTCTCGGTTGCGCCATACCATTAGCCACCTTTATTATTTTACTGGTTGTCATTATCCCCACTTCAATATTCGGTATTATCAGCGGCGCCTTCGGCAAAAAATTCATCCCGGCACCCACTGTAGAGCTGCCTGCATCGGTAGTCTTCCACCTGGGGCCGCTGCCGGTAACCAATACTATCCTCACTTCGTGGATTACGGTGGTGGTTCTGATATTGATTGCTTTGTTGGTTACCCGGCGGTCTAAACTTATCCCCGGCAGATTGCAGGGTGCGGTGGAAGCCATTATCGAATGGATGTACAACTTCTGCAAAGATGTCGCCGGTCCGGAAAACGGCCGCCGTTTCTTCCCCTTTGTTACTACGATCTTCCTGTTTGTCCTGTTAAACGCCTTAATGAATCTTATTCCCGGCTTCGGTTCGATAACATTTACTAATGCCGAAGGGACCTTCCCGCTGCTGCGCGGGGCTAACACGGACATCAACACGGCCCTGGCTATAGCCATCCTTGCTTTCGTATTTATTGAATTTTGGGGTTTCAAGAACAACAAATTTGGTTACCTCAAGAAATTTTTCAACTTCAGCCGAGGCCTCAAAGGTTGGGGACAACTATTTACGGGGAAACTGGGCAAGGGTCTGGGTAATATCTTCATGGGCGCGATTGATACTTTTGTCGGTTTCCTGGAATTTTTCAGTGAAATTATCCGTATCGTCAGTTTTACATTCCGGTTGTTCGGCAATATGACCGGCGGGGAAATATTGATCTTGATTTTATTCTTCCTGCTGGGATTTGCAGGTTTTGGTTTTATTCAAATCGGTTATTTATTCGAAGTGCTGGTGGGGGTAGTACAAGCACTTATTTTCAGCGGTTTGACGCTGGTTTTTGCCACGATGGCCGCGGAAAAACACGAGGGTGAACATACCGAGGGAACAAAATAGAAATACTAAGGAATTGGATAAACACCTGAAGGAGGGTGGACAATGACGGAATATACGTGGAGATTACTTGCCGCCGGTATAGCGATGGGTTTAGGCGCTATCGGTCCCGGTATCGGCGTTGGACTGGTAGGACTGGGGGCTTTGAATGCATTGGGACGTAACCCGGAAGCCAAGGGTTCCATCATGACTTACATGATCTTAGCAATCGCCATGGCTGAAGCTGTCGCTATTTATGCGTTGGTCGTGGCTATTCTTTTGATATTCGTAACAAAAGGGTAATTTTAATTACAAAATAATGCACCCGTCAGGGGGAAAAATATGTCAGGACTTGGCGTTAATATATGGACTCTTGCAGCCCAAGTTGTCAATTTTTTAATACTGCTGCTGCTGCTTTATTTCTTTGCCTATAAACCGGTTTTAAATATGCTGGACGAACGTTCCCGTAAAATCAAGGACAGCATGGAAGAAGTTCAGAAAGTAAAAGAACAGGCAGCGCAGACCGAAGAGGAATTTAAGAAGAAAATTGAAGCCGCCAGTAAACAGGGACAGGAAGTGATTGCACGCGCCATGCGCACCGGCGAAGAAGCCCGGCAACGCGCGCAGGTTGAAGCCAAACAGGAAGCTCAGGTGCTGGTAGACAAAGCGCGTGTGGAAATTCAGCGGGAACGGAATGAAACCATTGGTGAGTTGCGGCAGGAATTCGCCGACCTGACGATTGTCGCGGCGGAAAAAGTTATTGAAAAGTCACTAGATAAACAAGCGCACCGCCAAATCATCGACAAAGTGCTGGACGAGAGCAAAAGCCTGAATAAAAAATAACCACTAACATCAGGAATATGATATGACCAGTAATGTATATGCAAGGCGCTATTCACAGGCATTATTCAGAATGGCGCTGGAAAATAAAGAGCTAAACCGATGGCAATCCGACCTCCGGAAGGTAGCCTCATTAATGAAAGAGAGCGCCCTGTTAACTCTGATCTCTAATCCGGAGATCACACCGGCAGAGAAGTCAAAAACCTTATCGCAGCGTCTCGGGGATATAAATCCGCTGGTCGTAAAACTGGTGCTATTACTCGCGGCCAAAGGCAGATTAACGATAATCGATGATATTGCGGAAGAATACCAGACGCTGGTGGACAACTACCGCGGTATCGAAGGCACCGAAATTGCGGAAGTCACTACCGCAATTCCGCTTGATGATGAATACCAGCTTAAAGTGGCGCAGCGAATAACGGAAATAACCGGTAAGCCGGTAATGCTCCGGCCTAAAGTCGATCCGGCCATTATCGGCGGTATTATCATCCGGGTAGGGGATAAACTAATCGACGGCAGCATCCGCAGTAAATTGACAGCTCTGAGAAAGGATCTGGGTGGGGTTGCTAAATAGGTTCTTGGGCAAAAGGGGAGGTACAGCGTAAATGGCAACAAGAGGGCAAGATATTGCTTCCGCGATCAAGCGGGAAATTGATAAATTCGGCACTTCCCTGTCAATGTATGACGTTGGGGTAGTATCTGAAATCGGTGACGGTATTGCCAGAATCAATGGCCTGGCATCCGCCAAATACAATGAATTGCTGCAATTTCCCAATAGCATTATTGGTATTGCCATGAACCTTGAGGAAGACAGTGTTGCAGCAATTATCCTCGGTGATTACGGCATGATTAGAGAAGGCGATGAAGTTCGCTGCACCGGTAGAATTGCCGAAGTACCCGTCGGTGAAGCTCTCATCGGGCGTGTGATTGACCCGCTGGGACGCCCTCTGGACGGCAAGGGACCGATTAAAACCGATAAAACCCTGCCACTGGAAAGAATCGCGCCTGATGTCACCAAACGAAAATCAGTCAATACTCCGGTGCAGACCGGTATTAAAGCCATCGACAGCCTGATCCCTCTGGGCAGAGGACAACGTGAATTAATTATCGGCGACCGCTCCACAGGAAAGACGTCGATTGCACTGGATACAATCATCAACCAGAAAGGCGGCGACCTGACCTGTATTTATGTCGCCATTGGGCAAAAGACCTCAAAAGTCGCCCGCGTAGTGGCGACCCTGGAATCCTACGGCGCAATGGCACATACCATTGTCGTCGCAGCCAATGCTTCCGATTCTGCGGCTCTGCAATATTTGGCCCCTTATGCCGGCTGCGCCATGGGCGAAGAATTCATGGAACACGGAAAAGATGCGTTAGTGGTCTACGACGACCTTTCCAAACACGCCTGGGCTTACCGTCAAATTTCTTTGTTGTTACGCCGCCCGCCGGGCAGGGAAGCCTATCCGGGCGATGTTTTCTATCTGCACAGCCGTCTGCTGGAAAGGGCGGCAAAATTAAATGAAGAATCCGGGGGCGGTTCATTGACGGCCTTGCCGGTGATCGAAACGCAGGCCGGCGACCTTTCCGCTTATATTCCTACCAACGTTATTTCCATCACCGACGGCCAGATGTACATGGAAACCGATCTTTTTAACGCCGGTGTCCGCCCCGCTTTAAATGTCGGTTTATCCGTATCCCGCGTCGGCAGTACCGCACAAACCAAGGCGATGCGCAAAGTAGCGGGCAGACTAAAGCTGGAACTGGCGCAATACCGCGAACTGGCCGCCTTTGCGCAATTCGGCACGGCAGAACTGGACAAAGCCACCCGCTCTCAACTGGAACGCGGTCAACGTATCACAGAAATATTGAAACAGCCCCTTTATAATCCTGTCGCCATGGAAAAACAGGTCATGATTCTCTACGCCGCGATCAATAGTCTATTGGACGATGTACCGCTGGCTAAAATGCGTGAATTCGAAGAAGGTTTCTACAAATATATGCAGACCGGTCATCCCGAAGTGGGGAATTCAATTGCCCGGGAAAAAGACCTGAACCCGGCTACTACAGAAGCGCTCAAAGGTGCCATTCAGGAATTTAAACAGATCTTCAAATAGTGAATTGCGGAGCTTCATGAGGAGCTCCTGTTGATGATGAAAGAAAATGGCAAATATTCGATTAATTCGCCGCCGAATTCGCGGCGTGCAGAGCACCGCCAAAATCACTCGGGCGATGGAGATGATTGCCACCTCCAAAATGCGTCGCGCCCAGGAGTCCGGTATTGCCGGTCGTCCTTACGACCAGAAGATTCGGCAGGTAATCGCTGACCTGGCTGCGATGCCTCAGACCGGTGAGGCGCATCCGTTGCTGCGTCGCCGCATGGTAAAAAAAATTGCGATCGTGCATATTTCTCCGGACAGGGGCTTATGCGGTGGTTTGACCGCAAACCTGAACCGGAAAGCCGGCAGTTTTGTCCTCGGCCAAAAAACTCCAGTCACCATCGTCGGTGTCGGGCGCAAGGGTATCGATTTCATGCGCCGCTACAATCGGGAAATGCGGGCGGAGTTTACTCATATGGGAGACCGGCCCACACTGCTGGATACGCTGGCAATATCCCGTGTTATCATCGATGACTACACCAGCGGCTATGTCGATGAAGTTTACGTTGCCTATACGCGGTTTGTTTCGACGATGCTGCAAACACCGGTTATCGAGAAGCTGCTTCCCATCGAACCGCCGGTTTCGTCCCAGCCCAAAACTATTGATTTTGACTACGAACCGACTCCTGAGGATGTGCTCGGGGCGCTTTTACCGCGGTTTGTAGAAATGGAAATATACCACGCCATTCTGGAGTCCATTGCCAGTGAGCAATCCGCCCGAATGGTGGCGATGCGCAGCGCTACTGATAACGCCGCAGATCTAGTTCAGGATCTGACACTGATGTATAACAAAGCCCGCCAGGAAGCGATCACCACGGAACTCCTCGATATCAGCGGGGCGACGGCCGCACTATCCAAGAATTAAGGGGTCTGAGGGAAGACGGAGGTTTTTTATGGCTACAGGGAAAATAGTTCAAGTCATCGGTACGGTCATCGATGTTGAGTTTCCGCCTGACGAATTACCGAAGCTGTTTGATGCTCTAGAGATTAAAACCGCGCAAGGTAAAATTCTGCTTGAGGTACAGGACCACATCGGTAATAACTGGGTCAGATGTCTTTCCCTGGCGCCGACGGAAGGCCTGGCACGCGGTACCGCAGTCGTAGATACAGGGTTGCCCATCACGGTACCCGTTGGCAGAGGCTGTTTAGGCAGGTTATTCGACGTTACCGGCACGGCAATTGATAATGCCGGTCCTGTCAAAGCCAGCGGCAACTGGTCGATTCACCGGTCCCCGCCTTCATTTGAAGAGCAGGAAACGACTCCGCAGCTGCTGGAAACGGGGTTAAAAGTTATCGATCTGGTAGCGCCGTTTTCCAAAGGCGGCAAGGTCGGCGCCTACGGCGGCGCCGGTGTCGGTAAGACTGTTGTCATTCAGGAACTTATCCGCAACATTGCCACCGAACACGGCGGCTTCTCAGTTTTTGCCGGTGTCGGTGAGCGGTCCCGTGAAGGCAATGACCTCTGGAATGAAATGAAAGCCTCCGGTGTGATCGACAAAACGGTGATGGTTTTCGGCCAGATGAACGAACCGCCTGCCGTGCGTTTCCGCATTGGATTGACCGGCCTGACAATGGCCGAATATTTTAGAGATGAAGAAAGACAGGACGTGCTCCTGTTTATCGATAATATTTATCGTTATACCCTGGCAGGGATGGAAGTCTCCGCGCTGCTGGGACGTATGCCTTCGGCCGTGGGGTACCAGCCGACCCTGGCCACGGAAATGGGTGAGCTTCAGGAACGTATCACCTCGACCAAGAAGGGTTCGATTACTTCCTTCCAGGCTATTTATGTTCCGGCGGATGATTATACCGACCCGGGTGTCGTGACCAGTTTCGGCCACCTTGATGCTGTCATCGCACTGGAACGGTCCATCGCCGAGCAGGGCTTGTATCCGGCCGTAGACCCGCTGACATCCACATCCCGTGTCCTAGATCCGGCGATCGTCGGGCAGGACCATTATAACGTGGCTTTGCAGGTGCAGCGTGTTCTCCAGCGTTATAAGGACTTACAGGATGTTATTGCCATTCTGGGTATTGAAGAACTCAGTGAGGAAGATAAGCAAATTGTCGCAAGAGCGCGGAAAATCCAGCGATTCCTCTCCCAGCCGATGTTCGTGGCCGAAGCCTATACCGGCCGCAGCGGCAGATATGTGCCCAGAGAAGAAACCGTCCGCGGCTTTAAAGAGATACTGGAAGGGAAACACGATTCCTTGCCGGAACAGGCGTTCTTTATGCAGGGTACGATCGATGATGTAGTGGCTGAGGCGCAAAAAATGGGAGCGAATGATTAATGGGCATCCGCGTTGACATTGTTACCGCCGAACGGCTGGTCTTCACCGAAGATGCCGATATTGTCATCGTTCCCGGTGTCGATGGTGAAATGGGCATCCTGCCACACCATGCCCCGATCATGACGATGATCAAACCGGGCGAAGTGCTGGTGAGAAAAGGCGGTGAAGAATACTCGCTGGCGGTCTCCGGCGGTTTCCTGGAAGTAACGCCCGATCATATTACGATTCTGGCCGATGCGGCGGAACGCGCCGACGAAATCGATATTGCCCGCGCAGAAGCTGCTAAACGGCGCGCCGAAGAGAGTTTGACCGGCAGAACCGTTACAGAAATGGATCTGGCTAATGTTGAAGCCTCTTTGCGCCGCGCTTTGGTCCGTATCAAAGTCGCCGAAAAAAGACGAACGAGAAGACCGAAGATTTAAGCCATCTCTATTTATCAGGTTGGTATGGCTTATTTTTCCTCTTCAATAATAAAAACCTCTTCAATTGTAGAATTTAACGCTTTCGCCACTTTATAAGCCAGAACCAGTGAAGGGTTGTATTTCCCCTTCTCCAGGTATAGCATCGTCTGCCGGGTTACCCCGACTTCATCCGCCAGTTCATCCTGGGTCAGATTGTATCTGGCTCTCAGTTCTTTAATTCTGGTATTTATTATTGTCATTTCTATCAGCCTATAATAACAAATTCAGGGTTTCCGGAAATAGTAAAAAAGCCAGGAACCCACACCCGTAAAAAGACCGCAAGCTAAAATAATTATCAGATCGCTTCTGCTTAAAGTCATATTATTGGAGCCCACGAGAAAAACGAATAAAGCAACATTAGTTGCTAATAACATGTTCCGGGCAGTTTTCGTGTCGATGAGTTCAGTTCTTTCATCGCTACCTATATTTGAATTGTTATTCACAGCAAGAAATATAATAAAAATCACCCCAATTATGATTGAGATGAAGAAAACACTTTGCAATATATTTATCAGGGCATCACCGGATCGAAAGGGGGTTTCATTGCCACCCCATAACAGGTAACCTAACACACTTGCAAGACTTATTCCTGCGTAGTTAGTTAAATAATCGACATGTTTTTGGCGGATAAAAGGCCGGTTTTTACGGTTCCTGATTATTAACCATTGAAAAAATGAAAATACAAAAACCAGTGCCACATTTAAAATCAGATAGGATTTCATTTTTACAGTCTCCTCCTAAACTTTCCAGTAATAATAAAAAACAGCAGAGCCCAGAAAAACAAAATACCCGCAAGCTAAAATAATGATTATTGTGCTTCTGGCTAAACTAAGAGTGTTTGACCCGACAAGAAAACAGAAAAAAGCGATATTGGTAGCCAATAGCGCATTGCGGGCGCTTTTGGTAAAACTGAATTCAGTTCTTTCATCGTTAGTAATGTTTGAGTTTTTTGAAACAGCAAGGTAGGTATAAAAAACCAGAAACAATATCAACATAACAGGTACCATGATTTGCAGGATCTTCGTCAGTGAATCATCTGCTTGCAAAGGCGTAATACCGCCAAATAAAGAATCCATCAGTACAATTCCACCGACAACCATCGCTGTCACTGAAATGAAATCCGTATATTTTGTACTTAACGAACGTGTAGTTATCCGGTTCCGCCTCTTAATCATTAACACCAGAATTGAAAGCACCAACACAATCGCCATCATTAAGAGCAGATAATATTTCATTTAAACAGTCTCCTTCTAAACTTTCCGGTAATAATAAAAAGATATACGAGAACCAGTACACCTCAACCCGATGTTCTTCTTTAACCGCCACCTGGCTATCAGATACTGAAGTCCGGCCAGTACTGGAATACTAAGCAGGATAATCAGTGTGACCATGAATGTGGTTTCGTTCCGGTCTTCGGGTAAATAACAACACGAAAGCGCTCATGTACATCGTAAACTGAGTGATATAATCAATATTCTGCAAATTTGAAATGCGGGATTTACGTAACAAAGGCACGAGGAAAGCAAGCATAATCCCAATAGTCGCGATAATTATCAACCATGTAGTATATGCCATTTGTTATCTCCCTCTCATTCCTCACGATAATAATAGAAATAGTATGAAGCTAAAAACACCACCAGTCCGGCGACAAGCGTACCGACGTACCATGCAGCGTCCATAGTGTACGATTTGTTGAAAAAGGGGAGGATAAAGAAAATGACGTAAGTGGCACAAAACGCATTGCGGGCGCTTTTTGCGCTGATTGCGTTAATCCGTTCATCTCCCATGGGTCTTAATATCGGTTTACCCGCTCTAGCTCTGAGTATGATACTAACGAACAAGTAAATGAAAAGTAGAACGATGATAGCAAGCATCCAGATAACCGGCATTTTGAAACCAAGTTTTATCATACCGCTGCCTATTGAAGCAGCTCCCAAAATGACTGTAATAAAAGTTATCCAATCACGGCCGCTCCCGAAGATAAACTTCGTTCTCTGTGTTTCCCCTTTGCGGGTGAAAATGATGACGTAGTAAATGATTATTAGCAGTACAGGTAGTAATGCAGATAGTAAGATCCCAAAGAGGTTATGCATTTCATTTTCTCCCCGGTATTATGTTTTTACCATCCAAGTATAAAAATCAGCAGGTGATACATGAATGTGATATTTTAGATGGTAATTTTATATTTCGTATTGATTTTAACCCTTGCTGGTGAGCACGATCCTTTCCTTGGTCAGCAATTTAAAAAGGCAAAGGTTGGCCAATCCCAGCGCCGCCGCTACGCCCAGTGAAATAAAAACTAGCGACCATGATGATGTCGAAAACACCGGACCCAGTATCAGTGTGTTCATCGCGGCAATGAATACAAGCATGAAAATAATATTAATCAACCGGAGATTAGTGATAATGAGCTGTAATAAGTAAAACAGCGCCGAGATAAAGAGCACGATGGCCGGTACCGCGACAAAGATAGCGACCAACGGAGCAGCGCCGGGGTAAATCCAATACCCTATCTTGGGAGAGATGATAAAAATATTTAAGGCGCAAAATGCCGCGATGGTAAAAAGAAAACCGAGAATGACACTGGGGATAAACATAGACATGGTTTTACCAAACCAAAACTGCTTTAAACTCAACGGCGTGCAGAGTAATGATTCCAGAGAGTGTTTCGTCTTCTCAATTACGAGAGTATAGCTGTCGATAATGAAACTATAATAAACCGCTATTATCAGAGCTACAGTATAAACCGTAATACCTACAATCGGCTGGAGATAGCCGGCAGGTTCCCAGCCTCCGTTAGTCTTCAATAGAGCTCCAATAGTATTCCTCACATTATTGAGCATCATAAAGATAACGAAGATAGTTGCCGCAATACTGAGTAAAAATACTTTATTACGTACAGTTTCTTTTAAATCCTTTTTGACGATCACCAGTATTTCTTTCATTTTTCAACATCCTTTACGGCTTTAGCATATATTTCTTCCAATGAAACCTCAGACTTCTTTACTCCCTCGATTGGGATTCCTCTCTGTGCCAGGAAAGCTACAATTTCTGAAACTTCCGCTTTACCCTTCAGGTTGATATTAATTCTGCCTGTTTCCAGACGACAGTCCGCGATGTAAGGTAATTTTTTCAGTGCATCCACGGCTTTTTGCAGCGCATCCGTTTCTTTGACACCGGTCTCAATGATCAATTCCTGTTGACCGGCGCCTGCTCTCAGTTGATCCAGTTCGCCGTATATTTTTATTTGCCCTTTGTCGATCAGCGCAATCCGATTACAGATACGCTGTACTTCATCCAGATTGTGAGAGCTTAAAAAGACCGTTTTGCCTTGATTATGAGCCAGATTCAGGATAATATCTCTCACTTCCATCTGACCGGAAGGATCAATTCCCGCGGTAGGTTCGTCAAGAATCAGAAACTCCGGGTCATGCACCATCGCCCTGGCTAAAGCCAGCTTTTGCCGCATTCCTTTGGAGTATGCTGCGACTTTGTCTCCGGCTCTATTGTCAAGCCCGACTAGATGCAGCATTTCATCGATTTTATTTCTGCGGGTTTCCGGCACGACATAAAGTTGAAAATAGAATTCTAGATTCTCCCGTGCCGTCAGATTATCATAAAGCCCGTCATATTCCAGCACGAAGCCGATCTTGCGCCGCATGTTATCCAGAGATGTGTTT
>Ga0182021_10011789_pt1 | contig 10384 bp, 6 predicted proteins | sample 612E3MmetaG_FD_120493 | JGI IMG/M metagenome (GOLD analysis project Ga0182021, IMG submission 120493) | Permafrost microbial communities from Stordalen Mire, Sweden - 612E3M metaG (Illumina Assembly) | ecosystem: Environmental > Terrestrial > Soil > Wetlands > Permafrost | place: Sweden... | reverse complement strand
TTGATAATGCATTTTTCACAACAGAAGCTGCCCTTGAAATATCCTCATACGATGAGTTTGTGCAAGAACCTATAAGTCCCACCTCGACATCCTCCGGCCATCCGTTCTTTTTTGCTTCCTCTTTCATGCGGGAAATGGGAGTTGCAAGATCGGGGGTAAAAGGACCATTTATAAAGGGCTCCAGTTCAGAAAGATTAATTTCAAAATATTGATCATAATATTTACCGGGGTCAGTATATACTTCAGGATCAGAAGTAAGATTCTCCCTGTTCTTTCCGGCAAGTTCTGCAACATCATTTCTTCCGGTTGCTATAAGATACTCACTCATAGATTTATCAAAGCTAAAAACAGAGCATGTCGCACCTGTTTCAGCACCCATATTGCAAATGGTGGCCTTACCTGTACATGAAAGAGATTCTGCGCCCTCCCCGAAATACTCAATAATGCTTCCCGTTCCGCCTTTTACAGTTAATAAACCTGTTACTTTCAGGATAATATCTTTTGCAGATGACCATCCGCTGAGTTTCCCGGTAAGCTTTATTCCAATGAGCCGGGGAAATTTCAATTCCCATCCCATTCCAGCCATGACATCAACAGCATCAGCACCTCCAACTCCGATTGCAACCATTCCAAGACCACCTGCATTTGGTGTATGAGAATCGGTACCTATCATCATTCCTCCCGGGAAAGCGTAATTTTCAAGAACAATCTGATGTATAATACCTGCACCAGGTCTCCAGAAACCAATATCATACTTATTGCAGACAGAACTTAAAAAATCATAAACCTCTTTATTTGTCAAACCTGCAGATTTCAGGTCAGCATCGGCTCCCGATTGAGCCAGAATAAGATGATCGCAATGTACTGAGGAAGGAACAGCTGTGGTATCTTTCCCTGCCATCATGAACTGCAATAATGCCATCTGTGCAGTGGCATCCTGCATTGCAACCCTGTCGGGTGTAAAATCTACATAGTCGACTCCTCTGCCAAAAGAGACAGTTTTAAATTCATGATGAAGATGACTGTAAAGAATTTTCTCGCTTAAGGTCAAAGGGCGTTTAAGTGCTTTCCTAATCTCTGAAATTCGAAGAGGTAATTCCCTGTAAAAAGCAGTTATCATATCAAAATCGAAAGTCATAGTTCATGTTTTTTAAATAGTTTATGTTCTAATCTGCCCTGTTCCTTCAATAACCCACTTATATGTTGTCAATGCCTCCAATGCCATAGGACCTCTTGCATGCAATTTCTGCGTTGAGATGCCGATTTCAGCACCTAGCCCGAATTCCGATCCATCAGTAAAAGCGGTTGATGTATTTGAATAGACCGAAGAAGCATCTACCAGTTTAAAAAACAAGTGAATTGCAGAATTGTTCTCAGAAATTATTGCTTCACTATGTTTTGAACCATTTTTATTAATGTGCAACACAGCTTCATCAAAAGAATTCACAGTTTTAATGGCCATTTTATAAGATAGAAATTCAGTTCCATATGAATCTTCTGAAGCTTTTTGAAGAAGTTCTGCCGGGTATTTTCCTTTTAAAGCCTTATATGCTTTCTCATCAGCATAAATTATAACATTTGAATTGGAACAGAGACCTACAAGGTAATCAAGGTCAGCTAACCGGTTTGCATGTATTATCAGGCAATCGAGAGCATTACAAACACTAACCCTTCTTGTCTTGGCATTGTTTATTATTTCACGGCCTTTTTCTTTGTCACCTGACTCATCAAAATAAGTGTGACAAATTCCTGCTCCTGTTTCTATTACGGGGATAGAGGCATTTTCCCTTACATAATCGATAAGGCTTCGGCTTCCACGTGGAATTATCAGATCAACATAATCCCTGGCGTTTAATAACTGTTTCGTTTCATCTCGACCTGAAGGCAAAAGAGTCAGAACATTCTGGTCAATACCCGCTTTTTCAAGAACTGACCTTATTATCCTTACGATTGCAGTGTTTGAATTTATGGCATCGCTTCCCCCTTTTAGAATAGTAGCGTTACCCGATTTCAGGCAAAGTGAAAACACATCAAATGTAACATTTGGTCTTGCTTCATAAATGATACCAATTACACCAAAAGGAACCGATATCCTGGTAATCCTCAATCCATTTGGTCGTTCATTCTTCATCAAAATACGATTAAGCGGGTTTGGAAGCTGACATACATTTCGTATATCCCCGGCAATAGATTCAATACGTTCTGGAGTAAGCTGTAAACGGTCATATCTTGAATCTGATTCTTCCATTAAAATCAGATCCTTTTTATTCTCAGTAATAATTAATTCTTTATTAACAATGGCAGCCTCAGCAACCATCAGAAGAGTCTTATTGATGATGTCCGGATCCAAAACACTTAATTTTCTGCCCGCTATTACAGCATTTTGAAATATAGTAGTACAATCCATCCTATAACGCTTTACATGTTTCGTGGTTATCTTTTATCTTATCCTAAAGAAAATAGAAAAAATCATAATGATAATACGATCTCCACTTTTGTCTTTTTACTTTTGTCTTTTGTCTTCCTTTTTAATACCTTCTAATTATTTTTATTCTTTTCATTAATAACCAGATAATCGTAATGAATGAAGGGTTTGTTCAGCTTCTTCCCAATATTTTGTTCGGCCTTTTTCGATTCGAACTGCGATTTTCCGAGACCAATAATATTACCATCCTCGTCGATAATTCTTACAATATCACCGCTTTTAAAAAACCCATCCACACTAGTGACTCCAATCATTAAAAGGCTGGTAGCTTTTTCACCAAGGAGGGCATCTCTGGCACCGTTATTAATTACCACAGCCCCCTTTGAAAAAGTATCTGAGTGAGAAAGCCATTTTTTTACACCCGTTTCCCTCTTGCTGCTGCCGACGAAATGTGTAAATGGCACCTTCTTTCCTCCAGTTATATCTGTAATTATTGCATCACGGGTTCCATTAGCAATAAAAACATCAATTCCCTGAGCAGCAATTTTGCGTGCAATGTTACATTTAGTAATCATTCCACCTCTTCCAAATCCTGATTTTGCTGATGAGAGATATTGTTCAAGATCCTCATAATCTTCATCAATTTTGTGAATGAGTTCGGTACCTTCCTCCCCAGGGATCCCATTATAAACCCCGTCAACATTCGACAGGATAATGAGTGAATTGCAATCCATCATTGATGAAATAAGACCCGACAGTTCATCGTTATCGGTAAACATAAGCTCGTTTATCGAAATCGTATCATTCTCATTTACAATGGGCAATACTTTGTTTTCAAGCATTGCTGATATACAGTTTTTCATATTCAGATAATGCCTTCTGTCCCTGAAACTCTCCTTGGTTGCAAGCAGCTGACCAGCTTGAATACCATATTTACCAAACAAAAACTGGTAACTCGACATTAGTTTCACCTGCCCGATAGCCGCCCAAATCTGTTTTGCAGCTATTTCATTTGTCTTTTTTGAAGGAATGACTTCACCCTTTCCTGCTGCCACTGCTCCCGACGAAATTAAAATAACTTCAATTCCCTGCTTATAAAGGATAGCGATGTCCTCAACGATACGTAATATTCTCCCATCGTTAAGTGATCCATCGGTTTGTGTAATGACATTGCTCCCAACCTTAATCGCAATTCTTGTAAATTCTGGTTTGATGTTTTTCAATTTATTACATTTTATTCTGTATCTGATATATTTTGTCGCAAATCTAATAGTAAATGTGAATATATTATAGCAAACTGAATATTTTGAATGCAATTATAAATATCCAGGAATGCAAAGATAATTAAAAATTGGTATAAATATACATTAATTCTGTATAATTTTACATATGGAATCAGGTCAGAGATCTCTTGCTCCAGTTTATCAGTCACTTAATTGTCATAATACTATTTCTATTTTGCTAAAGATTCCTTATCCTCATTTGAAATATTTTCAATAGCAATAAAGTATTTTGTAACTTGTCCGAATAAAAACAGATTTATGAAGCAGATTGGAATCATTGTAATGCAAATAACTTCAGGACTTATAATGATTTCTGTTTTCAATAGTTGTGCAGTTGTAAAAATACCCTATTTCAAAACTGGATATTATCAAAAAACAGTATCCCGTTTAGACAGCTTAAAAACTGAACTAATTACCAGCAATGATTCAATTTTTGCAGGATTTTCGAGAATAAGTATCACTCCTGATCTTAAAAAAACCTCTAAGAACCATAAGGATAGGAAACAAAATAAAGTCCCGATAGCAGGGTTCGGGAAACCCGGAGGGAGATATGCTGCAGCTGTTCATGACAGTATTTTTATTAAAGCAGTTGCGATTAAAACAGGGCAACAAATTGTTGTTCTTGTAAGTGGTGATTTGCTTATTATGCCTCCCAATATTATAGATTCTGTAACTGTATTACTATCCAGAGAGGGAGTGATGCGAGACAAGCTATTCTTTTCGGCTACTCATACTCATTCAAGTATTGGAGGCTGGGGACATGGTTTGGTAGGAACAATATTCGCCGGGAAAGAAAACATTAGTCTTGAAAAATGGCTCACCGGTAAGATATGCAGGGCTGTTCTTGATGCAATTTCAGATTTGCGTCCATCAAAATTGGGTTCAGGGAGCTTTAATGGTTCCCCATTTACCAGGAACAGACTAACAGGGAATAAGGGCATAAAAAATGATGATTTCAATTTTCTTGTTGTTGAACAGACCGGACATAAAAAGGCAGTTATAGGTTCTTTTTCGGCACATGCCACAACTATTGGAGGGAAAAACATACAACTGAGCGCAGATTATCCGGGTTACTGGGAACGAAAAATGGAAAGTAATACATTTGATCTGGCAATGTTCTGCGGTGGATCAATGGGAAGCCAAAGTCCTGTTGGACATGGAAATGGGTATGAGAATGCAAAATTTATAGGTGTGACACTTGCCGATAGTCTTTCATCCCACCTGAAGAAAATCACATTAAACGAAAAAGTTACTTTATCCTCTTTGTCATTGAAAATTATATTGCCTGAATACCATTTCAGGATGACAACTAATATCAACTTTTCAACACGCTTTAGTACCAGATTAATGCCGCTGCCAAAAAATGTATATCTCCAGGCTCTGAGGATAAATAATTTAATCTGGATTTTTACCCCTTGTGATTTCAGCGGAGAATCAGCGGTTCAGATTAAAAACTCACTCTCAGCAAAGGGATATGAAGCCATGGTAACAGGTTATAATGGAAGTTATATCGGATATTTAATTCCCGGAAAATATTTTTATCTCGATCATTATGAAACTAAATTAATGGGTTGGTTTGGTCCCACAATGGGAGATTATGCAATGGATCTTATTGACCAGATGAGTAACGCAATAATATTAAACAAATGAAAAGTCACTATCTAATTCTGTTCCTTTTTTGGATCGCTCAATCGTTGGTTTTCACAGCTTTTTGCCAGGATAAACAAGGGTATAACAAGATAGCCATGGAATGGCAAAATGAAAAACCAACCGGTTTTATAGAAGTAATCAACGGAAAGCTGGAAGGTATTAAGATCAGCAAAGGAAAAGGTTCCGTTAAAGAAGATCATTTCAGTTTTAAAAACCCGGAGATAACCCGTCTTGAAATATCACTGAAAGATATAAATACTAATTATGGCAGTGGGACTACAGTTATCTCTGTCCATAACGGGAATAACTCTTTTTCATTCTTCCTTAGAGATGTAAGCTTTGATTTCCCTATCTATATCCCTAATTATAAGGTTGTTGTTTGTAAATCGGAGGACAAACGAAGCTACCAGCAGATCGAAACCGAAATAAAAAGTCGCAGACTTTTGACAAAACTGGAGAAAATTGAAACCGAACCGGAAGAGTCATTCGAATCAGCTGCTATTCATACACGAAACCAAATTTGTCCTATCTGGCTTGGGCTTAGCCGCGATATCCGCATTTTTGAATTAGGCTCTTCACAGGAAATGAATACTATAACTCCCAGGATGGCTTCCTCTGCAATAAAACTTCCCGAGACTGATAACAACAGTATCGAATACAGTTATATGACGGGGCGTGGTCAATCAGTTGATCAAGTAATAACACGCAGGCTGGAGGATGGTGTATTGCCAATACTGCATACAAAGTTGGTTGACGAGGATATTGAATATAACAGCATAACCTTTGCTGGAACTGAATCTTCAAAACTTCTGACAAAAGATAAAACAGGAACTCATTTTTTAGTTGCCGATTACTACAGTGCCGGACATATGTTCACTCCTGAGCAGCAAAAGTTATTGAGCCCTCTTTTGAGGGAGGATTCAACCAAAACTGATGAGACGGTTTTGTACTACAGGGTGGAAGCTGTCAATAAATCGTTGGTGCCACGTTACGCTTATTTCAGAACCCTGCGGCCAGGTTCAGGCTGGTGGCAGAAATCAGAATATATTTATCACCACGAGACAGGATTATCTGCTTATTCAACAGACAGGGTATTTGGAATATCAAAACTAAACGGGAAACCTCTCCCCAATGAAGAAATTGCTATCCTGTTAAAACCAGATGAAAAAGCTGTTTTCGAGTTTTATATTCCTCATAATCCTATATCCTCAAAAAGGGCAATGATCCTTGCAAATCAGTCTTTCGATGAAAAGCATGCTGAATGCAGGAGCTTCTGGAAAGCAAAACTTAACAGTGCCGCCCAGATTAAGTTACCTGAAAAACGAATTGAAGAGATGTTACAGGCAGGCCTACTTCATTTAGATTTAATTACTTATGGTAATGACCCTGAAGGAACTCTGGCTCCCTGTATTGGTGTATATTCTCCTATAGGTACAGAGAGTTCTCCGATTATTCAATTTTTCAATTCTATGGGGAAACAGGATATAGCAAAAAGATCTCTGATGTACTTTCTTGATAAAGAACACGAAGATGGCATGATCCAGAATTTCGGAGGATATATGGTAGAAACCGGAGCAGCACTCTGGAGCATGGGAGAGTATTTCAGGTATACCAACGATATAGAATGGGTAAAACAGGTTGAACCTAAACTACTGAAGGCTTGTGAATTCCTTATAAAATGGAGGAACCGGAATAAAGTGGAGAGTTTGCGTGGAAAAGGTTATGGGATGATTGATGGAAAGGTTGCAGATCCTGAAGATCAATTTCACCAGTTCATGTTAAACGGATATGCTTATCTTGGCATCAGTCGTGTTGCCGAAATGCTAAACCATATTGATGCAGTCAATTCAAATCGTCTGAAACAGGAAGCCGAATCGTGGAAACAGGATATCAGGACATCATTCTTTAACTCCATGGCTGCATCACCTGTTGTACCGTTAGGAGACGGAACATGGTGCCCTACCGTTCCTCCCTGGACAGAAACAAGGGCGCTAAGACTTCTTTATTTAAACCCTGAGACCTTCATGTCGCATGGTACCTTTACAGTTTCTGATGCTATGTTAGGACCATTATATCTTATCTTTTGCGAAGTATTAGAGCCGGAAGAACAGGCATCGGGGATGTTACTGGATTACCACACTGAACTTTTTTATCAAAACAATGCGGCATTCAGTCAGCCTTATTACAGCCGGCATAACTGGGTTCAGCTAAAACTGGGAATGACAAAGCCATTTTTAAAGACCTACTATAATACCTTTTCAGCATTGGCCGACCGCGAAACATATACCTTCTGGGAGCACCTCTACCATGTAAGTGTTCATAAAACACATGAAGAAGCATGGTTTTTAATGGAAACACGCTGGATGTTATATCTTGAAGATGGCCAAATCCTTAAACTTCTTCCGGGAATACCGCGAAAATGGTTGGAACAAGGAAAAAAAATTGAGGTAAAAAATGTGGCTAGCTATTTTGGTCCGCTTTCATTCTCTGTTTCCTCCAATATTGATAATAAGTATATTGAAGCTATGGTTGAATGCAACTCTCCCCGGATGCCTAAGGAAGTATTATTAAGAATTCCACATCCGGAGGGAAAGAAACCTTCAAAAGTAATCGGGGGAATATTCGATGAGAGATGTGAGTCTGTTCTCATTAAGCCATTTAATGGCAACTCTTCTGTGAGAATTGAATATTAGAAAGTAAATGAACTGGCAAAAATTAAGTAAAGCGGTTAAAAGAATTTCAAATCTGCCACATGGAGGATATTCAATATTATTCATCTGGAATAAGATAAGGCAAAAAGTTTTGAAGCTTTTTAAATCGACCAAAGTGGCCTATCCTTCTTCAATAATGCTTGAATTGACTAACTTTTGTAATTTACATTGTATAACCTGTCCCAGAGAATATGATTATGGAAAAGCAATGGATAAAGGTGATATGCAAGTTGGACAAGCCATTAAAATAATTGATGAACTTTGGCCCTACCTGGAGTCAGTAGGATTAACTGGATTAGGGGAAACATTTTTGTACAGGGAGTTAGAACAGGTAATTGACTATGTTAAGTCTAAGAACAAAGGAATTAATATTTTTATATCTACAAATGCTATGTTGCCTGATTTTATTGAGAATATCTCTAAGCTTGCACCTAAAATTGATACACTTCAGGTTTCCATTGACGGATTAAATGATGTCTATGAGAAAATCAGACCAAATACAAGTTTTATTAAATTAGATGAGAATCTGAGACTCCTTACCGGGATATGCAAAAAAACAGGTACCACCTTGTTATTAAATATGGTTATTACAAAGAAGAATTTTTTTCAAATGTCATTATTGATCAGATATGCAGATAATGTCGGAATTAACTATCTGGATTTTACACGGTTGAATCTTGCTTCTCTGACAGATATCGAGGGTACATATTATGATTTTTATAAAACTGATGAATTTTTAAGAGCTGTTTCGGAATCAGAACAAACAGCAAATGAACATAAAGGCGTTAAGGTTACTAAAATAAATTTTTTGGCAGAAACCGGCTTTCGGAAATGTCCATTCCCCTGGAGTCGTTTTTATATTTGTTGGAATGGGTTTGTTGCACCATGCTGTGCAAAACCATTCCCGAAAGAAATGAATTTCGGTAATGTGTTTGACAATAAAGTAATTAATGTATTGAATAGCAAGTCATATAGAGGTTTTAGAAGACTCTGGTACGGGAATATTACACCGGATTTTTGTCAGAGGTGTCATTATATTGATCCGAAAGCTAAAAATTGAATGACTCCGGTTGAATTATTTTTTTAGTCAACATCTTTATCAGGCAGGATTGTTTTATCTACTTTTACATAAAAGAGGTATATAAAGGTTATAACTAGAAAGGTGAATGGAGATTCCTGTTTTCGTTATTAATTTAAAACGTTCCGTAGAAAGAAGAGAGCATACTACCAGGCAGTTGAATGAACTGGGAATATCCTTTCAGATTGAGGAGGCGTTTGACGGAGCTGAATTATCCGATAAGAATATCAGTGATAATCCTGACTTTGGTATTTTTAAATGTGGATGGAATTCAAGATATCTGCGAAAAGAGGAGATCGGGTGTACTTTGAGTCACATTAAAATTTACCAAAAGATGATAAACGAGAACATAGAGATGGCGTGTATTCTTGAAGATGATAATGATTACTTAAAGAATTTCAAAGATTTATTAAATCCAGGAATCTTAAATATAGTTGATTGGGATCTGATTTATTTTGGACATCATTCTGGATATCTGACCAAAGAAGCCCAAAGCAGAAAAAAGACACAGCTGATACCGTACAACTTTTTTATTAGTGAACCAATTGAAGTACCTCACGGATCGTACGCCTATATAATTAATCAGAAAGCTGCAAGAAAACTGGTAAGTTGTATATATCCGATTAAGGTCCCATTTGATCTTTATCTTGGAAATGGTCAGACAAAAGAAATCAGAACCTTTTTAATATCTCCTCCATGCGTTTCCCCAAACCCATTATTCCTTTCAACTATAACAACCGACAGGTTAATTTTGTATCTTAACCCTTTCTGGAAAGCAATTTGGGGGCAGTTAAGAAAAGTATATGTATGGATACCATCTCTGCGAAGGTTTACAATCTGGATTTACGTCAACCGGAATTTCATTATACGATATTTAAGAAAAACCGGTTTAGTTAAAAACAGATATGCGAAAATGTAACAAATAATGAAACTGAAGAATGGCAGGATATGAAATAAAACCATCAAAATGGGTTTCATTTGATCTCAATGAATTATGGCGCTTTCGTGAACTATTCCTTTTCATGGCATGGCGTGATATTAAGGTCAAATACAAACAGACTTTGCTGGGCTTTATATGGGTAATCTTACAGCCACTGGCTTTAATGATCATATTCAGCACCCTTTGGCTTAAGGCAATGAAAGTAAGTCCTGTTGAAATACCTTATCCTTTGTTTGCCTATTGCGGTCTGATATTATGGGGATTATTTTCTTCAGGGATCAGTGGTGCAAGTGAAAG
>Ga0182021_10011788_pt1 | contig 10384 bp, 10 predicted proteins | sample 612E3MmetaG_FD_120493 | JGI IMG/M metagenome (GOLD analysis project Ga0182021, IMG submission 120493) | Permafrost microbial communities from Stordalen Mire, Sweden - 612E3M metaG (Illumina Assembly) | ecosystem: Environmental > Terrestrial > Soil > Wetlands > Permafrost | place: Sweden... | reverse complement strand
ATCGATGAGACAGCGCGTTGGCCAGGAACGCACCTCAAATGCGTTCCAAATGACAGCTTCGTTATCCAGCATCACCGGGTACGTAATATTAAAATGATCGATTGCTTTTTGCACGTACTTGGAAGATCGGGCAAATTCAAACTCGGGAGTGTGTACTCCCACAATTCTTAATCCGAATTCTTTGTACTTATGCTGCCACTCTTGGATGTATGGAAAAGTTCGGATACAGTTGATGCAAGTGTAATCCCAGAAATCGATGATAACAACCTCGCCCATATAATCGCGGAGCGAAACCGGTTCTGAATTCAACCAGAAATTTCCGTAGAGTTGCGGTGCGTGAATATGTTTAGGTTGAATCTCCATTCGCTTCTTCTGTGTTACTCAATGAGAGTAAAAGATTCCTTATCGAAATTTATTCTTCTTTCCCGCCAGTACGGGCGACATATAAGAAACTGTCTCGGACAAAATCTGCAGCATTGGTGGCAAATGCAGCAGGAATTCCTTTTTTCAACTCGTCAAATGTGACTACCATTCCGCCTGCCGAGATCGTCATATTCGAATTAACCAGAATAGATCTTGTTGAACCCGAGCATTTCAGTACAACACTTGCTTTCACATTAGGAAATGTTGCATCGATAACCGGATCGATGTGCACACTGACTCCGAGAATTTTCATATCATCCGGCGACTCACATTGAACATCAATATTCTGTGATTTCAAAAATGCAAGACATTCCTGGATAACTTTGCGTGTAATGACGGCAAGCTCATTGGCTGCCAATGTGAGTCTCTCTCGTTCAACTGCAAACTTCGTCCAATCTTTAATAGTGCTCGTGAGAATGAGCTTCATTGATTCAGTGATTCCCATAGTGTCTTTCCAATAAATGTTGATCAATCGCTGGATTTATGTTGGTATAAACCATTATTCTTTTATCGATTTTAAGATTGAGCGCAGCTCGTACATCAACTGGTCGCATAATTCTTGTGTTATGATATATGGCGGAAGCAAACGCAGCACTGTTGTGTTTGTGCAATTAATCAGCAGACCGCGATTCCGCAGTTCATCAACGATCGGTTGTCCGTCTCGATCAATATCGATGCCGAGCATACAACCCTCTCCACGCACTTCTTTGACGATAGAAGAGAATCCTTTTTGCATTTCTAGAACCTTCGATTTGATATATGCACCGATGAGTCCAGCTTGTTTCATCAAACCTTTTTGAATAACTTCTTCCATCACGGCACATCCAGCAGCACAAGCAACCGGATTGCCTCCAAAGGTTGTTCCGTGCTCGCCATAGCTGAATACATCAGCAACTTTTTCATTTCCTAAAATGGCACCAAGAGGTAATCCGCCGCCAATCGCCTTTGCGATAACAACGATATCGGGGTGAAGACCGATATGTTCAAAACCAAAGAATCTTCCTGTGCGTCCCACTCCCGATTGAATTTCATCTGCAAGAACAAGAAATCCAAACTTCTGCTGAAGAACATTCAACTCGTCAGCAAATTCCTTTGTGATGACATTAATTCCGCCTTCACCTTGGATGCACTCAAGAATAACACCAAGCGTCTGGTCATTGACCTTCGAACGGAGATCATTCACATCATTAAATTGAACCGAATTCGTGTTGGGGAGAAACGGATCATAGCCCTCGCGATATTTTGGCCTATCTGTCATTGAAAGCGCACCCATTGTCCTGCCATGAAATGAATTGGTCAGATTGAGAAGTTGTTTTTTCCCAGATTTCTGCCCCCACTTGCGTGCAAGTTTCATGGCTCCTTCAACTGCTTCTGTGCCGCTGTTGGAAAAAAAGATACGCTTGAATCCGCTTACTGTAATAATTCTTTCCGCAAGTTCTATTTGAGCATCCTGCACATAGTAATTGGATAGATGGATATAGCGATGAATTTGTTTCTCAATTGCTGCATTGATACCCGGATGATTATATCCAAGTGCATTGACGGCTAAGCCTCCAAAAAAATCGACATACCGTTTGCCATCTTTTGAATAGAGGTACACTCCTTCGCCATGATCGATCTCAAGAGGAAGCCGGTGAAATGTGTGAAAGAAAAACTTTGCTTCCTTTTCTATCATGGTTTCAGACATATCAATTCTCGTTCACTAATTGGTTAAATATAGTATACAAAAATCGTACTTTGGACTCAAGTTCTTCAAGTGTGCCATTGTTCTGAATCACATAATCCGCCTTTTCAATCTTCTTTTTCACATCACCCTGTGCATTGATGCGGGCATAGACATTCTCCTCAGGTTCTGCATCCCGCTTACGCACACGGGCAACTCGCGTTGTCTCTTCAGCATCTACCACAACAACTCCATCGAGCTTCTTATCCAATCCGGCTTCATAAATGAGTGCGGCTTCGATAATGAGAAATCGATGTCCCTGTTGTATCAATTCTTTGATTCGATGTTCTCTTTCTTTTTCAACTTGAGGATGGATGACAGCTTCGACTTTGCGCTGGAGTTCTTTATGAGAAAATATTTTTGATGCAACGAATTGTCTATTCAGCGTACCATCTGATAAATATGCTTCAGCACCGAGAAGACTCATGAGCTTCTTTCGAATACCCTGATTTGAATGACTCAACTCTTTGGCAATCTCGTCCGAATGGAGCACCGGTACGCCCAGACGCGCAAAAATATCACAGACAGCAGTCTTGCCGCTCCCGATACCACCAGTCACACCAATTATTAATATTTTTTTTTGATGAAAAAGCATGCTCTTAATACATACTATTCACGTTCACTTATTGACATCTCTAAAATCTCAAATTCCACCGGAGGATTCCCTTTAAGACAAATATCAAATTTAAAAAAACCAAATTCTCAATGACCCAAAAAATGAATGATTTTGTGTTTTGTTTTTCGCCATTGGAATTTGTTTGATTATTGTTTCTTGATATTGAGAATTTACCCACTGTTATTTTGCCACGACCGTTGATCGAAATTCCCGTACTACAACAACTTTGATCTGTCCCGGATATTCCATTTCCTGTTCGATCTTGTTGGCGATATCGTGCGCAAGCTGGTCTGCGGCAGCATCGTCCAGTTTTTCATGGCTGACGATCACGCGCACTTCACGACCTGCTTGAATGGCGTAGGTATTCAATACGCCGTTGAATGATTTTGCAATGTTCTCTAATTTTTCCAGCCGTTTGATGTATTCTTCCACTGATTCACGCCGTGCACCGGGCCGAGCACCACTGATGGAGTCTGCCGCCTGCACCAATGCTGAGATGGGATGTTCCATCGGAATATCTTCGTGGTGCGAACCAACTGCATTGCAGACAATCGCATGTTCATTAAATTTTTTACAAAATTCATATCCAAGAAGAGCATGCGGACCTTCAACGCTCTTATCAATTGTTTTACCGATATCATGCAAGAGACCTGCCCGTTTTGCTAATATCGGATCCAACCGAAGTTCCGCTGCCATGATTCCAGCAAGATAAGCAACTTCAATGCTATGCTCCAGAAGATTCTGACCATAGCTGGAACGATATTTCATTCGTCCAATATGCTTCACAATTTCCGGGTGTGCACCGTGTAAACCGATCTCGAGCAGCGTATTTTCACCTGTATGAATAACCTCTTCCTCCAATTCCTTCTTTACCTTCTCAACGACTTCTTCAATGCGTGCTGGATGGATGCGCCCATCGGCGATCAATCGTTCCAATGCTGTTCGAGCTACTTCGCGCCGGAACGGATCGAAACCCGAGAGAATAACAGCTTCGGGTGTATCATCAACAATGACATCAATACCCGTGGCGGCTTCAAATGCTCTGATATTTCGTCCCTCACGTCCGATGATGCGCCCCTTCATTTCATCACTGCCGACATTCAGCACACTGACCGTTGTCTCCAGTGTAAAATCCACTGCTGAACGTTGAATCGCCTGAATAATAGCTTTCTGAGCTTCTTTCTTTCCTTCAAGTTTCGCAGAATCGCGGATATCTTTCAGCTTCTGCGTCGCCTCAGATTTCACTGTCTCAATCAGGTTTTGGTACAGATATTTTTTTGCCTCTTCACTCGTAATACCAGCAATTTTTTCAAGTCGAATATTTTCTTCTTCAACCAACCGTTCGGCCTCTTTCTCACGCTCGATGAGACGATTTTGACGATCAGCGATTTCTCTTCCGGTTGTTTGAAGTGTTGATTCTTTCTTTACCAACAGATCAAGCTTCTTCTCCAGATTTTCCTCGCGGTTATTCAATTGCTTTTCGTACGCTTGCTGTTTCAGCCGTTTGGCCTGGGCTTCAGCTTCAAATTCTTTTTTCTTTTTGTACCATTCGTCCTTTACTTCGAGAAGCTTTTCACGTTTCGTGGTTATCGATTCTTTTTCTGCTCCTTCGACAATTTTTTTTGCACGTTCTTGAGCGTCCATAATTTTGTTCTGGCCGCTTCGCGCATTCAGGGACCAACCCATGAAAAACGCGCTGCCGCCAATCAACGCTCCGATAATAATAAGAATATAAGGTTCCATGTCTTACCTCACTTCAAGCAACTTTTAATAAAAATAAAAAAACCGCACGCATCTGCCACAATCAAGTGTATTGAAAGAACTTTTTTCATACACAGTGGGTGCTCGCCTAAGCATTTCACGCTTCCACGGTCCGCTCGTTCCTGCTTTCGGCAGAAAGTCATCGCAGACTCTTTCCGTCTCGATAAGTCGTGACGAAAAAAGTGGCATGTGCTCCACACTTATGAGTCAAGCTCCCATATTAACAGACTTGTTAAGTTCTTTAATATGGTATTGATTACGGCTGATGGTGCGGTTCTTAAAACTTCCGCATCCCTATGTAAAAAGAACAGACTACGTTGTTACTGAATCCGTTGATCCGTTGGTTCGGCAATGAGACAATTATCAAGATAGTTGGAAAGTTTTTCTACTTCCGCTTCCAAATGAGTTACTTCCTGTACATGCTTCTCACGTTCCTGCAGAAGATCTTCGGTAATATTCAATGCCGAAAGAACGGCAACCGTCAAGGGCGGCTGTTCCGGAATCTTATCGTGAATCTTCGTTAACATTCCATCTACGTAGGATGCCACGCGCTTTGTGAGATCTTCATTCTCTCCCCGAAGCGGATACTCATTTCCAAATATTTTTACTTTTATACTCTTACCGTTCATCGCTTGGACCAATTGAATTGTTTTTGTCGAATTCTCCACAACGTTCCGTCATTGTTATTGTGTATCATACACGTGAATTGATTTTAACGATCAATTCTTTCAGCCGTGATTTAAGTACCTCTGACTCCTCCTTTGAAAATAAACTATTGCCATTAGATTGTGCTTGTGCAAGCTGCGTTCGAATTTCATTCAAGTCGCGTTCCCGGTGTTGAAGTTCTTCCATCGAACGGCGCTCTTTTAATTCTAAACTCAAAATTCGACCTTGAAGTTCTTCCGTCGAATGTTGCTCTTTTAATTCTAAACTTAAAATTCGGTTCTGAAGTTCCTTATTTTCTGCTTTTAATCGGAGAAGCACATCGGACACATGTCGAGCTTTCTCCCAAAGTATCTGGAGAGCCTCCTCAAGGCGCTTCAAGCCCTTCTTGTCCGTCATCTCAGTATCTATAAGCTGCTCAAGCAAACTTCAACTCCTGATAAGTTTAATTGATTTTAGACTGCACTTCTGTATTAATGCCTTTTCCAATAAATATATCTTCGACTAAAAAACTAACAGTGTGTCGCGTGAATTTATGTATGCGGCACTAGCTGCGCAATGTACCGTTACATTGTCGCTGAATGGCTTCGATAATTTTCGTAAGTGCATGATCAATTTCCTGTTCCGTCAACGTATGGTCCGGTGATTGGAATTCAAGGGCATACGCCAAACTTTTCTTATCTTTTCCCGTTTGCTGCCCACTGTATGTATCAAAAAGAATTACATTTGTGCATAATGGCCGTCCAACTTGATGTATAACATCTTCCACTTTATTCTGGGGAAGTGTTGTATCAACTGTGAAAGCCAAGTCGCGTGTTACACCCGGGAACTTCGGCAATGGAGAGAACTTTCGGTCTCTCACCCAGCCATCGCGGTGTGCTCGAATATTCATTTCGCAAACGAACACAGCTTCATCAATATCAAGCTTATCTGCAATGTGCTTCCGAATTTTTCCAAAGAACCCGGTATAAGTACCATTAATCTCAATACCTACACACGGTTCACTTAATACCTCGTTCGTATCATAATAAATAAAACGGTAGTTGTCAAGACAGAACTTTGAAAGCAATGCCGAAACTTCCCCTTTCATATCTAACACATCAACAACGCGGGAGGAATTTCCATAGCTTACGGGCACCTGATTACCACTCATCACCAACAAAAGCCGTTCTTCTTCTTTATATGCTTCGAGCGAATTTGATGCTTTTCCATCGATAAGTAAATGAATATTGCCCAGTTCGAACAAACGCAGATCTCTAATACCGTGATTTCGGTTGTGTTTCACGATGCCAAGCGCACTCGTTACCAAACTTGTCCGCAATGCTGCCATTTCTGCGCTTACAGGATTGAGTGCTTTGACCAATGGTTTTCCGGCAAGCAACATCGTTGCTTCATCTTGCAGACCGATTGTTAGAATTTCATTGAATCCGGAACCGATAAGGAATTCTCGAACTTCATCTTGCAGTGCATCTGTTCGCACATTCGAGGAAAAATCTATAGCAGCGTGAGTTTTTGTTTCAATATTGTTGTAACCATAAACACGCGCTACTTCTTCTATGACATCAATCTCTTCAAGTATATCATTACGAAAACTGGGAACCGTCACAAGAAGCTCATCTCTGGAAGATGATTTTACGACAAGATCAATTTTCTTCAAAAGAGAAATGATCTGCACCTTAGAAAGTGATGTCCCAATAATTGAATTGATTCTTGAAACACGCGCTTTCACGGTCATCAGCTTTCGTTTTTTTGGATATGCATCAAGCACGCCGTTTAGCAATTCACCGCCAGATAGTTCCTGAATCATTTGTGCTGCACGATTGGCGGCCGTGATTGTAATATTAATATCAGTGCCGCGTTCGAATCGGTATGACGCTTCAGTGGAAAGGCCAAGATACTTTGAAGTGCGTCGAATATTTTGCGGATTGAAATATGCACTCTCGATGAGAATATTTGTCGTTGTGTCGCTGATCTCTGTATTCGCACCACCCATCACTCCGGCTACTGCAATTGGCCGTTCGGCATCGCAAATCATAAGCGTATCGGAAGTGAGCGTACGTTCTTTTCCGTCGAGTGTTACAAACCTCTCACCTTCTTGCGCAGTTTTGACAACAATCCTGTGCCCGGAAAGTGTATCGTAATCGAATGCATGCAACGGGTGACCGGTTTCCATCAAAACATAATTCGTTACATCAACAACATTATTGATCGGACGGACACCAACCGAATTCAGGATGTCCTGCAGCCATTTCGGTGATGGACCAATTTTGATATTCCGGAGAACACGCGCTGAGTATCGCGGACATTTTTCTTTATCAAGTATTTCGATCTTCGCAAATTTTGATGCAGGTATTTTACTTTCTTTGAGTATAACTTTGGGATACTTAATTTTTTTATTGACCAGTACACCGATCTCACGCGCCACACCGATATGACTGAGACAGTCTGATCGATTTGGTGTAATACCTATTTCGTAGATAGTATCGGTTTGCCCCAGATACTTGGCAAGCGGTGTTCCGATTTTTGCTGTCGCATCGAGTACAAGAATGCCGCTTGCATCTTTTCCAAGGCCAAGTTCATGTTCAGAACAAATCATGCCGTTAGATTCTACACCGCGGATCTTTGCATGTTCGAGTATAAATGGTTTTCCCTCGTCGCCATGCTGATTGTGTGGAATCATGGCACCGACAAGCGCGATTGCGACTTTTTGCCCTGCTGCAACATTTGGGGCACCGCAAACAACTTCTTGCACTATACCGCCGATATTTACTTTGCACACCGAAAGACGATCTGCATTAGGATGTTTCACTCGTTCCAGTACTTCACCGACCACAAACTTGTCGTACTTCTTGGAAAGGTCTTCAAAGCTTTCTACTTCGAGACCGAGCATAGAGAGCTTTTCCGTGAATTGCTCTGGAGTGAACTTAAAACTAATATATTGCTTCAACCAATTTTGGGAGACTTTCATGCTCTCAACCTGTTTTCAGAACTGTTTTAAAAATCGCACATCGTTTTCATAGAGAATGCGAATGTCGTCGATGCCATAACGTAGCAACGCAGTACGTTCGATGCCCATGCCGAATGCATAACCGGTGTACTTCTCTGCGTCATATCCGACCACCTGAAAAACATGCGGATGCACCATCCCTGCACCAAGAACTTCCAGCCAACCGGAGTATTTACAAATACGACATCCTTTTCCATTGCATAAGTAGCAGGTAATATCCATTTCAGCGCTCGGCTCGGTGAACGGGAAAAAACTTGGACGGAATCGATACTTAATCGAACTTCCATAAAATTGTTTCGCGAATGCAACAAGCGTTCCCTTCAACTCGCTGAATGTCACACCTTCGTCCACATATAATCCTTCAATCTGATGGAATGCTGCAAGACTGCGCGCACTGATTGCTTCATTGCGGTACACCCAACCGGGCATGATGGCACGAACAGGCGGCGGCTGTTTCTCCATCACACGAATCTGCACTGGTGACGTGTGCGTACGAAGCAAAATTTTATCTGCAATAAAAATTGTATCCTGCATATCACGCGCCGGATGATCGGGAGCGAAATTGAGTGCTCCAAAATTATAATAATCGCTTTCGATTTCCGGTCCATTCTCTACTGAGAATCCCATACTTATAAAGATACGTTTGATCTCTTCCATTACTTGCGTAATAGGGTGTTTTGTACCAATGGGTTTTGGCCGTCCGGGCAACGTGAGATCAAACGGGACTTCTTTCGGCTTGGTAGATTGTTCAAGCAATACTTTCTTCTCGTCGAACTGTGCTTGGGCGTACTGTCGAAGTTCATTGAGAGTCTTTCCCAACGCAGGTTTCTCAGCAGGGGTTGCAGATTTCATTCCCTCGAACAATGCCGCAATCTCTCCGCTTCGTGCAAGATACTTGATACGAGTCTGTTCAAGATCTTGAAGGGTTGCTGCTTTCTGAAGTTCTTCCGTGAAAGCTTGTTTTGTGTGTGCAACTTTTTCGAGCATATTCGTGATCTCTATCAAAAACGTGCAGGACACCTTAACGTCGTTCCGCTTTCTCAATATGGATAATGAGATAACAAATAAAAAAATCTTCCTACCAGTTTTTTTAGTCCTGCGCGAAGCGCTCTGAACAATCCGTGCAGGACAAAAGAGATAAGAAGATTAAAATTACGCTGTCGCGAATTTTACGACTTCGGCAAATGCTGCTTGATGATTCGCAGCAAGATCTGCCAACACCTTCCGGTTGATTCCAACTTGTTTCTTTTCCATGGATGAAATCAATTTTGAATATGTCGTACCATGAATACGTGCTGCAGCATTAATGCGTGCGATCCAGAGAGCGCGGAATTCCCGTTTCTTCGTACGGCGATGTCGATAGGCATGTGTTCCTGCTTTATCAACGTGATGCTTGGCAATGGTCAGAACTTTGCTTCGACCGCCCCAATATCCTTTCGCTGAAGCTAAGAGTTTCTTGCGCCGTCTATGCGACGCGACTTTATTTTGTGAACGTGGCATTGCTTCTTTACCTTTCTTTCAAACTTATGCTGATAAAAATCTGCGTATTTTGTACGCTTCGGTTTCAGCGACAAAACCAGATTTGCGTAAATGTCGCTTGCGCTTTGTGGACTTGCTGGTCAGGATGTGACTGCGAAACGCTTTCCTGCGTTTAACTTTTCCGGTCGCAGTAAGCTTAAATGTCTTAGCAGCGCTGCGCCGGGTTTTCATTTTGGGCATAGGCTTTTTATTCCTCTGTTGTTGGTTTGGTTACTTCTAAACTTTTCTTCTTTCCTTTTTCCGGCACAAAGTACGAAACCATCTGACGTCCTTCCATCTTTGGCTCTTGTTCCATTTTGGCAATATCGGACATCACTTCGGTAAAACGCTCGAGCAACTCTTTTCCTTGATCCTGATAGGTAATCTCGCGTCCTTTAAAGACCACGGTTGCTTTTACTTTGTTTCCTTCAAGAATAAACTCACGAGCATGCCTGGTCTTAAAATCGAAGTCATGCGTATCCGTATTCGGGTGAAATCGGACTTCCTTGACAAGCGTTACATGCTGATGCTTTTTCTGAATCTTCTCTCGTTTTGCTTGCTCGTACCGGTATTTTCCAAAATCCATGATCTTGCAAACCGGTGGAGTTGCATTCGGCACAATCTCGATCAAGTCCGACGTCCTTCCTTGCGCCTCTCGGAGTGCATCACTTAT
>Ga0182021_10011787_pt1 | contig 10385 bp, 13 predicted proteins | sample 612E3MmetaG_FD_120493 | JGI IMG/M metagenome (GOLD analysis project Ga0182021, IMG submission 120493) | Permafrost microbial communities from Stordalen Mire, Sweden - 612E3M metaG (Illumina Assembly) | ecosystem: Environmental > Terrestrial > Soil > Wetlands > Permafrost | place: Sweden... | reverse complement strand
TCACCGTTTGAGCGTCCGGCTCATCGCCAAGGTCGAGCCACAGCGAGTGGCCGAAAACCTCCCACGTGAACTGCCGCAGACAGAACGTGCAGTTGGACGAGCAACGGCTCGTGAGGTTGACGTATAGGTTGGACACGCCCCGGTAGAGATACCTGGGAGCGGTCTCGAAATCGAGCCGACAACCGTCCGTGGCAACCTTGTCGTGTGGTGAGGCTGCGCCGCGTCGCGAAGTCTCGCCAAGAGTGCTTTTGGTGTCGCCTATTTCTTTGTCGAGGCGTTCGGCTAATTGTTCTGCTGATTGGTATTCTTTTATTTCAACGACCATGATTTTTTTCTCCTATTCTGTTATTGGGAAACAAAGGAGGGGAAGTTTGGTGAAAAATTCGGTTTTCCACCCTACCCCTAATTCTCTCTATCAAGCTAAAGATTGCGGATATTTAAGACGGATTGCTATAGGCTTGGGTGTTTACTATGTTGTTGCCTTTGGCGGTCGTCAATTTCACTTGATAGTCAGATCCCGAAACTAGTGGTGTCGCGGATGTCAAAGTAACTGTCATTGTACTTCCTTTGCTTAGTGTAAAGTTTCCAGCGGGTAGTTGACTGCCTGTCATAGTTAAAGTGACGTCTGCTCCATTGATGAAGGCATTCTTTACAGTTATCGCACCACTACCAGTGTTCTGAACAGTGACGATTACTTGGTTTGGAGAATTAAAGCTAATGTTTGTTATGGCTGCTTGTTCTGCGCTACCCATCAAACCAGTTGTCATTCCGCCCATCCAGGCGGCAACGACGACGCTGACGGCTACGGTAACGGCGATGAGGATAATCGATGCAACTACGGGGCTGAGGGCTTTCGCGTTTTTCTTTATTGTCCTAAGGTTTTTCATTTTCAATTTTCCTCCGTTGATTTTACGTTATTGGAGGAGGTCGAAAGCCCATTTAAATCTTGTGTCGCACGATACTATAGTAATAATGTGTTGATCAAGACTACAGCAAAAAAAAATTTACCACAAAGGGACTTCTCTCAAAAGGCTGGAAAATGGAGCGTACAACAATTCAGAAGTTATACGCTTGTTTATGAAGCTTCGACCGTGTCGAAGAAACCGAGAAGAAGCTTCGCAACTTTTTCTCCGAGAGGCGTGCTCAGGTAGTATTTTTTGAGGGGGTCGATGCGTTCGCTTTTTGCTAAACCGAGGTCTTCGATTTCAATCATTCTTGATCGGAAGGTGCCGTCGCTTAAAGTCAGATTATTCTCGTGCATGAAATCCTTAGCGTCTTTCCATTTGCCCCGATTTATATAGAGCAGCAAAAGACAGTCTATTGCATGGTCTTTCTCTAGCATGGTTTTTATGGCGGACAGCTTTTTGTCTGTCAGGATTTGCTTAACCTTCTCCTCTTCTCCACTTTTTTTCATGATTTTCATCCTTCATTACTGTTTGTTTTTATTATTAACGTATTTTGCGTGAACACATTTAACCTATATTACGAGTTATGAAACATATCAACAGACGCATCTCTCAGCACTGCGAATCGCACGGAGAATAGTTTCGGCGAAACCCCCTAATAAACAAATCCTTTGAAATTACGGTGATATGAAGTGTGTAGCATAAAAACTACTTAAACCCAATATTTTTCACGTGAAATGCCGAAAATGAAAACAAAATTTCAAGTTTTTGCTTTCCTAACCAGAAAGCAAAACCCTAAAAAGATAACGGAAAAGGGGCTTATCCGAAGTTGCGGGCTTCTTTCCGTTTCTCTGCTTCTTCGGTGAACCGGAGGATTTCATCGATGATTTCCACGTTTGAGAGCAACATACGCCTGCAACAGTAGCGTTTTACGCCTAAACTGTCTAGGACATCTTTGGCGTTTTCGCCGGTTCGGATCCTTCGGGCGAATTCTTCCCATTTGTCGCCGACGAGTTTGCCGCAGGTGAAGCATCTAACGGGGATAATCATCGCTTTTTTGGCTCCTTACCTGTAACTCTTCTGTTCTTTAGCTCTTGCGCCTGCTCCGCCGACCTTCTTTGATTCTTTGGCTCTTGCATCCCCAGCAACCATGGTTCGGTCGTATTCAGTGAAAACTGTGCGCAGATGACTGCTCTTGGTCCACTTCAACAGCCCGTTAGCAATTGCCATACGTGCTGCTTCAGCTTGACCCATGTAGCCGCCGCCCTGAGTCTTTACATCCATGTCCAGCTGTTTCCAGGTGGTTTCTCCTGCCTGAAGAAGAGGCTCCATGATTTTTTCGCGGGCAATTGCCGGTTCAAAAATCTCCACTGGAGTTTTGTTCACGCGGACTTTACCGACGCCTTGCTTGATGACGGCGCGCGCGGTGGCGGTTTTTCTTTTTCCACTTACAACGAGTACTTTTTTACCTGGCATAACTATGCACCTTTGTTCCATCCGATTTCTACTGCCAATTCTCCGAGAGTAAAATGAGGCCCAGTCAACTTTGCTGCATTAGCTTGTTCAATAGTTTCCAGCGCGCTGTCTTTAAGCTCTAACGGCACGCCCAAATATACCTTCAACCGTTTGTAAGCAAGTTTCCCTTTTGGTTGCGCCCATGGCACCATCCCGCGGACGGTTTTGCGAACGATGCGGTCGGGTCTGCGACTGTGGAATGGACCACGATCTGGAGCGCCTACTTCGAGGAATTTGTGGGCTTCAGCCACTTTGCTTTTTCTTTTGCCGGAAATGATGACTTTTTCTGCGTTAACGACAATTATTTGTTCACCGTTTAGAAGTCGTTTTGCGATTTTACTGCACATGCGACCTAGAATGAGACCTTCGCCATTCACAACGACGACTGCGGGGGTTTTTGCTGCTTGCATCTTTCTTACCTCATTATTATGACGCTGGAGCCTTTAGGATTCTTTTCAACAAGCTCCGTAATTGACATGTATTTTGCTTTGACCGCTGCCATTTTCTCTTTGGCTTTGTCAGAAGCTCCAAAAGCCGCCACCGTTACAGCGTGATCCAATGTTCCTGAAGCGAGAACTTTTCCAGGGACCACTATAGTGGCGTTCTTTTCAGTGTACCTGTTTATTTTGCTTAGGTTCACAGCGACGCGTTGCCTGCTTGGTTTAGCCAAGTTTTCTGCGACATCTAGCCAGATGCCTGCTTCCTGGGCTTTGCTCTGTTTTTTGAGGAATCGGATAAGTTGAATTATTTCTGGATTAGTCGATTTTGTTTCTCTCATTGTACTTCTACCTTTAGCTGCTCTTCAAATTCGTTCAGTTGTTTATCCAAGATTTTTGTTGCTTCCTGCAAGATTCTTTCTGGGGGAAGCACACCGTTAGTTTCTATGTTCATGATGAAATCGTTCTTTTCCCACCCTACCTTAATGCCCTCGTCTTTCTTGGGACAGGCTTCCACGCAGTCCATGCAGAGATTACAAGCCAAAAGGTCGCGGATATCAACTTTCTCGCCCTTCATGGCAAGAACTTTCTTAGAGCAGATATCAGCGCATTTTGCGCAGTCTTCGCATTTCGCCTTGGGGACATCAATTTTCGGGTAGTATTTGTATGCGCAAACGCAGACAGGTTGCCATTTGGCATGGTTTTTGCCTTTGCCTAATCTTGCGTACGCTTCAAGTTTGAGTTTTTGTCCTTTAGCTAATTTTAGAATTGGGATTTTGTCTGAAACAGGCGCTATTTCGGCGTTCTCCGAAATTAACTCGCCTGAATACACCGGTCGGGTGCCTTCGGTGGCTTCTGCGTTTAGTGTGAGGGTGACTCGACATTGGCTGCAGCCGAATTCGCTTTTACACTCGCAGTCTTCGGGTAGGTTATAGTTATCTAGATCAGTCTTCAGCGGAACAAGCCCCAATCTGTGGGCAATCATTTCATCCTGAAGAATCGAAGAATTCTCAATCATAACAACTTCGTCAATAGCCATAGCTGGAACTTCAGCTAATCCGATGCGTCGCAGAGCATTCATTAAGGGAACATCTGCGCCTCTAACGACGATTCGAATGTTCGTCGCGTCTTTTTCGAGCACTTCAATTTTCACTTACTTACACTCCACAAGTGACCATGACAAGCTGTGTCGATTGACAAAGCTGTGGTGCTTTTATTTCAATTTTTCTGTTAATGAAGGGGAAAGTTGGGCGACTAAACGCGTCTGCCTCTTCTGCCGCCTGGTCTGCGTGTGCCGTCGTGTGGGATAGGCGTAACTTCTTCGATCCGTTCAATGCGGAACCCGAAGCGGGCAAAGGCTCTGATGGCTGCTTGTGCGCCTGGTCCTGGAGTCCGTGGCCCGGAGCCGCCTGGAGCGCGAACTTTGATGTGGATCGCGGTTATGCCTTTGTCTCGTGCGACTTCAGCTGCGCCGGTCGCTGCGCGCATGGCTGCATATGGGGAGGATTCCATGCGGTCTGCTTTGACAAACATGCCTCCGCTGGTGCGGGCGATTGTTTCCGCGCCTGAAATGTCAGTTATGTGGATTAGCGTGTTGTTGTAGGAGCTAAAGATGTGGACTACGCCCCACTTTTCGTTACGTTTGCTGCTGCCGCTCAAAATCTACCGCCTCTTCCGCCTCTGCGTCTGTCTCGTTGTTGAGGAATTTGACGTGGTTTGACTACAACGGTCATTGCGACACGGGTTGGGTGCGCCACGTTAATGAATTGGCTGTCGGCTGCATAATTGAGGGTCTTCTCCTCTTCGCGTGAGACAAGGTATCCTGGAACGGTGACTCTTTTACCGTCTAACGCGATGTGCCTGTGTGTGATTAGTTGTCTAGCTTGGTGAACTGTTTTTGTCAAGCTCTTCCTGAAGACTAATGTTTGAAGTCTGCGTTCCAGCAGGTCTTCAATGGATAAGTCCAACACGTCGTCTAATACGGCTGTTTCTTGGAGAACGCCAATTTTCTTAAGGCGGGTGAGGAGTTCATTTTCCATCTTCATGCGTTCTTCTGCTGGTCTGCCGATGAGTGAACGTGCGATGCCTCTGAATTTGCTGAGTTGGGTTTCGTGGCGCCAGAGTTCATGCTTGTTTCGTAAGCCGTAAGTGCCTAGGAGTTTGAGTTCTTCGCCTAGGATGTCCTTGCGCCAGGGGAAACGTGGCGTATCAAATTTTCTTCTTTGCCTTTTAGGATCGCCCATGTTTATTTGCCTCCTTCAGCTGCTGCTGGTGCGCCGCCAGGCTTACCACCCATGAGGGTCTTCTTCTTGACGCCCAAGGATTTACCTGATCTGCCCGTAGTTTTGGTTCTTTGTCCACGGACTTTGAGACCGTATGCGTGGCGGTATCCGCGCCATGATCGGATGTTTTTGGCATCATCTATGTCAGTTTTGGTTCTCAGAACAAGATCTGCACTTATGAGGTGGAGGTCTTTCCCGGAGTCTGAGTCTTTTCGGCGGTTAAACATCCACGTGGGTAAGTTGTATTTGGCTGGGTCTTTGACTATTTCCTCAATTTTGGCAATATCTGCCTCTGTAAGAAAACCTGCCCTCATGTCGGGGCTTATACCTGCCTTCTTGAGTACCGCGTTGGATATGCTAAGGCTCACGCCTTTGATGTTTGTTACGGCGTACCCGACCTTCAGAGTACCTGCTGAATCGGAACCCAAGATACGAACGATGTGACGAAATTCCTGAGATGACATCTATTTTTCATCCGTTTAGCTTGAAGCATATACGAAATGAGTCAGTATTTATTTAAACCTTCCTTTTACAAAAGAAGATACGTTAAACAAAACTTCTCGTTGACTGCTTCTCGACTGCCTAATTGTTAAAGCCGCCAAATTTATTGTTGTCTGCCGCGATAGATAAAGGGTACTGGGAAACTCTTCGAAAAATCGCTATTCGAACCTATAGTTGTCTTGTTTTGGAGGCTAAGCCTAAAATAAAATGACAACACACTTAGCGAAGAGAAAAGACACAATGAACTTAATCACGATAATTGGCTTAGTAGCAGCCACATTCACAACTATTTCACTGTTTCCTCAGCTGCTAAAATCTTGGAGGACACGCTTCAAACCTACACAAGACAACTCGTTTACAACGTATTCTATGCTATTCTGTGTCGGGATCTTCTTGTGGCTGGTTTACGGGATTTACTTGTCGGATTTACCTATGATTGTGGCGAACTCGTTAAGTTTTCTGCAGGGTTTTGTAATTTTGATTATTCAGGTTCGCCGACTGAAACTTTAAGCTTGTTGGTAAGCCGCGTTTCTTGCCACTTTATCCCACTGGGTTTTGGACGTGATGTGTTTTTCGCTTTCCTGCGAGGTTTAGTTAAAGTTGCCATCCTTTTGGGAAGGAGATAGGCTTTAGACATGTGGGGCAAACGATGGATTCTCCCTTCAGCAGAACGTTGTGCAGATTATATTTGGCTCCGCAGAGTTTGTTGGGGCAGAAGAATCGTCGGGTTTGGCTGTAGCCGAACTCGAACCGTGAGCCTTCCCCGTAGCTGCGCAGAACTTTCGACTCGTACCCGTTAGCTTTGGTTTCGATGCCCAAAGAGTAATTGTTAAGGTATAGAACAGGGAAGTTGATAGCCACCTTATTGTCGCAGATCACCCAGACGTCGAGGTTCAAAGCTGCAGCAATTCCCACCTCGTAGTTGAGCCATCCTTGGATGCTGCTCCAATCCACGCCGCCCTTCTTCTTTGCTTCTACAAGCTGGGGTCCCACCAGAAGGAACATCACTTTCGAAGCCGCCAGCGCGTCGCGCATGGTCTGCCAAACTGGCGGGGTTTTTTGTGCTTCGAACTCCTGGATGTAGAGGGTGACGGCTTCTTTTTTGGCGACTGCTTCGAAGTGTTTGCGGGTTTCTTTATCTTGTCTTGTAAGAGCGACGAAGATTTGGGCGTTGGGCACGTTAGTTCACTTTCCTTGATTAATGGTGTTTGTTATGCTTAAAACAATTCCCACAGAGAGCAGAAAGCAGCACTCGAAATTAACTTAGCTCAGAAAAAAATGAAAAAACAAAAGAAAAAAGCGGCGGGTTTAGTAAGCGTATACTCTGCCGTAGGGGCGGTGCGAGTATGGGACAATTTTCACGAATTTGCCCTTCATGATTGCCTCGAAGTCCGCGTTGAAGTAGCCGCAGTACTCTTTTACTAAGCTTCGGACCTGTTCCAAGTCGGCTTCGTTTACGTCCATTACTTTGACTTCTTTGCCCAGATTCCCGATTTCTCCGCGGACGTATATTATTCCTGCGTGCATGCCTGTGCCTACGAACCGCGCCTTGTGCCCTTCACCGTTTTTGAGTGTTAAGCCCAGGACGACGAGGACGCCGCCTGCCATGTATTCGCCCAAAAAGTCCTCTGCCGTGCCGCCAACCACCATGTAGGGCTTGTTGTTCATGTACTCTTTCATGTGGATGCCCACACGGTAGCCGACGTCGTCGCGGATGAACAACTTCCCGCCCCGCATACCGTAACCAGTGATGTCGCCTGCTCTACCATGAATAACAATTTTCCCGTCGTTCATGGTGTTGCCTGTACAATCCTGTGCGTTCCCATGGACTTCGATGCTGGGACCATCCATGAAAGCGGCTAAATCATTGCCTGGTGTACCGTAGATGTCGATTTTCATTTTGGTCTTCAGATCAGTTCCGATGTATCTTTGCCCGTAAATGTTGCTCAGCTCCACTTTTTCTGCGCCGCTATTGTCCAGTCCCCGAAGCAGACTGTTGAGTTCTTTGTAGTGAATGTCTTCAGCGTTAACTTTCCAGACGCCCTTTTCGTTTTTCGCGAAGGAAAATTTTTGGCTAATTGCTGTTGCTGCTTTTGTTTGTTGGGTCACCATGTTTAGTCACCAGCCATTTTCACGCCTAAGATTCGCAGTTCCGTATCCGTCAAGTTCACACCACGAAGATGCAAACGGTTACCGCGCAAACTTTCTATGGCGTTTATGCCCATGCCGCCCATCATATCTTTAATTTCCATGCTCCAGCCGCGCAGCAGATTCACCAGCCGTTCCGAAGCAATGTCGGGGTTTATGCGTTTGCCAATCCAAGGGTCAGGTGTAGCGATGCCCCAGGGGCACTTGCCTGTGTAGCATTTCTGGCAGACCGTGCAACCCATTGATATGAGTGCAGCGGTTGCTATGTAAACCGCGTCAGCGCCAAGAGCGATGGCTTTTACGATGTCGCCGCTGCTTCGGAATCCCCCTGCTGCCACGACGGACGCGCGGTTGCGAATTCCTTCGTCGCGTAAACGTTGATCTACGCTAGCAATTGCCAGTTCGATGGGTATGCCTACGTTGTCTCGGATAACTTTGGGAGCTGCACCTGTAGAGCCTCTTACGCCGTCGATTGCAACTATATCAGCGCCAGCGCGTACTATACCGCTTGCGATTGCCGCCACGTTATGAACTGCTGCAATCTTGACGGATATGGGTTTCTCGTAGTTGGTTGCTTCCTTCAAAGCGTAGATTAGTTGGCGCAGGTCTTCAATGCTGTATATGTCGTGTTGTGGTGCGGGGGAAAGCGCGTCTGTTCCAACCGGAATCATACGGGTGCGTGCAATATCTTCGGTGACTTTTTCGCCGGGCAAGTGTCCGCCTATGCCTGGTTTGGCGCCTTGGCCGATTTTGATTTCGACTGCTGCGCCTGCATGCAGGTATTTGGAGTGGACGCCAAATCTGCCTGAAGCAACTTGGACGATTGTGTGTTCGCCGTACTTGTAGAGGCTGGGGTCTAAGCCGCCTTCGCCCGTGTTAAAGTATGTTCCAGCCTTTGTTGCAGCTCGCGCGAGTGATTGGTGGACGTTGAGGCTGATGGCGCCGTAGCTCATGGCAGAGAACATAATCGGTGTCTCAAGCGTTAACTGCGGAGTTAGCTGAGTTGTCAGGTCTATGTCGCCATTCGCATACTTCAAGTCCAAAGCGTCGGGTTTTACGCCTATGTAAGTTCGGATTTCCATGGGTTCCCGCAGTGGGTCGATTGATGGGTTTGTGACTTGGCTAGCGTTCACCAGCAGTTTATCCCAGTAGCTGAGTGATGGTTTGTCGCAGCCCATGCCTGTTAAGAGGACACCGCCGGTTTCAGCTTGCTTCTTGATGTCTTTAATTACGTCGCCAGTCATGTTTGCGTTGTCGCGGTAGGCAGACGGGTTTTTCTTGATGGTTATCGCGTGAGTTGGACAGAACGTGACGCATCGTTGACAGTTTACGCAGTTCTCGTCTTTGCTGCATATGACGTCGTCTTCGGAGTCGTAGCTGTGGGTTTCGTAGGTGCATTGGTTGACGCAGACTTTGCATCGGATGCATTTGTCTTGGTCTCGTTCCACGATGTATTCGGGTGGTAGGTAGCTTTTCATTGCTGTTTAACCTCCATGGAGGCTACGGTTTTTTTGCCGCGGACTCTGCCAATGAGGGGTTCGCCGCCCCGTGCAGTCCATAGCTTGTCCAGCATAGGCGACACTAAACGAATCGACGCCTCCTCACTGGATAGGTAAAGCATATCGCCCCGGGTTGCTGCAACCATCGGACGCAGCTTAATGCGGTCAGTTAACCCAATTATCTCTCCATGATGAGCAATGATAACGCTGAAAGGACCATTCATTAAGAGGCTGCCGTAGGTTTGGCGCAACGCCCGCAATGCCAGTTTCTTTTTGGTTTCCATTTTGTCAATTTCTGACCAGAAAGGCGAAGCCAGAATCTGCGAAACGACTTCGATGGGTAAGCGTTGTTTGCGCATGAGCAGGTCCACCGCGTAGGCAAGGACTTCGGTGTCGGTTTGCAGGGTGCATTTGTAACCGTACATTTCCAGATAGCGGCGGTTGATGCCGTAGCTGCTGAGTTCGCCATTGTGAACGACGGTCCAATCTAGGATGTTGAACGGGTGCGCGCCGCCCCACCAGCCAGGCGTGTTAGTTGGGAATCTGCCGTGGCAACTCCAAAGGTAACCCTGATAGTCTTCGAGGCAGAAGAAATCTGCTACGTCTTCGGGGAAGCCGACTCCTTTGAAGACGCCCATGTCTTTGCCGCTACTGAACACGAATGCCTTGCCAGTTTCTGTGTTGATGCGCATAACCGCATCTATGATGCAGTCGTCTTCGGACTGGGTTTTTGGGCGATTCTTTTTGGGTTCAACGAAGTAGCGCCAGAGCTGTGGTGGGTCGATGACGTTGGCGGGTTTTGTCTGCATTTCCTCGTCGTAGATAATGTTGAAGTGGGAAGCGAGTATGTGGTCGGTTTTTTCTTTGGCGTCTTTGCTCAGGTACATGATGTGCAGGGCGTAGTAGTCTTTGAAGGTGGGGTATATGCCATAGACAGCGAAGCCGCCGCCTAAGCCGTTGCTGCGTTCATGCATGTTAGTAATGGCGCGGACGGCGTCTTTGGAGCCAAACCGTTTACCCTCCAAGTTCATCATGCCGAAGATGCTGCAGCCCGCGAAGTCTTTGTCGTTGCCGAATGGGTTTATGATTTTTTGGTCT
>Ga0182021_10011786_pt1 | contig 10385 bp, 9 predicted proteins | sample 612E3MmetaG_FD_120493 | JGI IMG/M metagenome (GOLD analysis project Ga0182021, IMG submission 120493) | Permafrost microbial communities from Stordalen Mire, Sweden - 612E3M metaG (Illumina Assembly) | ecosystem: Environmental > Terrestrial > Soil > Wetlands > Permafrost | place: Sweden... | reverse complement strand
TGTCGATGGTCTCGCCGGTCATCTGGGGTTCGGGACTGTTCTACCTTTTTTATTCCTCATGGAAGAGCGTGGGCGCTGATGCCTACCTGAGCCTGGAAGCGGTGGCATTCGTTCACACTGCCGGTGCGTTCATGATGCTGGTGTTCTTCATTGCCCACGTCTATCTGACCACCACCGGCCATACGCCGACTGCGCACATCAAGACGATGATCACCGGTTGGGAAGAAGTGGATTAATCTGTCACTGATGTAAAACAACAACCTGTAACCAGGTGAATTGAAAGCTCAACAATGCCCTGTTATGAAACAAACAGGGCATTGTTTTTGTGGCGCCGCAAAACATCCGGCAATTCCATTCTGTCAGCTACTATTGATGCGTCACCATTAATTGCAGCCGAGTTGACATCATCACCGAATTTCGTCAATGCGTTATATTGGTCCTGCGTAATGCTGATTGTGCGTGTGTATGCGCGTGGGCCTTGATAAGTAGTATTGTCTGTAAATTTGACTTCACCGGGCGCTGCCCCGTCCGCGCGTCCGCTGAACTAATTCTAGTGTCGTGTTCTTCATTTTTTTCGCATCTCCTGTACGTTTTTACGTTTGCAATTCTCTTTCCTGCACAATATTTTCATTCGTTCTGCTCGTTTCTCTATCGTTTGCTTGCCTGATTTAAGCATCAGGCGTGTTTTGTCGCGGACATCCTTCGACAGGCTCAGGACGAACGGGATTTCTTGTTAGTACCTCAATTCATACCCCGCTAACAATCCATCCCATGCTTCAAACCAGTGTTCTTGTTTGGGGGGTTTGGTGTATGGGTTGGTGCCAGCCCACGCTTCCGCTGGTGTTTTGCCATCAAGGTTCTGGTGGGGTCTGACGTTGTTGTACCAATGCTGGAATGTGTTCAGGTCGCGGTTGAGTTGTTCGATGCCTGCAACAGTCCATTGATCCAGTTTGTCTTTCAATGTACCGAACAGGCGTTCGATCCGTCCGTTTTGCCAAGGACAGCCGGGGTCTGTGAATTGGTGGCGAATGCCAAGTTGTTTGAGTGCCTGGCTGAAGGCAGGGGATCGGAACATTCCCTCGTTGTCGGTGCGTATGGCTTTGGGTTTGCCGTATGTTCGGATGATTTGGTTCAGGCAATGAATGATCGTTGGTGTGGTTTTGTCGTGCAGTGCTTGCAGGTGCAGCAAGGCGCGGCTGCCGTGATCCAATATACCGATCAACGCATGTAGTTTGCCGTTGGTGTCGGTCTTGCCGGTGAGGTCGAGTCCCCAGATGAGGTTGCGCGGTACGGCTTTGGGTTTGGCGTGTTTGAGGTTGCGGCGCAGGATCTGGATTTCATACTGGTTGCGTTGCAGTATCAGGTGGACGCAGGTTTTGCCGATGGTGATGCGGTGGCTGGCGGCATAGCGGCGGTTGCAGATGTCGGCGATGCAGCGGCATCCGGCTTGGGGCATGATGGCTTTGAGGCGGATGATTTCGCGTTTGAGCCATTCGGGTTTTTGCGGGGTGTGGCGATGGCTGTTTTTGGCGCGTTGAATGAGCTTGTTGTTGCGATGCAAATGCAATGGTGCGGCGAACCGAAGCAGGAAGCGCTGGATTATTGATTGCAGCAGATTGATTATCGCCGACAGGATTAGCATGAACGCACCCTGTTCAACCCAAATCCAGGATGACATGCATCGACTATGCCGCTTATTTGCCGCATTGCCCGTGATACTGTTTTGTGATACTGTGTGCGCATGAAACGAAAAAGTTCAAAAACCCTTGCTTTGATTTTTGCGCGCCCTGTTTCCGGCAGCATCAAGTGGCGCGATATTGAATCGTTGTTGGTGGATTGGGGCGCAAAGGTCAGCGAGCGCGAAGGTTCGCGCATCGGGGTTAAGCTGTTCGGCGAGGTGCGGGTATTCCACCGACCGCATCCTTCGCCGGACACGGACAAGGGTGCGGTGGAATCTATCCGCAAGTGGCTGGAAAGTAACGGGGTAAAACCATGAAAAATGTGATGATGATTGACGGACAGCGGGCTGTGATCGAATACGACCCGGACATCGAGATGTTTCGCGGCGAATTCATCGGCCTGAACGGTAGCGCGGATTTTTATGCCAAGAACATCACCGGGTTGAAGCATGAAGGAAAAGCTTCGCTCAAGGTATTTCTTGAGATGTGCGCAGAGGAAGGTATCGAGCCGTTCAAACGGCATTCCGGCAAGTTTGTGTTGCGCCTTGATCCTGGCATCCATCAAGCGGCGACTGCGGCCTCCAAGGCGGAGGGGCTGTCGCTGAACCAATGGGTGGCGAAGTTGATTCAGGAACGGGCTGCCGTTTAACTCACATTGATGGGTTGCACCCGCAAGGGATGCGCCGTGGTTGTAAGTGGCTGATAACAAAGTCAGGCAATCCGTAACCAGCCAAAGGCTGGTCGGAATTGACACAGCCCGAACAACACGCACAGCGCAGGAATGATGGACTAATGGTTTTTTTTGTTTTATGAAATCACCCATGCACCCCACCCTCAGCTTCCTTCTTAGGTAGATCGTTCGAATCACTCACCGCACTCAACACCCCCTGCCCTATCCTCACCACCTCATCCACCAACAGGTTCTTCGGCATGGCATGAGTGATGAACAGCATCGAGACTTTGCCCTTGAGCTGGTTGATGGTGGCGGCGAAGTGTTCGGCGGTGTTGGCATCCAGGCTGCTGGTGGCTTCGTCGAAGACGAGTATTCTGGGTTGTTTGATGAGGGCTCTTGCGATGGCCATGCGTTGTTTCTGTCCGCCTGAGAGTCCCACACCGCGTTCGCCGATTTCGGTCTGGTAGCCTTGCGGCAGGGCTTCGATGGCGCTGTGGATCTCGGCCATTTTGCAGGCGTGCACGATCTGGTCGAAGGTGGCGTGGGGGTTGGCCATCATGAGGTTGTCGTAGATGGTGCCGGAGAACAGGATGGTTTCTTGCGGCACGACGCCGAAGTAGTGGCGCAGTTCGTTGGCCGAGAGGTAGCGGATGTCGTTACCGTCTATCTTGATGGTGCCGCCGGAGGGCTGGTAGAAGCCTTGCAGGAGTTTGGTGAGGGTGCTCTTGCCTGAGCCGGACTGCCCCATGATGGCGACAACTTTGCCGGGGGCGACTTTAAGGTTGAAGTCTTGGTAAAGGAAAGGACGGTCGTCGGCATAGCGGAAACTGAGGGCTTCAATGTCGATCTGGCCTTTGCCTTCTCTCATGCGGCTGGGCAGGACGGAATAGGGTTCGGGCGGGGCGTTCATGATGTCGCCCAGGCGCTGCACGGACATGTTGGCCTGCTGGAATTGCTGCCACAGCCCCACCAGCCGCAGCATGGGTTGCGACACTTTGCTGGAATACATCTGGAAGGCGATGAGCATGCCGATGGTGAAGTCGTTGGTGGTCATCACGGTATAGGCACCCACGACCAGGATGAGCAGGGTCATCATTTGTTCGAGGCCGTTGGAGACGACGTTGTAGGTGTTGCCGATCTGGCGTACGCCGAAGCCGGAGCGCAGGTATTCGGCGAGGTAGTCGCTGTAGCGGGCGTTGAGCTGGGGTTCCATTTGCAGGCTCTTGACGGTTTCCAGACCGGATACGTATTCGGTGGTGAAAGCCTGGTTGCGCGCGCCGAGCATGAATTGTTCGTTCAGTTTGATCCTGAACATCGGTGCAACGATGAAGCTCATGATGGTGATCACGCCCATGATGGCCAGCGCGATGCAGGTGAGCGTGACGTTGTAGTAGAACATCATGGCCAGGAAGATGATCAGGAAGGGGAAATCCAGCACCAGTGTGACGGCGGCGCTGGCGATGAATTCGCGTATGGTTTCCACGCCGTGCAGGCGGGCGGCGATCACACCGGTGGGGCGCTGTTCGAAGTAGCGTGGCGGCAGCTTGAACAAGTGCTCGAACACGGCATGGCCCAGCACGGCATCCACCCGGTTGCCGGTGTGCAGGATGAGGTATTGGCGCACCCAGGAGAGCAAGGCAGAGAACACCATGAATACGGCCAAGGCTATGGCGATGACGATGAGGGTGCTTTGGGTGCGATGGACGACGACCTTGTCGATGATCACCTGGGTGAACAGCGGCGTCACCAGGCCAATCAACTGGATGATGAGCGAGGCGATCAACACATCGCGCCAGATGCGCTTGTGTTTGAGCAGTTCGGGGATGAACCAGTTGAAGCCGAAGGCGGCTTGCTTGTTCATCGCGCCGTCGGGGTCCTTGATGCCTTTGGTTTCGAGTGCGAGCTGGAACGCGGCGCCGGCATAACGTGTGGCGAATTCTGCCTGCGTCAGGGTCTTGGGGGTGTTGGTGCCGACTTCGAACAGGATGACGCTTTCGGCGGTCATCTGGACGATGATGGCGGGGTGGAATTTGGGTGGGGGTGGAGGCGTTTCAACTGGCGGGAGGCTGATAGCCTCGCCTGCGCCCTGCCCTTCGACACGACCTTTAGTATTGAGCGCAGTCGTGGAGTCAGGGCGAACAATCACAGAAGAATCATTTTCTGGAGCTACTTTGTTTAATCCAGATAATCCTTTGGAAAATGCAGCCCGCTTCCCCCTTTGCCAAAGGGGGACTGAGGGGGATTTTTGCACCCGGATAAAGCTCAAATCCCCCCTAGCCCCCCTTTGGCAAAGGGGGGAATGCTGCTTCGTAGCACCATCTGGCTCAGATGAACCATCTGGCTCTATTGATCTGGCTTCGTTCAATACCACCAGACACGGCACGTTGAGAGAGGCCAGCGCTGCACTATCGCAATCCCAGCGCTTGATGCGAAAGCCCAGAGCACGCGCAGCGTGAATGAAAGAATCCGAGGTGTAAGGCGGCGGGAATTGTTTGACCAGCAGTTCGGCGTCGAAGGGCTTGCGGTTCAGCGCACAAAAGCTGCCCATGGCCCAGATGACGTCTTCAACAGCAAAGGTGAACGTGGGTGCATGCCGGGACGGCTCCCGCGACAGGCTGTTTGAAACCATTCTCAGGAGTCGGCGTGGCATCAGAAGTATGCTCCGCAGACGCAACGGATGATTCGAGTGACTCTTATGGCTTTCACCATGGGCGTTTCCCTCGATAGAACTATTGCTTCAATACAAATACCGTGAGGGTAGAACCCAGTTCGGCGGACGAAGGCAATTTAGCAGAATTCTGACGTAAAACCATTGTACGAAAGTGTCTATATATTTTTCCGTATATTTGCACCGATTACGCGACAGAATCCTTTTGCATAGGGGTTTTGAAGGGTATAGATATATCTATACCTTGCGACTAATCCCGAGTGTGTTGATATGGAAATCGTCGCCTATGGCGAGAGATATGAAGATGCCCGGGATAATTCACCGGACTGAATAGATCGATTTAATGGAAACGCGCAGCACACCAATCCCCAAGTTATTGAAAAGAGGATTGAGAGGTAACGGCAATTGTTTTACCGTCGTGGCAATGCCTATTTTCCGGATCGTGCCGCCACATCGCGCAGCAACGGCAAATATTGCGGCCAGTGCGCGACCGGGCCGTTGTTCGCGAACACGATAACGCCGTGCTTGTCCAGGACATAGGTTGTTGGGAAAACTGCGGCAATGTTACGGTCACGGATTTTGTTGCCGTCCGCCAGGCTCAGCAAGTCCGTCGCATCGCTCTTCACGCCCGAGTCGTAAAACGGCAGCTTTAAATGCTGTTGCCGTGCCCACTGGCCCGACTGTGCGGAATCCTCCCGCACTTGCAGCAACACCATCTGGATATCCGGGGATGCGCCCAATTTCTGATACAGCTTCTGCAATTCGGGCATTTCGCTGCGGCAAGGCGAACACCATGAACCCCAAAAATGCAGCAACACTACCTTGCCTTGCATGTCCGACAGCGTCATGGATTTCCCGGTCGCGTTCCTGAAAGCCAGATTGTAAAAGCGCTCTCCGCGATTCAATCCTTCATGAGCTTTGCTTGCCTCAGTGCGACTCAGGTACGGCCCCCACAGGCGGGACCATGCCTGGGCATTGAACACCACCTTGTCATCCACCGCATACAGGGTGCATGCTAGACCGCTCTCTTCGTTGCAAGCTTTCAGTGCACTTTGCTGCGCCATCTCAGCTGACGATTCGCCCCCCTTCCATGTCCATACGCCACCGGGAGCGATGGCGAAGGCCCGGTGTTTGTCGAACGAAAGAAAATCGCGGTAGCCTTCCCTTCCCGCGCTGTCGAGATGAGGAACTGCCTCGATGTCATGCAACTCGGCAGCGAACGATATGCTGGGTGAAAGCGTGAAAAGAATTAAGGCCCAAATTGCGGACCTGATGCGACCTGAGTTAGCCATCTTGATAATTTTCGAGACCGGTTTGAACCTGAAAACCTCTGTTGTTCCCCCGTTCATGGGGTGAGAAGCACCGAGCTGCAACTCGCTGTCGTCGACCGGGATGGAACAAATTTGCCCTAACGCTCGAACAGCGCGACTGAGCCACGTTTACGTTCCACTTCGGTGAAATCGGGAATGGGATTCATGGTGGCTTTGTCAAAATCCAAGCTATGTCTGTGCCCAAGGCAGGCCATCAAAGCGCCAGCCGTTGTGCGAATTGCGGTGATGGGAATCGTCCAGGTCTCCCTCGAAACCGTGTGCGACGTTGTATATGTCTTTCATCCCTGCTTTCTCCAGCGCTTCCCCGGCATCGGCAGAGCGGCGTCCGGAACGGCAAATCAGCACGACGGGCCGATTGACGCTGGCAGCCTTGCGTACATGCGACACAAAATGCGGGTCAATTTCCCAGTCCGGACCGTCCACCCAGGGAATCAGGATCGAACCTCGCGGATGTCCCACGAACATATGTTCCATTTCGCTGCGCACGTCGATAAATACCGCTTCCGGATTGGTTTGCAGGAATTCGAAGGCTTCTTTGGGTTCAAGGTGTTTCATGGGCGCTTCCTGCCTGTTCTGTTTTACACAGCCGGATTATAGCGCCCGTAGCGGGATGATGTATCAAAGCCCCTTCAGTCGACCAGACAAACCGTGGAAAGAACTCTTGAATTACTTTGCCAGCGCTGTTGCAGGTTCTTCGGCTGCGATTGAATAGCTCACTCAAGCCTTCGATCCGGGTTGCTGCAGTTTCAAGTAGGGTGCGCTTGCGCACCATTTTGCTCTGGTGCGCAAGCGCACCCTACAACTGCCGAATTCAAACTTCACTTGGCCGGATCAATAGTTGCGATGAATGGACTCACTTAAGCCTTCGATTCGGGTTGCTGCAGGGTACGTATTTCAAAGGTCATTTGCTCCAGATCACCCATGATCCAGGTCGGGATGGCATTCACGCCCGGAGCGTCTATGCCGGCGACCGAACCGGGATTGACCAGCCAGCTCTTGCCGCCTTTGACATCGGCCTGCATACCGACATGGGCCATATGGCTATGGCCATGACATACCAGATCATAGTCACCGGTACAGGCAAAGGCCTGAGCATGGTGCGGCATATGGGTTACGAATATCCGGCGCCCGCCGAGTAACAGCATTGCTTCCTGGCCGTGGTAGGTGAACAACCCGTCGGACTTCGCCATCGTGCGGTACAACGAAGCGACATCGCCGATATTGTTGCCATGTACGGCATGGATAGGGATGCCAAGCTTGAGAGATGCTCGCAGGGTGTTTACACCGATCAGGTCGCCACAGTGTATTACGGCCTGCGCGCCCGCAGCTTTGGCCTCAACAATCGCCTCCACCAGCGGGTCTGAACGGTCATGACTATCGGAAACAATGCAAATCTTCATACTCTTGGGTATCGCGGAAACTGCGGCACATTAGGCAGAATTCACGGTCACAGCGTCTATAACCATATCGGGTGGGTGGGCCTATAGCCCTGATGGGGTAGCGGGGGAAAATCCAGTTGCGTTTTATTGATATTTGAGAGAAAGCAGCATACTCTAACATGTGGATTCAGGTATTGACGGATGCAAACATTTTTCAGAATACCCCCTGAGAATTTCGGACGTTCTGGCTGGATAAGATGGGTAAAAAATTGAAGTCAGTGAACGAACCGGTCAGCGCAGCATTCTATTGGACGCGCGATCCGGAATTTGTGCTGCCCGGCAAAAACGGCGGCCTGGATACTTGCGTCGAGCAGGAATTCACCGAATCCCGCAGCAGCGATCTCAGAACGCTGTTGAATACGTTTCTGGAGACGGCCATCGGTGTTATCAAGGCCAATGCCGGCGTAGTGCGCGTCCTGCTTCCTGACGAACAAACCCTGCAAGTCATCAGCGCGGTAGGACTGACCGGGGAAGAACTGGAAGCCGAGCGCATCGTTGAATTGGCCTGCGAAGATTGCGGCAAGTCCGCTTTTAAACACGGGCTCTGCTCTACCGATGTCAATAGCTGCCGGACACGACACGGCGATCAACCCCACCAGCAGTTCCGCTCGGTGATTTCCATCCCGCTGGAAAGCCGCAATTCCTCCGAAGCCATGCTCGGCGTTTTCACTCTTTTCTTCGATACCCCCCAATCCTCCTCCGGCAACGCGGCCACCATGGCGATCAGCTTCGCCGACCTGCTGGGTACCCTGATCGATCACATCAAATCCACGCGTGAAGCCAAACGCGAGGAACTGTTGCGGGAACGCCAATCCATTGCCAACGATATCCATGATTCGCTGGCGCAAACGTTGAACTATGCGCGCATGAACACCACACTGTTGAGTGACGCCATACGCAACAGCAACGAGGTCATGGCTACCAAATACACGCGCGATATCGACGAGGCGCTGGAAATCGGCCAGAAAGCCGTGCGCACGCTGATCACAGATTTCCGCAGCGAGATGCACCCGGCCGGACTGTTGCAGGCGTTACATACACTGGTCGAAAGATTCAGCCAGCAACACAATATCGTACTGGATTGCTCCATCCGCGTCGCCGACCTTGACCTGCCGCTGGAACATGAGATACAGGCCTACAACATCGTGCGCGAAGCGCTTTCCAACATCGCCAAGCACTCCAACGCCAGCCATGCCCGGTTGATCGTGGACCACCTCTGCGGCTACTACGTGTTTACCGTCGAAGACAACGGCAACGGCACGTTTTCGCCGGTGGAAGGCCATTACGGGGTCATTATCATGCGCGAACGCGCGCAGCGTATCGGCGGAGAAATCAAGGTAGAAAGCACCAAAGGCTTGGGAACATGCGTACAATTATTCTTCCCTGAACCGGGGACGAACTGGAGAATTTCGCATGTCTGACGAATTAAAGATCGCACTGGTGGATGACCAAAGCCTTTGCCGGCGCGGACTGAGCGAACTGCTCGCGCGCTGCTACGGCTTCAATGTGCTCGGCGCGGTCGGCAACATCGCGGATCTGCGCCTGCTGATCAAGGAGCAGCCCGACATATTGGTCATGGATTTGCGCATGCAGCCTATGGACGGCCTGGCCATGCTCGAGATCATTCGCAAGGAAGGTTGCACCATCCCTGCCGTGATGTTGACCATGAGCGATTCGGAAGTGGATCTGGGCAATGCGATCCGCGCCGGGGTGCGGGGTTACCTGCTCAAGGATATGGCACCGGAAGAAGTGGTGGATGCCATACGGCGCGTCGCGGCGGGTGAACTGGTTGTCGCTCCCACCATGACCGTAAAGATGATCGAAATGCTGCGCGGCGACCAGCCCGGACAGGAACCGAAGAACTCGCTCAAACTGTTGACCGAACGCGAGCGCGAAATCCTGCAATTGTTGTCGCGCGGTGAAAGCAACAAGTCGATCGCGCTAACCCTGTCAATCAGCTATGACACGGTGAAACAGCATGTGCGGCACATATTAAACAAACTCAATTTGTCCTCCCGGGTCAAGGCTGCCGTGCTGTTCGCCAAGGAACAGGGAATGCCGGAGGACAATGAAACGTTATCAGGTAGTAGTCATCAAGCAGGATCAAAGCAGCAAAGCAGTAAATGAGTCAGGGAGCGTTGTACATAATCAATAACCGGATTAACCAATAACGAAAGAGGAAGAACATGGCACACATCGTCATCATGGGAGCAGGTCTTGGAGGCATGCCGGCAGCATACGAAATGCGCGACAAGTTGGACAACAAGCATAAAGTAACTGTTGTTTCGAACAGCGAAAATTTCCAGTTCGTACCGTCCAACCCATGGGTGGGCGTGAAATGGCGCGAGCGCAAGCAGATCGAATTCCCGATCCGCAGCTATCTGGAACGCAAAGGCATCGACTTCATTTCCACCGGTGTAAAACGTGTGCACCCCGACCAGAACCAGCTCGAATTGAACGATGGCAAGATGCTCGCTTACGATTATCTGGTAATCGCCACCGGCCCCAAGCTGGCCTTTGAAGAAGTCGAAGGTCTGGGCCCGCACGGCGGCCATACCTACTCCGTATGCCATGTCGATCACGCGATGAAGTCGC
>Ga0182021_10011785_pt1 | contig 10385 bp, 5 predicted proteins | sample 612E3MmetaG_FD_120493 | JGI IMG/M metagenome (GOLD analysis project Ga0182021, IMG submission 120493) | Permafrost microbial communities from Stordalen Mire, Sweden - 612E3M metaG (Illumina Assembly) | ecosystem: Environmental > Terrestrial > Soil > Wetlands > Permafrost | place: Sweden... | reverse complement strand
TTCTCGCTTCCTGCGACCTCGCTACCTTTATTTCGCTTCTCGCTTCCTGCGACCTCGCTACCTAGAGTTGCGGCCCAGGTAAACACTCTCTGGCCAAGGGCCCTGAATTCCAGTTCTTCAAACAATCGTTTCAACTTTGCTTCATCGGGAGGTCCGACCATCAGTTTTGAGGGTTCGAATGCAATGGGGACATCCAGGATGATAGTCGCAAGCTGTTTCGAAAGCATTGCCTGGTCTTTGAAATCAATGACCTTCTGCCTTAATTTTTCATTTGCAACTTTTTCAGGATGGGCGAGGAGGTTCTCCACGGAATCAAAATCAGCGATCAGTTTGCGGGCAGTGACTTCACCGATACCGGGAATACCCGGAATATTATCCGAAGCGTCCCCCCACAAGCCCAGCATATCGATCACCTGTGAAGGGCGGCTGATCCCGAATTTTTCGCAAACCTCTTTCACTCCAAGGATCTCAACATCACCGCCGAATTTCCCTGGTTTATACACCAGGGTCCTGTCGCTTACAAGCTGTCCGAAATCCTTATCCGAAGTCATCATATAAGTAATGAATCCGTCGGCTTCAGCCTTTTTAGCGAGGGTCCCTATAACATCGTCGGCTTCGTAACCATCGACAAATAATACGGGGATGTTAAATCCATCAAGGAGTTCATGGATATACGGGATGGAAGAAATGATATCTTCGGGGGTTTCCTGCCGGTGGGCTTTATAGAGTTCAAATCCTTCATGCCTGATGGTAGGTGCCACAGTGTCAAAGGCGACGCCGATATGGCTGGGTTTTTCATTCCGGAGCACATCAAAAAGTGTATTTGCAAACCCAAACACGGCAGATGTATTCATGCCCTTCGAGCTCACCCTAGGATTGTTCTTGAAAGCATAGTAAGCCCTGTAAATCAGAGCCATGGCGTCAAGCAGGAAGAGTTTTTTTTCAGACAAGATCTTGCTTTTCGGCAAAGATAAGGGAATTCGGTATAAAAAATTTCCGAACAAAAAGATGTTTATATTTTCTTTCAGCCCGGGTGATAACGGCTTTTTTTATACTATACTTTTATGCACCTCAAAATACCCTTCATGATAAAGATAAAATCCAAAGCAAAGAAAATTTTCGTACTGGATACCTCGGTGATCCTTTATAACCATGATGCGCTCAGCAGTTTTGAAGACAATGACGTGGCCATTCCCATCACTGTCCTGGAAGAGCTGGATGCCTTTAAAAAAGGGAATGATACCATCAATTTCGAAGCGAGGGAATTTATCCGGATCATGGATAAACTTTCAAGCCGTTCTACGTTCACCAAATGGATATCCCTTGGAGGCAGCAAGGGAGGCAAGTTCAAGGTCGTTATGAATGAACAGAGCGAACTGGACGCCAACGCGGTATTCGGGGAAATGAAACCTGACCACTGGATCCTGAATGCTGCCCTGGTTATGATGCAGGAGAACCCGGATAAGAAAGTCATCCTTGTTTCAAAGGATATCAATCTCCGGCTGAAGGCAAAGGCATTGAATATTTCATCAGAGGATTTCCTTACAGGAAAAGTCAAGGATGTGGAGGGACTGTATGCCGGGAAAACCACATTGGAAGGTCTGGACAAAACCATCATCGACCTGATGTATGAAACCGGATTTTGCCTGCCTGAAGATATTGGCATCAAAAACCCCATTCCGAACCATTACTTCATCCTGAAGAACGGCAAGAGTTCCGTCCTGGCTTTTTTTAATCCGGCGACAGAAAGGATAGAAAAAATCGAGAAACAGTCCTGTTACAAGATCACACCCAGGAATGCCGAACAGGTATTCGCATTCCATGCCATCCTCAACCCGGATGTGAAGCTGGTAACTTTGCAGGGTATCGCGGGTACAGGGAAGACCCTGCTAGCGCTTTCAGGAGCCCTGGAACAAAAACGGTATTTCAAACAAATCTACCTGGCCCGCCCGATTGTTCCCCTGAGCAACAAGGATATCGGGTACCTGCCCGGTGATATCAAGTCGAAACTCGACCCCTACATGCAACCCCTTTGGGACAACCTGAAGTTCATCCAGAACCAGTACGGGGAAAAGGATAAGGAATACAAGGTGATCCAGGAGGCCGTGGAAAATGAAAAACTGGTCATTACACCACTGGCATACATCCGGGGCAGGAGTATTGCCAATGTCTGCTTCATCGTCGACGAGGCCCAGAACCTCACTCCCCATGAAATAAAAACCATCATCACACGTGCCGGCGAAAACACAAAGATCATTTTTACCGGTGATATACACCAGATCGATACACCATATCTTGATGCCCAGTCGAATGGCCTGTCCACGCTCATCGACAAGATCAAGCATCATCAGCTATATGCCCATATCAAACTCGAAAAAGGAGAACGCTCGGATCTGGCCAACCTGGCGAATGAGCTTCTATAAGTGAGCGAATAGCGAATAGCGAATAGCGATTACTGATTTTTCCCTAATGCCTGATGCCTGATGCCTATTTCTCCTCGTATACAACCGTCATTAAAGTCTGCCCGACTGCTTTAAGAGTTGCTTTGTCGATAGTGGAGAGAACATCATGTGTCGTATGCCAGGTATGGTAGAACCCTGATTCGGAGTTTCTGTCGAGATGTATAAGGTCAACCACCGGAATATGCATGTATTGCATAATGAAATAGTGGTCATCGGTCACCAGGGTCCCTTTCTCATAGAGAAAATATGAGGAATAGCCTATCCGGTTTCCGGCATCCCAGATCTTTTGCTGAAAATCCGAGGCATATTTCGCTGAAAATCCTTCCATTAAAAAAGTGGCGTCCTTTGCACCCACCATATCCAGCAAAATACCGTACCGGGCAGAATATCCGTTTTTATGAGGATTCTGCGCCCAATACTGAGAGCCGAGTCCCCACCATTTCTCCTCCCCGTTGCTTTCGTCCTGCGGAGGGCCGTAATCTTCAAGGTCAAACAGGATGATATCAATACCGACAGCTGGTTGCCTGATGCTGAACTGCCGGGCCATCTCCATCAGTACACCTACTCCGCTTGCTCCGTCATTGGCGGCATCCACAGGTTTATGCCGGTTTTTCGGATCCGGGTCCTGATCAGCCCAGGGCCGTGACTCCCAATGCGAACAAAGAATGATCCGGTCTTTCAGTTCAGGTTTCCAGGAAGCAATAATATTCTTTCCATTCAGCATTTTCCCGTTATAAGCTGCCATCCTGAATCTCTGTACGGTAACATCTGCACACCATGATTTCAGTCTGCCTGTAATGTATTCTGCACATTTGTCATGTGCCGGGGTGCCCGGAACGCGAGGACCGAAGGACAGCTGTTTCACGACAAAAGCGTACGCCGAATCCTTGTCGAATACCGGAATTTCAACTTTCGGCCTTATCATCATGGCTGAATCTGCCGCTGAAGTGTTCTTCTGCTTCGTTGTGTTATGGCAGGAGAACAGGATTACCGGGGCGAGGAGAAGAAGGAAGTATCTCATATGCAGGAAATATTAAAGTTTGTTTATATTTTCTTCAGTGTTTTTCTCCTGATCCCGGTGGCCAGAGATCCTGCAAACAGCAGAGCTCCCAGCCAGGACATCCATTTAGCGATATAGTCTCCGTGTTTTGTATAAAATGTCAGCTTGTCATTTGCATTAACACTGGCTTTGATCGCTGCAGGCACCCAGTATTTCGTCTGTTCGTGGGCATCACCCCTTTGGTCAATAAAAGCGGAGATGCCGGTATTTGCTGACCGGACAATACATCTCCGGGTTTCAATCGCACGGAGATGGGCAAAGGCATAATGCTGGCGGTAACCTGCAGTATTTCCCCACCATCCGTCGTTGGTGATGATACACATGACACAGGCACCGTTTTTGACAAATTCAGAGAAAAATTCACCAAAAACCGATTCATAGCAAATGCAGGCAGATACAGGATGCATCTTCACCACCCTGTAAACCTTCCTCACAGAGTCTGTGCCCAGGCTCCCGACAATGCCCCCAAGATCTATGGCATACTTTTCAAGCCATTGAAATCCGTAATAGGAAGGCAGGATCTCAACACCGGGTGTAAGCTTTGATTTATGATAAATCTGTAAGCCCGGATTGGAGTTCACCATGATGGCAGCATTGTACCTGTTATACCAGCGGTTCTCTTCCGTGAACTTCCGTGCGGTATGAGGAACTTTTTCACCGGGACCGAAAGCATAATAAGTCGATCCTCCGACAATAATGTTGAGATCAGGAAATCTTGCGATAATCTGCCTGACAAGGCCGACACTCTCAAATGTCTCCATATTATTTTCCCACATCTCCTGCTGAAGAGCCGATTCTGGTGTAACCAGGAGATTTGACGTGGAGTCAAGCACGGGGCCCGCGAGTTCCATGATCCTGCCAACCACACGCTGGGGAGGCAATACATATTGCTCGGAATAGGGGTCAATATTGGGTTGAATAATTACGACTTTGACGGGGCTTGGTTTTTCGTTGTAAGTGTAGTAAAGGAAATAGGAGAAAAGGATCGGAAGAAGGATAAATAGCGAAACAGCGAGATACTTATACATGGCTCGCGGTTCATGGCTCATGGCCTGAGATTCATAGCTCGTGGCTTTTATCCTCCGGCAGGTGATTAACAAATAAATCAGCACGTTAGCCACAAGCACCCACAGCGTACCCCCGAAAGCCCCGGTATATTCGTACCACTCGACCCAGCGGTAGTATGATGAAAAACCATTGCCAAGGTTCAGCCACGGCCAGTTAAGGTCCCAGTTCAGATGAAGATACTCGAGCATGATCCAGAAACAGACCAGGGCGAGATATCCAGCTGGGCGGTATTTCAGGCGGCGCTTCGTTCCGGAGAAAATCAGAAGCACAATTGACATAAACAGGGAATTCAGCATGATAGCCAGGATGGCTCCCTCCCCCGTTGAGTTCACGATCCACCAGGTAGTGAGAAGGTTCCAGAGAAGAAATCCCGGATAGGAATATATAAAAACCGAAAACAGGTTAAATCGATCACGGTTTGCACTGATCAGGTCCTCCATCCTCAGAAAAGGGATAAATCCGACGAACAACAGGGCAGGAAATCCCCTCTCGGGCCATGCCAGGGAAAGGATCAGCCCCGAAGCCAGTGAAAGCAGAAGAAGCTGTAATTTTAAAAACCGCATAATCAGTAATTGAATTCCTTAATAAAACATTTCCACCTCCTCACCCCGGGGAGCACAAATTCCACGGGGGATCAGAACCCGCAGAGCAAAGGTAAAGATACGTTTTCACCCGGCAATAATCCGGGAACATCTGTATGAGGAATTATTTATTAACTTTACAGGTTCTGCAAATTTATACCTGAATGAAATCAAACAGAAATGTAAACAACGAGGAAATCTTTGAACATCTGACCGAGGGATTTTTATTGCTTGATAAAAACGGGAAAATTTTAATCTGGAACAAAGCCCTTGAAGAAATAACAGGGATGCCGGGAAAGATAGCCATTGGAAGGTTTCAATATGATGTGATGTTTGAATTTGTCCTGCCCGAAATAAGAACTGCAGAGACCTACAATTATTTTAAAACCTTTCTCACTGAGGCCCTGAAAACAGGTACCCACAAGGATGCCAACCGCGTGATGGAGGTCAGCATACAGACAAAAAGCGGTGAGGTGAAAACTATCCTTCAGTCATCTTATTTTTTTAAAACTGAAGATGGATTTAATCTTGGCGCATTAATCAGGGATATTACGGGCCAGAAGCGGATTGAAGAAGAATTACGGCAGAAGGAAAACCGTTACCGCCTTCTCTTTGAATCGGCTCATGATGCAATCTTCCTGATGGACCGGGAAATATTTATAGACTGTAATCCGAAAACGCTTAATACCTTCGGATGTGACAGGAATGATATTATTGGCAAGTCGCCTTTTCTCTTTTCTCCGCCGGTTCAGCCCGACGGAAGGGATTCAAGGGAAAAAGCTTTAGAAAAGATCAACCATGCGCTGAATGGCCATCCACAGACCTTTGAATGGATGCATAAACGGTTGGACGGACAGCTTTTCGATGCAGAAGTAAGCCTGAATGCCGTGAATCTGGAAGGAAAATTAATGCTTCAGGCTTTGGTCAGGAATGTGAGCAAACGGAATAAAGCCAATAATCAGCTTCGCAAATTAAGTGATTGCATGCTGAATTTCTCACCGGATTCGGAACAGAATATCAGGGCACTGACTTTGACTTTCGGGGAAATAATCGGGACCGGCACGGTTTTCTATAACAGGCTGGAAGGCAGTTCACTCAATACCTTTGTAAAATGGAACGCCCCTGAAGATTACCAGATGGTCGGTGATGCCGAAGGACATATCTGCTATGATGTGATCAGGCAGAAAACCAGGGATGTCCTCCTGGTCAGGGATCTGCCTTCAACATCCTACTTTGAAACCGACCCGAATGTTAAAAAATACGGACTGAAAACATACCTGGGAGCGCCGGTAAGATATGGTGAGAAGATTATAGGAACTCTATGTGCAGTTTTCATCCATGATTTCATTCCTGATGATGCAGATAATCTTATATTAACTATGGTCGCTTCCGCGATAGGAATGGAGGAGGAGCGATTACTGGAATTCAGAAAACTCAGGGAAGGAGAAAAAAAATACCAGGATCTGTTCAGGATCTTCAGGCTTTTGGCCGACAGCATGCCGGATATGCTATGGGCCAAGGATCTCGAAAAGAAATTTCTGTTTACGAACAAATCGCATGTTGAGAATCTGTTATTTGCGACCGGTACAGAGGAACCAATAGGGAAAACGGATCTGTTTTTTGCCGAAAGGGAAAGGCAAAGGCACCCGGAAAACCCGAATTATCATTCCTTCGGAGAACTATGTACAGATTCGGATGACGTAATTCTAAAGTCAAATAAAGCTCAGAAATTTGAAGAAGCGGGCTTTGTCAGGGGAAAGCATAAGATTTTTGACGTTTACAAGGCCCCGATCTTCGCTGAAGACGGGAAAATGATCGGGACTGTCGGAACAGCCCGTGAGGTGACCAAAGAAAAAGAGGTCGAACAAAAAGTCAGAAACTATACGGAGGAACTTAAGGAACTGAATAACGCCAAGGATAAATTCTTCTCCATTATCTCACATGACCTGAAAGGCCCGTTTAATGCCATCCTGGGGTTTTCTGATATACTTACAAAAGAATGGGACGATTTTTCGGAGGAAGAACGGCAGCATTTCCTGCGCAATATACATTTATCGGCTCAGAATGCATTTAAGCTTCTCGAAAACCTCCTTGCATGGTCGATGGCGCAATCAGGGAAACAAACCTTTAATCCAAGCCCGGTCGACCTTAGTGTGATCACCAACGATATGGTGATCTTCCTTCGTGACCAGGCCGAAAAAAAGCAGATCAAGATCTTTACAGCAGTAAACTTCGGCACCGTTGTCATGGCGGATGAAGAAATGGCAAGAACAGTCATCAGGAACCTGATCTCAAATTCCATCAAATTTACACCTGAAGGCGGCCAGGTCAAAATTTATTCCGAAGTGGTTTCAGAAAAGAGCGAGGGCAGGGATATGATCCGGATCTGTGTGACAGATACCGGAGTGGGTATTTCAAAAGAAAACATGGATAAATTATTCCGTATCGATCAGCAATTAAGATCTTCCGGGACAGCGAACGAGAAAGGCACCGGTCTTGGATTGATTCTCTGTAAAGAGCTTGTTGATAAACATGGCGGAAGGATATGGGTTGAGAGCGATCCGGGAAAAGGGAGCAAGTTTTGCTTTACACTGCCGATAGTGTAAATTCAGAACTTCCTGAACCCGATAATTTCCCTTACTTCCTTTATTGTTTTTGAGGCGGACAGTCGTGCTTTTTCAGATCCGTGCCGGGCTACTTTGCTGATATAGGAATCATCGGATGAGATCCTTAGTATTTCTTCACGGATCGGTGCTGTAAATTTAATTATATCTTCGGCAAGCTGTTTCTTCAGATCGCCATATCGGATCCGGCAGGTCTTGTATAGCTCATCAAAATGCCGGTACGTTTCCGGCGAAGAAAAAAACTCCATCAGGTCAAAAAGATTCCGGACAGGCTGTGTTTTTGGAGAATCCTGTGCCGTCGGGCCCGTATCGGTGGTTGCCCTCATTACCTTTTTACGGATTATCTCAGGCGGATCGGCAAGGAAAATAGCCGTGCTTTCATTATCCGATTTCGACATTTTCAAAGAGCCGTCCAATCCGGGGATCTTCACAAGGTCTTCCCCGAAATTATAAGCCTGGGGCTCGGGAAAATATTCCACTTTATACATCCGGTTAAACCGGTTTGCAAATGTGCGGGTCATTTCCAGGTGTTGTTCCTGGTCCTTTCCGACAGGAACTTTATGGGCCCTGTGAATGATGATATCAGCTGCCATCAGGGTAGGATAGGTCAGCAAGCCGGCATTCACGTTCTGGGGCTGGGTCCTGATCTTTTCCTTGAAGGAAGTACATCGTTCCAATTCGCCGACATAGGCATTCATGTTCAGGAGCAAATACAGTTCGGCAGTCTCCGGAAGATCGCTCTGTATATAAATCGTGGCCTTATCAGGATCCAGTCCGCATGCCAGGAACTCTGCAAGAACAGTCTTTACATTGCCATGAAGATCGGAAGGAGTAGGATGAGTAGTAAGTGAATGATAATCAGCAATGAAGAAATAACAAATATTTTCCTGCTGCATCTTCACAAAATTCTTCAGCGCACCGAAATAATTCCCGAGATGAAGGTTGCCGGTTGGCCTGATACCGCTTACTACTGTTTCCATAATTTTAGCGATTAGCGATTGGCGACTAGCGATTAGGGATATGTTTTATTGGCTATTCGCTAATCCCTATTCGCTTCCTACATTTTTATCTCATCCCCATGCTTATTATAGAAATGGTATTCCAGGAAATGATATGAATTCTGGGAAGTGATTTTCAGTTTGACATGATATTTTCTTTGCCATTTCCACCGTATGCAGAAGATCCCTTTGGTCAGGAAGGCATGGGTATACGGGTGGACGATCAGTGTGAGGTCTTTTTCATTTTGTTCCCGTACAAGGTAGCTCAGGTTATTTTCGATTTCATCGATAATCAGAATGCTGGCGCGGATTTCCCCGCTTCCGCCGCAGGACGGGCATTTTTCGAGTATCTGTACATTCATTTCCGGCCGCACCCTCTGGCGTGTTATCTGCACCAGGCCGAATTTACTCGGGGGGAGTATGCTGTGTTTGGCACGGTCCCTCTTCATTTCATCTCTCAGCTTATCATAAAGCTTGCGCCGGTTCTGCCCCAGCGTCATATCAATGAAATCAATCACGATAATGCCTCCCATATCACGGAGCCTGAGCTGGCGCGCTACTTCAGTTGCAGCTTCCAGGTTGGTTTCCAGGGCGTTCATTTCCTGGTTCTGATCCTGGTTCACCCGGTGGCCGCTGTTTATATCTATCACATGCAGGGCTTCGGTATGTTCGATGACAAGGTACGTCCCGCTTTTAATGGTAATTGTCTTTCCGAATGAACTTTTGATCTGTTTATCGATAGCATATTGCTCAAAGACGGGTGTCTTTCCTGTATGAAGTTTGACGATCCCGGCCTTATCCGGTATGATCTTATTGATATACGCCAGGATTTCCTCGTACAGTGCAGAGTCATTCACCACTATACTGTTGAAGGATTCGTTAAGTATATCACGGATGATGGCCGATGTACGGTCAATTTCCCCTATGATCTTCTGGGGTGGTTTGGCAGTAACCAGGGTTTGGGTTATGGATTCCCATCGTTTATAAAGTGCACGGAGGTCGGCATCCAGATCGGCGACGAGTTTATTCTCAGCCACTGTCCTGATAATGACACCGCAATTTTTGGGTTTAATGCTGGTAATCAGTCGTTTTAACCGGTTCCGTTCTTCTGCGGATTTAATCTTCTGGGAAACGGATATCTTATCGGAGAAAGGGATAAGGACAAGATACCTTCCGGCAAAGGCCAGTTCTGAAGAAACCCTCGGGCCTTTTGTTGAAATAGGTTCTTTTGCGATCTGTACCAGGATGTTCAGTCCGGATTTAAGGATGTGATTGATCCTCCCGGTTTTAATGATCTCAGGCTCAAAGGTAAAATCCGCGATGTTAAGATTTTGAGGGTTGCCCGACTGTGCGATCCGTATATATTTCAACAGGGATTGCACCTGAGGCCCTAAGTCGAGGTAATGAAGAAAGGCATCCTTTTCATAACCTACATCGACGAAGGCTGCATTCAGCCCGGGCATGATCTTTTTGACCCTGCCCAGGTAAATATCCCCAACGGAATACTCGTTGTTTGACTTTTCCTTATTTAACTCAACAAGGAGCTTGTCTTCCAGAAGGGCTATTTCAACTTCAGACGAAGTCGAATTGAT
>Ga0182021_10011784_pt1 | contig 10386 bp, 12 predicted proteins | sample 612E3MmetaG_FD_120493 | JGI IMG/M metagenome (GOLD analysis project Ga0182021, IMG submission 120493) | Permafrost microbial communities from Stordalen Mire, Sweden - 612E3M metaG (Illumina Assembly) | ecosystem: Environmental > Terrestrial > Soil > Wetlands > Permafrost | place: Sweden... | reverse complement strand
CGGGGAGATCGAGCAGGACTCGTGCGCACCCAGTCTGGCGAGGCCCGCAGAGCAACGGTGACCTCGTAGGCCGCGGGGACGGTCCCGGTGCCCGAGCTTCCCCAGATGCAGGCGCTCGCCGAGCGGCTCGACGAGGCTGTCGGGCGTGCCGCGATCGTCCGGGTCGAGATGCTCGGCTTCTCCGGGCTGAAGACGGTGATCCCACCCGGGGAGGGTCTCGAGGGCGAGCGGCTGCTCGAGGTGGGGAACAGGGGCAAGTACGTCGTGTGCAACCTCTCCTCGGCCCGCCGCGTCCTCGTGCACCTCTCCCAGGCCGGGAGGCTGGACATCGAGAGCCCCCCGAAGCACACGAGACCCCGGGGCTCGGTGGTCCGATTCGTCTTCGACAACGGCACGGCGCTTTTGATCCGCGAGCACGGCCACGAGCGGAAGGCGGGCTGGTGGGTGCTCGCCGCCGGCGATGACGGTCCGCTGTCGAGCCTCGGTCCCGAGCCGGCAGACGAGGCCTTCGAGGCGCTGCTGCTCAAGAGCGAGGACACGCGGCGCCTCCACACGCTGCTGCGCGACCAGCGGTTCGTCTCAGGCGTCGGGCGAGGCTATGCCGACGACGCCCTCAACCTCGCCCGGCTCTCGCCCTTCTCGCCCCTCAAGTCGCTCGGCCAGGCGGATCGCAAGAGGCTGGTCGACTCCGTCCGTTCGGTGGTCGCCGCGGGGCTCGCCTCCGAGCGGCGGCGAGCCGGCGGCCTGTCGGAGCCGAGGCTCGGCACGGTCTTCGCCGTGCACAACAGGGCCGGCCAACCCTGCCCGACCTGCGGCGAGACCCTGCTCAGGGTCTCCTACGAGTCGCACGAGGTCGTCTACTGCCCAAAGTGCCAGACGAAGGGGCGGGCCCTCGCCGACCGTCGCCTGTCGCGGCTTTTGAAATAAGCCCGACAGGAGCGACCGAGCCGCGTGGAGGGCGCGGTTAGCGTCCTCGGCGAGCGCCCCGTCTCCGGGGAGCCGTCAGGCGGGCATCGCCCGCCAACGTGGGAGGAACCCGGTGATAGGTGAGAAGGTCCTGAATATCCAGGGCAAGAATGTCGACCCGGCCGCGCTGCAGTCGAAGATCGAGGACTTCCTGAAGGCAGACGGCTTCGAGGTGCAGAGCTCCATACCGAGCGACCACGGGGTCGTGATCCAGGCCAAGAAGGGCAGTTGGTTCGCGGCGGTTGTCGACGCCGACCGGGCCCTCACGATCACCGTGGCGGGGCCGCCCGACAACATCGCCGTGCGGATCGCGATCGGCAAGTGGCTCCAGCACCTCGTGACGATGGTCATCGAGACCCTGCTCATCTCTGACCTGTTCCTCTTCGTCGACGTCGCCGAGTCGGCCTGGAACCTCGAGGTCGAGGACAAGCTCGTCAAGCAGATCCAGGCTTTCGTCGGCTGACGGGAGCTGATCGAAGCCGCCCGAGGGCCGGGGCCGTTCAGGTCCGGCGGCCGATGACCGTGACGAGGGGCGGCAGGATCACAGAGGCGTCCTGCGGGTCGACCTCGGTGAGCTCCTCGAGGTAGGTGGCCACGGGTCCCGGCCCTGCGCCGGCCGGCGCCTCCGCCCAGGCGTCCACGAGCTCGAGGCCCACCTCGCGGATCAGCCTGGGCAAGAGCGCGCCGACATCGGGGTGCCGGGCTTCGGGCATCGACATCGGCACGCCGTCGATGCGCCCGGCGGAGGTGACGGGCTCCTGGGCGAGGAGGTATCCGCCCGGCCGGAGCACCGAGGCCATCCTCGCGAGCACGGCGATCGGCTCCAGCACGTGCAGCAACAAGAAACGGCAGTACGCGAGGTCGACGGTCTCCGGCAACGTCAGGTCCTCCCCGGCCTGGGTGACCGCGACGACCTGGGCGCCCCCGGCAGCGGCTGCCGCCTCGGCGACGGCGTCGCGGGCACGCGGGTCGCTGTCGACGGCGTACACGCGTCCCTCGCGCCCGACGAGCTCGGCCAGTGCGACCGAGACGTCTCCCGCACCCGCGCCGAGGTCCACGCAGTGCCAGCCGGCCCCGAGCCCGACGCGCTCGAGCGCAGTCGCGAGGGGTCGCCGGTAGATGTCGTTGCGCAAGCCGAGCTCGTCCACGGCGACGACGGTACCCGCCGCGGCTCGTGCGGCGATTCGGCGCCGGGCTACGGTTGGCTCCGTGCGAGTGACGATGATGCTCTGTGACGCGGCGCAGGTGGCGGACGGGAAGCTCTTCGTGCTGGGCGGGGGCTGGAGCCTCATCGGCCCGGACCCGATGCCGTCGGCCATCGCGATAAAGGTGGACGTGGGCTGGCACGAGGTGGCCCGGCCGCACCATTGGGAGCTCTTCTTGGTCGACGAGGACGGGCGTTCTGTCATCGTCGAGGGAGCGGACGGCCCTCAGCCGATCGAGGTCCGGGGCGACTTCGAGGTCGGCCGCCCGGAGGGCGTTCCCGAGGGATCTCCGGTGGACGTGGCCCTCGCGGTCAACTTCAGCCCGCTCCCCCTCGTGAACAACTCCCGTTTCACCTGGCGCCTTACCATCGACGGCGAGAGCGACGACGACTGGCAGCTCGCCTTCTCCACGAGACCCGCGGCGGCGCCCCCGCCCGAGCCATGACCACGCGCGAGCGGGCTGCCGGCCCGATCCGGCTTCTCAGCGCGGTAGAGCCTTTCCCCACGAAGAAGGAGAGCTGCAGTTGACGAAGGTAGATGCCTCAGAGGTGATCGCGGACGTGATGATCGTCACTCCCGACGTCTTCGGCGACAGTCGCGGCCGGTTCATCGAGACCTACCGGCGCACCTGGTTCCCGCTCGGGCGCGAGATGGTCCAGGGGAACCGCTCCGACCGCCAGAGGGGTGCTCTCGTCGGTCTCCACTACCACTTCCACCAGGCGGATTACTGGTACGTGACCCGGGGCCGGGCCCGCGTCGTCCTGCACGACCTCCGCATCGGCTCGCCGACGGACGGGGCCACGGAGGTACTCGAGATCGGCGAGCACGACGATCGAGGGGTGTTCATCCCGCCGGGGGTGGGGCACGGCTTCGCCGCGGTGACGGACCTGACGCTCACATACCTCGTGGACTCGTACTACAACCCCGCCGACGAGCTCGGCGTCGCCTGGGACGACCCGGATCTCAAAGCCGACTGGGGCATCGACGACCCGGTCGTGTCGGCCCGGGACCAGGCCAACCCGCGTCGTGCGGAGATCCCGGACCATCTGCGCCCCCGCCACGGTCTGAGAGCCTGAGGCTCTCCCGCGGCCGCGGCGGCGCCCGCGGCCGCGACGTCACGGCCTCGGCGTTCGGCTTGAATGGGAGCAGTTTCCATCCGAGGAGCTGCGGTTAGTGATCGCCGTTGTCATAGTCGTCCTCTTAGTGGTCGTCGTAGCCGCGATCGCCTGGGCCCGCGCGAGCGCGAAGAGGTCCGAGAACAAGTCGGTCGAGACCTACGAGCATGCTCTCGGCGTGCTCGGTGAGGTGTCGAAGCGCACCGAGTCGCACGGGTTCCGCATCCTCCCCCATGAGGAGACGGGCCGGGCGCACGTAAGCAGGCGGATCGACCAATCGGGGGGGGAGGTGGCCGACGAGCGGGAAAGCCCCCTGTCGGCCCAGGGCCAGCTGGCATCGAGGCGCCTCCCACCCGCGGGCGAGCCGAAGCTCCGCTTCTCGAGACCTGCCGGTCCGCCGGCGCCGGACGATGTGACCGATCCCGAGGGCGGGCACGACGCGCCGGCGGCAGAGGTTGCCTGGGCGCCCCGTGCCGGGGGCCCGGACCGCGTCCCTCCCGCCCACGCTCGAGCACCCGGATCCCAGCCCCACCGCGAGGTGTACAAGTCGGGCTTCGACCGGCGGCGCCAGGTGATGGCGCGCCGGGCGGCCACCGGGGTCGCCGCCGGGGCGGCGCTCATCGCCCTCGTGGCGGGGGCGATCTATCTGAGCGGCACCGGAGGCGGGCCCGGGGCGGGCTCGAGCACCACGACGACGCTGCGCGGAGGCGGCGGCCACACCACGACCACGACGAAGGGCGCCAAAGGCGGCTCCACCACGACGACAACCACGACCTCGTCGACGACGCTGAAGCCGAGCTCCACCTCGCCCCTCACCTTCACGGTTCCTTCCCGCGATTACACGATGGCCTTCCAGGTGACGGGAGGACCGTGCTGGGTGGGCATCGAGCACACGACGGCGGGGCCCTGGCTCTTCGCGCAGACGATGGGAGCGGGGCAGTCGGCGACCTTCAAGGGAACAGGCTCCCTGGTCGTCACGCTCGGCGCCCCGGCCCACTTCAACCTCGACGTGAACGGGCTGACCGCCGTCCTTCCGAGAGGGGTCACGCAGGTCTACAGCTTCTTCCTGACGCCGGCATCCGCCTGAGCGGAGTAGGACCGCCGGGACGGAGTTGTTACTATGTGCGTAGGAGAAACTCTTCCCTCTGAGAGGAACGCTTGATGGCAATCACGGAGCTCGATCTCGGCAAGTACCAGCTCGGTTGGAGTGACGTCGAGGATTACGTCTTCAAGCCGCGCAAGGGGCTCTCGGAAGAGATCGTCCGCGAGATGTCCGCCATGAAGCACGAGCCGGGCTGGATGCTGGACTTCCGCCTGGCCGCGTTGCGCCGTTTCGAGCGCAAGCCGATGATGCGCTGGTTTGCCGAGAAGATGCCGGACCTCGACTTCGACGACATCTACTACTACATAAAGCCGACCGACACCCAGGTCGACGACTGGGACAAGCTGCCCGAGAACGTGAAGAACACCTGGGACAAGCTCGGCATCCCCCAGGCGGAGCGCAAGTACCTGGCCGGCGTGACCGCCCAGTACGAGTCCGAGGTCGTCTACCACCGCAACCGCGAGGACCTCGAGCGCATGGGCGTGCTCTTCACGGACATGGACACGGCCGTTCGTGAGCACCCCGAGATCGTTCGCAAGTGGTTCGGCAAGATCATCCCGCCCGGGGACAACAAATTCGCCGCCTTGAACTCGGCAGTGTGGTCGGGAGGGTCCTTCATCTACGTGCCCCCCGGCATTACCGTCGACATGCCCCTGCAGGCGTACTTCCGCATCAACGCCGAGAACATGGGCCAGTTCGAGCGGACTCTCATCATCGCCGACGAGGGCGCCCAGGTGCACTACGTGGAGGGCTGCTCGGCGCCGGTCTACTCCTCGGACTCGCTGCACTCGGCCGTCGTGGAGCTGGTCGCGCTCCCGGGGAGCCGGATCACCTACACGACGATCCAGAACTGGTCGACGAACGTCTACAACCTCGTCACCAAGCGGGCCCGCGCCGAGGCCGAGGCGCATGTCGAGTGGATCGACGGGAACATCGGCTCCCGGCTCACGATGAAGTACCCGTCGGTGTACCTCATGGGGCCGAAGGCCTCGGGCGAGGTACTCTCCGTCGCCTACGCCGGCGCGGGCCAGATCCTCGACACCGGGGCCAAGATGTACCACTGCGCCCCCGAGACGAGCTCGACCATCGTCTCGAAGTCGATCTCGAAGGACGGCGGCCACGCCGCCTACCGCGGCAAGGTGCACGTCGACGAAGGGGCTCGCAAGTCAAAGTCCTTCGTCCGCTGTGACGCCCTCATCCTCGACGAGAGGTCGGTCTCCGAGACCAAGCCCTACATGGAGGTCGAGGAGCGCGACGCCGAGATCGGCCACGAGGCGACGGTCTCCAAGATCGGCGACGACCAGCTCTTCTACCTGATGAGCCGGGGCCTCAGCGAGACCCAGGCCATGGGGATGATCGTGAACGGCTTCATCGAGCCGATCACCCGCACCCTTCCGATGGAGTACGCCGTCGAATGGAGCCGCCTGATCGAGCTCCAGATGGACGGATCGGTCGGCTGAGCATCGTTTGAGCCCCAGCCTCTTCCACCGGGCGACCCGGCGCGAGACTCGCACCGCCGTCCGAGGTAGCGTCCCGTCATGCCCATGAGGGAGGACTGCCGCCACTATCAGAGCAGGACCTACGCGAGCGGCGAGGTGGCGCGCTTTTGCGTGCTCGACATGGCTCCGGACGCGCCCTGGCGCTGCCCGGAGAACTGCCCGGTCTACGAGCGGCGCCTGGCCGATGCCGGCTGGACACAGGCCAAGCAGACCGAGCCCGCCCTCGAGCCCGAGCCGGACCACGTGCCCGCAGCGGATGCGGCCGACCTGCTCGAGAACGCCGAGGAGATCGTCTCTGCGGTCGCGCCCGAGGCCTTGGCCGAAGCCGCCAAGCGCGAGCGCAAGGAGGAGAGGCGCTCGGGCCCAGGTGGTCCGCGGCGCTGGTTCCGGCGCGGGGGCTCCCCGCCGCCTCACCGTTGATGACCATCCGGTACCGCCCAGCCATCCGGCACCGCCCAGCCATCCGGTACCGCGCGTCCTGATCATGCAGTCACCCGCGTTCTTCACCGCCGATGCGTCGCGCGGCCTCGGTGGTCCGGACTGGATCATCGAGCGGCGTCTCGGCGCGCTCGAGCGGTTCGCCGCCAGCCCGTCGCCGGCGATGAACGACGAGCTGTGGCAGTACAGCCGGGTCCTCGAGCTCGACCTCGACCGGTACCTGCCGAGCGGCTCGGGCGCCGTCGCCGGGCCGGCGCCCGCCCTCGAGGCCGACGCCTGGCCCGAGGCGGCGGCCCTTCTCGGCCATGTCGGGGAGCGCTCCGGCCTCGCCGTGGTCGTGGACGGTGTCCCGGTCTCCTGCGAGCTGTCCGCGGCCGCTTCTGCGGCCGGGACCAGGCTGGGCGGCATCCTCGGTGACCCCGACGGCGGCGCCGTCCTCGACCGGGTCAGTTTGCTCAACTCAGAGACGGGCAAAGAAGAGCACGAGCCCGACCTGTTCGACCATCTCGCAGACGCCTTCATACGTGACGCGCTCGTGCTCTCGGTGCCTGACAGGGTCCGCATCGACCACCCGATCGTGATCGTGCACCTGCTCGGGACCCGCCAGGGGTCCGAGTTGGCCGAGGCGAGCTTCGACCGCACGGTCATCGAGCTGGGCGAGGCGGCCGAGGCGACTGTCATCGAGTTGTTCGTGTCGGGCGAGGCTCCCTTGCTCGTCGTCCCGACCGTCGACATCTCTGTCGCCGACGGCGCCACCTTGTCCTATGCGGCCGTCCAGCAGCTCGGTTCGCAGGCCTGGCACCTGGGCCATCAGCGCCTCCGCGGGGGTCGCGACGCCACGATCCGCGCCTTTACTGCCTCGCTCGGCGGCGAGTACGCCCGTTTTCGCACCGAGTCGGTGCTCGCCGGCCAGGGCGGGACCGCCGAGCTGTTGGCGGCCTACCTCGGCGACGGCGCCCAGGTGCACGACTTCCGGACCCTGCAGGAGCACGGTGCGCCGCGGACCACGAGCGACCTCGTCTTCAAGGGGGCTGTCGCGGGCACGGCGCGCTCGGTGTACTCAGGGCTGATCAGGATGCGCCGAGGCGCAAAAGGCGCCAGCGCCTTCCAGACCAACCGCAACCTCGTGCTGAGCGAGGGCGCCCACGCGGACTCGGTCCCGAACCTCGACATCGAGGAGAACGACGTCCGCTGCTCGCACGCCTCGGCCGTCGGCCCGATCGACCGCGAGCAGCGCTTCTATCTCGAGTCCCGCGGCGTCCCGAGGGCGGTGGCCGAGAGGCTCATCCTGCTCGGGTTCTTCGACGATCTCTGGGAGCGTGTCCATGTGCCCGGTATCCGCGCCTACCTCGTGGCCGCGGTTGGCGCCCGCCTCGACGGTGTCACCGGTGGGAGGTGATCGGGTGAGGGTCCGGCTCTGCGCGGCGTCCGAGCTCGCGCTCGGTCAGGTCCGTCGCTTCGAGCTCGACGGGACCGCCGTCGCGCTGGTCCATTGCGACTCCGGCTTTCACGCCCTCGTCGACGTGTGCAGCCACGAGGACTTTCCCCTCTCGGAGGGCGAGGTCGTCGCGGACCTCTGCGAGATCGAGTGCCTGCGCCACGGCAGCACGTTCTCCTTGCTGGACGGCTCGCCCCAGAGCCTGCCCGCCACCAGGCCGGTCAGGGTCGTCCCGATCGAGGTGGACGGGGACGACGTCTTCGCGGTGATGACGTGAGCTCGAGCGTTCTCACGATCACGGGACTGCACGCCCGTGTCGACTCCCGCGAGATCCTGCGGGGCATCGACCTCGAGGTGCGAAGCGGGGAGATCCACGCGGTCATGGGCCCGAACGGGTCGGGCAAGAGCACCCTCGCCCACGTTCTCATGGGGCGGCCCGGTTACGAGGTGACGAGCGGGAGCGTGTGCCTCGACGGCGTGGAGCTTCTCGGTCTCGAGCCCTTCGAGCGCTCTCAAGCCGGGCTCTTCTTGACGTTCCAGTACCCGATCGAGGTGCCCGGGGTGCCGCTCGCCTCGGCGCTCTCGGAGGCCCTCATCGCCAAAGGACGCGCCGCCGAGGCCGACCCGACCCGGCTTCATGAGCGGCTCTCCAAAGAGGCGGTCGAGCTCGGGATCTCGCCCGAGATCCTGGCGCGCGCCATGAACGTCGACCTTTCCGGCGGCGAGGCCAAGAGAAACGAGACCCTCCAGCTCGCCGTCCTCCGCCCACGTTTCGCCATCCTGGACGAGCTCGACTCCGGACTGGACGTCGACGCTCTCGGCCAGGTCTCGCGCCGCATCGAGCGGGCGACACGCGAGGGCGACCCTCCGCTCGGCGTCATCGCCATAACCCATTACCGGCGTCTGCTCGCCGAGCTTCCGGCCCAGCGCGTGCACGTTCTGTCGGAGGGCCGCATCGTCGCGAGCGGTGGGCCCGAGCTCGCCGAGGAGCTGGAACGGACTGGTTATGTGGCCTACCGGGAGGATGCCGCCGGGCCCGGAGGGGCCCGCTCCTGAGCCTCTGCTAGAGGTTCAGCACCGGACAGGTCAAGGTCCGCGTGATGCCCTCGATGAGCTGCACCCGGCTGACGATTATCTTGCCGAGGTCGTCGACCGTCTCAGCCTCGGCCTCGGCTATCACGTCGTAGGGCCCGGTGACGTCCTCCGCACGCACCACCCCGGAGATCTCTTCCACCTGCTTTGCGACCGTGGCAGCTTTGCCGACTTCTGTCTGGATCAGTACGTAGGCCCGAACCCCCACTGATGACCTCCTCGTCCTCGGTCTGCGCCGCATCGTAGCGGGGGACCGGGGGCGATGCGCCGACATCACATGGGGACCGGGAGCGATGCGCCGCCACGTACCATGACGACGTGGACAGCTCCGCGCGCTGGGCTCGCCTTACCCGGCTTGTGCAAAGCGCGGTCCATGACCTGTTCGACCAGTCGCAGCCCTTCGGCAGGCTCGCGCTCATCCACGCCATCTTCTCGGCCGGGACGACGCTCGTCACCATCTCGTTGGCGGGAACGCTCTTTTTCACCATCTCCCCGGAGGCGGCCAAGGGCAAGGTCGTGCTCTACCTTTTACTGACGATCACCCCGTTCGCCGTCGTCGCCCCGGCTCTGAGCCCTCTGCTCGACCGCGGGAGCTACGCCAGGAGGACCTCGATGGCGGTCGCCTCGGTCGGCAGCGCCATATTCGTCATCTTGATGGCCGGTGACATAAAGGGCCTTCTCCTGTTCCCGGAAGCCTTCGGCGTCCTCGTTCTCTCGAAGCTCTATCTCGTCGCCAAGGCCGCCCTGGTGCCGTCGATGACCGAGACCGAGGACGACCTTGCAAGCGCGAACGCCAAGCTCGCCGTCCTGGCCTCGCTCGCCGGCTTCGTCGCTTCGCCGATAGCGGTCGGGCTCCTGCAGCTGGGGGCGCCCTGGGTGCTGCGGCTCGCGTTCGTCGTCTTCCTCCTCGGCGGCGTCGCCGCCGTCCGGCTCCCGAAGAGCGCTGATGTCCTCGCGCCCGGGCCTGCGGCCCCACCCGACCCCGGGTCGCTGGGAGGATGGCCGGTCTCCGGGGGCGTACAGGGCCAGCCCGACGCCGGCAAGCCCCTCTACGAGCGTTCCGCCAGGTCCGATCGGGACCGTCAGGCGCGCATCGACGTCGCCCGCGAGCGCCAGCGCCTCGGCTTGCCGCTGTACTCCCCGGACGTCGTGCTCGGCCTGGCGACGATGTCGGTGATCAGGGGCGCGGTCGGCTTCCTGACGTTCTTCCTGGCTTTCGCGCTCCGGCACCTGCACGCGGCCACGTGGTGGTTCGGCTTCGTGCTGCTCACGAGCGCCATCGGCTCGCTCCTCGGCTCGCTCCTCGTGCCGGTGCTTCGCAGATACCTGTCGGAACAGCAGCTGATCCTCTACTCGCTCATGCTCTGCGCCTTGATCGGCATCCTCGTCGCCGTGCTCGGGTCCTTGTGGGCGCAGCCGTTGCTCACCTTCGCCATCGGCTTCGCGACCACTGCCGCCAAGCCCTCCTTCGACTCGATCGCTCAGCGGGAAGTGCCCCCCGCCTTGTTGGGCCGCGCCTTTGCCCGCTTCG
>Ga0182021_10011783_pt1 | contig 10387 bp, 5 predicted proteins | sample 612E3MmetaG_FD_120493 | JGI IMG/M metagenome (GOLD analysis project Ga0182021, IMG submission 120493) | Permafrost microbial communities from Stordalen Mire, Sweden - 612E3M metaG (Illumina Assembly) | ecosystem: Environmental > Terrestrial > Soil > Wetlands > Permafrost | place: Sweden... | reverse complement strand
TTTCCAGGCAGATTCCCAGTCGGGTAAATGGCGGGATGCGCCGCGTCGGTTTTTGCACCTTCATTTGGCTTCAAAACTGGTTTAGAGAGTAGGTCAAAAGCATGTTTCCCGTAAGCGGGCAGTTTAGCCAGTTTTTTCAATATGGTTTCGTAGCCGATGGCCGGCGGGAGCTTTTGGCAGCCTGTTCTCGGATAAGAAATTAACGCATCTAAATACAGATGCTGAGCCACGTTTGATGTGCGCATCGGCGTAAACCGGAAATTCCTGAAAGCTTCACTTTGCAAAGAACCCAAGTCAAACGGTACAGGAGGTTTCTGCTCAAACTCCTTAACATCTATTGATTCTATTTGACCTTCTTTGGTTTTACAAGCAGCCAACACTGCCGATGCTTCTTGCTTGCTCTCGAGGATCTTTTCGTATTCAGCTTCGCATAAGGTGTCGTTTATGATTATTTGCGCGGTTATGCTCCAGTAGGGGACGGGCACGAAGGACTTTATGGTTTTTTCTCGATCCTCCAAAAATTTGAGCGTTGGCCCCTGCACTCTGCCAGTGCTGAGCGTGGCGTACTGGCCACTAGTTCTTTTCACAGCCATTGTTAATGCTCTTGACAGATTTATGCCGTAGAGCCAATCTGCCTCATGCCTTGCCAAGCCAGCCTCAATAAGTGCAAAATCCAAATGCGGAAGCAAATGGCCGTAAGATTCATGCAGTTCTTCTGTTGTGAGGGTGGAATACTTCATGCGTTTGGCACTTTTTTCTTTGCTGCCGCAAGCATACTTGAGTATGCAGTAGCCCATAATGCTGCCTTCAATGTCAAAGTCGCAGGCATCGATGAACTCTTCAGCATTTTCTGCAAGCTTAGCAATCACATTCAACCAAACACGGATCTTTGATGCGCCCCGCTCGACAAGGTATCGTGGAACCCAGTGATAATCGAAAACTGGATATCCACGTTCAGATTTATTCTTGCTCGCAACAGTGTACAAATGCCCGATTGATGGAACAACAATCAAGTTTCCATCCCTGTACGCCTGATAGTATGGAACGCCGCTGTCAACTATTTTCTTGGCTTTCCCCGCCGTGTCCAAAGCCAAAGCTATTCTGCCGGCAGCATCAGGTTTCTCAGTAACAATTAACTTGTAATTTTCCAAAGGCTGTTAAACCACATGCTTTAACATTCCAAGCAGTTCCTCTTAAAATAAACTTTGCAATTAATTTGAGAAGCTATTTCCTTCTGTGAAGGATTATTGTTTAGCAACCAATAAATATGTCACGACATGTTAATATTTGGGGATTTGGGATGCCGCAGCGGGTTATTTGCCATGGATGCAACCATGTTTTGTATGAGGGCAGCGAGCTTGAACCACCAGACGAAATTATTGCGCAGAACGGTGGAAAATGCCCAAAATGCAACAGAAAACTTTCGTTGTTACCTATCGATGTTGAAGTTAAACCCATAATTAGGCGTCGATAGATCCAGAACACGATTGCCAAGATTTGATTATACAATCGGGGAGAACTTCAGCGTCAAATCTGAAGAAAAGGAAATCGCTCAGCAACGTGAGGCATCTTCTCAAAACTTGTCGCAGCAAAGAAAACAAGGTTAACCACGATGACCCTTAGAAGTTCGGGCTGCTATTTTTTTCTTTTTTAAGGGGCGAATTTAGAGTTTCGGATAAAAATAGTCTATATACTTTAGCTACCGAATTATATTGCAATGCAAATAAACCAAATTATCCAGCAAGCTATGTTAGTTCATTTTGGAAAGCCATAAATAAACCTCCAATGTGTATAAATTAAGAATTAATCAATGAATCGCGATTAATGTGTGGAGAGATGGCTTAAAGTGGGGGAAGGAGTTAAAGACCGGCTTAGTAAAAGACTGTCACCGTTACGCTTCGAACTAAGTCACGGACAAATTATTGCATATTCCGCGTTAGCTCTAATACTTTTGCTTGCCTTCATCATCCGCATTTTACCTTTACGCTGGGAAAATCTCTCCGCGGGAACATCACTTCTTAACGAGTTTGACCCATACTATCAATTTAGCGCAACTCAGTTCATGGTAGCTCACGGGTTACTTTCACCGTTTTGGCCGACACACTGGATCAACCATCAACTGTGGTATCCTTTTGGACTGGATATGTCTAGTGTTTTACCGTCGATACCTATGACGGGCGCCGTAGCCTACGACGTTATCAAAGGGTTAGGTGCAAACGTTGACATGATGACGCTTTGCGCGCTTATACCGCCCGTGGTTGGTGTCTTCTCAGTTTTGGTAATGTATTTCTTAGGCAAAGATATGGGAGGAAGAACAGTTGGCTTGTTATCTGCGTTGTTTTTGGCTTTGGAACCTTCTATTGTCGAAAGAACGTCTCTTGGTTTCTTTGATACACAAACTCCAGGTACGATTGGCCTAATATTATTCGTATTCCTATTCCTAAGATCTATTGACAACAACAGGTCGCTACGTGCATCCATATTGTATTCGTTAAGCGCTGCAGGCGCCTTAGCCTATTTCATAGCAGGCTGGGGTGGCGCATACTACATGATTGACATGACCGTACTCTTCGTTTTTGTAGTAGTGCTATTGAAGAGGTATAATCAAAAACTTCTGCTCAGCTACAGCATCACTTTTGGCTTAGCACTGTACATTTCAGCTATCGTCCCCTACCTTGGACTCAAATATTTGACGTCAGGTGCGGTTATTCCAGTCGCGGGGGGATTCGTTTTACTTCTCATCGCAGAGCTTTTACGAAACAACCTAACTTTGAGAAGCAAAATCATGATATCTATCACCTCGTTAATCGTGATTGTCGGCGGATTTTCCGCGTTATACTTAACTGGATTCATCACTGGCAGTGGTCTTCAAGGAAAATTCAGCACTGTCTTAAACCCCTTCATCCGAGCAACTTCGCCAATCATTAACTCAGTGGCAGAACAGCAAATCACTGCGTGGGGAAACATTTACATTGAATTCGGCGTCAGCATTCTATTCTTCCTGATAGGCTTCTACTTTATCCTGAAAAACCCAACAAATAGAAACATCTTCCTAACAGTTTTCGCGGTGACAGCACTTTTCTTTGCCGCATCAATGATACGCTTGCTAGCAATCTTTGCGCCAGCATTCGTCATCATAGCAGGGATTGGTATCCTGGGAATAATACAACCGTTCTACACTTTACTAAAGGAAGTGCCGCATAACCTCGCTAAAACAAAACGCAGAATGGCGCGAGTCAGCAAGGAATACAGCGGCGTCGCGATCTTCCTGATATTCCTTATTCTGGTAACATGCTTTGCCTTCTCACCCCAAACGAGTGGAGTGCCAAGATCCATTAATTCAGCTTTTACGCCAACGGCAATTAGCTCGGCAACCCTTCCAATCGGCGGGTCAGGTCTCAGTTCACCAGTAACTGCTTGGATTGAGGCGTTGAGTTACGTGAAAGATAGCGTTCCCGCAAACAGTGTGGTAGTCGCTTGGTGGGATTATGGCGACTGGCTAACTAATCTTGGAAACGTCACAACCTTGTGCGATAACACCACATACAATACTACACAAATTGAAAATGTAGGTTTCATAATGATGGGCAATGAAAACCAATCACTTCAAATGCTATCAACGTACAACAACTATCATAATCCAGGACTTGTCAATTACGTAGTTGTCTATAGCGTCCTCCAAGTAAGTCAACCGTCAGGCAGTTCAGGATACGCTTTAAGCCCTGCCGGATTCGGAGATGAAGGAAAATGGAATTGGATGGCAAGAATTTCAGGAGGAAACGAAGCCAACTACATAAAAGAAGGTTTCATGAGTAATGCAACATCAGAGTGGAAGGATGAAACAGCCTTCGGCAACTACACTTCGACCGGCCAATGGAACTGGAATGACCAAGGAGATAACTGCACGATATATAAATTGATGAGCAATTCATGGTCACAATACGCGGACTTCTGGACCTCACAATCTGGAGTCACCTTTACAATCAGTCAAAAAACCACGTCGCCGCTAAGTTACTTCACACTGGTTGACCTTGCCGGCATAGACGTCTCACCATTTGCATATCAAGGCGTAGTACCGATAGTAGCCATCTACAAAGTTAACTATTCAGCATACTATAACGCGACAGGCACAACAGGGACAGGCTAAAACATAGTAAAGAAAAGCTGGGAAGGGCAAGTGTTTCCAAAGGTTCCAGATCAGCATAAAGTTGGAAAGCCTTTAATTCCCAACGGTTTGGGCATACTGTACATACTGTTCATCACTGTTTACCTTTTTCTTCTATACTTTCTAAGAGTAGACGGAAGCTCAGCCACCGTCTCAGCACCATTCACCTTAGCCGTATGCATCCTTTTCGGCGGCTTCATGGGCTTGCTTGACGACTGGATGGATTTGAAATGGCGGTACAAAGCATTCATGCCCCTAATCGCCGCTTTACCCCTCATCTACTACGCACAACAAGCACACGCAAGAACAGCCATATCTTTACCTTTTATAGGAACCATACAGTTCGGCGCCGTATACTTCTACATAATTATTCCATTGATTGTTATGATTGTTACAAACACCGTAAACCAGCTAGGTGGACTCAACGGACTGGAAACAATATGCCCCGCAATAGTTATCTTAGGCTTAATGGCTGTTTCTCCATCATACATTCTGATGGTTGGACCCCTACTATTTTGGTTAATTTTAGCTTACTTCAACTTTAACGGCAAAATTTTCGTTGGAAACTCCGGCTCCTTCGCCATAGGAATGACCATAGCCTCATTCGCCGTGATTTCTGACTTAAAATTAAGCCTGCTGGTTTCAATTATACCGTACATTTTCAATTCTGCGCTAATTTTGTTGATTGTTTACTTTACACGCAAAAAAGCCAGCGTTTCCTTTGACGGAGAAAAACTGTCGTCTGACCAAAGAAGAAGTCTAATCACAGTGATAACTTATCATCGACCACTAACTGAAAAACAAGTGGTTAGAATAATAGCTTTGATAGTTGCACTTTTTACCCTAATTGGTATACTTATTCAATTGTTAAGTTAGGCAAGGAAACGTTCAAGTTTTGTTAAGCCGATAATCTCGTCAAAACTTAAGCCTAAAGCATCCAAAACTTGGTCGAAAGTAGAATGCAAATAGGCAACGTACTTGTCAACATCCACCTCGTTTCTTGATGTTAACTCAACGGGTTTCACATGCGGCTCTCTTATAACTTTGACAAAACTAATCAAATCGCCCGCTCGTAGTTCCTTTCCGCTTTCCTGCAGAATCCTAGCGGCTTTCACGTGTTGAGGTGTAGTTTTAGTATAGCTTGAAAGCTCATCGCCCAAAGCTACATGGAACGCGAGTTCACTAATGTCGGCCCATTCTCGACGTTTCAGCCGCGTATAACGTTCACGGATGATGTCGGCAATTTCTTTTCTCGCCTTCTCGAAGTCAGAGGGATTTTTGACTCTTGCAAGCGTATCTTTCATCTTGTTAAACGCTTCTTTGATGAAGACAGGGATATGTTTTTTCTTGCCTGTTAAGCCCTTTACATCTACGGTGCCGTCTTCTAAGACGCCCAGATAATTTTTTTTGCGTGAACTAAACACCGCGTACCGATAGACTTTGTCGACGTCGATACCCATGTTTAATTCATGTTCTGTGTAATGGACTAATTCTTCGATTTGCTCTTTAGAAGGATTTTTCAAAAATAAACTGTCAGTATCGCCATAAAGAACCTGGATGCCCACGGCTTCTGCATGCTTGAGTATTTGGGTGATAGAGTACCTGCCGATGGCTGCCGTTGCCTCCGCCACTGGTGGGCAATACAAGTCGAAACTGTCAGCGCCGAAGACGCCGTAGCTGGCGTTTAAGATGACTTTAAGGGCTCCCTGCGTCGTGTTGTACCAGCTTCTAAGCTCAGGCGGCAAATTTTTGTCTTTTGAACGCTGCTTATACCATTTAACCCGTAAATCCCTCAGTGAACCAATCAGTAAACTCTCCAGCGCCCGTTTCTCACTACAGACCCAATGCGGCGTATCCGGAATCATGCGGCATTTGCACTCGTTATGTTGGCAATCAATTGACTGGTAGCCCAGGTTCCACACTTTAATTATTGAGGGGTACAGGCTTGGAAAGTCCATAACTGAAACGTTAAAGTGAACTCCGGGCGTGGGTTCAACAACTATGGCGCCCTTGTATTTTTTCCCTTTAATTGTGGCTGTGCTGGAGGTTTTGCCTTTCTTTGTTAGAATGTCCTCGGCATTGGGGATTAGCATGTTTTTTCGTCGATGTTCACGGTGCATGAAGTTGCGTATCCAGCGGCTTACGCCTTGGCGACTTACGTCTTCCATAGGCATACTGGCAATCCGCGCGAGGACAAGGATAAGCTTCATCGCTGAATCGTTGTCAAAACTGGTCAGTTTGTAAGTTATTTCAGAGTCCCGCAGGCAGTAAGCAGCAAGTTCAGAATAGGTCAAGTCTCCAAACGCTTTTTCTAAATGTATTTTCTCCACACCGATTAAAGCGCAGCCGACGTCGTCAAGGGTAACATCGCGGTAACGATTGCTGTAAGCGTAGATTTGCACGGACCTGTTGAAGAAAAATTTGTAAAGGTCAATGTGGACACCGTATTTTAGAAGGCAGACACGTTTGCCGACCTCTATAGGAATCTGATTCCTCGAAAAGCCTAAGTTCATGGCTCGGTGAGTCAGATACCGCAGGTCAAAGTCGTCGCCGTTGAAAGTTAAAATAAACGGGTAATCCAACAGGACATCAAAAGTTTTTCTAAGCAGTTCCTCCTCGGTTTCGCAGTATTCCACGTTAATGTCCGCGGCTAAGTGGCGGTTGCCTTCCCGCATGCCTTCGCGCTTAAGCATCAGAACTTTTTTTTCGCCGTCTGAACTATAAACCGACACAGCGATTACTGGGCAGGCGCCTTCCCTGGCATCAGGCATCCTGGTAGACAGCGGCGAATATACCTCGATGTCGATGGCGGCTCTGCGGAATTTTGGGGCGGGGTACTCGAGGAGTTTTGCCCACATCTCCGCGTATTCACGCTCTTCATCGGTGCAGTCTTTGAAGAGAGCTTTTATCTGGTTTAGGTTTTCCGTGGCTTCTTCAAGAACTTTGGGAACCAAGTTGCCGTCTTTTACCTCGTAAATCATGCCTGGCAGAAGCTGGCGGTCGTAAATGTATGATTGATAATACTTTATTTTTGACTCCCAAACCTTAGTATCACTATCCTCAATTTTGCAGCCGCAAACACTCGCATAATCTTCAGGAATAATGTCCCTGATTGTGCCAGCTGGCCTTCCACCGATGGTTAAAGGGTCTTTAGTCACTATCTTGATTAAATCAACATATTTATTTTCCAGCGGATTAAATTTTCTTTGTTTTTCAAACCCGTAAAACCCTTCATGGTTTGTTATGCGGTCGAATTTTTCTAGTTTATCCTGGGTTAAATTGGTTAAACAGTAGGGTTTGTGCCCGGTATTATCATACCAAAAGTAGATTTGCCCAGATTCAGGCTCATAAAGCTTCACAACGGCTTTTCTTTGGCGACCATCGTAGGACGCGGAAACAAAATAAGAAGCCGGCAGATTTTCAGGCGCCACTGGCGGAAAAGCGGAAGGTCTTTTCTTTTTAAGCTGCTTCGCTTGTTCTTGCGGCATTTCTTCGTTATTTTCGGGAGAAGGCGAGGTCTGAGCTTTCGCTTTTGGTTCTTCTTTTGGCAGAGGTTTAGTTTGTTCGCTGCCGAAGTAATCTAAGAGTGTCCGCGCCATCCCCATTTGACCTTAGCCTCTTTATGGGTACATAGAGACTAAAATCTTTACTTACTAAAAACCAGCAATTTGCCCAAGACAAGAAGGACCAAATTTGAACATTTATACTATGAAAAACCTGAAATCCAGCCTAATTTCGGTGAAGTTTCCATGGACCAAGCTGACATAAGGCTCATGAAGCATACGTATGTGGCCATCCACTTCTATTTTGGTATCGAATATTTGGCCGCATTCAGAACACATGTACTGCCCTGCTTTGGTTTGAGGGGTGCTTTTTCGCTTGATTACTTGACTCATTAATTCATCTCATCACAGAAAAGAGGACAAACGAAGGATAAACTAATTTGTGCAGCCCCCATGTTACGCACTAGTACATGGGAAATCAAGGAGAAAGATTGAATTCTTATTTAGAACCGATGCATCTTGTTTTAGGCGTGAACTAATTTGTTGAAGGATGCTTGGGCAGTCGCCATTGAAACGCTAAGCTGGATGGAGATGGAAAAACTAAGCGAACGCTTAGCTCTGGCAAGAACCATCAAGCAACTTGGAGCAAACGACCCCAACGCCATCCGCTACGCTTACGGCTTAGTTGTTGAAACAACACGGCGCAGAAACCTCATAGACAAATTCGTCAACACCTTGACGACGCCAAAAAAAATCGGCGAATACAACTTAGGCATCCAATCTTTTCTGCGACTGTACGTTTACCAGACACGCGCAGCCAAGAACTGGACGAAAATTAACTTGCAGGAAGCCGAAAGCATCGCGAGCCTAGGCAGATCTATTTTGGGCTGGGAAACCATGCGTGAAGTTGAGCCGATTCTGGGTTTTCTGCTTACGCGCCCGCTTGAGCCCATCCTGAAGACGGCAAGTGAAGTGGAGCGGGTTAGCCTGCAAACGTTTCATCCCTCATGGTTTGTTAAGTACTGTTACAGGCTTTTTGGGCGCAATGCAGCCATCGTTTTTTTGGAGGGAAGCGTGAACCCGTCGCCAACCTACATCCGAGTCAATACTCTGGCGGCAACTGAAGAGACAATTTTGCAGAGACTTGGGGCAGAAGGCGTCAAACTGGAAAAAGCTGAACCGTTAAAGTTCACCTACAAAATCGGAGAAATGAAAAAACCCTTAAACACACTGCCCAGCTACAAAGAAGGCTTATTTTACATTCAAGATAAAGCAAGCTGCTTTGCCGCACAAGCCGCAGACCCCAAGCCCAGCAACGTAGTCTTTGATGTTTGCGCTGCACCCGGGGCGAAAACGACGTTTTTGGCTCAGCTTATGCATAACGAAGGCAGTATAGCCTCCGTTGATTTCTCCAACAGGAGGATAAAAGTATGGAAAAAAGAAACCGCCCGCATGGGTACCACCATTGCTGAACCAGTGATTGCCAACGCATGCACATCCTTGCCCTTCAAACTACAAGCGGATTTGGTGGTTTTGGATCCACCGTGCACAAGCACAGGCATCTTCGCAAAACAGCCTTCAGCCAAATGGCGTCTAAGACCCAAATCAATTGAGAAAATGGCGTCAATCCAGTGGAAAATGATTAACAGCTGCGCCGAAAAAGTCACAGATGGCGGAGCATTAACCTATTCTACATGCAGCATAACGGTGGAGGAGAACGAAATGATAATTGAGCGGTTTCTCAAATGGCACCCAGAATTCACGTTGACCGAGATAACGCCAAAGGTGGGCGTGCCTGGACTGCGAGAACTAACAAAATGCCAAAGACTCTACCCGCAACTACACCAGTGCAACGGCTTCTTCATAGCAAAACTTCAGAAAGAATGAGACGCTAAACCTACCTAAGAGTCCCAAAATCGCCAAGTGTTCTTTGCGGCGTTTCTTTAACGAACAAAGGGTATGTAATTTGGTTTCCTTCGACATGCGCCATCTCATTAAGCTCGTGATTAAGGCAGCTGGTTACGCTAATGATATGCTGCACTTTAACGTGACGGACAACGAGTGCATCGGAGATGAGGCTTCGGTGGCACCGCCAAGGCAAGACTTCAGCACACATCAACGCAAAGCAGTTTTCCCCTGCAAGCGCGATGATTTTCAGCAGGTTATCGGTGAACTCTTGGGTCTGCATAAAATCGGCGTAGCCTCGGAAACCCATGTTTTTCCATGCAAGGTTGATGCTGTCGCGTTTGGGATGGCGTAAGCCCCCGATTTCAGGCATGTGAATGTAGTGTACGCCGCTGGTTTTGAGGCTTGCCGGGAGGGTTTCCTTGTTGAACTGGGGATTATGTCGACTGCGGGGAACCGTCCGCACATCCACAACTAATGTTATGCTGTAAGTTTTGAGCAAACCGATAAACTCGTCAAGCGTTCGGGTCGAGTGCCCTATTGTGAAGATGGTTAATCCAGATTCTTTAACCAAACCCGTGTCCTTCAGTAGTAATTAATGCAGTATAAAATATAAGAATCCGACGTGCCCACAAGATATAGCCAGCTTAAACCGTTTTCCTTGTTCCAATAGTGAAGAAACAATCTTAGCCAAAACATGTACCGCCAACAGTAGACTTTTACCTTTGACTCAAGTTGTTTATAGACGGTGAAAACCTATTTGTGATGATTTGTCACAACATGATAAGAGTGAAACGGTACATGCTAAGCCGGA
>Ga0182021_10011782_pt1 | contig 10388 bp, 5 predicted proteins | sample 612E3MmetaG_FD_120493 | JGI IMG/M metagenome (GOLD analysis project Ga0182021, IMG submission 120493) | Permafrost microbial communities from Stordalen Mire, Sweden - 612E3M metaG (Illumina Assembly) | ecosystem: Environmental > Terrestrial > Soil > Wetlands > Permafrost | place: Sweden... | reverse complement strand
TTTGGCTAAAGGGACTACTCCCATCCTGCTCAAGATCACGAATAACCTGCACAATTGGGGCTTCGTCTTTCGTTTGACCGACCCGCAGGGAAGGCCGCTCAAGAATGTGAAATTCAGCCTTTCACCCGAATGACGACCGCTGACGACAGGGAAAAGCCCGCCGGTGGTAATCAGGAGCAGATCTCCCCCCAAACCCCCAGGGGGAAGCGGTTGCTGAAGGTCACGCTGGGCCTGGCCTTGATCACGGCGGTCTCGGGCGTTGCGTTTGTTGGAGCGTTGATCTTCAAATACCATCGGATCGTCAGTGCCAAGCCGGGCAAGCTGCTGACGCAACTTCGGCCCGGGGAAATGGGGCGGCGGGTCAATCCGTTCATCGGCACGGGCGGCTATCCCTGGGTTTGCGGACATAACTTTCCCGGTGCGATGGTCCCCTTTGGCATGGTGCGCTTGGGCCCGGAGACAGCCTCCATCCTGCTCCATAAACGGGCGTTGAACACCTCGGGCTACTACTATGGGGATGATCAGGTCCTCGGCTTCAGCCACACGCGGCTGAACGGCACTGGCGCCACGGACGGCGGGCATTTCCTGGTGATGCCGACGCTCGACGCGGTGGCGCCTCATTTGCTGCGCAAGGCGCAATCCACGACCTTCTCCCACAGGGAGGAGTCGGCCTCGCCCGGTTACTACGCTGTCCGGCTGCCAAAGCTCGGGGTGCTCGTTGAACTCACGGCCACTCCGCGCGTCGGGGTCCACCGCTATACCTTTAGCGAGGGAAAGCCTGCGCACCTGATTCTCGATGTGATGAACGCCCTGGGCGGCCGCCGCGCGAGCGAGGGAACAGTGCGGGTGCTGCCGGAGGCGGGAGAGGTCGAGGGATCGGTGAAAACCTTCGGGACGTTTTCCGGGAGGTATGGCGGCATCAAGGTTTATTTCGTCGCCAGCCTGAGCCAGCCGTTGGCCGGTTTCACTACCTGGCAGGACGACGTCGTTGCCGGCAACAAAGCCTTTGCCGCAAATAATCAAGCTGGCGTTTACCTGAGCTTTGCGCCCACGAACGGGCCGCAGGCCATCACCCTCAAGCTGGCGATTTCCTACGTGAGCATCGAGAATGCCCGGACCAACCTGCAAGTGGAGGCCGGGGCCAAGGATTTCGACCAAGTCCTGGCCGAAGCGCAACGGGCCTGGGAAGATCGGTTAAGCCTGGTGCGGATCGAGGGCGGCACTGACGAGCAAAAACAGATTCTCTACACGGCGTTGTTCCGCGTATTCCAGATGCCGACGATGTTCAACGATGCCAACGGCGATTACCTGGGCTTCGACCGGCAAGTCCACAAGGCCTCGGGCTTTCAATACTTCACCGACCTCTCGCTCTGGGACACGTTCCGGACCGTCCATCCGCTTTACACCTTGATTGCGCCCAAGGATCAGCGGGACATGTTGGTGTCGCTGGTAAAAATGCTGGAGCAGGGCGGATGGCTGCCCCGCTGGCCCTCGGGTCACGGCTATTCGAATTCCATGCTGGGCACGCCGGCGGATATTGTGATCGCGGATTCGTATCTGAAAGGCATACGGGATTTCGACGTGGCCAAGGCGTATCAGGCGATGCGTCGCACGGCCCTGGCTCGAACGCCCCCGGGCGCGGCGTTCTCAGGTCGCGAGGGCGTGGAGGCGTATCTGCAATACGGTTATTGCCCTGCGGGACTGGTCAGGAACAGCGTCACGCGCACGCTCGAATACTCGTGGGCCGACCATGCGATCTCACTGCTCGCTCAGTCGCTGGGCCATGCCGAAGACGCCGCGCTGTTCCGCAAACATGCGCAGTCCTACCGGAACGTTTGGAATCCCGGCACGCAGTACTTCCAGCCGCGAGACGGGCAGGGGCGCTTTGTCGAACCGTTCAAACCGCTGCTGCTGACCTACTTCGACCGCAAGGGCAAGTACACCAAAGACTACGTGGAGGGCAGCGCCTTGCAGTGGCGTTGGGGCGCGCCCTTTGATGCCGAGGGACTGATCGCCCTGTTCAAGAGCCGCGAGTACTTCGTGGCGGCGCTCAACAGCTTCTTCGCCAGGTCGGACCCCGCCATGGGAGCATGGAACCCGGGTCCTTACTACTGGCACGGCAACGAGCCGGATATCCACGCCGCTTACCTGTTCAACGATGCTGGCCGGCCCGACCTCACCCAAAAGTGGGTGCGGTGGATCCTGGACCATAAATATGGTAATGGCTACGACGGCCTGGATGGCAACGATGATGCTGGAACGCTCTCCGCCTGGTACGTCTTCAGCGCCCTGGGCCTGTATCCTGTGGCCGGTTCGGACAAGTATCAACTGGGCGCGCCTCTGTTCCCAAGGGCGGAAGTGAGACTGAAGAACAACCGGCTGGTGATTGTGGCCGAGAACTACGCACCCAACCATCCGTACGTGGGCAAGGTATGGCTGAACGACACGCTGCTCGACCGCTGGTGGATTCGGCACTCGGAAATCGAACAGGGCGGCGTATTGCGATTTGCGATGAGCCCCGAGCCGGTCAGTGAGTAAGTAAGGCTTAGTTCGCCCACTCAGGAAACGCGGCGATGGCATCGAGGAGGTTGTGCAGTTTGTCGGTGTGGGCGTCTTCCTGCCAGCCGCCCCGACCGGGGCCAGTGGCGCGCTGACCGGGACAACCGTCCTCGTTGACCGCATAGAGGCAGAAGTTCAGCGCCTGGTAGGCAAGGCCCTTGAATTCATTTGAGCCGGTGGCCTTGCCATACTTCGCCAGCACCGCGCCGTAGGTGGACAGGATGCCGCCCCAAGGCTCGCGATCGTAAGTCTGCTCGCCGCAGATCGGCACGCCGTTGCGAACGCCGCTGAAGCGATTGTTGGTGAAGTCAATCAGCCGCTTCGCATCCTTCTGCCAGTCAGGATCAAGCGCCTCCTTTTGCTCGACCAGGTATCGGGCGAGGTTCAGCGGGGCCCAAGCGGTGCGATTGTCCGGTTCGGAGTGGTCTTCGAAGAAGTGGACCCAGAGCAGCCCGTCCTTCGCGAGGTCGGGGATTTGGAAATTCTTGATCCACGACCAGAGCTGGTCGCGGGGTGCCTGGAATTCCGGGTGGCCGTGCCCGATCAGCTTGTCGAATAGCCGGAGATTGAACGACATGTTGCCGGACACCGCGCCCCGGCTCTCCCCGGTGCGGTAGTCCACGCGGAAAGGCCAGGGGGAATTCGTCGCGGTGCCCTCAACCATATTTGTCGCCAACACGCGCGCGTTTTGCAGGGCTTGCTTGAAGTACTTCTCCTCCTTGGTCTCCTCATAGAGGAGCACCAGCGCGTAGCCGGCGATACCACCCTTGTCCGGCTCAATCTCGTATGGCTTGTCGTCCTGGGAGCCGCAATCCGGCGGTTGCGGAAACTTCGCGCGCCAGCCGGTCGAGCGGGTGAAGTGCGGGTATTTGCCCTCATCAGGCGTGTTGGCCTCCTGGACGAGGTAATCGCCCAGGTAGCGGGCAATCTCGAGCACCCGCGGATCTTTCTTCCCCTGATAGGCGTAGTATTTGAGGTAGGAGATGATCCCCATGCCGTCCTGCATAGCCGGAATGAACGTCGCGTTCTTGGCCATCGGCTGATAGTCGCCGTCCATGAAGGTCGTATAAACGAAGCGCGGGTAACCGTGCTCCACCGGGCAGTTCAGATACCAATTCACCTCGCGCCGGATCGCATCATTCCAGGACGTCCAGGGCAGCAGGATGCCGTGCGCGTCATAGACAGCGGGATGGTTGCCGAGATTCTGGGCCGGGACGGCGGCCGCGAGCGCGAACAGGCAGACCAGGAACAGCCCCCTCCCGGACCACCGGCGGACGAATTCCGTGGCTACTGCCCCCACATCGCAGGCTGACGATTGAACGGTGCTCATGCGCGAGTTGAATGCTGCTCGCACATTTCCCCAACGCCGCTGTGCCGTCAAGATCAATGGTTCCTGGCCGGATGAAGTCCTGCAGGCCGCTCCAGCACCCGCCTTCAGGCGATAGGACGAATCTCAAACGAAGACACTGGGTGTGGCTTTTCCAGGAGGAAACAGGTACAGATGTGGTTATGACGGCCATGAACTCAAGCCAGCCTTCTGCCACAACTGCGCCCCGGCCGCCGGTGCGCTGGTGGCCGGTCGCAGTGATCCTTGCCCTGGCGGCGGGCGCGCTGGTTTGGGCTTGGCAGGCCTATGCCCGCCAGCGGCAGGCAGGGAATATCGCTACAGCCATCATCGGGATCATTACTTTATTGCTGCTCCTGCTCTGGTGCCTGTTCCTTTCGAGATTGCGATGGAGGATTCGGCTGGGAGTGTTCGGCGGCGTGCTCGGGCTGATTTTATTGCTTATGACCCTGTTCCGCTTTCACGGGGTGACCGGCGATCTGGTGCCGGTCTTCCAGTGGCGCTGGGAACGCACTTCCTTGAATTCGCTTGATGAAGGAGCCAAAGCCGTATCGCAAGGCGCTTCGTCACAAGCAAATCAGCTCACCAACAACTGGCCTCAGTTCCTGGGTCCACATCGAAACTGCACGGTCGAGCAGCCGCACCTGGCGCGCGATTGGAAAGCGCAGCCGCCCCAGCGCCTCTGGCTCCAACCGGTTGGACCTGGCTGGTCCGGTTTCGCGGTAGTGGGCAGCCGCGCCATCACCCAGGAACAGCGCGGGCAAAATGAGACTGTGATTTGTTACGAGCTGCTCACCGGCCTGCCGATCTGGTCGTATTCCTACCCGGCCCATTTCCAGTCTCCGCTCGCTGGCGAAGGCCCGCGCGCCACACCAACCGTCGCCGGCCACCGCGTTTATGCGCTGGGCTCGACCGGCATCCTGAACTGCCTGGACCTGGAAACGGGAAAGCTCCTTTGGTCGAAGGACATCATCCGGGATAGCCACGCGAAGCTCAATGAATGGGGCGCGAGCGGTTCCCCGTTGATTGTAGATGACCTGGTGGTGGTGAGCGCGGGCGGCCACGACAACCGGTCTTTAGTCGCCTACCGCGCAGCGACCGGCGATTTTATTTGGGGCAACGGCACCGACGGGGCTGGCTATAGCTCGCCCTGCCTGGTGACCTTGGCTGGCATTGCCCAAATCCTGATCTTCAACTCCGGCGGAGTCTCCGCGCACGACCCTGCAACCGGGACCAACCTCTGGAAGTACCACTGGCCCGGCGGACATCCCCACGTCTCGATGCCAGTGGTCATCCCGGGGGAACGCCTGCTGGTATCCAGTGGATACGGCGTCGGCAGTGAGCTGCTAAAGATCCAAGCGGATTCCGAAGGCAAACTCGCTGCCACGCGGCTTTGGAAATCCAATCGGCTAAAGGCCAAGTTCACCAACCTCGTCTATCATGACGGCTATATTTACGGCCTCGACGACGGAGTCATGGCTTGCCTCGGGGCCTCAAGCGGTGAGCAAAAATGGAAGCACGGCCGCTATGGCCACGGACAGGAAATCCTGGCGGGGGACGTCCTGTTGGTTACTGGGGAGTCGGGTGAGGTCATTCTGCTCGACCCGAATCCGCAGGAATTCCGGGAGCTGACACGCTTCTCCGCTCTGAAGGGGAAAACCTGGAACCCGCCCGCGCTCGCCGGCCAGTATTTATTGGTGAGAAACGACAAGGAGGCGGCTTGCTATCGCCTGCCGCTGGCGAAGGCGAGTGTGGTGTCGCGGAACTGACTGGGGCTCCGGTGAGAGCTTGTATCCACGCCCGCGGGCTGCCAAGGTGCCCCAAAAGCAACCGCATGTTTACCGCACATCATCGCGCAGCCGGGCCGTGGTTCATCAAACTGCCCGGCCTCAACCGCACGGGCGGCTATTTACTCCTCGCGACGTGGGCGGCCTGCGCGAGTCTCTCGGTTCATGCGGCCGCCAGCCGCTCCGAGGGTCTGACTGTTCGCGTCGAGACATCTTCCAGCGTGCCGCGTTTGCTCGTGGACGGTCGCCCGGTCCGCCCGCGGATGTTCTTCGGCGGACCGGGTTCCGCACCCATCCAGGTCGAGCCTGCCGGCCGTGTGATCGAGTTTGAATTCGTCGCGCAGGAAGATGCGCCAGGCAACGGCACACTTCACTTCCGTTTCGGCCATGCTGTCGGCGACGTTTTCCTCGACAACATCCGCATCGTCGAGGCGGCCACCGGCAAACCGGTCGTGCCGTTGGCCGATTTTGAGAGCGGGCCGGACTCGTTCTCCCGTGAGTGGACCTTCTGGCCACCTGGCTCGGCAAACACCGTGGGCACCGTGGCCGTCGAAGCGTCCGTTGGCGCCGCTGGTACTGCCGGCCTCCATATCAAGCTTCGCGAACCTCCCGGCGGACAATGGCCCGACTGGCACATCTGTCACTTGCCGAACCTGAACATTCTCCGCGGCAAGCACTACCGCGTCACGTTCTGGGTTCGCGCCGAACCGGCCCGGGACCTGACCGTGGCCCTGTACCGGCCCGGAGACCCATATGTCTATCTCGGTGGCCCGCCCGGCCCGTTTGACGCGCAAATCCGGATGGCGGCAACGGCCGCAGTGAACTTCGTCAGCTTTCCGATCACCATGCCTTGGCCGGCGCCCGGTGAACCTGCCGATTGGGGGGCAACGGATAACCTATGCGCCCAAATTCTGGACGCAAACCCGCGCGCTCTTCTCCTGCCGCGGTTCGGAGCCGATCCGCCGAATTGGTGGCGGAAGGCGCACCCGGATGAAGTCATGACTTGGGAGAATGGTTCTCGTCAGCACCATGCGGTTGTCGCCTCGCCGCTCTACCGTCGCGAGGCCGCCGCCCGAGTGGCGGCCCTGGTCGAGCATCTGGAGGCTAAATTCGGCGACCATGTCGCGGGTTACCATCCGTGCGGCCAGAACACCGGCGAATGGTTTTACCAGGATACGTGGGGAACCCTGCTCAATGGCTACGCCCCGGCCGATACGAATGCCTGGCGCGCCTGGCTCCGTGCCCGGTACCCCAGCGACACCGCGCTCCAGGCCGCGTGGCGCGAACCGGCTGCGACCTTGAACAATGCGCCCGTGCCAGGGCCGGCCCGGCGTCGTGCCTCCCCAACGGGCATCCTGCGCGACCCGGCGACCCAAAAGCCGCTCATTGACTTCGCCGAGTTTCAGCAGGAAGCCATGGCGGACCTGGTTTGCGAACTGGCCCATGCCGCTCGCCAGGCCTCGCGCGGGCGGAAACTGGTGGTGTTCTTCTACGGCTACGTCTTCGAGTTCGGCACGATTCGGCTGGGGCCCGCGACCTGCGGCCATTACGCCTTGCGCCGCGTGCTCGATTGCCCGGACATTGATGTGCTCTGCTCGCCGATTTCCTACTTTGACCGCGGAATCGGCGGCGGCGCGCCGACGATGACCGCTGCCGAGAGTGTCGCCCTCGCCGGCAAGCTGTGGCTTTGCGAAGATGACACGCGCACTCACCTGGGCAGCGGCGAGTTTCCTGGCCAGTTCGATGGCGCGAAGGACCTGGCCGAGACCCTGACGTTGCTACGGCGGAATGTCGCCGAAGAAGCGACGCGCAACTTTGCCACTTGGTGGATGGACCTTGGGATGACCGGCTGGTTCAATGACCCCCGCATCTGGGACGAAATGAAACGCCTCGAGGCCGTGGACCGTGTCTTCGTGCGGAAACCCATCGCTTACCGGCCAGAGATCGCAGCGGTGATTGACGAGCGCTCCATGCTCGAAACATCCGCCAGCGCCTGGCAGGTCACCGAGCCCGGCATCTACCAAGTGCGCCTGCCGCTGGCGCGCCTGGGCGCTCCTTACGGCCAATACCTGTTGGACGATGTGGTCCGTGGCCGGGTCCATGCCAAGCTCTATGTTTTTCTCAACGCGTGGCAACTCTCGGCCGCGCAGCGGCAGGCGCTGCGCCGCCATACGCGCGGGGCCTGCTGCATCTGGTGTTACGCGCCCGGCTGGTATGACGGGGACAAAACTTCGCCGGAAGCCATGCAGGCACTGACGGGGTTTCGCCTCGTGCCGGTGTCTCCCACGCGGGCCTGGGCGACGCCAACAGCCCGTGGCAAACAGCTCGGTCTGCACGCACCCTTCGGAGTTGATGCCCCTGTCACCCCCTTGTTTACCGCCGCCGACGCGTCCCCGGCGGAAACCCTGGCCACCTACCCGGATGGCTCCGCCGCCGTTGCGCTACGCCAGTCGCCTGATGGCGGGTCGCTGTTTGTCGGTGCACCCGGCTTGACCTCTGAGCTGCTTCGGCTCGCCGCCACCAGGGCCCGGGTCCACCTCTACACCCAGACCGACTGCAACATTTACGCCAATGGGCCGATTCTGGCTCTTCACGCCTCCCAGGATGGTCCAATCACGCTCGACCTTGGCCATCGCGGCCCGGTGTATGATGCAATGACCGGCGATCTGGTCGGCACCGGATCTCGCGTCACGCTTCCCATGAAGAGAGGCGAGACTCGTGTCTTGCGCCGTTAGCCGGAAACGAACCCCGATATTTCCAGGCGCGGCGGGGCCACCATCAAACAGAAAGAAGAGACAGGAAAACTCAAGACAGGAAAATGTCTTGAGAAGAGAAGGAGTTGAGAGAGTGGTGTGCGTCTGAGCGCGCGATCGGCGGCCAAGCTGGCAGAGGTTCGAAACCCGCGTTACGCGGTAGCTCGCAAACCTACTCCCTCACAACCTCATCGTTTCTTGAAAGATTTTCCTTAGGATTAGCCTGTTTTTTGACTGGTTGCCGGAGCGTGGAGGGTGTCATTTCCGCGCGACCATTACGTAATGATGACTTATCAATCAAATTACATTAGCACTTATTTTACACATCTTGCTGTCCTCCGGCAAAAAATGCAAAGCAAATGGCAAGGGACGACGAGCCGTAAAACTGCCTTAAGCTATGGTAATCGCGTGACAATAACCGGGCAGCTTGAATTAGCGCATCAAATCGCAAGATTTGGCCAGCCTCAACCGGGCGGCGGGCCTGCCGCTCCTTTTTCCCGGGCGGCTTGCTCATGAAGCTCTTTGTCGCCGGCATCAGCTACAAGACCGCGCCCGTCGAACTGCGCGAGAAGCTGGCGGTGCATCCGTCCCGGTTGCGGTGTCACGGCTGCCGCCTGAAACTGGGCGCGGGGCTGTCCGAGCTGGTTCTGCTTTCCACGTGCAACCGCGTCGAAGTCTATGGCGTCACCCCAAAGGTCAACGGCAACGTCCATCACCTTTTTCAGCAGCTTTCGGGCAGCGACCTGGATTTTGCGCCTTACGTTTACCTGAAGGAGGGCGCGGAAGCGGTCCAGCACTTGTTCTCGGTGGCCAGCGGTTTGGATTCGATGGTGATTGGCGAGACGGAAATCACGGGTCAGGTCAAACAGGCCTACCTGGCGGCCCAGGAAGCCAGACTGACGGGCCGCGTCACCAACCGCCTGTTCCAGACGGCCCTGCAGGCGGCCAAAGAAATTCGCACGCAAACCAATATCGGCCGCGGCGCCACGTCCGTCGGGAGCGTTGCGGTCGAACTGGCTGAGCGCATCTTCGATCGCGACCTGTCCGCCAAGACGGTCATGATCATTGGCGCCGGCAAGATGGGCGAAGCCTGCATTCGCCACCTAGCCAAGAAAGGCGCGCGCTCCATCCTCGTCTCCAACCGTTCCTACGACCGAGCGCTCAACCTGGCGGCGGAATTTGGCGGGCGAGCCCTCCGGTTCGACGATCGTTTGCCGGCCATGGCGGAAGCGGACATTGTGGTGAGTTCAACTGGCTGCCCGGACACAATTCTGCACCGAGACCAGGTCGCACAGGTCATGGCCGCTCGGCGCAACCGCCCGCTCTTTCTCATTGATATTGCCGTCCCACGGGACATTGACGCGGACGTGGACCAACTGGCGAACGTTTATCTCTACAACGTAGATCACCTGGAGGCGATTGTTCGCGAGAACGTGCGTCAGCGGGAACAGGAGCTCGCGCGCTGCCAGGCCCTGCTCGGGGAACGAACGGCGGCGTTGATGGCAAGACTGGCCCCCGCTCCGGAAAAGCCTGAGGTCCGCAGCATAATGGCAGCGCCCGGCTGGACACTGCCCGCCGTCAAGGCGTGTCCGGCCCAGTAGGCCGGCGGAGCAGGAACAATCAACGATTTGCGATGAAAGCAAAGATACTTTCGACGAAAGCACCGGGCGGCGAGCTCGCTGCCGGGCCAGGTTTTCGTCGGAATGCGCAGCATCGAGTGGATGCCGCGTTCGACCCACGCGGCATGAACTAGTGTCGCGGCTAACCAAGAACACCTAAGCAGAAGAAAGCACGTGCTAAGTATGAAACCAATTAAACGAGCGCAACGCTGCCTGATGGCCGTTGCGCTGACGACCATGGTCGCCGCGAACGCAGCGAGCGCCGCGGCCAGTTCCGGCCTCAATGCCCGGATCGTCCTGCGGCCGCTCACGCCCGGTGACGTCA
>Ga0182021_10011781_pt1 | contig 10388 bp, 9 predicted proteins | sample 612E3MmetaG_FD_120493 | JGI IMG/M metagenome (GOLD analysis project Ga0182021, IMG submission 120493) | Permafrost microbial communities from Stordalen Mire, Sweden - 612E3M metaG (Illumina Assembly) | ecosystem: Environmental > Terrestrial > Soil > Wetlands > Permafrost | place: Sweden... | reverse complement strand
ATGGTGGAGATGCAGATCCGCTACGCCCAGTCCAGCTCAGGCAGCCGCCATCGCCTCCACTCGCGACGCAACAGTCGCCCGGCGCGCAGCCCGATTCCGACGGTTCTGCGCGAGCGCCGGGCCGACATTCTGTGCGTTCACGGCGAGGCCAACACCTGGCCGCGCCACGCACCCACGCGCCACCCGGCCGAGATCGTGCACTGGCTGGCGCGTCGGCCGTCGAGCGGCGAGGCTTTCGAAGCTGTGATCGCCCCGCGCCACAGCCTGGCACCGACCACGCCATTCCATATCCGCCTCGACAGCGGCGCGCTTCTGGCAGGTGAAAGCTGGGAATCGTTCGCGGCACGCTGGCAGGCATTCTTGCGGCCGAGCGACGTCATCGTGTCGTGGGGACATTTTCCTGTGGACACTCTGGCTGCCGGCGGCGTGGTTCTGCCCCGGCCGCGCTACGACGTCCGTGCACTGGCGGGCGCGGTTCTCAAGAAACGCACCGGCACAGTCGAGGACTGCCTGCCCCACATGCAGCTTCCAGCGCCCGAGCCCTACGGAGCGGGCCGCGGTGGCGTGCGCCTGGCCGGCCTGTGTTTGGTGGTGGAGCAACTGCTGTCGCCTTCGCAGCCGGGCTAGCGGTGGAGCCGGAGATTCGTTGCAGCGGGATCCCGTCGGTGCTACGGATACTGATCGTGTGCGGAAGTGACCAGACCCAGGGTCAGCCTCAGCGGAAGCACGCCGTCTGGCTACGTACCACGGCCAGTGTCGTGTTGTTCGCGTTTTCTGCCTGTTCCACGGCCGCGACAATCGAGCGCAGGGGCTGGCCTGACTATAGGGGGACCATCGAAGGTTCGGATTCCGAGTCGGTGCATGTCAGGGATGAGAATGGCGACACGTACCGCGTGCTACGCACGGACATCGTAGACATCCATCATCCCGGAAAAATGAGCCTAGCCATCGGAGTTGTGCTTCTCGGCCTAGCTGTCTCGATGGCCCTGCTGCCGAGCCGGAACGGCGAAGACTACACTTTCATCGCAGTGACGAACGGGTGCCTCTTTGGCATTCCCGGCGCGATCCTTGCCATCAATGGGGTGACGAAGTACGCGGAGTCGAAATTCGCCGCCAACAACTTTGAAAAGCCGACGCAGCCACCGCTTCCTCTGCTGCCAACCAAGAACCCACTCCCTGTGCCCACCTCAGGGCTGGGCTCGCCCGCACTGCCACCGCCGTTGCACAGCTACGGATTCCCTCCCCCGCCTCCGTATCCGCCTCCGCCGTGGGAGAGCGAGCCGGCTGCCGTGCCCCAGCCGAGCGCGCCGGCCGGGCCTCCTCCATCTGCACCCGCTCAGCCTGCACCCGCTGACCGTACGACGTCCCCGCCACCCTGACGGCACCGGTGTAACTTTCTGGTCATGTCGTTCCATTTGATCTCGCGTTTCCTGCTGCGCGCGCCGCTGCTGCCGGTGCGCGGATTGCGCAATCCGCGAGCAGCTCTGGGGCGGCATCCCTTGGGCGCGATGGCTGTGGAACTGGCCAGCCCGGATCTGGCAACGGCGCTGCAGCGAGACTCCGGCCCCGCTGCAGAGGCCGCGCTTTCTCGCTACGCCCGCCGCGCCGCTTTTCGACCCACGCCCGCGGGCTTGCTGGCGGGCGTGGCCATGGGCAGGCTGGGCAAGCGCACCCGGCTTGAAACCGACGAGGTCGAGCCTGTCTTGGCGCCGACCTGGGAGCGCATGGCTGCCTTGGGGCGCGCGCTGCTCGACGAGCCCGAGATTCGTCCTGCCGTTCGGCTACGAATCGCGCCTTCGCTGATGGCTGCGGGTGCGCAGGCTGTGTGGTTGGGTCTGGGCAGCGACGGCATCGAGGTGCGCTCCAGCGACGTGGATGCTGTGCTGGCCGCCGTGATCGAGAGCGCGCAAGAGTGGACGCCCTGGGTTGCGGTAGGCGGGGCGGTCGAGGCCGCGGCCAGCGGCGAGGCAGGCGACGTGGACGAGCTGTTGCTTGTGCTCGTCGACCGCGGCGTGCTTTGCCATGATTTGGCGCCGCCTATCGTGGGACAGCCGCCGGCGCAGTGGTTGGTCCAGCGCTTGGCGCGCTTTCCAGCCGAAGCTCGGGCTGTGGCCGATCCGATTCGCCAGCGACTGCTGGGGATTTCTCCGACTGACCTGTCCGGAACGCGCGCTGCCCTGGCCGAGCTCCCTGGCGCCAACCAGTCGGCCACCGATGTGTCGGGCACGCTTTGCCTTCGCCCGCGTGGCGAGCCGATGCTTTCGCGGCAGGCGGTGGCGCGGGCGGCAGCATGCGCGCCGCTCTTGTTTCGTCTGCAGGACGCACTGGCTGGTCCGGTGGCGGAGCGCGCTTGCGATGCAGGTCTGGCCGAGCGACTGGATTCCATGGTTGAGGTTTTCGGCGCGGGCGCGTTGGACCTGACGGACTTGGCCACGGGCGGCTATGGCAGCGCGCTCGCCGAGACCGAAGAGGAGCCCGCGCGAAACCATGGCGGACTTGACCTGCTCGCGTTTCTGGCCGAGGCCGTGGCACAAGCCGCAGCGGCGGGCGAATCCGAGATCAGGCTCGATCCCGTGACGCTCGAAGCAATCCTGCCTGCGGTCGGAATGCCGCCGACCTTCGAGCTGTTCTTGTCGCCCGCCCGCGAGCCGCCGCGGGCGAGGCCGGGCGCCGGCTGGCTGCTGGGGCTACACGCGCCCGCTGGCGCGAGCTGGGGACGTTTTGCCGGCGCGCTGGGAGCGCCCGTGCGCGAGGCGCTGGCCGAGCTGGCTGCGGCCGAAAAGCAGGCGCGTCCCGGCGAGAGGGCAGTGGACGTGGTGTACGCGCCGTCGCCCGCACTGGCGGATCTGTGCGCCCATCCGCCGGTGCGCGAGGCTGCGCTGGCGTTGGTGGGCTGGCCCGAGGGCGCGGCGCTGACCCCGGCGGAGCTCGATCTGGTTGCGGATCCTGGTGCTGCGGAGCCGTTGGCGCTGCGAGACTCGACGTCGCAGCCCATCGCACCCAGTCCGCTTCATCGCGTGCGCTCAGCGACGGCGCCGTCCGGGGTTTATCGTTTGCTGGCCGGCTGGTCGTTGGCACGGCAACAGGCACCCTGGGCGTTCTCATGGGGCGCGCTCGCCGGGCTGAGCTTCCTGCCGCGGGTGGTTCTCGACGGCTTCGTGGTGGCGCCTGCCAGTTGGCGCGTTCCTTCCGCCGAGGACATTGCGTGTCCGGGGACGCTCGCGCGCTGGCGTCGAGAGAACCGCGTTCCTGCTGCTGTTCAGGTGGGCCAGGGAGACGAGCTGCTCTATCTGGATCTTCGTGCGGCCGGCGCCTGCGCGGAGATGGCGCGTACTGCTGGCGGCCGAGTTTTCGAGATCTGGCCGCCCCTCGAAGCTTTGCCAGATGAAGGTGGCCGTCGCGTCGAAGCGGTGGTGGCAGTGACCCAGGTCCCCGACAGAGATGAAATCGAGGGACCGACGGCAGCTATCGAGGCAACCCGCGCTGCGGGACGCGTACCGCCGCCAGCCCAGGCGCCACCCGCAGAGAACTGGGTCAGTTTTCGCCTCTACGGTGCGGTCGAGCGCCAGGACTCCGTGCTCTTCGAGGCGGTAGGCCCGGCGGTCAAGGCCGCGCTCGACGCAGGAGAGATCGACGCGTGGTTCTTCTTGCCCTACCTCGACCAGCCGGGCCGACGCCACCACCTGCGCGTGCGGGGCCACGCGGGTTCCGAGCGCAAGGCCGAAGCGTTTTCTCGTCGTGTGCGGCGTGCGCTCGCGTTCTTGTGCGCTCGCGGTGACGTGGTCAGTGTGGAGATGGGCGGATACTTCCGCGAGGCTGCGCGCTACGGAGGAGCGGCGCTCATGCCGGCCGTGGAGCGGCTGTTTCAGGCCAGCAGCGAACTGGTCCTGGCCATCTTGGAAGCTGAGGACCAGGGCACGGCGCAGGTTGATCGCGTGGCCCTAGCGGTGCGCGCCGCTGACGCCATCGCTGGCGGGCTGGGACTGGACGTCGCAGCGCGAATGGGATTGGCGCGTCGCTGTCGGGAAGCCTGTGCGCACGCGGGACTGCTCGACGAGGAAAACGCGCGGCAGGAATATCGACAGCGCTCCCGGCGACTCTTCACGTGGCTCGCCGGCCAGGAAGATGATGTTTTCACACCTGCGCTTGCGTCTTTGCATGAAACCGCCGCGTCAGTGGCGGAGTCACTGGATGCCGACTTGCGCTTGGCCTTGCACCAAAAACTGCCGGTCTTGCTTCACGTGCAGGACGTGCGTTTTGCGGGCGCCAACGTCGCGGCCGAAGCGCTCGCCCATTTTCTCTGGCATCGCACGCTGGAGGGCATGGCCGCACGTGGCAAGCGCTCGGGGTAGGTCGCCCGGCTGAGGAGTTCAAGATTCAGTTTTCCATCCTGGCATGCGCGGCGAGCTTCGCCCGCACTTGTTCCATGTCCAGATCCCTGACCCGGCCCGCGAGCGCGTGGAGGACTTCTTCGGGCATGGCTCCCGCCTGCGAGAAGACGAGGATGCCCTCACGGAATATCATGAGAGTGGGGATGGCCCGGATGCCAAAGGACACGGCCAGATCTGGGTACTCTTCCGCGTTGACCTTGGCGAACACAACCCCCGGATTCTTGTCGGCGACTCTCTCGAAGATGGGGCCGAAGACGCGACACGGCCCACACCACGGAGCCCACCAGTCGACGAACACGATTCCGCTCTTGAGCAGGGCCGGGAAGTCTTCGTCGTTCACGTTCCGCATCGGCATGGCCTACCTGCCATGACTTTTCGATGCCCACTTTGGGCAGAGGTTACTTCCCGGCGTCCTTGTGGTTTTCGCCGTGGTCTTCATCCTTCTCCGCCGACTCCCGGCGCAGAAGTTCATGCAACAGCGTGCGCTCGATGCATGACTGGACGGGGACGGTTTCTTCGATGGGAATCACCTGCTGAGGAACGGCGCTTGGCGCGTCCGTAGGTGCCGGGTCGCTTTCGCCAGAGGCAGCGGGGATCTCGTGGGTTTCGTCGATTGGGTAGACTGGCGCGGGCACGTCGGCGATCCTACGCGACACCGGACGGGTGTTTGTCCGACCCATTGCTCTTGTCATCGGTTCTCCTGCCGGCCGCTTGAACCCAGAGCACAACCATCGGGTTCGTTCCTCGCACCTGCGGTTGAGCCAAGCGAAGCATAGCAACAGCATAGATCACAAGGTCCCCCGTCGGTAAGGGCATACCTCCTTGCGCAGCCCGGCGGAGGCGCGCGTTGTCCAGGCGCGCTGAGCCGGCATGGACGCCTGCGTGATGGTATGAAGGGGGTAATGAAGCCACCGCAAGAAGAAGATTTCGCCGCACTTTTGCAGGAGTTCGAGGGCAAGAACGCTCGCCGGGCCGAGCGCGACGTGCGGGTGGGCGATTCGGTGCGTGGCCGCGTTATTTCGCTGGGCCGCGAAACCGCCTTCGTGGAACTGGCGGGCGGCAACAGCGAAGGCATGATCGATCTGCAGCAGTTGCGCGACCAAGATGGCAATCTGACGGTCAAGGTTGGCGACGAGATCGAGGCACATGTGGTGGAGACCATGGGCGAGTCGGGTTGCGTGGTCCTGCGCCGGACCGCGGTCGCGCGCGGACCTGAAGCCAAGGCTGAACTGCAGCAGGCGGCGCAACTGGGACTGGCCGTGGAAGGGACGGTGACCGGCGTGAACAAAGGGGGTGTGGAAGTGTTGGTGGCGGGCGTGCGCGGTTTTTGCCCTATTTCGCAGTTAGAAATGCGCCACGTGGAAGATGCCAGCGAGTACGTGGGTCGCAAGCTCGAGTTCCGAATCACGCGCTACGATGTGGACTGGCGCGGCGACAGCCTGGTGGTCTCGCGGCGTGCCCTGCTGGAAGCCGAAGCCCGAGCGCGGGCTGACAAGATTCGCAGCAAGCTGGTGCCAGGCGCGGTCTTGCGCGGGGTGGTGGTCGCGCTCAAGGATTTCGGCGCGTTCATCGACCTGGGCGGAGTCCAGGGCATGTTGCCGGCGTCCGAGCTGGGGTTTTCGCGCGGGATGCGGCCTGCTGATCGATTGTCGCTAGGGCAAGAGCTTGAGGTCCAGATTCTGCGCGTGGAAAAGACCGACGACCCCAAACGCCCTGAGCGCATCTCGTTGTCGCTCAAGTCGCTGGAACGGGATCCTTGGGAGGACGTGGCCGGGCAGTTTCCGTCGGGAACTAGAGTTTCGGGCCGGGTTACGCGTATCGAAGCGTTCGGCGCGTTTGTCGAGCTGGCGCCGGGGATTGAGGGCTTGGTCCATATCGGCGAGTTGTCAGGCGGCAAGCCCGTGCGCAACGCGCGGGAGCTGACCAAGGTGGGTGCCACGCTGGAGGTGACCGTTCTGGCGCTGGATCGAGAACGGCGTCGCATCTCTCTGGGTGTGGGCGAGCGTGCGGATGTGGTGTCGCAGGAAGATCTGGACGCGGCTCGCGCGCCGGCACACCTGGGCACGCTGGGCGACCTGTTCAAGAAAAAGCTCTAGAGCGCCACCCGAGGTCTCGACCTACGGGCGCGTCGGAAAAGATCAGGCCTCTATCGTGCCCGGTTGGGAGTGCCAGCCAGCCGAGCGGCGTCTTCGGCCACGTCCTGCGAAAGCAAGTCGCGCATCTCTTCGATGGCGTAGTGTCCCGCCATTTGGTGCAACTTGATGCGAAGGACATCCCCGATCATGCGCGAAGAGTCTCGGGCCAGGCGCACGCTGGAGGTATCGTTCCGACGCAACACCACGGGTACACGTTTGATGTCCAATCGGTACTTGAGCGCCAAGTACAGGATCTCCACGTCGAATGCGAAGCGCTCAATGACGGACCGTGAGAAGATGGCTTCAGCGACGTCGCTGCGAAAGCCCTTGAACCCGCACTGGGTGTCGTAGAAGCCACCAGTCACCAGGTGGTTGGCGAAGCGCGAGAAGGCGAAGGACGCCAGCCGGCGCGTGCAAGCGACCTTCAGATGATAGCGTGAACCCGGCAGCGTTCGATCGCCGACGACCATGTGGAAGCGCCGCCCCAGCACATACTCGACGGTCAGCGGAAACAGCGAAAGCTGGAAGGGCAGGTCGGCGTCGGTATAGACGCGGCAGCGACCAGCGGCGGCCAACATGCCGGCGCGGACGGCGGCCCCCTTGCCACGGTTCTCAGGCAGCCGGACGCACGACAAGCAGCCACGGCCGCGCGGCCCATCCGCCAGTTCGTGCGGGAAGTCGCCCCCGCCGTCGTCGACCAGGACTATCTCCCAGGTCAAGTCGGTCCCGTCCAGATACCTCGCCAACTCCTCTGCTGACGCGAGCGCCAGTGCCGCGTGCCGATAAGACGGCAAGACGACCGAGAGATCGGGAGCAGGCGCCCTAGCCATCACCGCCCCGCCGCTTGGCCACCACCAGCAACAGATTGCCGAAAGCCAGATCGGCCCGATCCTCGATCTCGGCGCAACGTTCGGCCAGGCGCCAGCTCAGAATGCTGATGAATGGGGAGAACGTCGAGAAAGTCACAAGGCGCACGATCTCCCAGTCGGCATCGGCAAGCACCCGGCGCAATCTCCTCCTGTCGAACTTGGTCACATGTTGGTGCTCCGCCATCGGGGGCGCGAGCTGCAGTCGGTCCATGATTCGTTCGATCGCCGGCCAAAGGCCGCGGTAGTTGGGAGTGGTCATAGTCAGCACGCCGCCCGGCCGGAGCAAGCGCGCGAAGGAAGCCAGCAGGGCGCGGACCTGCTGCTGGTAGAGGTGCTCGATCACTTCTAGGCAATAGATGCGGGCGACAGACGCTGAGGCGTACGGGAGGTCTTCTGCAAAGGCACAACGAAATTCCAGATTCGGGCGATGAAAGGTAGCGCGCGCGAACTCGATCGCCTTCGCATTCGCGTCGATCCCCGTCACCTCGGCTCCCATAGAGGCCAATAGATCAGCCACCACTCCCGATCCGCAGCCGACGTCGAGGACGCGCTCACCCGGCATGGGCGGGCTGAACTTTCTGATGCTCCGCTCCTTCTCATAGTGCCAGAAGCGTTGGATGACCGGACCCGAATTGCGCGCCTGGTACTGATAGGCACCGCTGATCTCGACGGTGTCACCGTGGCGGATCCGCACGAGCGCAGTAGCTATCACATCGCCGAGGTGACGTCCACGGCGCGGCCCAACATGGGGCTCCACGACGTGCGGCGACGGAGCAGGCGGCGGCTCGATCGCGTGGTCTGGTGCTCACAACACGCGCTCCGCATTCTTGCGAGCCTCGCACATAGCGATCTATGATTCCGCCATGCCCGACGTGTTCCGTCTGGCTGAGCCCGGTCGAGAGAAGCCAGTTTCCAGGACGGCCGGCTCGGCCCAACTTTGTCGGGCCGAGCGGCATTGGGTCCTACCTCTGCTGCTGCTTGGCTACCTTGCCCTCTATGGTCGTTCCATGACCTTTGATCTCGTCTGGGACGACTCTGTGAATTCTTCGCAAAGCGCCCTCTTGCGTGGGCCGCTGTCCCAGGCGATCCGAAAAGGCGAGCACGCGCGCAGCGACCCGGCCACCGAGCGCATGCCGAAAGATCTGGTACCCCAGCATGAGAGCTATCGTCCCGTCAGTGTGACCAGCCATTGGATCGATGTGCATTTGTTTGGCGAACGTGCCGGGCTCATGCATGCGCACAGCCTCCTGCTCGGATTGTTGTCCATCCTGCTCGTGTACGACTTGAGCTGCGCGCTTGGCCTTGGTTTGTGGTTGCCTTGCCTATGGGCATTTCACCCTCTGCACGTTGAAGTCTTTGCCTACATTTCTGCGCGATCTGATTTGTTGGCGGCGATCTTTTCCCTCCTGGCTCTTTTGTCGGCATTACGATCCACCGAGGCTAGCCGCGCGCGCACGCGATGGCTATGGGCTGGGACAGCGGCTTTGCTCCAGCTGGTCTCCCTCTTCGCCAAGGAAGCCAATCTCGCGCTGCCCCTGGTGGTGATGGCACTGGCCCTGGCCCGGAGCAAGACTCGCGCGACTGTTGCAGCGGGATCGGCTCTTCTCGTCGGGACCCTCGCCTACTTTCCCTTGCGCAGGGTTCTCATGCAAACGGCGTCTTTGCCCATGGCACAGGGAAGGGCCCTGCTGCGCGCCTTCGTCGATTTGCCGGGCGTGGCTCTCGCTTATGGCACGAGTTTCGTATCGCCATTTTCCCTTTCCCCCGACCGTCAGCTGTGGCCGCCCTTCGTGCCTTTGGGCTGGGTCGTGCTTGTCTTGTTGGTGGTGGTTTTTTGGCTGGTCCTTCGCCGCGTTCGGCCCGGCATCCGATGCGACATTATGCTTGCTGCCGGTGCACTGGCGGCACTTGGGTTGCTCCTCTTGCCCGCAGCGCTGGGATGCCGAAGCATGGGGGCGCTCTCCGACCGATACGTATTCTTCCCTTTCCTCTTTCTCGCAATCGCGTCGCTGGCGATCGCACGGACAGCAGGCAAGCTGCTGGTCAACCTGCACCGCGCGCTCTGGTTGGGCCCCCTCAGCATTTGGTGCGGAATCTTGTTGGTGGTCACATGGCTGCAAGTCGGCGTCTGGAGAAACGAAGAAACTTTGGCCAGATATGCGGTGGTCATGGAGCCCGACAACTCTGCTGCACTCTATCGCTTGGCCACCCTGGCCACATCCAGGGGGCAATTCGCAGAAGCGCGGCCTTTGCTCGAGCGGGCCGTGCAGCTCGATCCCCTGAATCGGCGCGCCTTGAACAATCTCTCTGTCGCCTACCTGAATCTGAATCGCGTGGCTGACGCGAAGTTGGTCTTGCGACGGCTCCTGCCTCTGGTCGGAAGCACGGATCGGCGATTCTGGTACAACGTCGCCGTGGCGCAGGTGGCGGACAGCAAGTTCGACAAGGCCTGCTCAGCGCTGGCACGTGCGCTTGAAATTGACCCGGGATACGTTGAGGCGTTGACACTGCGCGATCGCGTCTGCGTCGCGAACCCGGTCAATACTAGCCCGTCGGCCACACAGCCGGTCGCCCCCGACCCGTCAGCTCATCCTTGACCGACCGCTTGCTTTCGGCCGGGACGGGGCTGTGCTTAAGAGACAGAGGGCGCCGTCGAGATCGCTGATTTGGGGCTGTCGCACCCCGTGCCAGGCGAAGATCTCGGCGAAGTTCAGCTCCGATACCTCGGACTGCTTGGTCGCAAGAGCCCCCTCGATGCTGTCTCGATGCGAGACGTCGAGGGGCGCAAAGTCAGGGAACGCCGGGAGTTGGCCCATGGTCAGGTGGGGACGCGCGAGAGCGAACATTCATAGCAACGATGCCGCAACTGGGGCTAGTGCCTCCGGTCAGAATTTCGGCCACGTTTGGGCGGCCGATCCATCCCGGCCGGCTGCGTTGCTCCTCGGTTACATACGTCGAGTATGCGCCCTCGTCGCGCCTTGCCGTCCGGGCGT
>Ga0182021_10011779_pt1 | contig 10389 bp, 12 predicted proteins | sample 612E3MmetaG_FD_120493 | JGI IMG/M metagenome (GOLD analysis project Ga0182021, IMG submission 120493) | Permafrost microbial communities from Stordalen Mire, Sweden - 612E3M metaG (Illumina Assembly) | ecosystem: Environmental > Terrestrial > Soil > Wetlands > Permafrost | place: Sweden... | reverse complement strand
GCGCGAGTAGCTCTCCAGTGTGACCGGATCATGCACGAAACAGTTGAGGTTCAACGTCTTGTGCTGCCGGAACGGGTCCAGGACGGCCGTGGCAGGATCCGGGAGCAGAAGCATGTCCGACTCCTGGATCTCCTGGAAGCCACGGATGGAAGACCCGTCGAAGCCGAGCCCCTCGACGAACACGTCCTCGGTCAGCTCGTGAGCCGGCACGGAGAAATGCTGCATGAGACCCGGCAGGTCGCAAAAGCGGATGTCGATTATCTCGACGCCTTCGTCCCTCACAAGTTGGACGACCTCAGCAGCGGTACGGTCCTGCACGATTCCTCCTTGGTCCGCCCTTAAGGCGCGACAGATGGACACTTGGTCGGAGAGAGCTTGGTACTTCTCCGTTTCTGGATCATTGCTCATCTGTTAACGGCGCGTGAACTAATGCCGTTCGCGCCCTCAGGATCGGCCCGACGGGCCCCGCGCCTACACTGATCGCTCGCGCAGCCAGCGGTTCTTGTCTATCGGCCGGCGCCAGGACCGGGAGGCACTCCATGCAGTCTCAGCGGGAATACGTGATGCGCACGGTCGAAGAACGTGCCGTGCGGTTCATCCAGCTCTGGTTCACAGATGTGCTCGGCACGCCGAAGTCGTTCAGCATCACGCCGGCGGAGCTCGAGAACGCTCTCGAGGGCGGGATGACCTTCGACGGGTCCTCGATCGACGGCTTCAGCCGCGTGCAGGAGAGCGACGTGCTCGCCAAGCCGGATCCGAAGACCTTCCAGATCCTGCCGTTCCGCATCGGCAGGGAGGGCGACACGTCCCCCGTAGCCCGGGTCTTCTGCGACATCACCAATCTCGACGGCACACCGTTCGAAGGCTGTCCGCGCCACGTGCTCCGTCGGACGCTCGAGCGCGCCCGCAGTCGCGGCTTCTCCTTTTACGCGGCGCCCGAGATCGAGTACTTCTACTTCGCACCCTCCGAGCCGGGTACAGCGCCCAAGCCACTCGACGCGGGCTCCTACTTCGAGCTGACGGTGGCCGATCTGACAACGGACCTGCGCAAGCGCACGGTGCTAACCCTCGAGGACATGGGCATCCCGGTCGAGTACGCCCAACACGAGGACGCACCCAGCCAGCACGAGATCGACCTGCGCTACACCGACGCTCTCACGATGGCCGACACCGTGATGACGGTGCGGCTCATCGTCAAGGAGATCGCCCACGAACAGGGCGTGCACGCGAGCTTCATGCCGAAGCCTCTCTCAGGCGTCCAGGGCTCCGGCATGCACACGCACTTCTCGCTGTTCGAGGGGGACCGGAACGCCTTCGCGGACCGCGGCAACGATCACGGCCTATCCGAGGTGGGCCGCCAGTTCATCGCCGGCGTCCTCCAGCACGCGCGCGAGATCACCGCAGTGACCAATCAATGGGTCAACTCCTACAAACGCCTCGTCGTCGGCTACGAGGCGCCGGTGAACGTGTCCTGGGCCTACAACAATCGCTCAGCACTGGTCCGCGTGCCCATCGCGAGGCGCGGCAAGGTCGAGTCGACCAGGTTCGAATACCGGGCCCCCGACCCGGCCTGCAACCCGTATCTCGCCTTCTCGGTCGTGCTCGCGGCCGGGCTCGAGGGCATCGAGAAGGGCTACGAGCTCGGGCCCGAGGCGGCGGCGAACCTGTTCACGATGACCCCGGAGGAGCTGGCCTCAGAAGGCATCAAGTCCTTGCCGTCCAGCCTGCAGGAGGCGCTCGTCGCCATGGAAGGCTCAGAGCTCGTCGCGGAGACGCTCGGCGAGCACGTATTCGAGTGGTTCCTGCGCAACAAGCGTGCCGAATGGGACGCCTACACGCGTGAGGTCACCCCCTACGAGCTGGCCCGGTACCTGCCGGCGCTGTAAGGCGCTCTGAGCGAATCACCGACTTCCATGGAACCGCTGCTCGTCTATCCCGACCCGCCTCCCGACTGGGTGTCGCGCGCCCTGGAACGAACGGGCTATCCCTGGCGGGGTGTGTCCGATCCGGCGCTGGCCGAGCGCGACGAGCCCGAGGACGGCTTTGCCGGCGCCGTGATCTCTGCGCTGGACGACCCGGTAAGTGCTTTTGCCGCCTGTCGCACCTTGCGAAAGGGCGATTCTTCGCTGCGGCCTCTGCTCCTCGTCGTCCCTCAGGACTGCCTTGCTGAGCTGGAGCTGCGCGAGGACCTCTTCGACGACTTCCTCGTCTCCGGCGCCACCGTCGAAGAGCTCGAGGCGCGTCTCACCCACCTGTTCTGGCGCACCGGGCGCGGGAAGAACACCGACCTGATCGTCTACGGCCCCTTGGCGTTGAATCTCGAGACCTACCAGGCGGCGATACAGGGACGGCCCTTGGACCTCACCTACATGGAGTACGAGCTGCTCCGGTTCCTCGCGGCTCACCCAGGACGGGTGTTCAGCCGCGAGACGCTGCTGTCACGGGTGTGGGGCTATGAGTACTTCGGGGGCGCGAGGACGGTCGACGTCCACGTGAGGCGACTTAGAGCCAAGATGGGCGAGGAGCACGCGCATCTCATCGACACCGTGCGCAGCGTCGGCTACAGGTTCGGCAGCGTTCGCTGGCTGCCTTCTGACCACGGTTCGGCCCGCTGACGGCCGTGGCGAGCGGGCCTCTCGGCGAGTCGCAATCCCGTGGCTGACGTCCGAGGACCTGCCTAGCCCTTCTTCTTCTTGGAGGGCGTCGTGGTAGTGGTAGTGCTGGAAGTCGACCGCGAGACCAAGGCGATCGCGTACGGGCCACCGGAAAGGTGGATCGGAACGCCCGGCTTCTGCGTCTTGGTATTGACGGGCACGAGGGTCTCGCTCTGGTAGCAGACGACCCAGGCGGTCGTGCCGTCGGGACTGACGGCGATTGCCTGAGGGTTGTTCCCCACAGCTATCGGGGAGCCGGCGGTGTCGCTCGTGAGGCTGATCGGTGTCACGTTCCCGGTCTTTGACGCCGTCGAGACGCCGTCGGCGACCCACGCGGTCGTGGGATCGGACGCCGAGATCGCGATCGAGACCGGGCCTCCCTGCACCGATATCGGCGATCCGGCCTTGTCGGTAGAGATGTCGATCGGCGAGACGCTGCCCGAATTGACGTTAGCCACCAGTGCCGTGGACCCGTTGGGAGAGATGGCGACGGCGGCCGGCACGTGTCCGACCAGGATGGCCGGCAGGGCCTTGCCGGTGGTCAGGTCGACCGGCGTGACCGTGGACCCGATGGCGCCGGTCTGTCCGGGCACGAAGGCACCCGAGTCGGCGACATAGGCGCGCTGCCCGTTGGGAGTGATGGCGATGCCTTCGGGTCCGGGCCCGACCGTGATCGGAGCAAGCGTCTTGCCGGTCGCCAGGTCGATCGGGGTCACCGTGTCTCCGAGGGTCCCGGTCGCGCCGGCGTCGGTGACGTAGGCCTTGGTGCCGTCCGGTGTGATGGCGATGCCTGCCGGCCCGGCGTTCGCCCCGAGGGCGATGGACGGGAGCGCCTTGCCCGTTACGAGATCGATCGGGGTTACAGAATTCGACGTGTAGTTGGTCACATACGCGCGGGCTCCGTCCGGCGTGATCGCTATCGCGTCCGGGTAGGTGCCAACGCTCACCGGCGTCTCGGCGCCGTTGCCCCCGACGGAGATGTTCACCGGCACCACGGTGTGCCCGAGACCGATGTTCGAGCCCGGAAACCCGATCATGGTCACATACGCGTAGACCTGTGGGGGAAGGGGGGGAAGCGTCGTCGTCGTGGTCGTCGTCGTGGTCGTCGCCGAATTGCAGGCTGCCACAGCGGTCGCGAGGAGGGCGGCTACCGCAATGCCGAGCACAGAGCGCCGAACGCGCACGGCCCTAACCGGCTGAGCTGGCGGGTGATCGCGACATGTACGCCCATGCCTCGATCTCGACAAGCGCTCCGAGAGGCAGACCAACCACGGCGAAAGCGCTTCGCGCCGGCCGACTGTCGCCGAAAGCGGCGACATAGGCATCGTTCATCGCTCCGAAGTCTGCCATATCAGTGAGGAAAACTGTCGTCTTCACAACATCGTGGAGACCGCTTCCCTCGCCGGCGAGGAGCGCGGCCATGTTGCTCACCGCCTGGGTGAGCTGCGCCGCGACACCTCCCTCGACCAGGGCACCGTCAAGAAGTCCGAGCTGGCCGGAGCAGATGAGCCATTGTCCTGCGCGGACGACAGGCGAGTAGGGGCCGACGGTTTGCGCCATCGGCTCGGTCTAGCTCAGCTGAACGAGGAGCCGCAACCGCAGGTGCGCGTGGCGTTCGGGTTGGTGATGTGGAAGCCCGCTTCCTGGAGCCCGTCGCGGTACTCGAGGGTCGCACCCCTGATCAGCTCGGCGCTCTCGGGGTCGACCACGACGCGAACGGATCCGAAGCTGCGCACGATGTCGTCCTCGGCGAGCTCGGAGTCGAAGAACATCTCGTAGCTGTATCCCGAGCAGCCTCCAGGGCGCACTGCCACGCGAAGCGCCAGGTTCTCGCCGCCTTCCTGCTCGAGCAGGGCAGTCACTTTGGCCACAGCGGCATCGGTTAAGGTCACCGGGCTGGGGCGCTGACCGAGCTTCACCGTCGAGGTCGCAAGACTCACCGCAGGTCTCCTTTAGTCCAAGAACTGACACAGAGCGCAACAAACGAGAATGCCCCCCGTTGCTGCCCCGTTAATCTCGATCATACCGTGAGCACTCCCATCCATCCGCCGCCGGAGGCCACGGCCGAGGTCACACCCTCTCCGGCCGCCAGCAGGGATGCCGCGACCCTGACCACCGAAGAGGCGGTGCGCGAGGCGCTCGCCGGCGTGATCGACCCTGAACTGGGCGCCGACATCGTCGAGCTCGGGATGGTGCGAGCCGTCGAGATCGACGGTGGCGTCGTGAGCATCGAGGTGGCGCTCACCGTCGCCTCGTGCCCGCTTCGCGACCAGTTGAGAACTGACGTCGAGCGCCAGGTGGGCTCGCTTCCCGGTGTCGATCGCGTCGCCGTCCGGACCGGCGTGATGGACGCCGCCGAGCGCTCCGCACTCATGTCGCGAGCCCGGCTGAAGGCCCAGGACCGTGCCGTCCCGACGGACATCCCGGCGACGGCCAAGGTGCTCGCCATCGCTTCCGGCAAGGGCGGCGTGGGCAAGTCGTCGGTGAGCGTGAACCTGGCCGTGGCCCTCGCCCGCAGGGGCCTGGTCGTGGGACTGCTCGACGCCGACGTCTGGGGTCACTCTGTCCCGAGGCTGCTCGGCATGGACGGGGCCGTGCACGCCGAAGCCGGCAAGATGGTGCCCTTCGAGCGGCCGATCGGGCCCGGGCTGCTCAAGGTCATCTCGATGGGCTTCCTCTCCGGCGAGGACGAGGCGATCATGTGGCGAGGCCTCATGCTCAACCGGGCCGTGCAGCACTTCTTGGAGGACGTCCGCTGGGGCGCGCTCGACTTCTTGATCATCGATCTCCCCCCCGGGACGGGCGACGTCCAGATGGGTCTCGCGAGGATGATCCCGCGCGCCGAGGTGATAGTTGTCACAACCCCCAACAGCGCAGCTCAGACCGTTGCCGGACGCGCCGCTGACATGGCCCGCCGTGGCCATATCCGGGTCGCCGGCGTGATCGAGAACATGTCCGGGCTCACCTGCGAGCACGGTCATACCTACGAAGTATTCGGGTCCGGTGGCGGTCGGCGCCTCGCCGACCAGATCGGCGTGCCGCTGATCGGCACGGTACCTCTGGACCCGGCTCTCGGTGCCGGAGGGGATGCCGGCACGCCGGTGGCTCTTGACGACACCGGTCCTCTGGCGGGGGTCTTCGCCGCCTTGGCCGAGCGAGTCGTGACCGAGATATCGCCGACGGTGGAGATGGGCGGCTGCAGCGCGCGCCTGCTCGAACGTGTCGAGGAAGCGTTGGGGCCTGTCAGCGCCTGATTCCGGTCGCCGGGGTGGCGGCTAGCGAAGCGGCGGCCGCCGAGAGTCCCGGCGCGCCAGAGCGGATCAGGCGGAGGCTGCCGCCCGGGGGCCGCTGATCGCCCTGTCGATGATCTGCTTGCGCTCGGTCTCGTTCAGGCCACCCCAGATCCCGTTCATCTCACGGATCCTGATGGCGTACTCGAGGCAATCCTGCAGGACGGGACAAGGACGGCAAATCTCCTTGGCAGCCCGCTCGCGGGCGACGCGCTCCTCCTTGCGCTCGGGGCGCGACGGAGGGAAGAACACCACCGCGTGCGGCCCTCGGCACGCTGCTCTGGTTTGCCATACCTCTTCACCGCGACTGACTATCACGGTCACTCCTCGTCTTGCCCACGGCGCGCCCCGCGCCGGTTACCGCTCGGTGCCTTCGTTCCTTCAGCGCATGTCCTGACGACTTCCCCCATGGCAGTCGCCGACGCTGCACCTCTTTAGGCGCCACTAGCCGAGACCTGCAGAAATGTCATCCGGCCTGGCTCATAGGACCCTATCGCCGCCCAGGATTGCTTTACAAGGGGCTCTTGTGGACAACTGGGACGAAGAGGGCGATGCGAAGACGGCAGGTAGTGTCGCCCAGCGTGGATCCCGCGGCGTTCTGCCAGCAGAGCAACGTGGTCGTCGTGGCCGGAAAAGGCGGTGTCGGCAAGACCACCGTCACCGCGGCCCTGGCGAGGCTGGCCGCCGACCTCGCTCTCGATGTCCTCGTGGTCGAGCTCGACGAGGCGGGCGGTCTCCACAACCTGTTCGGCCACGATACGGCCTTCGACTACGACGAGACCGTGCTCTACGAGCCCGAGGGAGGCGGCCGGGTGCGGGCGCGCGTGATCACACCCGACGACGCGCTTGTGGAGTACCTGGAGGACCACGGGCTGCGCCGCGTGGCAAAGCGCCTGGTGGCGGCGGGTGTCCTCGAGGTCGTGGCCACCGCCATTCCGGGCATCCGGGAGATCCTCGTCCTGGGCAAGGTCAAGCAACTCGAGCGGTCGGGCTCCTATGACCTGATCGTCCTCGATGCGCCGGCGGCCGGCCACGCCGTGACGTTCCTGACGAGCGCCCTCGGGCTCCTCGATGCCGCCAGGGGTGGTCCTTTGCGTACTCAAGCCCAGGACGTCGTCGAGATGCTCCGGGACCCGGCGCGGTGCCAGGTCATGCTTGTCAGCCTGCCGGAGGAAACCCCCGTGAACGAGCTCATCGAGACGGCTTACAGGTTCGAGGACCTTGTCGGCGTGGCGCTCGCCCCGGTGGTCGTCAACGCGTGCTACCCGACCTTGACACACCTGCGTGCGGATCCTGTGGCGGCCGCCCGGGCGGCCGGTAGCGAGCCCCCGGGCCCGTCCGAGGCCGCGCAGCTTGTCGCGGCGGCCAGGTTCCGGATGAGCCGCCAGGAGCTGCAGGCGGCCCAGACGGCGCGGCTCGCCGAAGGCCTGCCCCTGCCCCAGCTGCTGCTGCCGTACCAGTTCACAGCCGAGCTGGGCCCCAGCGAGCTCGCAGTGCTGTCCGCCGCGGTCGGATCTGCAATCGAGCAGCTGAGCGTCGATGATGAGACTGAGACTCGATCATGACGAGTGAGCCGCCACGCATGTTCTCCGAGCTCGTGTCGGGCAAGTCGGTCATCGTCTGCTGTGGATCAGGAGGGACGGGCAAGACGACGATCTCGGCCGCCATCGGTCTCGCGGGTGCCGAACAGGGTCGCAAGGCATGTGTCGTCACCATCGATCCGGCGCGTCGCCTGGCTGACGCTTTGGGCCTGGACGATCTCGACAACACGCCGTGCCGCATTGACGGCGACTGGAGCGGAGAGCTGTCAGCCGTCATGTTGGACGCGAAGAGCACCTTCGACGACCTGATCGCCCGGTACGCCGAGTCGCCCGAGCAGGCCGAACGGATCCTCCAGAACCGCCTCTACCGCAATCTGACCTCGGCTCTTTCCGGGACGCAGGAGTACATGGCGATGGAGAAGCTCTTCGAACTCCACTCCGAAGGAGGGTTCGACCTCGTTGTCGTCGACACGCCGCCCACTCGCCACGCCCTGGACTTCGTCGATGCGCCGCGCCGGCTGTACAACTTCCTCGAGAACCGCATCTTCCGGCTCGTGCTCATGCCGACGCGGGCGTACCTCAAGGCGATGACGTTCGCCGCCAACGCCCTCTTGCGCACGATCTCCCGGGTGGCCGGCTCGGAGATCGTCGAGGACGCCATCGCCTTCTTTCGTGCTTTCGAGGGCATGGAGGAGGGTTTCCGGGAGCGGGCTCGACGAGTCGAGGAGCTGCTGGCCGATCCCGGTACCGCCTTTGTGCTGGTGGCAGCCCCGAGGGAGGACTCGATCGACGAGGCCAAGTTCTTCGCGCAGAGACTTGCGGAAAGCTCGATCCCGGTGAGCGCGTTGGCGGTCAACAGGCTCTTTCCGAGCTTCGGGCCCGATCAGCCGCCCGCCGGGCCCGGTCAGCCGCCCGCCGGGGACGTGCCGGCGGCCGCTCGCGGGCAAAGGCGCCCGTCATCGGCTGAGGAGGATCCCCGCGCCTACGGTGAGCTCATCGGGAATCTCCAGGGTTTCCTTGCTGTGGCACGTCGCGAGGAGCGGTACGTCGAGGAGCTGGCCGAAGAGGTGGCGCCGGCTCCGGTGGTGAGGATTCCGTTTCTCAGTGAGGACGTGCACGATCTTGTGGGCCTCCACATCGTTGCCCGCCACCTGCTCAACTAATGTGCCGTCGTGGACCTCATTCTGATCGTGAGCGACTCCGACTCGGTTCTGGACGAGCTGCGATCGGCGCTCGAAGACGGCGAGACCGAGATCCGCGAGCTGCGTGCCGGCGAGGACGTGCGTGCCGCAGTCGAGGAGGACGCGCCAGACCTGCTGATCACCGACCTCCAGGTGGGCAACATGGGCGGGATGGCGATCTGCCTCGATCTGCACCTGGAGGAGTCCGGAGGTCGTATCCCCCACGTCCCGGTCTTGATTCTCCTCGACCGCCGAGCTGATGTGTTCCTCGCCCGGCGGTCCGCGGCCGAGGGCTGGCTGGTCAAGCCCTTGGACCCGATCAGGATCCGACGTGCGTCCCGAGCCGTCCTCGAGGGAGGGACGTTCCATGACGAGTCCTACAAACCTCTTCCGATCGCCGCCGACCTTTAGTCCTCCCCTTTCGGGCGGCCGCGGCGAATGAATTTCCGCCGCCAGGCCCGCAGGCTCGTGCGCCAGCCGTCGGCTCAGGTCTCCGAGCAGGAGCTCCAGATCCGACGAGGGCTGGAGTCGATGCGCAGCTCGACGGCCCGAGAGGTCATGACCCCGAGAGTCGACGTCGTCTCCTTGGCCGTCCCGGTCACCCTTGACGACGTCGCCCGGGCAGTCAGGCGTTCTGGCCACAGCCACTTCCCCGTTTACCAGGACGACCTCGACCACCTGTTGGGGGTTCTCTTCGTGAAGGACCTGTTCCACCCGGGCCCGCTCGGCATCGAGGGCATCCGGGCCGTCGACAGCGGCGACGACAGCGGATCGCCCGTCCTCGACGTGGCAAGGCGGGTCCGCGAGCCCTACATCGTTCCCGAGTCGCGGCCCGCGCTGGAGATCCTGGCCGAGATGCGCAAGGCGCGGAGGGCCTTCACCGTCGTCGTGGACGAATACGGAGGTGTCGCCGGCGTGCTCACGATCAACGATCTCGTGAGCGAGCTCGTCGGGGACATCCGCGACGAGTTCGACCGGTCCTCGTTGCCGGCGATCGAGCGAGTCGACCAGTCCCGTTTCTTGGTCGACGGGGCAGTGGGCGTCGACGAGGTGCGCTCGGAGCTCGGGATCCCGATCCCTGAGGGCGACTACGTCACCCTGGGCGGCTTCGTGCTCGACGCCTTCGGCCGCATTCCCGAAGAAGGCGATCAGCTCGAGTTTGCCGGGTGGACCCTACGCATCTCGAAGATGGACCGGAGAAGAGTCGCCAAGGTCGTCATGCGGGCGCCAGCGGCTACGATGACGAGACAGGGCGGAGCCGAGGAATAGGCGGCGCCGGCCGACGGGAAGTGGCGCAGCTTGGCAGCGCGCAGCGTTCGGGACGCTGAGGCCGCGGGTTCAAATCCCGCCTTCCCGACCAGTATTTCTCCTGGTCACGGGCTTGCGATCGGCTCGGCTGACATCACCACAAGAATTGTCGTGCGCGCTACGTGCGCGTAGCTCGAGTTTCGAATCTCCTTTTCGAATCGCCGTCATCCGGTCGTCACGGTTGGAGGGTGAGGACGTTGAGCCTCACGGGACTGAGGAAAAAAGCGCGCTCCGAGCTTGGCGGCGGCGTTCCGATCGCTCTCATTCGTGGCTTGGGCGTAAACGGCGATGGTGAGCCGTGGATCGCTGTGACCGAGTCTGACCTGCGCGGTCTTCACGTCTACGCCCTCGAGAAGAAGAGCGGTGGTGGCCGCACGACGAAGATCGTGGAACCCGATAGCTGAAACTCCAGCTG